>MWVV01000166.1_pt1 | contig 23676 bp, 21 predicted proteins | sample 1047281 | NCBI WGS metagenome assembly MWVV01 (sample SAMN06349986, study PRJNA376086) | soil metagenome | isolation source: PT-2 sample Antarctic (ecotone) soil | place: Antarctica | collected 2015-01-13 | reverse complement strand
CGCACGCGTACACCTTTCGACCTCCCCGCCAAACGTCTTTCTGCCGATGCCGTCAATATCAGCGTTACTTCTTCAGCACTGACCAAGGGCGAAACTTTGATTGTTACTGCGCTGAACCTGGACGCAATGTCGCCCGACTGCATTGTCGTTCGCCATTCGAGCGCGGGCGTTCCGCACCAACTCGCCAAGGTCAGCAAAGCGGCGATTGTCAACGCCGGGGACGGCGCGAATGAACATCCGACTCAAGCGCTGCTCGACGCAATGACGATTCGGGAACACAAAGGAAAAATCGAAAATTTACAGGTAGCGATTGTCGGCGACATTTTGCATTCCCGCGTCGCGCGTTCAAACATTCATCTTTTAACAAAACTCGGCGCCTCCATCAGAGTCGCCGGTCCGAAAACGCTTGTCCCGAACGATTTTCAATTTCTTGTCGAAAAAGACTTGCACGTCGCCGCGAATGTCGAAGAAGCGATCGACGGCGCGGATGTCGTGATGATTTTGCGGATTCAGCGCGAACGCCAGGATTCAGCCTATTTTCCGACTCTGCGCGAATACGCCGTTCATTACGGTTTAACTCAGGAGCGTCTTAATTTAGCCAAATCCGACGCCATCGTTCTTCATCCGGGACCGATGAATCGCGGCATCGAAATCGCCTCGGATGTGGCGGATAGTTCGCGTTCTTTAATTTTAGACCAGGTAAAATACGGCGTCGCCGTGCGAATGGCAGTTTTATATTTAGCAACCGGAGGAAATCCGGCTTAATGAGTGAAGTCTTTGAAATACTCGGGACAATTTCAGAAATTGCAACAATAGCCGTCGGCTCAAGCATCCGTGAAATTTCTGGTTTACGAGAACAATCCGGGCGCGGACACTGGCGAAAATTAAAAGGAACTGCTCAGGTAAAACTGCAAAATGGTAGAATAAGACTTGCCGAACTGCATTGGTATGGAGCGCACGGAATCGGCAAAAGAAAAATAAAAATCAAAACATTTTTGGATTAAAGTTATGAATGAGAAAGATAGACAATTTGTTTTGTGCATTAAAAATGAAGGCTGCGAAGACTTGGAAATCCGCAAAATTTACGAAGTTTTACCCGACGATGACGCGGCAAAAGACGAATATATTCGCATCGTTGACGAATCTGGTGAAGATTATCTTTACCCGTCGAATTATTTTTATCCGGTCGAGATTGCCCAAAACGTCCGCAAAACCTTGCTCCGCGCCGCCTAAATGAAGGAAGAAACAATAACTTTATTAAGTTATTTCAAAAGTTTTTAGAAAAATAAAAAATGGAATACACAGACTTAGATTCAAAATACCCGTTGAATCTAACGATTACGAAGAATGTTCATTATTTGTAACTCACGCTATCAGTGAAATAATCAGTCAAGCTATCAAGAATGGAAGAAACAAAATTATTATCAATACAAATTTGAAACGCGGATTGCCAATGGAGAATATAAACAAAATAGCCGGTCCGATTATTGAGGCTTGGGCGTTTGAAGTGTTTTATGATGTTTTAGAAGACGATGTTAATGAATTTCAACTCATAAATGTTGAGGCTCAGGAAAAGTTAAGCCGCGCCGACATACTCTTACAGTTTAAGCGTCAAAGAAAAATCTCCGAATTAGGAATTACCGCTGAAGTTGATGTCAAAGCAACTGCTGAAGACATAATCTCTTCCGGCAAATCTCCGAATATAACTTCTTTTGCAAGAATTCGTTGTGCATATATTGAAGACCCTGATTATATTTTTATAATTCTCTCACTTAAACACCGCGTCTACTCAACCAAAAACGCTGATAACTTAATGACGGACGGAATTATGGAAATTGTCGGGCATAAAGTTTATGACTTAAAATATGTTTCGAGTCAGGACTTGAACTGTAATCCTGCTTTGGGATATGGTCAAATCCAAATTAAAGACATCAACTATGTAAGTATTGAAAAGCGAACAGCTTGGGAATTTTGTCAATTATTAGACCGGAAATACTTAAATTCCAATAAACGTAGTTTTGATAATTGGCTTGAAATAGCAAAAAAGTTTGAATGGATAAAAACTGATGAGTAATATAAAAATTATACAAGGCGATTCTCTTGAAGTTCTTGAACAAATTCCTGCAAATACAATTGATTTAGTTGTCGCTGACCCACCATATAATCTTGGGAAAGATTACGGAAATAATCACGACTTAAAAGGATTTGAGGAGTATCTGCATTTTTCAAGGAAATGGCTGAAACTTGCTCACGAAAAACTAAAACCATCAGGAACAATTTATGTTTTTATGGGAGTGAGATTTGTTTCATATCTTTATCATATTCTCGACCAAGAAATCGGAATGTATTTCAACAGTTGGGTAACTTGGCACTATACGCAGGGAATCGGAAAAACAAAAGGATTCTCACCGCGCCACGATGATGTTTTAATGTTCACGAAATCCGAATCTTTCAAATTCAATTTGGACAATATCAGAATTCCGCAAAAATATTTCAGAGAGCGTAATAATATGGCAGGCGCAAATCCTGGCGATGTGTGGGAATTTTCCCATGTTCATTACTCAAATCCCGAAAGAGAAAACCATCCGACACAAAAACCTGAAGGTTTGATTGAAAGAATCATTTTAGCTTCATCTGATGAAAACGATTTGGTTTTAGACCCGTTTCTCGGAAGCGGAACAACTGCAAGAGTTTGTCAGCAATTGAACAGAGATTGTATAGGAATTGAATTAAATCCTGATTTTGTTGAAATGACTGAAACCAGATTGTGTAAAACTTTTACGGGATTTGACAGCATTGATCCGCGAACAACCCGCAAGTCAAAGGATTTACCCGAAGATAAAAAGCGAAATGTTCAAAACAAAAATCAACCCCTTTTGATTAATGTTGTAAACAAATAATGATTTAGAGATGAAACTTTTAATCGCAAACGGTCATTTGATTGACCCGTCGGAAAATCAGAACAGTGGAAAAAATCTTTTGATCGAAAACGGGAAAGTTGTTGCATGGCTTGGTCAAAACGAATCTGTGTCTGATGACGCGGAAGTTTTCGACGCGACGGGTTTGACTGTTGCGCCCGGTTTTATTGATTTGCATGTTCATCTTCGAGAACCCGGACAAGAACATAAGGAAACGATTGCGTCGGGGTGCGCGGCAGCTGTCGCGGGCGGGTTTACGAGCGTCTGTCCGATGCCGAATACTTCGCCGATTAACGATAATGCCGCTATTACGCGGTATATAATCGAACAGGCGGAACATGCCGGTTTAGCGAATGTTTTTCCGGTCGGTGCAATTACGAAAAGTTCCGATGGGGTGGAACTGGCGGAGATGGGCGAGATGAAGGCGGCGGGCGCAGTTGCGGTTTCCGATGACGGAAGACCAGTGCCAAATGCCGGAATGATGCGCCGTGCAATGGAATATGCGAAGGATTTTGATTTACCGGTCATTGACCATTGCGAAGATAAATCGCTTTCTTCAGGCGGCGTGATGCACGAAGGAAAAATTTCGCTTTTGCTTGGACTCAAAGGAATGCCCGCGCTGGCTGAAGAAATTGACGTAGTGCGCGATATTCTGCTGGCAAAAGAAACAGGCGCGAGTATTCACATCGCTCATATTTCCACGAAAGGGGCGATTGAAATTGTCCGCCGCGCTAAAAATGAAGGTGTAAACGTGACCTGCGAAGTGACGCCGCATCACTTTACGCTGACTGATAAAATTGTCGAAGGTTATGATACAAACACGAAAATGTCGCCGCCGCTCAGAAGTGAGGAACATCTGGAAGCGATTTTAGAAGGTTTGAAAGATGGCACGATTGACGCGATTGCCACTGACCACGCTCCGCATCACGCCGACGAAAAGGCTCTCGAATACGATCTCGCGCCATTTGGCATTACCGGACTCGAATCGGCTGTCGGACTAGCTTTTAATGAACTGGTTTATAAAGGAATTATTGATTTAACGCGTCTGGTTGAATTATACTCAACAAATCCCGCAAAAATTTTCAAATTAGAAAAACGCGGAACTTTAAGCGTCGGCTCGATTGCGGATGTTACAATTCTTGACCCGGACTTAAATTGGATTTACAAAACTTCGGAAAGCGAATCAAAATCAAGAAATTCACCGTTTGACCAATGGAATTTTACAGGCGCGGCGGTCGCCACAATTATCGACGGAAAAATCCGTTATCAGCGAGGTAAATAGTTATGAAACTCATTCAAAAATTTATAATCAGCGTTTTAATATTTAGTTTTTTGATTTTTCCAATAAAATCGGCAACCGCTTTTAGCGAAAAAATTTATGATTTAGCAATCGTCAATGCGCGAATTGTTGACGGTACGGGAAATCCGTGGTTTCGCGGCGCGATTGGTATCAAAAACGGCAAAATCGTTAAAGTCGGCAGAATAAATCCGAACGAAGCGACGGAGATAATTGACGCGCAGAATAAGATTGTCGCCCCCGGCTTTATTGACGTTCACGCGCACGTCGAAGATATTTACAACAATCCGAACGCGGAAAATTTTATCCGGATGGGCGTAACTTCTCTGGTAACTGGAAATTGCGGCGGTTCGGCAACCGACATCGGTAAATTTCTCGGAGGAATAAAGGAAAAGCCGCTGGCGGTTAATCTCGGAACGCTCGTCGGACATAATTCCGTGCGTTCAAAAATAATGGGTTTGGATAATCGCGCGCCGACCGCTGATGAACAAATTCAAATGGAAAAGACAGTTGAGCAGGCGATGAAAGACGGCGCGCTTGGACTTTCGACCGGATTGATTTATCTGCCGGGGACTTTTGCGAAAACTGATGAAGTCGTCGGTTTAGCGAAAGTTGCGTCAACCTTTGGCGGACTTTACGCAAGTCATATTCGCGACGAGGGGACGGAGGTCGTAAAAGCGATTGAAGAAGCGATTAACATTGGCGAACAAGCGAATCTGCCGGTTGAAATTTCGCATTTCAAAATCTCAAGCAAAGCGCTCTGGGGTAAGAGCCCGACGACAATCAATTTAGTCAAAGCGGCGCGGGCAAAGGGTTTGATTGTCACGATTGATCAATATGTCTATACCGCTTCTTCGACTTCACTTGATTCGAGGATGCCGAGTTGGGCGATTGCGGGCGGGCGTGAAGAAGGCAAAAAGCGACTTGCCGATAAACAGACGCGCGAGAAAATGGTCAAGGAAATGAAAGCAGATTTGAAGAAAAAAAACTTCAAGGATTTCAGCTTCGCCTATGTCGCTTCTTATCGCGCAAGCCCGGAATTCAACGGTAAAAATATCGCCGAGATTACGCAGATGGCAAAAGGTAAAAAGAAACTCGACGCGCAGATTGAACAGATTTTTGAGATGTATGAAAAAGGCGGCGCGAGTATGGTCTACCGTGTGATGAGCGAGGAAGACGTAAAAAACATTTTGGACGAACCGTTTACGATGATTGCTTCTGACAGTTCGGTCAGAACATTCGGCGAGGGCGCTCCGCATCCGCGCGGCTACGGCAACAATGCGCGGGTTTTAAGCGAATATGTGAGAAACCTGAAAATCATTTCACTCGAAGACGCGATTCGGAAAATGACTTCGCTTCCGGCACAAACATTCGGTTTGCGCGACCGCGGGCAAATCCGCGAGGGCTTTGCCGCAGATATTGTAATATTTGATGAAAACAAAGTGACGGACAAAGCAACTTTTGAACAGCCGCACCAGTATGCTGAAGGTTTTAGTCAAATTATCGTCAACGGGCAGAAGGTTTTCGACGGGCAAAAAATGACCGGCAATCTTTCCGGGCAGCCGCTTTTTGGGAATGGTTTTCAGCCCTGAAAATAACTTCATATTGTTGGAATGTAAGAGTTTTTGATAAACTTCAACTGAAATATTTTTTTCATTTCCATTTCCAGCAGTTTGCATTTTTTACTTTGGCAAGTTACCATTTTGCTCATTCAAATCAAGTATTTTATGAGCCTTGTATCCCACAAATAAAATTATTAACTAAGCTGTATTTTTTTTAAAGACTCTTCACATTTTCATGGGATTTTCAACTATCGCAATTCACGCGGGCAATGAGCCGGACAGCGCGACCGGTGCTGTTTCCGTGCCGATTTATCAAACCTCGACTTATGCTCAGGAGGGTTTGGGCAGGCACAAAGGTTTCGAATACGCGCGGACGCAAAACCCGACGCGTTCCGCTCTGGAAAAAAACATTGCTGCCCTCGAAGGCGCGCACTACGGGTTCGCATTTGCCTCGGGAATGTCAGCTACCGACGCGGTTCTAAAACTTGTCAAAGCGGGCGATCACGTTATCGTCGGCGACAATACTTACGGCGGAACTTTTCGGCTTTTCAGCAAAATCTTAGCAAACTACGGAATCGAATTTGACTACGTTGACACCGCGGATGTAACTAATGTTGAAAAAGCCTTCAAGACAAATACGAAAATGGTTTTTGTTGAAACGCCGACCAATCCGATTATGACCGTGACGGATTTGCAGGCGGTATCGGATGTTTCTCACGCGCACGGAGCGAGGGTTGTCTGCGACAATACTTTTATGTCTTCTTATCTGCAGCGCCCGATTGAGTTTGGTGTTGATATTGTCGTTCATTCGACAACTAAATATTTAAACGGTCATTCCGACAGCATCGGCGGTTTTGTCGCGCTTAACGACGACGAAGATGCCGAATGGATCGGGTTTGTGCAAAACGGAATCGGCGCGATTCTTTCGCCTTTTGATTCATTTCTTGTCTTGCGCGGTACAAAAACTTTAGCCGTCCGAATGCAGGCTCACGATAAAAACGGACGCGCAGTGGCAAGTTTTCTCGCCGAACATCCAAGGGTTGAAAAAGTTTATTATCCCGGACTCATTTCACATCCGCAACACGAACTTGCAAAGCGTCAGCAGAAAGGTTTCGGCGGAATGGTTTCTTTTGAGACCGGCTCGCTCGAATCGGCAAAAAAAGTTTTGGAAGGCGTTAAACTCTGCACTCTTGCCGAAAGTTTGGGTGGGGTTGAAACTTTAATTTCGCATCCCGCAACCATGACGCACGCTTCCGTGCCAGTAGAAAAACGCGGACAATTGGGAATCACCGATGGTTTAGTTCGTATTTCAGTCGGAATCGAAGACATTGAAGATATTTTAGAAGATCTAGACCAAGCTCTTAGTTAGTGTGAATTGGTAATTGAAAGAACTCGCCACTTAACATTTACCACTTAACACTTAACACTATTTATGATTGTTGAAACACACGCTACATCACACGTCGGGCGAGTTCGCCGCGGCAACGAAGATAATTATCTTCTACTTTCCGTGGCGGACGCAAAAACCTGGACATCTTCCCAGGATGCCAATGACTTTATCGTCGAATCGCAAAAATTTGAAGTTAATGCTGACGGAGTTATTTTGGCTGTCTCAGACGGGATGGGCGGCGCGTTAGCAGGTGAGGTCGCCAGCAAAATGGCGGTTGACACGATAAGCCGGGTGTTTTTGGACGAAGACCCGGAAAAGACTCTGACACCCGATATCGACGATTCTTCGTTAGTTGGAAAACTATATGAGGCAACGCTTTACGCCAATCATTTGATTCATCAGAAGGGTCGCGCCGACGCGCAATTTGCCGGAATGGGCGCGACATTTACAAGCGTCGGCATCACCCCCGAAGCGATCGATTTGATTCAGGTTGGCGACAGCCGCACTTATCTGATTCGCGGCGAACAGATTCATCAAATAACCAAAGATCAATCGCTGGTTCAGCAATTGATCGACGCGCAGCAAATTTTGCCTGAAGAAGCAGAAACTCACACGCTTAAAAATGTCATCCTGCAAGCGCTCGGCGCGCAAAAGGAAATTTATCCGGTGTCTTCGCGGCTCATTCCCCAGCGCGGAGATATTTTGCTACTGTGCAGCGATGGGTTATCAAATAAAATCAATGCCCCTGCGATGCAAAAAATTGTGCGCAATAATATCAATCAACTGCAAATAGCGGCGGCTGAATTGATTAAAAAAGCGAATATCAACGGCGGGGAAGATAATATTACTTTAATTTTAGCGAAACTTACCGGCGATAGTTTGCCTGAAGCAACCGAAGAGGCGATAAAATTAGAAACTCTGGATTTAGGGAATATCCACGATACGGCAGACCAAAACTTAATAGAAACCTTGTAAAGGCAAACACGAGCAAAAAAAAGTTATAAAAACAAAAATGGATTTATTAGGCGTTTCCCTGTGCGTTTTATCTTTTTACTTTTCTTCTCTCCATTCAGGAAGTTTCTTTGAATCTTCAGTTTTTTGAACATAAATCGAAGAGCCTTTGACACGCACGACTTCTACTTTTTCGCCCTCAATCAAAGGTACTTCACTCTCAATTGGGAAAGCCGTCCACGTCGAGCCATAAACTTTAACCGCACCTTCGTTTAACGCGCCCTGACTGGCAATGATTACCGTTCCGATCTGCCCCGGTAGAGAATCCATTCCCATTTTTATCGAATCTTCTTCAGACTGAGCAAAATATTTGGCAAAAATTGTCCGCGACATTGCGGTTAGAGCAATGGAAACTGTTGCAAAAATCAAAAATTGCCAAGTAAAGCCGAGTCCAATCCACCCGGCGAGAGCCGCAACAAACGCCCCTATTCCAAACCAAAGCAGGACAAAGCTGAGCGTAAAAATTTCAGCAACGATTAAAACGACGCCCAAAACAACCCACAAAATCCACGCCAACTGCTCCATTTAATTTCCTTAAAAAAACATTTTTGTCTTTCAGAATTGAATTATATATCAATTCTTTATTTTATAATTCTTTAATTTTTTTGTTTGCTACAAATTTATTTTGAACTTCATCTTTGAACTTAAAACAGACACGTGCTAATCTCTTTTTCGTGCTTGGGTGGCGGAATTGGTAGACGCACAGGACTTAAAATCCTGTGTCCGTAAGGGCGTGCGGGTTCGATTCCCGCCCTAAGCACCATCTACAAATTAATATTTGAGTTAAAAAGCCCAGATTCGTTTGAGGTTTTTTTTCTTTGCGGAAGGGAAATTTTAACGTCTATGATGACGGCACAACTTTTGCCATCAATTTAGTTTGAATGAGGTGTTCAGTGAATATGAATAAATTTTCGTTGCAAATTTTGTTGCTATTGTTTCTAACTATAACCCCTTTCAGCAATCCGCAGGCTCAGAGCCGAGTTGACAATATTTTGATTAACGAAGCTGAAAGAATTACCCGCGATACTTTTACTTTCTCGACGGAAACGCCGAGGGGAGCGCACGTTTTCGCGGTTAATAAACCGACTTCTAAAATGCTCAACTCAATCGATGCCGGTTTGGCTGATTTATTTACGGTTGCGCTCCGCAATAATTATTCGAAGCGGCTTAATTATTCTGACTATACGATTTTTATTGCGAAAGCTGACCGAGGGAAAAATAACGCTAACCAATATTCACCCGATATTGCAATCGGCGCGGCTCAGTATGCGGGAAGCGTCTATGACCAGGGCGGTTTTATATATGCCGCCGGAATGGTTCTGGCGTTTAGTCCGTGCGCTTTTGTGATTGCCGAACATACCAAAGATTTTCAGCGTGTGTCAGAAGTGGTTCGCTTTGAAGGCGAACACATTGTTCTGTACCATAACCATCGAAAACATTACAACAAAACCGCCGATCACAGTCAGGGCGGTGGACATCCGATTCTGCAATAAAATTTAAGATTGTAACTTTAAAGCTTAGAATTTTGCGCTTTGACTTTGGAATCTCCACATCCGATTTCGTGCATCTCATAGACCATATTGTAAATGAACATTGATATGCAGACGGTAAAGTTCAGGTGAAATGCGACGATATAATGTAAACACATCAATTTCGACTTTTTTTATTTCGTGGCACATTCATTGCAATTAAGATTCGCGGATGTCGTAGTTTGATAAAATTCGCGAAGATGGAGGTCAGCTATGAACTTTTGGATTTCAACTACCAAAGTCTTTGCGTTTTTTCTTTTGTTCTTTGTCAGCTTCGTTTCGGCAAATGCCCAAACAGAGACCAGCATTTATCAACTTTCGAGCGGAACAAAAATTCGTGTCAAAATGGACAACGAAATTAACTCAAAGGTTTCCAGCGAAAAAGATACGTTCACCGCAATAATTGTTGAGTCGGCGACCCAACGACAAGCAGCTCTCTTGCCGCCTGGAACAGTTTTTGAAGGTGTTGTCACGAAAGTTAAGCGTGCTGCTTTGAACGGGAAACACGGAAAATTAATTGTTTTATTCAATTTGATGCGACTGCCAAACGGTGAAAAAAGAAAAATTGAAGGTGTTTTGAATAACGAACTTGAAGCGGAATCGACAACGACCGCAAAGATTTTAACAATCGCCGGCGGAACTGCGCTTGGAACAGTTTTAGGCGCTTCGTCCAAAGCAAATAAAGGAGCGTTGATTGGCGCGGGAATTGGTTTTGGCGCGGGAACCGGCATCGTTTTTTTGAGGAAAGGCAAAGAAGTCGGTATCAAATCGGACGAAGAATTTGAAATTAAATTAACAAAAGACGTAACTTTGCCAATCGAAGATTTCTGATAGAAAGTTTATAAGTTTGGTCGTTGGCGAGAGAGCTTATGCGACCATTTAAAAAGCCTGATGCGAAGGGGAGAGCGCGTCAGGCTTTTTGTTTTTTGTTTAAAAAATATACTTTATCGTGTTTGCCGTCAAAGTATCAGCCGTGATAAAACAAGGTCTTAACGCTTTATCTCGAAAGACTTTTATTTTTTAAACAGGAAGGTATAAAAATGGCTGGACGAAATAAAATTACAGTAGTTGGCGCCGGAAATGTCGGAGCGACCGCCGCGCACTGGATTGCAAGTAAAGAATTGGCAGACGTTGTTTTAATCGACATTGTCGAGGGAACGCCGCAGGGAAAATCCCTTGATTTGGCGCAGTCGGCTCCGATTGACGGTTTTGACGTAAATTTAAAAGGTGTAAATTCCTACGAAGAGTCAAAAGACTCGGATGTCATAATAATCACCGCCGGACTTCCGCGAAAGCCCGGTATGAGCCGCGATGACCTCTTAAAAACCAACGCCGATATTGTCGGCAAAGTAACGGACGAAGTCGTCAAGTATTCGCCGAACGCATTTATTATCGTCGTTTCAAATCCGCTTGACGCAATGACGCAGGTTGCTTATAAGCGTTCGGGATTCCCGAAAAATCGCGTACTTGGAATGGCTGGCGTTTTGGATTCGGCGCGGATGCGTTGTTTTCTTGCCGAAGCTCTGGAAGTCTCGGTCGAAAATGTGACCGCTTTTGTCCTCGGCGGACACGGCGACACGATGGTTCCGCTTCCGCGTTATTCAACCTGCGCGGGCATTCCCGTCACAGAGCTTTTGCCGAAAGAAAAAATTGACGAAATTGTTAAACGAACGGCGAATGGCGGCGCGGAAATTGTAGGACTTCTGAAAACAGGCTCGGCTTTTTACGCGCCTTCGCTCGCAGCGGTCGAAATGGCAGAAGCGATTTTAAAAGATAAAAAGAAAATTCTGCCCTGCGCCGTCCTTTTAGAAGGTGAATACGGAATTAATAATTTATTTGTCGGTGTTCCGTGCAAACTTGGAAAAGAGGGCGTTGAACAAATTATCGAGATTTCGCTGACTAACGACGAACGCGCCGCTCTACAAAAAAGTGCCGGTTCGGTTCAGGAATTAATTGATATTCTTGGTGTTTAACTAATTGCAAAAATTTTTCCGGTAACCTTGTAAATGCCGGAAATTTTAATAATTAAATAATTCGTTCTTGAAAATAAGAAGAAAGGACAAGTAGTGCTTGCCATTCTTCTTATTTTTTAAGATTTATTTTCGCAGCCAACCAAACAAAGCGTTAATTGTGACATCGCGGTTAGTTTCGTAAATCGCGCGGGTTAAAGGAATACTCATTGGACAAACCTGCACGCAGTTTTGAGCGTTTCCGCAATTAGTAATACCGTCATCGCCAACTAAGCCTTCGAGCCGCGCATCGATATCAGCCTTGCCCGTCGGATGCATATTAAATAACTTCGCCTGGGCAATCGCTTGCGGTCCGATATAATTATCGTCGTGATACTGCGGACACGCCTCCAGACAGCAGCCGCACGTCATACAGCGCGAATACGCATAACGTTCCTGCTGAACTTCCTGCGTCATTGTCGGACCCGGACCAAGACTGTGCGTGCCGTCGAGTTCAACCCAGGCGTGAACCTGTTTCAGATGGTCAAACATTTTTGTCCGGTCAACCTGCAAATCACGCACATTCGGAAACTTTGACATCGGTTCAAGAGTTATTTTATTTCCGCCGCTCGCCAAAAGCAGATCGTCAATAAGCGCCGAACACGATTGCCGGACGCGTCCGTTGATGACCATCGTGCAGGTGCCGCAAACCTGTTCGAGACAACTCATACTCCAAACAGGGGGCGTTGTTTGTTTGCCTTCTTTAGTGACCGGGTTTTTGCGAATCTCTATCAGCGCGGAAATCACATTTAAGCTCTTGCGATAAGGAATTTCAAATGTTTCCGTATATTGCGCCGCGCCGAGTTTTTCGCGACGCGAAACGCGAAACTCAATTGTTTTCGGCGGATTCGTTAAACGCTTTTTTTCCTGATGTCCATTTGTTTCGCTCATAAAATTTCTTCCCGTTCAAATTTGACTAAATCGTAAATTTCGCTTGTACGCAACGTAGCGCCAACTGCCTGACATTTTATCGTTCGTCTGTTTGTTTACCGCCAGCAGCATCAATATCTTTTCCTTGCTCGGCGCGTGTTTCGGCTTCGGTTTCCGGGTCAATTAATTCGCCCTTTTTTTGGCTCCAAATCTTTGCCCCGCTTAAATTTTCCGGCTTTTGGTCGTAACCGGCTTCGGATATTTGCTCCGCTCCATCTTTGACGGGCAGCCCCGACGCAGCGGCTTGCGAGGCTATTTCCAATGTTTCCGTCGATTGCTTCCCTTCTTCCTTTTTAGTGCCTTTCGAGTAATCCCGTTTGCGCGGTTCGATCAAGCCGACATCAACCGCTTCATAACTTAAAATCGGCGACTCGCTCGACCATTCGGCAATCGTCGTTTTCATAAACTTTTCGTCGTTGCGGTCTGGAAAATCCGGTTTGTAATGCGCGCCGCGTGATTCGTCGCGGGCAAGCGCACCCAACGTGATTACGCGGGCGAGTTCCAGCATATTTTTTAATTGCCTGGCGTGCGGAACGGCTTGCGTCGCCCACAAATTTGAATCGTTGATCGAAATGCGCTTAAAACGGTCCTGCAGTTCGAGCAGTTTTTCATCCGTTGCCTTCAGACGGTCGTTATAACGGACAACCGTGACGTTATCGGTCATCCATTTGCCCATTTCATCGTGTAGTTTATATTGATTTTCGCCACCGCTCTGGCTGATTAAATCGAGATTTATTTGTTGTTGTTTTTTCAGTTCAGATTCGTGAATGCCGTTTGATTCTGAATTTCCGCGCTCGACATTTTTGGCATAATCAATCGCCGAAGGCGCGGCAACAAAACCGCCGTAAACACAGGAAACTAACGAGTTTGCGCCGAGACGATTCGCGCCGTGAATCGAGTAATCGCATTCGCCTGCCGCGAAAAGTCCGGGAATATTTGTCTTCTGGTCAAAATCAACCCACAAGCCGCCCATCGAGTAATGAACTCCGGGGAAAATCCGCATCGGCACGTGGCGCGGATCATCGCCAACGAACATTTCGTAAATTTCAAGAATTGCGCCGAGTTTTCGGTCGAGCGTTTCAGCTGGAATGTGCGTCAAATCAAGATAAACCTGATTCTCGCCGTTCACGCCGTGACCTTCGATACAAACCTGAAAAATTTCGCGCGTTGCAATATCGCGCGGCACAAGATTTCCGTAAGCCGGATATTTTTCTTCGAGAAAATAGCGTCGGTCGGCTTCGGGAATATCTTTTGCCGTCCGCGTGTCCTTCGGATTGCGCGGAACCCAGACCCGTCCGCCTTCGCCGCGTGCCGACTCCGACATTAAACGCAGTTTATCTTCGCCCGGAATTGAAGTCGGATGAACCTGTATAAATTCGCCGTTCGCGTATTTCGCGCCCTGTTGGTAACAAGCCGAGACTGCGCTTCCCGTGCAAACCATCGAATTTGTAGATTTTCCGAAAATTAATCCGGGTCCGCCCGTCGCCATAATTACAGCGTCGGCGTTAAAAGCTTTAAGCTCCAGCGTTTGCAGATTCATCGCAATCAGACCGCGGCAGACTTGATGATCGTCTAAAACTAAAGACAACATTTCCCAGCCTTCATATTTGTCAACTTTTCCTTCGGATTCAAAACGCCTTACTTGTTCATCAAGCGCGTAAAGAAGCTGCTGCCCGGTTGAGGCGCCAGCAAATGCAGTGCGGTGATGAAGCGTTCCGCCGAACCTTCGAAAATCGAGCAGTCCTTCTTTCGTGCGCGAGAACGGAACGCCCATTCTGTCAAACAGATAAATAATATCCGGAGCCATTTCGCACATTTTTTGGACAGGCGGTTGATTTGCCAGAAAATCTCCGCCGTAAACCGTATCGTCAAAGTGTTTGAATGGCGAATCGCCCTCACCCTTGGTGTTAACCGCGCCGTTAATTCCGCCCTGCGCGCAAACCGAATGTGAACGTTTGACCGGAACGACCGAAAGCAAATCTACGTCATGTCCGGCTTCGGCAATCTTCAACGTTGCCGCAAGCCCAGCGAGCCCGCCGCCGACGACCGCTATTTTTAATCTGTTACTTGTTGCCATAATTTTTTGATCTAGAGTTTATATTTATTTTTCAAACGCCAACGCACGACTATTAAATTCTAAAACTTTTGCGGTTTAACGATTTCATTTTTTTCAACTTGTTCGCAAAATGCTCTCGGGAGCAAACCGCACGGCTCAATAAACGCAACCGCCGCGTTTATTCCGACTATTGATAATAAAATGGACAAACCAACGCTGCCATAGAGCGCGTATCTTTGCGCTTTTTCGCCAATGACAATTCCCCAATCAACCGCAAACAAAAAGAATCCATAAGCCAGATGCCAGGCAGTTGCGGTCACGCCTAAAATATAAAAAATTAAAATCCAGATGTTTTTAAATTCCGCAGCGACAATGGCAAAAGCTCTGTCCGCATTGCCCGCAACCGGATTTCCATAAGATTCTAAGCCGGGAATTAAACCGAAACGCAAATTTGCCAGATGGAAAATAAGGAAAAAGAACAGAAAAATTCCTGTCACGCGCTGAAATACATAAAACCAGTTGCGCCCGTAACCGTAGTTAGAAACATTATTCCGCGCTTCCGCCGAAATGAAAATTCCGTAAATCGAATGAAAGAGAAGCGGCAGGAAGATACCGCCTATTTCAACAAATAATAGATAAGGAATGTGATGAATATCAGCAACGGAGTCATTAAAAACCTGGTCGCCGCTCATCGATTTTGAATTTGTGAACAGATGCACGAAATAGAAAGTTCCAAGCGGTACAATTCCTGTTATCTGATGCAATTTACGCATCAAAAAGGTTTTGCTGATTTTAATCGCCATTTGACTAAGCCTCTTTATTAACAAGAATTTTAAGTGCGGAAAAGTCCATATTATATTTGGCAAATCGCTTTAAACGCAAATATTTCGCCGCACTTTTTTACTGTTTTAATTTGTCAATTTCTACAATTTGTATATTACTCTCTCTTAAAAATAAGATAAAATGAATTCTCTTGCACAAATTGTGTAGAAAAACTTATTATTAAACTGTAAGTGTAAATTTGTATGTAGTAAATGAGAAATGCTGCTTTCAATTATCACTTGCCATTTACTGTTTACAAATTAAGAAAATGCACATCGAAACATTAAAAATATTTTGCGACCTGGTTGAAATGCAAAGTTTTTCGCTTGCCGCCGAGCGCAATTTTGTCACGCAATCCGCTGTCAGCCAACAGGTTCGAACACTTGAAGAAAAATTCAAACGTCGTCTGCTCGAACGGGTCAGAGGCAGACGCGAAGTGCGCCTAACGCCTGCCGGAGAAGTTTTTTATCGTGAATCGAAAAACGTTCTGGCAAGTTACGACCAATTAAATGAAGGAATGAGCGGACTCGTCGGGAAAATCAGCGGTACCGTCAAAGTCGCTACCGTTTACAGCGTCGGTTTGCACGAACTGCCGCCAAAAGTGCGCGAATTTATGTCAAAATTCCCTGCCGCAAAAATTGATCTTGAATATTCCCGAACGACGCGCGTGGTTCGAGATGTCATAAACGGCACGGTTGAACTCGGTGTCGTAGCCTTCCCCGAACCCAAACGCGGGTTGACGATTGTGCTGATGGCGAGCGACCGTCTGGTTTTAATCTGCCCGCCCGAACACGAATTTGCAGAGCGCGAACAAATCAAAGTAACGGAATTAAAAGATCGTGATTTTGTGCTTTTCGAGCGCGACATTCCGACGCGCAAGGCAACCGATAAAATTTTGAAATCCTACGGCGTAGACATCCGCAAAGTTGCCGAGTTTGACAACATCGAAACAATCAAACGCTCGGTCGAAGTCGGTTTTGGACTGGCGATTGTGCCGCATCCGTCAGTAATGGACGAAGAAAAAAATGGTCAATTATGCGTCGCCCAACTCGCCGAAAAAGATTGGGTCCGCCCCGTCGGCGTTGTTTACCGCACTGACCGAACGCTTTCAATTGCCGCAAAGAAATTTGTCCAGCTGCTGGAAAATAAGCCATAGTAATAATAAAACCAACAGCTTTCAAACAACATCGACTAAAAAAATATCTTGACACTAAAGAAATAAAAGAGTAAAAGTTTGACGTTAGCTATTCAAATCATTTAAGGAGAAAGAGATGGCAACTTCAAAAACAAACAAACCTTCTTCAAAATCATCAATTACAACCAAAAAGTCTGCGCCGGATAAAAGTTCCGCCCCAACAACTAAAAAATCAACTTTATCGAAATCGTCTTCAGCCACAGATTCAAAAAAATCTTCAGTCACAGCAAAAACAGGAACTGATAAAAAACCTGCGGCAAGCAAAAGCACCGGTTCTTCTGCTAATAAAACCACAAGTTCTGCTAAGAAAAGCACTAGTTCCAATAAAAAAGCACCGACGCGAAATTCACCTAAACCGGGTATTTTGAGTAAAGTGGCAGATGCTGTTACTGAGGTCGTTAAAGGAGCTGCGGTCGGAGCGGCAACAGGCGCTGTGACCGGTGCAATTGAAGCTGGCGGTGAAATTATAAGTAGCAGTCCGGAAAGCAAAACGACAAGCAAAAAGAACGAAACTAAAAGTAAAACTACTCCGGCTAAAGACAAAATCGTTGCTAAAAAAGCTTCGGCTAAAAGTAAAACGGCTTCGGCTAAAAAGTCAGCTGAAAGCAACAAGTAAATTTGTTGTTTTGTCTTTTCAAAAAACTGATCCAAACTTTAGATTAAAATAATTTACAAAGTGATTTTTTTCTTTAATTTGGATTTTCTTTTTTCTTAAACTAAAGAATTCAATTTGTCTTCCAGATTCGAAACCGAATTGTTTTCTCAAAAAGGCGATACGTCTTCGTCGTCATCTTCGTCATTATCGAACACAATCCGGCGTTTGATTTTCGGCTGTTTTTCTTCGCGCAGATCTTCGGCTTTAACGACATTCAAAACCGGATTGCCGTTTTCGTCTTTCAACAAAACTTCGATTCGCCGCTCAGCCTGATTTAAGCGTTCCTGGCATTCACGCGAAAGTTTTACACCGTCTTCAAAAAGCTTCAGGCTTTCTTCCAGCGCCAAATCTCCGTCTTCGAGTTTTCGCACGATTTTTTCCAGTTCTTTGAGAGAAATTTCAAATGCTTGTTTTTTTTCAGCCATAAATTATTTAAAAACACCTTCGACTTCTTTTAACAAATCGCCGAGATTTTTTATCCCGAAATTTTCTCCCGCCTTATTAATTCCGTTGTTTTTTGCCAAAACAATTAACTGCTGACCGATTTTCTCCGCCACGCGGCGCGATAATTCCTCGTCCTTGATGCCGACGACCTGCCACCGATCACCGTTTCGTTTTAAGATTAATTCCAGCGGACGATCCTGAACTCGGCTTTTGATCAGAGATCGATCATTTTCCTGCGCGACATCTAAAGCTTTTCCCGCGCCAAGCGCAATTGCCCAAAACGGAACACTCTCAAATTTTTTGGTTTTATCACGAACTAGAGCAGGAATTTCCGCGCGGGCGCGCTCTTTAATCGCCGGCATAATCGGCGCGGCAACCTGCGCGACTCTGGCAATTGTCTGCGGCGGAACATTGCGTCCGTAAAGCTCGATCGCTTTATCGGTGATCTGCGGAACAAAATCCTCGACAACGGCATTCGTATCGACTAATTGATCAATCGCCGCCTGATCTTCCCGCCTCGCCGCGTCAACCAAAAGAGCAAGAGAATAGTGCGGCGTTTTTTTCAGATTTTGCCAGTAAAGATAGCCGCCGATCGTTGCGATTACACTGACGAACAAAATTACGACACTAAATATTTTCAAAAATTTTACGAAAATACTTTTTTTTTGCGGCTGCCGATAATCACCAAATTGCGGCGAAGAGGAGCTGGAATTTGCGGCAACGTCGGCTTTTTGTTCGTCTGACTCTACTAAAAATTTTGACATCTCTAATTTTCTATCAATTTTACTTCCGCTTCTATTCTGCCACGCGACAGACGAATTTTCACACGGTCGTTTTGTTTTATCTTTTCAGCGTCGCGCAAAATTTTGCCCTCTGGAGTTTGAACAATCGAAAAACCTCTTTTCAAAACTGCGAGCGGCGAAAGCGCGTCGAGCGATGCCATTTCAATTTTTAACTGCTCGTCCTTTTTATCGGCAATATCTCTGACGGCGGAAATTTGTCTCTGTTCGAGAAGTGCCAGGCAAATTTTCTTTTCATTGAGCTTTGAAGCCAATTTGAGCGGCGACAGACGATTGGTCAATATTTCTAAATTTTGCCGCTGAATTTTTAATTTGTCCGAGGCGGCATTTTGAAGTTCAGTCCGAAAATCTTCAACTTCATATCGCAAGTCCTTTATATCCGCGGGAAATTCAGTAAAAACGGGTGACAGCGCAACTTCCTGTAAATCGGAACGAAGGCGCAGAAGTTTATATTCGACAAATTGAAACAAATCCTGAACTTTTTGATTGATAAAAGCTTCGATTTGAAATTCGCTTTCGGCAACAATTTCGGCAGCGGCGGAAGGTGTCGGCGCGCGCCGATCGGAAACAAAATCAGCGATCGTAAAATCGATTTCGTGCCCGACGGCGGAAATTATCGGAATTTTTGAAGACCGAATCGCCCGCGCCACTCGTTCTTCATTAAACGCCCATAAATCTTCCGAAGAACCGCCGCCGCGCCCAACGATCAGCACGTCAATTTTTTCGTCCGTTGCCGCTCCCGCATTAAACTTATTAGCTGTCTCAATCGCTTTTGTAATTTCTTCGCCCGCCGTTTCGCCCTGCACACGCGTCGGAATCAAAACAATATTGACGGTGCGCGTGCGGCGCGATAAAACGTTCAGAATATCGTGAAAAGCCGCGCCGTTTGGGGAAGTTACTACGCCGATTCGCCTTGGGAAAAAAGGCAGATCGCGTTTTAACTCTTCCGCAAACAAACCTTCGCGGGCAAGTTTTGTCTTAATCTGCTCAAAAGCGACTTTGAGCGCGCCTTCGCCGACTGGTTCGAGCGATTCAACCAGCATCTGATATTCGCCTTTCGGCTGATAAACGCTGAGTTTTCCGCGCACGCGAACTTGAATTCCGTCAAACGGTTGAAACCTTATTCTTAAATTGTTTCTGACATAACACGCCGCTTTAAGCTGCGAATCCGCGTCGTGCAGAGTAAAATACCAATGTCCGGAATTTGCCGCGACAAAATTAACGATCTCCGCTTCAACCCAGACCGACCGAAACCGCTTTTCAAGCTCGCCCTTAACTTGTTCATTCAGTTCCGAAATCGTCAGCGGACGGCTTTCCTGATCATCGAAAAGTGACTGTAAAAGTGTTGATTTCATCTAAAATTTTATCTTGAATTACTACAGATACTTTATTTAGCAACGACTTTTCGTTCGACTGAAAATGCCTGATTGTAATTTATTTTCGTCAATAGTTTGAGTTCTAATTTCCATCAATTTGGCGGCGTCGGCATTTTCTAAAATTAGTTGAAAACGATTTGCGCGAGCCTCCATAATAAGTTTTTGCAAAAAATCCTTTTGCGCAATATTCAACAAATTCACTTTTGCAAAATTAGAGACTTCACTGTCGTCTGAACTTTGCGAAATCGCGCCTTTGAGTTTTTTGGACGTTATTTTGACAACCGGCACAAAGTCTAATTTCTCGCCGTTGATGCGTAAATTTTGCAAATTCGTATAAACCATCATCTTTACAAGCGCATCTTTGATGTCATTTTCGTTTGGCAGGATTGTCCGCTGGCTGTGTTTTGCTTCAATCAGATAAACCGTTTTTGACTCTTTTCTTGTCTCGTCAACGGTGAAGAAATATTTTCCGAAAAGCGCATTCGTAATGGTCAGACGCTGTTTGGTCGCGGTTTCCAGGGCTTCTTTCGGTTGGACGGTTTGAAATTCTCTGGTTTGCGCTTTTTGCGATTTGACGCGGGAAAAATCGATAAATTTTTGCGGTGTCTCGGCAAAATCGATTAATTCATTGAGAGCGGTTTCATCGTGCAGATAAGTTTTTGTCTTTTTGGAAATTTCGCGGTATGCATTTCGCGCTTTTTCGAAAATGTTTTTTAATTCTCTCGCTTCTTTTTCGTTCCATTCGCGCGCCGAGCCTTTGAAATTTACCACACCGTTTAATTTTGCAGAGACAAATTTGTGATCAAACTTTTGGGCAGTGATTTGATCATTTTTCAAAGTATTTTTGACTGCATCGTTGTAAAAAGCGAGTATGACGTGAACGTCTAAAAGACTGAGTAAGGAAATCGTATCCCACTGCAGAAAGTCACGCTCGCCGCCTAAACCTTCGTCCTTAAGGACCGGAATGACCGTTACTTTTTTTGGAAATGAGATTGTGTCGTAAACTCTTTCATACGGGTAAGACCTGGTTCTTTTCGGCGAAATCCAGCGGCTGACGGCGATTTTTTCAGCGCCGCTACCCAACGCAAACGCGCCGGGGGATTTGTTGATATCGAGATTTTCGAGCTTTATTTCAGGCAGAATGTCATTCACGAATTGCTGATATTTTATCCGCTTAACTTCGCCGGATATTTCACCATTTTGATTTTTAAGTGTTAACTCAGGCGCGTAAGATATTTTTTGAAAAATATTGTCGCCAAACTGCTCGCTTTGATAAAAATCTTTCTGTTTCAATTCAGATTTTTCTGTCGGCTTAACTTCCGCCGCCGAACCAAGTTTGACAAAAGAATTTTCTCTTTTAACCTTCACTCTTAAACGCGGTGAAACGCCGTTTCCTTTAATTTCTGCCGACTCCGAACGAAATGTGACGGTATAAGCGGTACGCAGCTGCAAAACAATATCGTTGTAAGCCTTCTGCAAATCGCCGATTTGTGTGACCGGATAATAAACTCCGCCCGAAACCTGGGCTAATTTCGCGCCTTCGCTTTCGGCTTTGGAAGTTAAAGCTAAATACCTGTTTCGCAGTGGGTCAGCCGTTTTGCTCGCGTCGTTGGCTGCTGAGGCGGCAATCAAACCCGAAGGAACATACAGCGGATAAACGAGCGCGCCGCTTTCCTGAATTGAGCCGAGTAGCGCGTCAAACGGCAGAAACGAACGGTTGTCGTCGCCGTCTGAAAGCACAACAATCGCCGTGCGTTCGCCTTTGAGCGGTCGCAGAGTTTCCGCCAGAGTATAAGCCATCGAATCGTAAAAAGCCGTTCCGCCGCCCGCGTCAAACGTGTCGAGGCTTTCTGAAAGTTTAGTTTTGTCGGTCGTAAATTTTGATAAAACCTTAATGTCTTCATTAAAAATAATAATCGAGATTTTATCGTTAGGATTAACCGTTCTGACAAAGTTTCTCGCGGTTTTGCGCAAATAATCAACATAATTATCGACGCTTCCCGACACGTCCAGAAGCAGAACTAAATTAAATGGCGCAGTGGTCGGCTCAACCGATAAAATCTCGCGCGTCTGTCCGGCTTCTGAAACTTCAAAATCATTTTTGCTTAAATCAGAGATAGCGCGATTGTTGATGTCCGTCACTTTGGCGAGAACTTTTTTGATCGGCGAATTTATCAAAGCCTGCGAATTTTTTGTTTCGGTCAAAAGCGGTGTCGACCTGCGCGGCGGCAGAGTGGCGGCGTATTCTCCAAAATATTTCGGACTGGCGCGCCGGATCGCTTCGGTCAAAAGCGAATCGCCACTTCTGACAATCGCTTTTGCGGCTTCGGTCAGCGGGCGTTCGCGCAAATCCGACGGAACCTGATTTGGATTGACGTTTAGCAAAATAATTCCGCGCTCGGTCGTAAAATTTAATTTAACGACGTTTAATTTTGCGTCTTTCGACTTAGTTTTTTGTTTTTTGTCGTTTGATTTGTTGTCAAGCGGCTCTTCGATTTGATCCGAGATTTCCGACTCGTCAACACTTTTTCCTTTTTCCTTTTTCCTTTTTCCTTCTTCAACAATTTTGCCGTTCAAAACAAACTTTCCGCCCGCCTTTTCTTTAACGGCTTCCAGCTCGATTTCGCTCAAATACCTGGGACGTGATGCAGTCCAGACAAAATCATATTTCAAATTATCGAGCGGAACATCAGCCGCAATCGTCCCTGTATCCGTTTTCACCTCGGCGTTTTCCACATCGCCGGAAATGAGAACTTCGCCTTTGGAAGTTTCAATCCGCACTTTGAGACGCGCCGGAATTTTTAATGTTAGATCGACATTTAATTTCTGATTTTTCGGGTTAACCAGAATATCAAGCCGCGAAATTTCAGCGACAATTGTTAAATCACCTTCAGCGGCGTTATCGGCGGTGAGAAATATTTTGCCTCTTTGATCTTCAGCCTGAACAATCGACTCGGTTTCGACGGTTTCTCCCGATATTTTGGTCTCTTCGACCGAAACGCTGACTCGCCCGTAAAAATTTTTAATATTAACCGCGCCGCCCGTCTGGACGGGAAATTCGCGCTGAAAAGTTTGCGCCTGAACCGTGACGGAAAAAAAAACTGTTAGAAAAACGGCGTAAAATTTCATATTACAAAGTTTGCAAAAGGACGGAATGCGAGCGAAAAATAATAATTTCAATAACTGCTTTTCGATTCAGGATTTGCTGGTAAGTTTGCCTGTCTGCTGAATGCGCTCTCTGATTCGTTTTTGCCAATTGCTTTGAGGCTTATCAGTTTCTTCAAACTGCGCGAGCAAATCCTTCATCGATTCGCCGCCAACGAGCCGCGTTTTTATATAAAGCAAGGCAATGATAATTGATGTGAGCGACCAGATGAAAATTTGAAACGGCAGCATCAAAATTTCCGACGCCGTTTTTTGAATCAAACCGTTGATGCCGCCGAGATTCGGTTTTTCGCTCGCGCCTTCGTTTGCTCCTATAACATTTCCGCTTCCGAATTCCACTTGTATTCCCTTATTGGGTTTGTCTTCTTCCTGGACGCTTTCGTTTTTGCCGGACTGCTTGATTTCCCAACCGACAGACGTTATCTTTTCCTTCGTATCATAAAAGGACTTGACGGTCGTGGCAGCGAAAAAACTGATTAAACCGTATATAAACATAGGAACTAAAAGCATTATGGAC
>MWVV01000165.1_pt1 | contig 23696 bp, 21 predicted proteins | sample 1047281 | NCBI WGS metagenome assembly MWVV01 (sample SAMN06349986, study PRJNA376086) | soil metagenome | isolation source: PT-2 sample Antarctic (ecotone) soil | place: Antarctica | collected 2015-01-13 | reverse complement strand
GTTGACGGAGCAAAGATAAACGAATTCAAAACAAAAAATCCGATAACTGCCATTTCTCTTCAAACTCCTGACCAACTTGTATTTGGTGATAAGAAAGGCAACGTTATCGCAATGAATTTAAAGACCAATAATCAGGTATGGGAAATCCGGCAAGGTGCGGAAATATCCAGCATAAATCCAAGCAAAATAGGGTTGTTAGTTTCTTCATTCGATAATTTTGTTTATCTAATATCGCCAAATAGTGGAAAAGTTCTTTGGAAAAAACGGCTTCCCGGAAGGATACTTTACAAGCCTCTGCTGTTGGACAAATATGTGATAGTTACTAACTCGTATGACTCTAATGCTGCTATCGTTGATCTGAAAAATGGGAAGACGATTAACCGGATTGTCTTTGAGGAAGGAAATTATTTTACAAACAATGTACTTTTAGAAAAAAGATTACTTATATTTTCAAACACACTCGGACTGACTGCCTATTCATTATATCCTGACGGTTGTAAGGATAATTAGAATCTGTGGATAAAAGCATAATTTAATATTGTTGCTTTTACCCACACTTAATTTTTAATGGGTTTTGGAGTAATTTTGCATTATCTCGTGTATTTCGTCTTTAAGAAGTAATTTTTTCTTTTTGAGGGTAGTCTCTTCCAGCAGCTCTTCATCATTCGGATAAGTTAATTCGGCTAGTTCGGTCAATCTTTTTTCGTAGCCCTGATGTTTTTGAACCAAATCTCTAAAGGTTTGATTTTCTCTAAAAAGCACGTTTTTGACAGCCTCGGTTGTTGATGTATCCATAGTGTTTTCCTTCCTTTTTGATTTGATAATTTACAACCCAAACCGGTAAAAAGTTCAACAAAATCGGTGATCGGTTGTGAATAAAATGTTAACTTATGTTTGCTTTGAGTAGCAAGTTCGGATTTTAGTTATTACTTAATATGTTAATTAATTTCCCGCTTCATAACTAAAGCATTTTCAATTGGATTAACGTAAAAGTTTCTTCTTTGACAGCAAACTTCAAAGTCGTTTGCCTTGTAGAAATTTATTGCGTTTGTATTCGACTCTCTGACCTCCAACCAAACCTTAGCGCTTTTGTACTTTGCCCCCGCTTCGTGTAAGGTTTCAAGCAATTTCTTCCCAATACCTCTGTTCTGTAATTTCTCGACAACACTTATATTGTAAATTTCAATATCAACGTCAATTTGTTTCGAATCACACTCCACCGCTTCGTATTTTTCCGCTTCGCATCTTTCTTTATAGCCGATACTTTCAGAAATTATAACACTAAAACTTTGGTATATTATCAGACGCGCTACTACAAAACCGACTACTCTTTTATTTAATTTTCCTACTTTGGTTATACTATATTTTTTTCCGACTTCACTCTTATAATCTTTATTACTCCAATGGCTCAAGTTTAATCGCCGGGCTATTTCTTGAATCTGCGCCACATCTGAAAATTCCATATCCAGAATCTGTAAATCTTCTAATTCATACATTGTTATCTAACTAAACCTCTAATATAAATTGGTTCAAGGCTTTTCCTTTGATTTATTAGATTTCTATTTTCCGGCTTTTCCGCTTTATTTCCCATCACAACAGCTAAATTATCCCCCGCATTGATAACTATGCGGCTTGAAATAGTACTTTTTGTTATAGAGGGTAGTAAATTATTATATAATCGATTGTATAAAATTAGATTGTCGAACTCCTGTAATTCTACATCCTGAATGAAGGAGACGGTAGTTGAAACCCGCGGTGTGAGGAGACGACGTAGATTTAGAGTCTCACTTTCCGGTCCTATTCTAAAGATTTGCCAACAAACTTGATTTTTTCCAAAATTAACTGCCGCAATAACTTTCTTATCTTCTTGCTCCTTGTCAGACATCGCTTCCAAAACGGATAAGCCCAAGTAATCACAATCGAAAGACTTGCTCAAGCCTCGCGCCAACGCAACACCAATCCTAATGCCTGTAAAACTCCCGGGACCTCTGGAAAATACTATTAATTTGATTTGTGTTTTTTTAACATTATTTTCCGAGAGTATATTGCTTATTCCCTCTAAAACATCTTCAGACCTCGAAATTTCGCATTGTCCTACGCTTGAATCAATTAGAGTATTATCTTTGAAAAGGGCGATACTTCCGCCCGCGATTCCTGTTTCAATTGACAACGTGTATTCTTTTCTAACAACTTTATCTATAAATTTATTATTATCAGACTCGTTCCTTAAATCTTTTGTCATTTACTTTTCAAACTCACTTGGGAAGAACTTGATTTAAATAATTTCTTCCGAGAATTTCACCGTTTAAAGTAAAAAGGCTGGGCAAATTGCCCGGCCTTTTCCAAGATATGTCCTTAGCTGCTTTTAGTAACCCACGTTTTATTAATAAATTCTACAATTGGATTAACCGCAAACTGCATTGGGCGGTGTTCCTATACAAGCACAATTAGGACAATCGGCATTTGTTGTACACTCTTTACCTGTAGGACAAGTGGAGCCGGCATGGGCAGCTTTTGGCGCCGCCAATGAGGAAATTAAAGGTAGAGCTATCACAGCCGCTAAACCGACTTTCTTGATAACCTCACGTCTGGTCTGTCCGTTAAAGTTGGGCGTTATCGGCGCTTCAAGCAGATTTTTCTCATTCAACTGGTCAATCGCCAGCCAAATCATATCCTCTTCTACCGGATTTCCGCTTGATTTTGCAAGCAGATTAGTAATATCAGCGGCAGTATTTTTGCCGTCACACGATTTCCAAACCGCTGCTGCCGTCTGGTTCAAACAGTGGGCTTTATTAGTCTCCAAATCGTAGACTAAAACCTCATTGGGCATTTCCTGGATTACCATTCCTTCCTTTCGGGCGACTGGTATTTGCGAGTCTTTCATTTTTTCTCCTCCGAATAATTTAAAGAATAAAGTTTAAAGTTTTGCTGAATTTCAAAGCTCTTGGTCAAGATACTCAATTAAAAAGTTTGCAAATTCAATTGCTTCACCTCTTTGGCACTTTGCGATTATTGCATGTTTAGAAATTTTATTCAAGATTTTTAATACAAATTTTGGATTATTTGTTATGGGAATCGTATTATCTATCATTTCCAACATCGCTTGCCCGGCGCTCAGAATTTCTAATGAAAATTCCGAATTGATTTTTAGCGTTTTATCAAATTTACAAATTAACACCATACCGACCGGTATTGGCATTTGTCCAATTGCCGCGCCGAAAGAAGACGGCGAACATTCGACCTGTTTATAATCATCAATGATGCCGCGCATCGAAAGCGTTTTCGGAAACGAATGCAAAAAGCCTTCTTCATCCAATACCGCGTATTCATCCGAGTAATATAAAGCACCTTTTTTTATTAACTCGGCTACCAATGTGGTTTTCCCGGAAAAACTTCTTGCCGGTATTATAACTGCTTTTTCTTTCCAAGCAACAGCACCGGCATGCAGAAAAACTTTCCCGACCGCGTATTCAGCTACTGTCAGACGTATCTGACTGGCGAGCAAATCAAATAGATTTTCTATGCCGGGAAAGTTGGCAACCATTTCCGCATCTTTGAAAATTTTAAAATTCCCATTTTTCTCGTCCGTTACTTCCAAAAGATGCTCAATTTCATCCTGCCCAATAACACTGATTCCAAGCGGTAAAATTTCACCTATACGCTCTTCAATTTTGTCCAGATACGAATTTGCGTTTAATCTAACACCCAATTTCACGCCGTAGGCTTCAAAACTTATTTGGTTTCGTGTCGTGGAATTTTTTGGGTGCATGAGATTTTTAAATTTGTAATTTTATACGATGTAACAAACAATAATTTTCGTCTATTTCCCCTGCACTCCAGTTCTTTTCACCCAAAATAAAAGAATTGATAAACCGATTGACTGCAACAATATAAAACCATACAAATAAATACTAAAATTCACATTCAGAATCAAGCCGACCAGCAAAATTACATTTAAGATAGAAGCCGTTCCGTAAATAATTGTAACCGTTTGATGTGAAAATCCATTTATGACCAATTGCTGGTAGATATGACTGCGGTGAGCCTGCCATACTCTCTCACGATTGTAAACTCTTTGCAAAAATGTAAAAACAGTGTCGAAGAAAAATAACCAGACTAGCGCAACACCGGCAAAAAGTAGTTTGCCGAAACTTTCCGAACCGTCTTTTACGGCTAAAATTGGCAAGGCAGCGAAACTGTATCCCAAAAACGCGCTTCCGACATCGCCCATAAAAATTTTTGCCGGCTGCCAGTTATGTATTAAAAAACCTAAGCCGGAGAATGCCAAAACGCCGCCAAAAAATTCCGCTGTCTCCAAATGTAAAATCCTACCCGTTACCAACCAGCCGATTCCCGCCGTAACCGTTTGCATTCCGGCAATTCCGTCAATGCCGTCCATAAAATTATAGGCGTTTGTCAGCCAAACGATCCAAAAGAAAATTAAAATCAAGCCGAAAATCCTGCCACTTTCGACATAAAAAGATAAGGCGGAAAGTTCTCGAAATTCGCCTAAAGTTTGGATTACGAGAAATGCTGAAACCGCGTGAACCAAAAAACGCCAGACGAAGGAAATCGAATACAAATCGTCAAGCCAGCTAATTACCGCAATCAAAATTGCACCGACATAATAACCCCATGAAAAAGTATGTGTAAAAAAAAGCGTAAAAATAAGATAGAAAATCAAACATATAACGACGATTACAAAACCGCCGCCGCGCGGAGTCGGCTGAGTGTGCGAGCTTCGTTCGTTCGGTATATCAAAAAGTTTTCGTCGCAGACTCCATCGCCGAAAAACCGCGACCCCAAAATATGTGCAGAGAAAAACCGCCGCGTATATACAAATTTCAGTCACAACTCTTTACTTTTTGCTTTTGTCTGTCTGCTTTTTGTTTTTATACCAATCAATCTGTCTTTCAATTGCCTGCTCGATTGAAGTTTTCGTTTTGAAATTATAAACTTCGGCAATTTTATCGGCTGAGTAAACATCGTCCGAAAGCCATTTCTCGATTGTTCTTAACAACCTGTCTACTTTTTTTACCGCCGGAAATTTGTCTTTAACTTTGAATAAAAATTCAAATAATTCCGCCGGAATACTGTATTTCGGAATTTCCTTCTTCAATTGTTTCGCAATCAAAGAAACAAAATCAAACATCTTGACGGGTTTTGCCGCTATATTAAAAATCTCGGTCGCGCCCTTTTTTTGAGCCAAAATTTTGCCGCACGCTCGCGCTACGTCATTTTTGTAAATCAAGGATTTCAAATTCTCGCCTTTTCCTATCCAGAGAAATCTTCCTTTATCTATCGATTCAATCAAACGCTCAACATTTCCGACGTTTCCTTCGCCGATAACGGGCGCAAGCCGTAAAATTGTTAAGGCAATATTATTTTTCTCGCAAAATTCTATCGCTTTCCCTTCAGCTTCCAACTTGCTCTCGGCGTATAAAGTTTCCGGTTTGCAATCTGCATTTTCGTCAATCACCAAATTCAACGGTTTATCCTTTTTGTCCCTGGGCGTTTTTTTTATTCCATAGACCGCAGTCGAACTTATCAAAATAAATTGCCTTGCGCGTAATTGATGAGACAATTTCAAAATGTTTTCCGTCCCCGCTACATTAACTGCATTAAATTTTTCCGCTTTAATTTCTGAAAATTGATGTGCGAGTCCGGCGCAATGAATTATCGCATCCATCCATCCGAGTTTTTCAATTTCCTTTAAATTTTCATAATCGGTTATATCCGCCGTTATAAAATTACCGTTGGTCTCAGAGTCTTGCTCGCTGGCAGAAAACTTTGAGCCGCTTGTCTGATAAACCTCAAGGTCCGCCTCGGAAAGTTCCGAAACAATCTCTCTGCCTATAAATCCTCTGGCGCCTGTAACTAAAACCCTCATAAAAAATAAACAGATAAACCTTTATAAACTTGTGGCGTTATCGGACGCATTTATTTCATTATCTTTTTATATTTTTCGATGGCTGTTTCTACGGAATACTTTTCAATTGCTATTCTACGCGCGAGACATCCCATCTCTCTAATTTTTTCTCGTTGGTCATAAATTTGGTAAATCTTTTTCAATAGTTTTTCAGGTGCTGAAGGCGGAACATACCATCCAACCTTATCTTCTTCCAATAATTGCGCGACCTCGGAATTTTCTTCGGTCAAAGCAAGTATCGGCTTTCCTGCCGCCAGAAAATTGTATGTTCGGCTCGGCATCGCCACTCCACGCATTTTTTTTATCAATGGAACCAGTCCGACATCACAGGCGTTTAGGAATAAGTTTTGCTCGTTTCGCGGTCGCGGGGCTAGGATTGTTAAGTTTGTCAGCTGTTTGGCTTTTACTTCGTTCAACAGCCATTTCCGTTTGACGCCCGAACCGATAAACAAAAAATGAAATCTTTTATCGTTTTTCAGTTCCGCGGCGCAGGCGACGATGCTTTCTATATCCTGCGGATGTCCCATATTTCCCGCATACAAAAAAACAAATTTGTCCAGGAGATTTAACTCTTTTAAAATCGGATTTTCATTTCTGGCGAGCGGTTCGATCTCTTCAAGCGACGCCCAATTTTGAATGACTTCAATCGGTGTTTTATCTTTATCGGATGTTGGACTTAACTGCGTTTTAACCAATTCGCGCATATCGCGCCCGACGACTATAATTTTCTTCGCTTCCCTGTATAGCCATCGGTTTGACTCGTTTAAAAATTTGACAAACAGCGAATCGGGTCTGGATTTACCGACAGCAGTCAGTGTCTCCGGGTATTTATCCTGTATAACTAATGTGAATTCGGATTTGCAAATTTTCGCCGCTATAGCCGTGATAAAAGGCAATGTCGGCGGAGCGGAAACGACCAAAATTTCGTCCGTTTTTTTTACCTTTATTAAAGTCTTGCAAAACATTGAAATTCCCAACGTCAGCATATTAATAAGACGGTAAATCAGAACGTCTTTGTCGAGCGTCGTTCCCCAAACGCGAAAAATCTCAACCGCTTTATGCACTTCACTTTTTGGAGCGCGAGTGCCGCGCGCAGCGTAATTCGGTTGACCGCAAATGACTTTTACATCAAAAATTTCAGTTAAACCTTCGCCGATGCCGGTCAAATAATATCCGGTCTGATTGTTTTCAGGGTAATAAAGTTCTGTAACGACCCAGAGCCGCCTTAATTTTTCAGCTTTCAGCTTTTGAGATTTTCCTTCCGGTCTGCTGCCATTGTCCATTTCTTTTCGGGTTAATTCAGATTTTTGTGAAATTGAAATATCCGGACTTTCGTCTAGCTGGTATGTCTTTTCAAACTCGTATAACCCAAAATGATTTTGGAGACCGTCTGCGCTACATTTTCCTTCAAGTATTCTTTTGGCGGAGTCCAATCAGGAGGTTGAGAAATCGCCAGTTCGACCGCCCGCACGATTGTATCGGTTTCGGCACCGCTCAAGATATTGCTTCCTGCTTCGATTGTTTCCGGTCTCTCGGTAACGTCGCGTAAAGTTACGTTCGGGATTCCGAATATCGCGCATTCTTCCTGCACCGTTCCGCTGTCGGTTAAAACGGCAAGCGCGTTTTTCTCAAGTTTTACAAAATCAAAAAATCCGAGCGGCTCGAGCAGTACTATTTTTTCGGATTCGGGTTTCAAACCGAATTCTTCGAGTTTCCCGGCAGTTCTGGGGTGAACGCTGATTAACATTTTTTTGTCATATTTTTCTACCAGTTCTGAAAAGGCTCGGAAAATTTGCTCGAGTCTATTCAAAGTATCTACATTTTCTGCTCGATGCAGCGTTACCAGAAAATAATCAGACGATTCGACCGCAAATTTTCTTAAACAATCGCTCATTTCGATTTTATCGGAAAAAATGTCCAGAACTTCTTTTATCGGATTTCCCGTTACAAAAATTCTCTCTCGCTCGATTCCTTCACTAATCAGATTTTCTTTACTTCGCTCGGTATAAGGCAGCAAAATCGTGCTGGAATGGTCAATTATGCGACGATTGACTTCTTCAGGCACGCGGTTGTCAAAGCAGCGGTTTCCCGCCTCCATATGAAAAACCGGAATTCCGCGTCGCGCCGCGATTATTGCCGAAAGCGCGCTGTTTGTATCGCCCAATATCAAGATTTTTTCCGGCTTGTGTTTTTCCAGAACCTCGTCGGTTTTTGAAAGTATCAAACCGAGTTGCTCGCCCAAGCTTTTCGACCGGATACCGAAATGCACGTCCGGCGGTCGAACTTCCAAATCCTTTATAAAAATATCGCTCAAACTTTCGTGATAATTTTGTCCGGTGTGAACCGTCGTATGTTCGCTGTTCCGGTCGAGAATTTTTAGAATCGGACTCAACCTGATTATTTCCGGTCGCGTTCCGAAAATGGTCATTATTTTCATAAATTTTTTATAGCGTAAATTATTTATCAACAAGAAAACGAGCAATTTCATTGCTCGATTCGCCCAATAATTTTTTCAACTCTTCGATGGAAATGTTATTATCCTTTGATGAATATTCACCCGTCAAAGCTGGGGTAAAATTCTGTTCATCGCGCAATTCAGGCAGAACCGGCAGTATCACAAAATAGCCGTCGCGTTCGGTTGTGCGAAAGCATTCTTCTTCGGAAACCATAATTTCATGCACTTTTTCGCCCGGTCGGATACCCGTAAATTTTATCGGCAATTCGATTTCACCCATCAAGGATTTGGCAATATCTGTAATTCTCGCCGCTGCCACTTTCGGCACAAAGGTTTCTCCGCGTTTTCCCGTTAAAATCGCCGCAAAAACCGTGTCTACCGCCTTGTCCAGACTCAGTAAAAACCTCGTCATCTCTTCCAGAGTAACCGTGAGCGGCTGACGGTTGCGGATTTGTTCGACAAACAAAGGCACAATCGAGCCGCGAGAAGCAATTACGTTTCCGTAACGCACGCACAGAAAACTCGTATTCGGGCAATCTCTGTTTGCCTCAATCAAAACCCGCTCCTGCAAGGCTTTAGTCATTCCCATAACGTTTATCGGCTTACAGGCTTTATCGGTTGAAATTCCGACTACTTTCTCGACCGGCAAATTATTTTCGCGTATTGCCCTGACGATATTTGCCGCACCATGAATGTTGGTTAATACGGCTTCGAACGGAAAATATTCGCAGGACGGAACCTGTTTCAAAGCCGCAGCGTGAAAAACAACGTCCGTTTGACGCATTGCCGCCAACAGTGCCGGAAAATCCCGCACATCGCCGATGCGAAAATTCAATACGTCCTGCGAATTTTGATAAATTACATCATCTGTCGCGGTTTTTCGGTGCATATAATCAAGCCGCATATAATGCTGCTTGGCTTCGTCTCTGGAGAACACCGTTATTTTTGATGGACGCCCTAATTCCCCGCTCAAAAGTCTCTTGACCAACGTTTGTCCGAGCGAACCTGTGCCGCCGGTTACTAAAATTCTTTTTCCTTCTAAATAATTCATTTATTACTGTTTGTAAGGCGTTTTGTCATTGACCATTTTCTTCAACATTTTTTCCCAACCAATCGGTTGAAAGCCGGTGGCGTCTCTTAATTTTGTCGAATCGAGGCTTCTATCTATATAAAAATTTTCATACGGTACGATTTCGATGTCAATTTTATACTCGTTCTTTAGTAATTCAAGTAATTCAAATTTATTAATGGGTTCGCTAGACAGATGATATAAGCCTTCTAAGTTTTTGTGATTAACGATTAAATCAGCAATTATTTCAGATATAATAATAGTCGGGAAACCTGAGAATATGGCGTTTACATAACCATTTACTTGTCTTCCGCGATTTGATAGAAACCATTCGACAAGACTATGAGCGGAAAATAATTCTCTACCGATAATCGAGGTTCTCAATGTCAAACAATTGTCCGAATCAACTTCGCCCAGATGTTTACTTTTACCGTATAAATCAACCGCGTCTGCCAAGTCGTCTTCTTTATAATTTCCTTTCTTTCCGCTAAAAACGCAATCCGTGCTAAATGTAATTAAACGCGCATTATATTTTTTTGTTATCTCTGCCAGACGATGCGGAAAAATTGAATTTATTGTTAAAGTCTGCACAATGTCTCTCGATTCGCGCAATTGTTTGATTATTCCGACGGCATTTATAACAATCTGCGGTTTTAGCCGGTCTATAATCGTTTCGATTTTCCGTATATTCTCAATATTAATATTTTCATAAACACGGCTCTTATCAAAAGTTTTGATTTTATCAAATGTTTTAGATTCGCCTCTGACGGTCGTCCAAACATCAAATTTAACTGACAGAATTTGAACTAATTTATGCCCGAGCATTCCGCCGCCGCCGATTACTAAAACTTTCATTTTTACCTAGAACATTAAATGTCTTTAACAAGACATTTAATGTTGATTATAAAATTAACTTGAACTTACATATTAAAAATTTGCCTTAAACTTTAGAATAGTTAGAATCTTGCGGCAATGATCTTCCCACGACCATTTTTCAATATTTGCTTTACCATTTTCGGTTAACTTTACAACGCCGTCGTTTTTCTTTTCTAAAATACCTACGATTTTCCCAGCTAAATCTTTAGCATTTGTGGGCTCAAAAAATACTGCTCCGCCACCCGAGACTTCCTTTAGAACAGGAATATTCGAAGCAATCACGGGTATTTTTCTTAGTTGAGCATCAACGATACCTAATCCAAAACCTTCATAAAGTGTTGGAAAGCAGGCTATACTTGCACTTTGCATCGTCCATTCCAACTCTTCGGGAGATAGTCTTCCTAGAAAAATGATATTACTTTCCATCTCGTGTTTTCTGACAAGTTCTTTTAATCGTTTATCACTATTTATATCGCCTGTTAGAATCAGTTTAGTGCCGCGGTAAATATTTGGATAATTTCTTTTTAGTTCAACAAAAGCATTAACACCCGTTAAATGGTCTTTGTGAGGTAACTGCGCGCCGGATTGAAGAATAATCTTAAAGTTTCCCTGTGGTAAATGCTCAGGTCTTTGTTGTTTATTAATCCAACGGTTAGCTGCCAAAGGAACAATATGAACTTGCTGTTCTACACTAAGTAAATTTAGCTGTTTCAACTCATCAGCTATTGCTTTGCTAATAGTTATAATTGACTGCGGCTTTTTGATCGAGTTACGAACTAACCGTCTTAAAAACCTAAAATATGCCGGGCGAAAGCGTGGAAAATGCTTACAATAAAATTCATTTACCAGGTCGTGAATAAGCAGCGTACTCGGTATTTTCATTGAAGGCATTATATTAAACGGAAAAAAAACTACGCTTGCCTTCCATCTATTCGCAATTTTTTCTACATTCTTATATTCAAAAATTATTCGTCCTACGGCAGATCGAGGTATTTTTGCAGGTATCCAATTTATTTTATTGTTAAATAATTCTCCCCAACGGCAGCTTTCCTCTGAACCGACAATTGCAATTTCCTCTTTATCCATTACCTTTAATAAACCATCTAAAAAAGAACTAAGATAAACTTCCGAACCTAATGTTCTTCCCGGTTCAAATCTCATTATGGAAATAAGGATTCTCATTTTCCTTTCGTTTTACTTTCTCCAAAATATTAAAAAGCTGCCGAACTTTTTATCTCTATGGCTGGCAAACGTTTGTTGTTAGACGAAAGGGCGGAACGAAAAAGAAATTTAGTAAAGGATTTTCTAATCGTTGAAAACTTTGTAAAACCAAAGCAAAATTTCGCTCGAACAATTAAACGGCAAACAAAATTTAATTCTTAAATTTCGTATCAATTATTTCGCACCAAATATGTGCAATAGTAATGTGTGCTTCTTGAATGCGCGCGGTTCGCTTTTCGGGAACCAAAATTGAGGCGTCGCAGATTGACGCCAGTTTTTTTCCGCCCGCGCCGGTCAAACCGATTGTTTTGCAGCCGATTTTCCGCGCCGTCATTACTGCTTGGTTGACATTGGGCGAATTTCCGCTCGTGCTGATGGCGATTAAAAGGTCGTCCGTCTTTGCTAAACCTTCAACTTGTCTGGCAAAAACGCGCTCAAAACCGTAATCATTTGCTAGTGCCGTCAATGCTGACGAATCGGTTGTCAAAGCAATTGCCGGTAAAGCCTTTCTCTCAGTCTCGTATCGTCCGATAAATTCTGCGGCGAGATGCTGAGCGTCGGCGGCACTCCCGCCGTTACCGCAAATTAAAATTTTATTTCCCTTATCCAAGGTTGTAAAAATCAGTTCGGCACAAGTTTCTATATTATTTATTTCACTCGACAAAAGTCTTTGAAAAGTTTCCAAATGAGCCTTTAGGGTATTTATAATTAAATCGGTAGTCTTACTCGGTTTGACAATTTCCACGCCGTTTTTAGCAGCAACTGTTTGTTGAATTAATTCAACAATGCCGCTTGACGAATAACCGCTCTTTAAGGGTATCGAAAAAACCTTTCCGCCTCTTTCCTCAACAAAATTCGCGCCGACAATTTCATTTTTCGCCCAATCGCCGCCTTTAACAAGGACATCCGGTTTTATTTCTTTGATTAAACTTTCCGGTGTCGGTTCGTTAAAAATACGAACTTCATCAACAAACCGAAAATTCTGTAAAATCTCCGCTCTATCCGTTTGATTAATAAACGGTCGCCGGTCGCCTTTTATTGATTTTACGGACGAGTCGCTGTTGATGCCGACGATCAATTTTGTTCCGAGTGCGCGCGCTTGTTTGAGTAAATCTATATGTCCCGGATGTATTATGTCGAAACAACCGTTTGTAAATACTACAACTTCCATAATATCGAGCTTTGGCAGCAGAATATTCCCCGAATCTAATTAACTGTTTTTAACTGGTAATTAATTTTTGGAGCAGCCGAACGATTCTGGCTCATAAGAAACCAAACTATAAGAATTCCAATCATAACAATAAATGTAACTTTTATCAGATAAGGTATAATCGTTCCGAAAAAACCTTCGTATGAGATAGCTGTCAGAAGCATATAATAAAGAGTCGAGCGCCAGTAGGAAAACTCTCGGTTTTCAATCAAAGTAGAATATATAAACCGTATAACAATGCCTAAAAACAACATTCCAAACACAATTCCATAAGGTCCAAAATTTCGCAAAAGGTCGCCAATCGGCGTAATCCCAAAGGAACTTTCTGCGAAATTAAAATATAGATCGCTGTATTTTCTCGGCTCTGAAGCTATAGGCTTATCCTGCCACAACGGTCTCGGAACAAAAAAGTTAACGCTGTCTTTGTAGATATTGTGGTCTAAACCGTAACTTTCTTCATAAGGCTCTAGTTTTTCATAATTGGAAACGACAACCCCAAGAGTGCTGACCGCTTCGATTCGTTCAGCCATTGCAGTCAAACCTTGTTCAAACGTGCTGCCTAAATCCTGCTCGGCAACCTGGTCGAAGGTTGTCAGAATGTTTTCGGTGTATTCCGCCATACTAACCGTTGCTTCCGTTTGCTTTACGTTGCGAAAAGTAGTTCCGTAAATCATTCCGCCGACGACAGCCGCTACCAACAACACAGCGCCGTAAACTTTGTGTCTATATGTAATCGGTCTTCTTGAATAAATAAACGCGCAGCTTATCAGAATAAAAATTTGAAATAAACTTCCGCGATTACCTTGATATGCGGATTTTGTTAACGAAAACCAAAAAAGTAATCCGATAATAAGATAATGATTGACGTTCAAAGTTTTTGTTCTAAAGATTGCCAGCCAAAGCAAAAAACTCGCTTCGAGCCAAAATAAAGTCAGCAGGAAAATTAGCCCGTCAAAAGCTCCGATTTCATCGGCTCTTTGAAATCCGAGAATACCTAGAATGAATGCCATAATTGTGTTAATTAAGCCCATTAACAACAACATTAGTGCCGGAAATAATACTTTTTCCGACTTCCAATTCCATTCGGGAAGCCGGGCTGAAATTTTATTTGCCGCTTTTTTACTAATCGGCAGATAAAACCCGATTGTCAGACAAATATAACCAATTGCGACATAAACTAAAGTCAGAGGTAAATTGTATTGCTCGTCTTCGATAAACACCAGAAAATAAGGCTTTGAAAGCCCGCTGGCTAAAATTAAACCACCGAAAAAAAATGCCGGTATAAAATATGACCAGGCGGCAAATACAAGCGGATGAAAAAAATCGAATTTTTTTTTGTAAAACAAATAAAGACTCGGTAACGAAAGCACAAAACCGACCATTATCACCCACGGCATCAGATACATATCCTTGAACGGATTTGCCGCATCGTCAACTAAAATTAGAAGCATAATCGCACCGACAATAATTAGAAGCCCGATTAACAAAATCGGTATGAGAAAAGCCTTACTTCTATTATTTGACACTATCATACTGACTCTAATTTATTTTTTTATTCAGAGTTAGAAAGACTGCAAACCGCTATTACGCCGTCGCAAAGCTGCGGCGAAAATTTAACGGAGACATCGTTGACAAAATTAAAAATTCGCCGATTAAATTGCCGATGTTCGGCGCCGAGATCATAAAATAAAAACTTTTTTACCCGTAAATTTTCTCGCTCTAAAACCAAACTCAATGTTTTGTATGAGTAATAAGCGACGTGGTCGGGATGAACCGGTTCATTTTTTCCGCCGCGTCCGCGCAGACCATAAATAAAAAATCGTAAGGCGCTGTAAGCATTGATGGTTGTTATTACCAAATTTGTCCGCGCGTGCATAAAACGTTGAATTCCTCTTAAGAAAAGTCCTGGATTTGAAAGATGTTCAATCATCTCGCCGGCAATAATTACGTCGAAAGTTTCCTTGAGCGGCACTTGTTCGAGTTTTTCCAAATCCGCACGATAGAGATTTTCAACGCCTGCTCGTTCTAAAATATCAATTCCCTTTTGGTCGAAATCAAATCCGTATAATTGGTCTGCCACTTTCTGAATCTCGAAATGCAAAAGCATATTGTTCTCCAGAGCTTTTTCAGTATAAGGGTAATCGGTGCAGCCCAGGTGAAGAACCTTTTTCCCCACACATGCTTGTTTTATAAATTCTACTCTCTTAACGAGTTCAAATTCGTTTTCCATCAATTTTTATCTTTGCAAAATATGCCTGAACAAAATTTTCTCATCCTCTTTTATAAAACCCAAAATCCAAACAATCAAACTATAGACAACGCCCCCGACAACGGTCGCCGTCAAAAAACTCAACCAACTGATCGAAAAAAATTCAACGATTGATTTTTCAATAACGGCTGCAAAGACTGAGGCTGTCAGCAAAACGCTCAGAATTTTTGCCCAGAAGTTCAACTGAACTTTTCCGAAAAACCATTTTTCAACATAAAAAATAGAAAAGAAAATAGCGGCATAGCCAGCCATTCTTCCAAAGGCAACCCCTTCGAGTCCAAAATTTTGCGTCAAACCAACCATCAAAGAAAGGCTGACAATCAAGCATATCATAAAAAGATAGCAGTTATAGCTCGGATAACCCAACCCCTCCGTCATTTGCCAGGATACGATTTGAATAGCCAACAAGCTGTAAGTTATTGTATGAATTACCAGCAGAACGGAAGTTTTTTCGGCAAAAACCGGACCCATCCAAAGAGTCAAAAAAATGTTGCTTTCGGATATCAGAGTAGTACCCAAAAAAAACACGAAAAAACAAACTATTTTTGTCGCTTTTGTGTAGAGGCGAAGCAGTTTCTTTTTATCCTTATTTAGTTCGCTCGAAAGAGGAAATAAAACAAGCGTCAAACTCGATATAAAGCCATGAATGTAAAAGGAAAGCAGCATCGGCACTACATAATAAGTCAGACTTTTTGTTTCGAGTCGGCTGCTTATCCAGCCTCTCTCGAAAAGAAGCAGAAAATTTGACAAAATTTGATAACCGATGATGCCTGCGCTGTATTTTATTATCAACCGTAGAATTTCGCCTCTAAAACGAAAAATCAACTTAAAATCCGGCATAAAACGCTTCGCCGCAAAAGCATAAATTAAACAAGTCAAAACGGTTACGGTTAAATTCCAATAAAACAAACTCAAAAGTCCGTATCCGTTAACGGCAAGTAAAAGATTGCCGAGCAGTAGAGCAAAATTGTTGAGATTGAATATTTTCGAGTAAACGTCGAAACGATGTATGCCTTGCAGAATTGATGAAAATATCTGATTCTGCATCGTGAAAAAAATTATTGTCGAAGCAGTATACAAAGCAATCGTCGCTTTGTTTTGCGCTTCCGGTTCTATTTTGAAAACACTTTCAACCAACCAGCGCGAAGTCAGACAAAATACAGAAACGCTCAATAATCCAACTAAAATATTTATAAAAAAGGCTGAGGAAATAATGTCAGGGATTTTTTCGTCATCTCCGACGGCTCGATATTCGGCGATGTATTTTGTAATAGCGCGCCCGAAACTAAAATTAAATGAATAACCGACAAAGCCTAAAACCAGCGCGTAAATTCCGTAATCCTGGTCGCCCAAAGCATTTACAATTTTCGGTGTCGCATAAAAACTCAGTCCCAACGGCAGAAACCAAGTGGAAAAACCGTACAGCACATTTCTTCCGACACTTCGGGTTGTTTGAAGCTGCTGATTTTCCATTAATTTCCGTCGAATGATTTAATGTAGTTTTCCGCCGCGATTTTTGCGACCACTTCTTCGCTGAAATTTATCAAAACAAATTCGCGTCCGTTCTTCGACAATTTTTCACGTAAAGCCGGATCATTTTTTAATGTCTGTATGGCATTTTTTAATTCTTCGACTGCGCCTGGCGCAATTAGATAGCCAGTCTCGAGATGTCTTACAGCTTCAGGAATACCGTTTATGTCGGTTGAAATACTCGGGATGCCTAGAGCCATCGCTTCGAGCAATGAAATCGGTAATCCTTCGATATAGCTTGGCAGAGAAAAAATATCGGCAACCCGAAGTAAGTTAAATAGATCTATATGCTCTCGTCCGACTTGTTCGGAGGTTATAAAGACAAAATCTCTGCCTAGCCCGAAACTTTTTGCCTTTTCCAAATCTTCATGGCTCGGTTTTGAATTGGAGATCCATACAAAAGCAATGTCATCGTTTATTTGCTTGAGCTTCGACGCCGCCTCCAAAAATATCCAACGTCCTTTTCGGTCAATAAACTGACCGACACAAAAAACCAAAAATTTATCTTTCGGCAAGTTGTATTTTTCGCACAAATCACCTCGATAAAATTTTGTCTTTAATGCCTGATTAATTTCTTTCGGGTTAATGTAAGCGTATGTTACTTTTATTTTTTGAAAAAATTCTTCCGGAACAAGCGTTTTCAAACTTTCCTTGGCGTCATTATTAGCTGTAAAAATATGAAAGTTTTTTATTCGTGCAAGAATCCTGAATTTCGCCTGCCATATAAAATATCGTTTTTTGGGAATCGGTAAAACCGAATTATGAACGGTTACAAAAACTTTTGCTTTTCGGCAAAGCCAGATTAAAGCAAGAAGCGATTGCCAGGGAGCTATTTCGATGTGAATTACGCTGTCGGAAAAATCGAATTTGTTTAAAAATTTGAGCATAACAAATTCGCAGTAGATTTTATTCCAGTGGCGTTGTAGTTTTCTTGTAAATGTCGGTGCAGATTTTGTATCCGTGTGAGAATCGAAAAATGCGCAAGGTATTTGTAAATTGTCTAAAAATTTTAGTAACTGCTCATTTGAACCGAACGGCATAATCGCAAGCACATCCGAATAATTTTTCATTTCTTTCATCAAGCCGAAAAAATAAACTTGCGCTCCGCCCCATTCTAAATAATTCCAAATATAAAATATCTTTTTCGGCAGCATCAGCGTTTAATTTTTATTATTTGAACTTCGAGTTATTTATAAAGAGTCAGTAAACAGACTGTTGATGTAATTTCTTGCAAAACCTGAATCCTAGTCATTTTTTAATATAGCGAGCATTTGTTAATATTTTACTACCGATCCCTGAAACATTTCTTTTATTTGTTTTTCATTTTGCCTTTCTGCCCATGAGCTTTCCGCGCTTTTCCTTAAAGCGGCGCGAATAAAAAAAGAGCAAAATGCCGCCAAACCGTGGAATTTCGTTGGCGCTCCATCCAGATTCGCATAAAATCTCCGCCTTAGATTATGTATATGACCGAGGTCGAAAACGAGCGCGTCGAATTTGTTCTTAAAACCCATTCGCCCGACTTTCGCCGGAAGATTATTCGGCTGACAGAAAACGCGCGCTCGCGGTTCGATAAGAAGTTTCCAGCCGTTTTTCCGCAGACGCGGCGTATATTCGGCATCTCCAAAATTTGGGTAGCGTTTTGAATTCATCAAACCGACCTCTCTAATTGCCTGAACCGGAACTAACAGACAATTTCCTGCGATCACTCCTACTTCCCAGGCTTTTTCGGGAATCGTCCAAACCGTCTGGTGTTGCCAATGTCGCCAACCGCCGGAAAATGTTTCCCAACGCGGTGAAGTTTGAAATAGTTTGTGCGGCGCGTCCCATAGCAAAAGCAGCGAACCGATGATTGAACGCGGATATTTCTCTGCCGTTTCAACCATATACTGTAAGAATTGTGAGTCGAAAACCTGATCGTCATTCATCATCAAAACATAATCCGGATTATGCTTTAACGCAGTTCGCACGCCGACGTTTGTGCCTTCTGTAAACCATAAACTGCCGTCACCTTTAATAATCTCGACTTTTGGAAATTCTTTTTTTATGGCTTCGCCCGTTCCATCAGTCGAACCGTCGTCAACAATTACAATATGAACGTCCAAGCCTCGTGTTTCAATTCTTTCAAGGCTGCGCAGACACTGCAAAGTAATTTCACGTCGGTTATGAACCGGAGCTACGATTTCTACTCTTTTCACGTCTTAAATAATTTTATATGCAGTTAAATATTCGCTTCATTACCCCAAAGTTCTTTAAGAAATTGAGATTGTCTTTCGTCATTTGTACCGCAACCGATCGGAATATAATTAACTTTTTCTTTACCGGAGAGTTCTTCTTTCAAAATCCGCCAAAAATCATAGACGGTTACTTCCTTTCCGTCCACAACAAAATCGTTTGTCAGTAATTGTTTGAATTCATCGTCGGCAGTGGTTATCAAAACAATATCGGCTTGGGCAAGACATTTTTTTGCCGAATCTAAAATCACAATTTTCCCGTTCAACTCGGCATTTGCGCTTTCGTTAGCCAACGGATCGTAAGCTACCACACGCGCACCGGCTTCTGAAAGTGTTTTTCCTAAGTATACGCCCTGTGATTCTTCGACAACATGAGAACTCGGTTTATATGCCAAACCTAATATTGCAACCGTTTTACCTTTTTGGATTATCGGACGCAGTTTTTCCGTTATCGTGTCCGCCATCGAGCGATTAACGCGGTCGGTCGTTTCGGCAATGTCGGCGCAGGAATTTAAAGTTCGCGCCATATAACTCAGAGCGACATTATCGCGCGGAAAACAAGGTCCGCCGTAACCGAGCGCTCCGGTCAAATATTTTCGCCCAATGCGTGAATCCGACCCGAGCGCGTCGGTTACGACATCAACGTTTCCGCCCGGAATCCTTTCGCACAAATCCGCCAGCATATTGGCAAAAGTGATTTTTGTTGTAACGAAAGTGTTGACCGAAATTTTTGTCAATTCGGCATTTTCCAAACTCATACGCTTGCAAGGCGCGTTGCCGAACATTACCTCCGAATAAAATTCTTCTAATTCACTCCCCGAACGCACGTCGAATTCGCCGACAAGTGTAAAATCGGGGTTCAAAAAATCTCTGATAACGCTACCCAGAGCAATAAATTCCGGGCTGTAACAAAGTCCGAAATCCTCGCCGCATTTTTTCCCCGATTCTTTTTCCAAAATCGGAAGAAGTCCGAAGCGTGTCGCGCCCGGCAAAACCGTACTGGTTAAAACTACAAGATGATAAGCATTCTTTTTTGCGAGAGCTTTCCCTATTTCCTTAAAAGCCCAAGCCGCATACTGCAAAGAAAATGAACCCTTTTCATCGCTCGGCGTCGGTACAATTACAAATGATAAATCCGAATTGAGGATTGCTTCCTCGTGGCTCATAGTTGCGCGAATCCGTTGTTGGTTTTCGGAAATGTATTTCTCTAAATTTGTCTCTTGAACCGGCTCGCGCCCGGCGTTGACGGCATCAACCGATTTTTGATTGACATCTACTCCAATAACTTCAAAGCCGCGACTTGCAATCGCGGCAACCATACTTGCTCCTAATTTTCCCAAACCGATAACGGAAATTTTTTTCTGCATTTATTCGATTTTAAATATCCTCTTTCTTAATTTTTATTTCACTTTAGCAGTTAAGCACAAATGCCATCCGAACATTCTTTCGAGTTTTCTAAATACACTTTCTGGTAAATAACGGAAATACCATTCTTTCAAGTACTTATGCTCCACATATTCAGGTATTCGATAAGGAAAAATATGGTCAACTAAAATATCTTCCGCCTCAAAACCGTCGCCTAACAAATCCTTTACTGTTTCTTTTGTGTAAGAATAAGTAATCGGACAACCTGTTTGAGCTTCGGAATGAGTGGCAATCATTTTGTCCAATTGCCAAAATTTTCCTTTTCCGTAACCGAGTAAAATCCACAAAACTTTCCATGAATGACGGTAGTAAACCATCAATTTTAATTTGCTGTCTTTGCCTACAAAATTTTCTTTTATTTGCTGAATAATTTTTTCAGGATTCGGCGAATGATGTATGACGCCGAATGAGTAAACAAGGTCGAATTTTTGCGGTGCGACATATTCGGAAAGTCTTTCGGCATTTGCTTCAAAAAAATTTATGCTGTCGGAAAATCCGAAAATCTCGGCACGTTTTTTTGCTAATTCCAAAGATTTGACCGATAAATCCACAGCAGTAACCTCTGCGCCCGCGCGGGCAAAGTTAATCGTATCCGTCCCGATTCCGCAGCCGATTTCCAACACCTTTTTCCCGCGCCATTTTTCAAACTCGGCAAAGAGAGGAATATGCGGCTCGACAAAGTATTTTCGGGCTTCAACCTGGTCGAAATACTCTCGGGTTCCGACTTCAGCCGTCGAATGGCGTATGTTGCAAGGTCTGGCGTTCCAATAATCTTTTACTTTGTTTATTGAAACTTCAGCAAAATTACTACTCATTTCATTTTCGGTTTTAGGAAACCACACTTTTATATAATGCCTTTTCAGTGTTGTCTTTAAGGCTTCTTTCTTGAACCTGTTCTTCAACCCAACGATAAGTATCGCGTAAACCTTCTTCTAAAGAAATTTGCGGCTCCCATCCGAGAATTTCGCGCAGTTTTGTATTGTCGGAATTTCTTCCGCGAACGCCTTGTGGTCCGTCAATATGTTTTTTATTTATTTTCAAGCCAGCAATTTCGGAAATAATATCTGCCAGTTGATTTATTGTTACCATTCGGTCTTGTCCGAGATTGAGCGGTTCAGAGAAATCAGAACGCATCAAGCGGGAAATTCCCTCGACGCAATCTTCTATATAACAAAACGAACGAGTCTGTTCGCCGTCGCCCCAAATTTCGATTTCCGTCTTGCCGTTTAATTTTGCTTCGGCAATTTTGCGACACATTGCCGCCGGCGCTTTTTCGCGTCCGCCTTCCCAAGTTCCCTTTTCGCCGAAGATGTTATGAAAACGCACGGTTCTGGTTTCAATTCCGTAATCGTTCCGATAGTGCATACACAGAATCTCGCTGATAAGTTTTTCCCACCCGTAAGCGTCTTGCGGCTGCGCCGGATATGCATCTTCTTCTCGGAGGGGCTTGACATCGGTAACTTCTTGCAGATGTTCGGGATAGATACACGCACTTGAAGTGTAAAGATAGCGTTTTACATCATTAGTTTTTGCTGCTTCCAGTGTATGCAGATTTATCAAAGAATTGTTATATAAAATCTGTGCGTTGTGTGAGGAAATAAAACCCATTCCGCCCATATCGGCGGCGAGCGCGTAAACTTCTTCGATGTTTCTCGTGGTTTGCAAACAATTGTCCCACCGACGCAAATCCAAAATCTCAAATTCGTCGGCATCTGTTTTGCTGAATTCCGGGTATTTTATATCAACGCCGCGCACCCAAAATCCTTTATTTTTTAGGTAAGTAACCAGATGGCTGCCGATAAAACCGCCCGCACCAGTAACTAAAACCTTCGTCTGATTTTGCATATTTAATTCGTAAAAACCTTTTTTCCACTTCAAATTTTATTTCGAGAAGCGATTATTTATTCGCTGTCCTGGCGGTAATTATCACGGTGATAATAACTTTGATAATAATAATTATCTTGCGAACGCAGATTAACGTTGTTTAAAACAACCCCGAAAACTTTTGCACCGACATCCATCAGAAGTTGGCGTGAACGGCGTATAATCTGACGCGAACTTTTCCCAGAATGAACAACCAGTATTACGCCGTCAACAAGTGAAGCAATCAACACACCGTCTGTAAAAGAAGCAATCGGCGGCGAATCTACCACCACGTGTGTGAAATTATCCTGTACGGTTTTAAGCAGAGTCGACATTTGTTCAGAGCCAATCAATTCAGCCGGATTCGGCGGCACAGGTCCCGAAGGCATTAAATTTAACTTTGCCGCTTCGTCGTATTGAATAACATCTAAAACTTCCTGTTCTGTAAATTCACTGGAAAGAAGCGTGCTTAAACCTTGACCATTGCTGATGTCGAAAACAGAATGCAGACGCGGACGACGCATATCGGCGTCTATAATCAAAACCTTCGCGCCGGTTTGAGCCAGACTTATTGCCGTATTGATAGCGGTTGTCGTCTTTCCTTCCGCCGGAAGACTGGAAGTTATTAAAAGAGACTTCGGAGCGTGTCCGGCGGTTGAAAGCAGAATCGAAGTTCGCAATTGCCGATAGGCTTCCGCCAGTGCCGAGCGGGAATCGGTATGAATTAAAAGCTCCGAAGTTCCACCGCCGGCATCATCTTCATTAGAGCCGACCAGCAAAAGCCGACGTTTCGGCATCGAATCTATTGTCGGTATAGCAGCCAGAGCCGGAAGCTGCAAATAACTTTCAACTTCTTCTGTCGTGCGAATCGTATCGTCAAGGTATTCGAGGAAGAGCGCGAGTCCCATTCCGAAAAGAGTCGATAAAAAAAGCGCGCCTAAAACCGTTGTCAGACGACGCGGTGCAATCGGTGTTTCGGGCGGAATTGCAATTTCGGCAACGCTGATATTGTTATCCGACCCGACGGCTTGAACGTCATTTTCACGCTGATTTTTCTGTAGGTTTTCGAGAAATCCTTTTTTGGTATCAATTTCCTGCTTCAAAAGTCTGAGGGTAACGCCGGTTTGATTTTGTCCCTGTGCCTGATTGTATTGTTGGTTATAAGCTATTCGCAGCTCGTTTTCCTGCTTACTTGCCTTGTCTAATTTGGTTTTTAGATTGTCTAAAATTACACCGGTTATGCGCGCGCGGTATTTTTTTAAATCTTCTTCATTATTGCTCACCGACTTTTTGATTTCCTCTTCGAGCGTCGCAATTTTTTTATCTATTTCTTTTACCTCCGTCGCGCCCTCCAAATACTCTTCTAAAAGTTTTGCGCGCTCAGCTCTAAGACCTGCTATTGTTCTACGGTTTTCATTATTCAAAGCGCGAATCTCATTTTCTCTTTCAGTAATATAACGCCCCATTTGCTCTTCAGCCTGGGCGGTTACTCTTTCCGGCGAATCGTTGATGGCTTTGTATTGCGCTTCGGCTTCTTTACGTGCATTTTCAGCTTCGAGCAGTTGGTTATTCAAAATCGAAAGGCTGTCAGTTACAATTGTTTTTTCGTTGTCGGTTT
>MWVV01000164.1_pt1 | contig 23710 bp, 15 predicted proteins | sample 1047281 | NCBI WGS metagenome assembly MWVV01 (sample SAMN06349986, study PRJNA376086) | soil metagenome | isolation source: PT-2 sample Antarctic (ecotone) soil | place: Antarctica | collected 2015-01-13 | reverse complement strand
TGAATATTTAATTTGTTTTTCGGATAGTGCTTTGTTTTGGGTGTATGATTGCAGATTTGAAATATTATTTATGAAATATTATACGTCCGAGCGAGAAATAATAACGCTCGTCCGCGAGTTTGAAAACTGCACGATTTCGCGCGAAAAATGGAAACACGCCGAAATTTTCGGTTAATATTTGGAGTGAATTTAATCTCAAGCATCGCCCTTTTAATCCAAAAAGTCTGATTGTTTTGTGAGCTGACACAATTCGTATAAAAAAGCTATGCCATTTTCCAACCGCATAGCTTTTTTATTAAATCAATCCATTATACAGGAATCTATGAATTATCATTATTGAGGGGTAAAATTCAATTCATTGATTTCTTCGGTTAAGGTCACCACTTGCGGATTAAATTGATACCGCTTTGAGCTGACATTAATAATGTATGTTTCTCCAACTTCTACTTCCTCAAAGCGAAAGTATCCAAATGAATTTGTACGAGTAGTGCGTGTTTCTCCCTTTTGGTCGGTCAAATAAACCGTTGCCCGGCTCAACCCTTGTTTGCCCGCCATCACTCTGCCTGAAATGCTTACGCTGGCGGCGGTTGGACTTAAAGTTTCAAACGCGCCTTTGTCAACCGTGCCGCCCGAAATTCTGGAAAAGCCCGTGCCGCGAGCGTCGAATAACAACGCCAAATTGTCGAACGGGTCAACCGCATTGATGTTAATGCCTGTGTTGATTGCGGGACTATTCGGCATAAGCGAATGTGTCGTGACGTTTCCGCCGTTGTCGGCGAGCGCGGCGAGCATTGGGTCAACTCCGACTGCATCGTTTGTTTGCGAAAATGTTCCGGCGGGAAAACCATTTGTATTCTGGACGAGATTTCCGCCGACTGAAGTAATTACGCCTGAACTGCGATGAATGTCGGGCGATGTAGCAGCGATGTTATTGGCGACGATGCTGTTGCCGATGTTGAGCGTTCCAATTGAAAAAATTCCGCCGCCTGTGCCGCCGCTGACGCGATTAAAGGCGATGGTCGAATTTCGGATGTTTGCCGTTCCCACTACAAAAACCGCGCCCGGACCCGGACCGCCGTTTGCGTCAAAGTTAGTGCTGACGGTTGTGTTTGCCATATTCAGCGTGCTGCCGTTTGTGACCTCTATGGCGAGTACGACATTTGCCGAATTATTGTTGATGGTCGAATTGGTAATATGCCCCGTTCCGTTGGGACCTATAAAAATTGCCCCGCCTCTATCGGCGAAATTGTTTCTGACAATCACTTTATCGAGCGTCAGATTGCTGTTGTTTTCCGTCCGAATCGCACCGCCAAAGCCTCCGGAATTACCGTTTGCCAATGTCATTCCCGAAATATTTACAGTTGCATTAACCAAATAAAAAATGCGATTCGCATTGCCGCCCGAAACTATCAGAGTTTCCGCATTTAAGGTTGGATAGCCGACAATGTTGACGTTTTGATTTTTAATTTCAATCTCGCTGCCGCCGAGCGCGAGCGTGCCGAAAACATTCGGCGCGAAGGTTATCGTGTCCGTTCCGAAATTTAATGACGCCTGATGAACGGCTTCTCTGAGAGAACAATCGAGGTCGCAAACAAGGTCGTTGCTGTTTGTTTTCTTTGTCACGATGAGCGAAGTGTTGCCGCTCTGGTCTTCAAACGCGCCGATGTCAACCGTTCCGTCGGCGATACGCGGAAATCCCGCGCCGCGCGTGTCGGTCAAAAGCGGCTGATTGGTTAGCGGGTCAACCGCATTCGCATTGATTCCGCCGTTTCGAGCCGGACTTCCCGCTTGCAGCGAATGAGACTGAACCGGAAAACCGCCATAAAAGTTTAACGGACCGAGCAGCGGATTAACGCCCGTGATGTCGTTCGGTTTATTAAACGTATTCGCGGGAACAGTATCCAAATCGCCGATTAAATTTCCGCCGCGCGAAGTGATGTTGAAACTGGGGATTGAGTAAATGTCCGCTCCACCTTGCACAGCGGTGTTTCCCGCGACGATGGTATTACCAATGTCAAGTATCGGGTCATTACTTCCCGCGGCAATTGCGACTCCGCCGCCAAATCTTCCCGCCGAATTGTTGGTAATCGTCGAATTACGCACAATAAAGGTTGAGGCTTGTATAGTAATCGCGCCGCCGCCGAAAGTGTTGTTATCGCCGATATAATAATTATTGCCGCTGACGGTCGTGTTCGCCATATACAGTGTTCCGCCGAATCTGATGGAGAATGCCGAGTTCGTTTCCGCCGCGTTGCCGGTGATCGAACAGTTCGTAAAATGATGCGTCGCGTTGAGCAGCGTTATCGCACCGCTAAACTTTGACCGATTCCCGCGCAGCGAAACACGATCCATAGTTAAACCGCCAGACGCATAAATCGCGCCGCCCTCGCCGTCCGACATATCGCTGACCGACTCTTTGCCGTTTCCCTGCACGAGAATCGCGTTTCTCAAATCCAAACCGCCGCTTACTAGGATGTGAAAAATGCGGCTCGTCATTTCGCCCGAAATAAATGCGACATTCGGATTGTTCAAATATCCGTCAATCGTGATGCGTCTCGTGATAACGATTTCCGAACCGCCGAGCGTGATAGTTTGTCCGACGAGATTCGGACTAAAAACAACCGTGTCGCCCGAATCCGCTTTGAAAACCGCTTCGCGCAAACTGCAGTCCGCGTCGCAAACATTGTCGTTGCTGTTGGTAGATTTTGTAACCGTCCAAGTCGCCGCGTTCGCCGTCGCCGCGCCGATGATTAAAATTGTAAAGATGCCGATGATAATTGTTTGTAGTTTTTTCATAATAATTCTCCTTTTTTAATAAGCCGTTTTTGCGCCTTCATTTACTAATGCGTTTGGATTGCGAAAAACCTATCATTCGGAAAAAATTTATTTTCTAACGAAAAAGCCGAAGGTTTTTCAACCGTTCGGCTTTTTCAGCTAAGACTTTGCTTTCAATGACCAAATTAAAAACTAACGGACGCTTGGAAGGCGCTGACGATATTATTGGTTATTGTCCCTGAACCCATTTCATCGGAATTGACGATGCCGACTGCGTGATAACCGTTCGGTAATTTTACAATCGTGGCGTGCGCGGGGTCGTGGTCGCCGCCCATATAGGGAATCGCATCCATTCCGAAATTATCGGTTGCCCACTTATTGCTGGTCGTAAAAGACCAGACGAGCATTTCATTCGCATTGTCGTCGTCAAACATTTTAGTTTCGACGGCATTTGGAATCAGCGTTTCCGAAGCGGTAAAGTTTGCGACAAAAGCGGCAAGCTCGCGCGCCGAAATATACCAACCGCCCTGCGCGTGGCACGCGCCGTTCGTTACTCGCTCGGAATATGCAAAGCCTTTAGTCAAATCACTGACCGACTTATAAGCCGGAGCGAAAATTTTATTCTGCTTCGGATACTCGTTCGGCGCATCGCAACTCGGATTAATGTTTGGCGTGATTTTAGTAAATAATTCGCCGCGCAGATATTTTTCATACGCATCGCCGAGCCGTGTCTGGATATATACATCATTAGGGCTGACTTTCTTCTCGTAAATTTCCTTGTTAATGTTTTGGAGCATTAGCTGGTCGGCAAACATCGGAATCAGATAAGTCAAAACGGTGAAATTAAAATTTTCGTATTTCCGCACGCCCCTATTCGCCGGTTTCAGCTCTTTCAATAAATACTGATAAGCATTCTTTTTTAAGCCCTTTGCCGTAAGTGCGTCAACCTCGGCTTTCGTAAAACTGCGCACGCCTGATTTGTGCTGCAGCAGTTCGCGGAAGGTTACATCTTTCCAACTCGGGTGAATATCATTTTTCCAAACGTTCGGCAGATAGTAATAAATTTTACTGTCAAGCTGTTTGTCGAGACTTACTCCGTTCGGATTTCCTTGCGGAGTCGTAAACAATTTCAAAAGCGCGATACCGGCAAAGAATTTTGCCGTGCTTCCGATATTTGCCGGCGTGTTGAAAGTCATATCGGCTTGTCCGTCAGCTTTATTGCGCGCGTCGCCGTCGGCATATTCCGCGGCAACACTTCCGCCGTTTAGCAAAACGACTTGATAACCTTTGACCTTTCCGTCGAAACTCGATTTAACGCTGTTGATGAATTTAGCTTTGTCAAATTTGACAACCTTGTTGGACAGTCCGCCGGGTTGAGCAAAAACATTGTTTGCGCCGAGCAGCATTCCAAAAACAATTAACGCGATTAAAACTTTTATATTTTTCATAATTATCTCCTTAGTATAAATTCGGCGTTTTTTTCGCCGTTCAACAGTTAATGCGTTTGAGTTTGCCGAAACCTATCATCGAAAGCGAAAAATAATTTTTGTTTCGACTCATTTGTGTTAAATTTAGATTTAAAACCAGCGAAATTCTTAGACGGAAATGGCTGCCGAAAATCAAAATGTAACCGAACTTCTCAAGAAATGGAGCGCGGGCGACGCTGCCGCGCTCGAAGAATTGACGCCGCTGATTTACGCCGAACTGCACCGCATCGCCAAACGCTACATCAGCCGCGAGCGCGACGGACACACACTGCAAACGACCGCGCTGGTCAACGAAGCCTATGTTCGCTTGATTGATTGGGAGACGGCGAAATGGGAAAATCGGGCGCATTTTTTTGGCGTGTCGGCGCAATTGATGAGAAGAATTCTGGTTGACTTTGCCAGAAAGCGTCCAAAGGTGAATGAAGAAATCGCGCGACATGTTTCATTGGAAGAAGCGTTCACCGTAACGGCGGAAAAAGACGCGGATTTGGTCGCGCTTGACGAAGCGTTAAATGAGTTGGCGACGTTTGACGAGCGCAAAGCAAAAATCGTCGAACTAAAATTTTTCGGCGGCTTGTCGGTCGAAGAAACGGCGGAAGTTCTGAAAATCTCCGGCGTAACCGTAATGCGCGAATGGAGCAAGGCAAAGGCTTGGCTGTATCGAGAATTGAATAATGTGTGAAGATTTTTAGCCACGAACAAACATGAAAGAACATGAACAAAAATTAAAATAATAAATTGACTTTCTTCTTTTTCGTGAAATTTTGTGTTTGTTCGTGGCTAGATTCTACTGATTTATGAACGCCGAACGCTGGAAACAAATTGACGAGCTTTTTGATGCTGTTTTGGAAATTCCAAACGCGCGGCGCGAAGATTTTCTGTCTGAAAATTGCAACGGCGACGACGATTTGAAGCGCGAAGTTTTAAGTTTGCTCAAAGCCCAAACGAGCGCCGATAAATTTTTGGAAAACTCGGCGATGAACTTGATGGCGAAGGAACTCGCGCAGAATCATACGGAAATTTTATCGCTCGTCGGCAAAGAATTTGGCACATACAAAATCGAAAGGGCGATCGGTGCGGGCGGAATGGGCGAAGTTTACCTCGCGCACGACGACAAATTAAACCGCAAAGTCGCGCTGAAAATTCTGCCCGCCGAGTTCCTGGCGGACGCCGAAAGAATCAAGCGTTTTGAACGTGAAGCACAAATGGTTTCCGCACTCAATCATCCGTATATCGTCACGATTTACGATGTCGGAAGCGCGGACGGCGTAAACTATATCGCCACCGAATTTGTCGAAGGCGAAACCGTTCGTGATTTGATAAATCGCGGCGTAAACCTCAAACAAACGCTTTCGATAATGTCGCAAACTTGCGAAGCACTCGCCGCCGCGCACAAAGCGGGAATCGTTCACCGCGACATCAAGCCTGAAAATATAATGCTTCGTCCCGACGGTTACGTTAAAGTTTTGGATTTCGGTTTGGCGAAACTGACCGAACACACGGAAATTCATCAAACCTTTTCAAACTACACGCAAAAAGGAATTATCATCGGCACACCCGCTTATATGTCGCCCAAACAGGTGGCGGACGATAAAGTTGATTACCGCACGGATTTGTGGAGCGTCGGTGTTGTTTTATATGAAATGCTGACGGGCAAAAATCCGTTCAAAGGCGAAACCAGACAGATGACTTTTCAAAAGATTTTGTCTGAAGAGCCGCCGCTTGTTTCCGAATTGAGTGGAAAACTTTCCGTCGAACTCGACCAAATTTTGAAAAAGGCTTTGGAAAAAGATGCGGATGTTTCCTATCAAACCGCTTCCGATTTACGCGCCGATTTAAAGCGTGTGCGGCGCGAGATTGACTCGTCACCGTCTTTGCGAAGCGCGAGCGAAGCGCGCAAAGAATCGGCTGATAAAACGCGCACAAATTATCTGCCTATTGCCGCCGGAGCGATTGCTTTAATTTTGATTGGATTCGGAGTCTGGTTTTTCTTCAAACAATCCAAATCGGAAAAATCTGTCGAAGCTGTCGAGTGGGCGCAGGCAAAACACGCGCAGCTAACTGATTCTTACGAGACGGAAAGTTATCCGAGTTTGTCGCCGGATGGGAAAGATTTTATTTACACATCGCAAACCGGTGACAACAATGATATTTTCCGGCAAAGAATCGGCGGGAAAAATCCGACGAATTTAACCGCCTATTCACCCGCTGCCGATTGGATGGGGACTTTTTCGCCGGACGGTAAATTTATCGCGTTTCGCTCCGAACGCAAACCGGGCGGAATTTATCTGATGGAAGAAACCGGCGAAAACGTGCGGCGCGTGTCGGACACCGGTTTTCATCCGTCGTGGTCGCCGGACGGCAAACAAATAGTCGTTAGCGACAAATCCTCCGATGTCGCTACGAGCCATACGATTCCCAACAGTTCTTTGTGGATAATTGATGTCGAAACGGGAAACAAAAAGCCGCTTGATACGAAAGGCGACGCGGTTCAGCCGAACTGGTCGCCAAACGGAAAGCGAATTACCTACTGGTTTATCGAAGAAGGAAAACTAGGCGAAATCGCCACGATTCCGGCTGGCGGCGGCGAACCTGTCGTTATCGCCAGAGACGCGGCGATGGACTGGAATCCGGTCTGGTCGCCTGACGGGAAATACGTCTATTTTGGCAGCGACCGCGGCGGGCATATGAATATCTGGCGCGTGGCGGTTGACGAAGAAACGGGAGCGGTTTCAGCCGAGCCGGAAGCCGTTCCGACGCCTTCGACGTTTGTTCGCCACCTTTCATTTTCGCGCGACGGAAAAACCCTTGCTTATATTCGCTACGAAACGCAGTCAAATCTGCAATCCGTCGCCTTTGACCCGGAAAAGCTCAAAACCGTCGGCGAAGTAAATATGATTACGCGCGGCAATCGGCAGGTTAGCACGCCCGCGCTTTCGCCGAACGGCGAGAATTACGTTCTTCGCTACCCGTCATTGACGCAGGAAGACATTGCGATTTTCAGCCGCGACGGGTCAAACCTGCGATATTTAACCAACGACAAATTCCGCGACCGCACGCCGCGCTGGTCGCCCGACGGAAAGCGAATCGCTTTTGCTTCGGACAGAAGCGGAAAATATCAAATTTGGATGATAAACGCCGACGGCTCGGACTTGCGGCAAATCACATTTTCCGAAAAAACCGGAGCGGTTGCGCCAATATTTTCGCCTGACGGGTTGAGGATTGCTTTTTCGGAAATAGACGGCAAAAACCAAGCGCCGTTCATTCTCGACCTGAGAAAATCGTGGCAAGAGCAAATGCCCGCACCGCTTCCGCCTTTGCCGAATTATAAAGGCTCGTATTCAGCGCGTGATTGGTCTGCTGCCGGAAACAAATTGCTGCTGTCACTTTACGAAGCGGAAAACAGCGAAAACGGCATTAGTGTTTTTAATTTTAAAACCTCGACCTACGAAAAAATGATTGATTCCGGCTCGTATCCGATTTGGCTGAAAGACAACCGCCATTTTATTTTTGAAAAACAAAACACGATTTTCGCTTTCGACACGCAAACGAAAAAAACGACCGAAATTTATAAACCTTTGTCTTACGCTATCCAACACGCCAACGTCTCGCCCGACAACCGTCTGATTTATTTCCGCTATTTGCAGGTTGACGCCAACGTCTGGCTTCTCGACGCTTCGCAAGGTCAATAAGATATTGATTTAATTAGAAAAGATGTTACAATTCAAAAACTTTATGCAAATTGTTCCAACAAATCTTTCCAAAAAACTTCTCAACGAACTCGGTATTGCGCCGAAAGAATCCTGTCGTTTCTAATTGCCGCCTTTTAATTTAATTCTCTTGTTTGGATTTATTACGCGAATCCGATTTCTAATCGTTTTTTAAATACGATAAAATTTTAATTTCAAATTTATGCTTAAATTTCACAACACATTATCGGGACAACCGGAAGAATTTCAACCGCTCAACGGCAACGAAGTTCGGCTTTATATTTGCGGTCCGACCGTTTGGTCTTTCGCGCACATCGGCAATTTTCGCACATTCACGTTCGGTGATGTTTTGCGGCGTTATCTGAAATATAAAGGTTTTAATTTAACGCACGTGATGAATTTGACGGATGTTGACGACCGCATTATTAACGAAGCGAAAAAAGCCGGAAAGACGATTGAAGAGTTTACCGCGCCGTTTGTCGAAGCATTTTGGGAAGATTCGGACGCGCTTGGAATCGAAAGACCAGAAATCGCGCCGCGAGCGACGGAACACATTGCGGAAATGATTTCAATTATTGAAAAATTGCTGGAAAACGGTCGCGCTTACGAATCGGACGGCTCGATTTATTTTCGCATCTCGGCATTTCCCGATTACGGTAAGCTCTCGAAAATAAATTTCGCGGGCAACATCTCCGGGGCGTCGGGCAGAGTTGACACGGATAAATATGACAAGGAAAACGCCAACGATTTCGCGCTCTGGAAATTGGTTGATGCTCAGGAGCCGACCGGTTGGGACGCGAGTTTCGGGCGCGGGCGTCCGGGCTGGCATATCGAATGCTCGGCGATGGCAATGAAATATCTGGGCGAGACCTTCGACATTCACGCGGGCGGTGTTGATTTGAAATTTCCGCATCACGAAAACGAAATCGCTCAAAGCGAAGGCGCGACGGAAAAGCAGTTCACCAAAGTTTGGCTGCATTCGGAACATCTGAAAGTCGAAGGTGAAACAATGTCAAAATCGCTGGGAAATTTTTATACCTTCCGCGATTTGATGGCGAAAGGTTATTCGGCTGTGGCAATTCGCTATCTGCTTTTGTCAGTTCCCTATCATAAACAGTTGAACTTCACCTTTGAAACTTTAGACGGCGCGGAACACACGATTGCGCGACTACGCGATTTTAAGAAACGATTGCAGGAAGCGTATTTGACTGACGGTATTAACCCGGACTTACAGGAAAAAGCCCAAAAATATCTCGTCGATTTTGAAGAAGCGATGGATGATAATTTAAATACTTCCGTCGCGCTTGCTGCGCTTCACAATCTCGTCCGTGAAGTCAACACAGCACTCGCGCATGAAGTCGTCTGCACCGAAGACCGCAGTTTGATTCTGCATACGATTGATAAATTTGATTCGGTTCTCGGCATTTTCGGCGAAGAAAAAGCGGAAATGCTCGATGCGGAAATTGAATCGCTGATCGAAGAGCGTCAAACGGCGCGTCACAATCGAGACTTTGCGCGTTCGGACGAAATTCGAGATTTGCTGGCGGAAAAAGGCATCGTTCTTGAAGATACCAAAGACGGAGTGCGCTGGAAGAAAAAATAATTTTATCAAAAAGGAAAAACGAAATTGAAAAAGCATTTATTTCTCTTTTTTATTTTTGCACTTCAAACAAAAATGCTTTTAAGCCTTGCGCTTCAAAAACTTTTGGAGCGCTAATTTTGTAGCCTTTCGCAATTAAATTTTTGAGCGGCGGTTTTGTTTCATTCCATTCTTGATCACGAAAAGCGACAAAGAATCTTTCGTCGCCTTCAAAACGGTCGATTGCTTTAACTTCGTCAAATCCGCGCGGCAGGAAATACGCTTTGTCTTCGATTAAATCTTCAATTCCGTTAACTTTAATAATCTGAAAGTTGCTTTTTGAATCGCGTCGCAGAGCGAACCAAAAATGATACGCCACCAAATCTTCAAAGGTGTAAATTTTGATGGATTCGTTTTTGTCAAAAGTCGATTCGCCTAAATTTTGCGCGAGATTTTCCCAGGCGCACCAGATATATTTTGGATCCTCGCGCGTTAGTTGGAGCAGAAAAGCCGCTCCGAAAAGCAGAAAAACCAAGCTCAAACTCACAATTTGCAGCAACGGTTTTATTGAAATTTTTGAAAATAAAAGCGCCGCCAAAATTGTCATCGGCGCAAAAACGATTATCAAATGGCGCGTTCCCCAAATCGAGTAAGGCAAAATCCAGCTTAAAACAAATGCCAGCAGAATCGGCGTAGAGACAAAATATGTCAGAAGATAAAATGCGCGCTTTTCTTGTTCGTCTGTTTCCTTCCAATTTATAAGACGCAAAACGGCAATCCCCGCGACAATAAAAATAATCGGTACGGTGATCAAAAAAATTGCGGTTGAGTCTGTGTTGCTTTGTTCAAAATAAACGGGCTCGAAAAGGTCAAAAACGAACTGCAAGATTGATAAAAGATTTGGCTTTGTCATCCAGCCGATATTTTGTCCGACGCTCGATTTGGTATTTGTCGCCTGCCAAAGCGCGTAAATCCAAGGCGCGAAACAGAGTGTCGTAATGCCGAACATCAAGAAAACATGTTTAATTTTTTCGCGTTTTAAAGTGATAACCGCCAAAATTTCCGTCAATATCAAAAACCAGCCGAAATAATGAGAATAGACAAGCAGAATATTGACAATTACAAAAAGCAAAAATCCTTTGCCGGTATTAAGAAAACGCACAAAAAGCCACATCGACAAAAGTCCGAGACAAAGCAGAAGACTGTACATTCGCAACTCTTGTGAATATTTGATTAGCGAACCGTTGACGGCAAAAAATGTTAAAGCAAGTGTGATTGTCGAAAGATTCAGTTTTAATTCACGCGCCAGTAAAACGAACGGAATGATGGCAATTATTGAAAAGAAAACAGGAAAAAATCTGAGCCAGAACAAACTCTCGCCGCCGACGGAAATCCAAATTTTAAGCAATATATAAAAAAGCGGCGGATGAATTAGGTCTTGAGCAACAAACCAAACGATAGAATTCCAGGAATGGGTCGCGGCGTGAACGCTGAAAATTTCGTCAAACCAGAGACACGAAGCGGTTAAATTCCAGAGTCTAAGCAAGATATAAACAAAGCAAACTACGGCAAAAATTACGAGCCAAGTTTTTTCCGGCAGCTTCATTTTAGAGTTTTATGTTACTGCCTAATTTTCCTCTAACGCTTGTGTAGTAAAGCGATACTTCCGCGAACCGGTCGGTTTCGCGGCAATAGGAAAGACATTTCTCAAAAGGTTTTGAATAGATGTGCAGGCTGACGGCACGCTCGTCAAACTCAGACAGATTTAATATTTGATGGACGGGTTCTTCAAGCTCGACTTTCGCGGCGAGACAATCGGAAAGGTCGAATTGATCGGTTTCTTGTAATTTACAAAAACCATTTGCTTCTTCAATTTCTAGAATTCGAAAATTTTGTCCGCGCAGTTTTCCGACGGGCACGGTCATCCAGCACATCTGGTCGGCGTGATTATGAATGCGCGATACTTGCCCTTTGTCCCAACACAGTGCCATCAATTCAAAACGCTCGTCTTTGTAAATCAGATTTCGCGTGTAAAAATTTTTGCTCCAGAAAAAATAAGGCGCGATTGTGTCAACATCAATCGGATTTTTGGCGAGAAATTGATAAACATTATCACAGGTAAAATCCGCGTCGGAAATGTCGCACAAACCTTTGATTAAATTTTCGACTCTGACTGTTTTCATAAAAGAAAATTAACAAGGATGAAGAGGATAGGCAAGGATTAAAAAATTTTTACCTTCTTCGTCACCTTTATCCGTGTAAATTATTTCTTCGCTTTTTGTAAGAACTCGACGAACTCTTGGACGTTTCGTGTCAAGCCCGGAAACGTTGCAATCACTTGACCATCGCCATCAATTATCGCGTAAAATGGCAAAGCAACCGTGCCGAACATATCCTGTTCCATCTGTTGCTGACGCTCATAAACCTCACCGTCACCGTCTGTGTAAAGCCGCGATAAAACAAACTTCGACATCTCCGCTTCGACTTCTTTTTTCGGAAAAATATTTGCTTCCATCCAGCGGCAATTCGTGCAAGTATAGCCCGTGAAATCTACGAAAACAAGTTTATTTTCCGACTTGGCTTTGGCTAACGCCGCTTCATAATCATTTTCAATCCATCTCAATTCTTCCGATTTTCCGCTGAACATACGCGCCGAAGAGTTTTCCAAATCCGGCGGCAGAAACGCTTCGATTTCGCCGAGCTTTGCGCCGAAAAGTCCGGTTAATAAATAAAAGCTAATCGCCAGACTGACAATTGCCGACATCAAGCGAAATGCGCCGATTCTTTCGGGTTTTGAGTCGTGCGGAAGTTGAAATTTTCCTAAAAGATAAATCGCCAGAATTATTCCAATCGCAATCCAAATCGCCAACACAATTGGACGCGTAAAAATTCCCCACTTCCAAATCAAATCCACGTTTGAGATAAATTTCATCGCCGCCGCGACTTCCAAAAAGCCCATCGCCACTTTAATGGAATTCATCCAGCCGCCAGCGCGTGGAAGCTGCGAAACGTACTGCGGCAACAAGGCAAGAATGAAAAACGGCAGCGCGAAAACGCTGGAGAAGGCGAGCATTCCCAAAAGCGGCATCTGCCAATCCCCTTGTGAAGCAGATACCAGAATCGTGCCGACAAACGGCGAAGTGCAGGTAAAAGACGTGAGCGTAAAAGTCAAACCCATTAAAAGCGCGCCGACGATTCCGCTGCCTTCGCCTTCTTTGCTGCGCGTTAAATTATCCAGTTTTGTCAAAACGCCGGTCGGAATCGTAATTTCATACGCGCCGAACAGATTAAACGCGAAAAACAGAAAAATTCCGGCGATTAAAATATTAACGTACGGATTTGCCGCGAAAAGATTTATTCCCGCCGCGCCGACGAAAATCGCCAGAAGCATTCCAAGAATTGTAAATGTTCCGATAATTCCGAGCGAATAAACAAGCGCCATTCTGAAGGCTTTCGCGCGATTGCCCGCCGAATGATTGGTAAAATAGGACACGGTAATCGGAATCATCGGAAACACGCACGGCGTTAAAAGCGACAGCGCACCGAGCGTAATCGCCAGCCAAATAAAAGACCATAAATCGGTGGTCAGCGGTCGGTGGTCAGTGGTCGGTGGTTGGTTGTTCGTTGTTCGTTGTTCGTTATTTAAATTCGAGTCCGCGCTTGTTGGATTTTCGTCTTGCTGACCACTGACCACTGACTGCTGACCACTTTTCTTCGCGTCTTCAAAACCCGAAAACGAAACTTTTACCGTTTTCGGCGGCAGACAAACCTTGTCGTCGCACACCTGAAACCGCACATTTATCATTAAATCATTAGTATTTGTTTCGCGGGTTGCAATTATCGACAAATTAAATTCAGCTTCTTTTTCAAAATACTTTGTTTCAAGCGGTTTTTCATCAATCAGAAAATTCGCGTCCGGTTTTGTAATCGGCACGGACGATATGGTTTTCCCATCAATCTTAAAAAGCGAATCTTCGGGAAGTGTAATTTTGGTCGGAAAAGGTCCGCCTTCCGGCTGCTCGACCGCGTAAAGATGCCAGTTCCCTTCAATTTGGGCTTTTAAATTGACTTTGAAAGAATCGCTTGCCTTGACATTTTTGCCCTTTGCATCCGATTCAAGCGACCAGGAAACCGGACTTTGAGCAAGCGAAGTTAAAGGCAAAGTAAAAATAAGAATGCCAAAGAAGATTAATAATTTTAGGTGTCGGGCGTAAAACATATTTTTGTCTGCCAGATTAGATGCAATTTTATCTTTTTTGAAAAGAATTTAACAGCCGTTTAGATTGACAAATTTTCTCTTTTTGCACAATTACCTTTTTGTCGCTTATAATTTTAATTTGAAACACACGTTTTAATACTACAAGAATAATTACAGTAATTTTATTCCGATTGCGACCCGGAGGTTTGATTTTGCCAAAAACAGCAACTCGCCAGAAAGAAGAAACGAAAACAAATAAAAGCTCCACCAACGGCGCGAACAAAACTGCGTCCAAACCATTCACCAAGACAAATGGACAAGCAACCGATAAGGTTGACCCGAAGATTGCTTCCAGCGAACACAAAGATCGCCGACAAGCGCAAAAATCCTCGATAAAAAATGTTGAGCCGAAACTTCTGAAAGAAATGCTTTATCAGATGGTTTTAGGCAGATTCTTCGAGCAGAAATGCGCGGAAGTTTACCGCATCGGTAAAATCGGCGGCTTTTGTCATTTGTATATTGGTCAGGAAGCGGTCGGTATTGGCACGATAATGGCTTTGCGTGAAGACGATCTCGTTATTACGGCTTACCGCGACCACGTCCAGGCAATGGTCAAAGGCATCACGCCCGAAGCAGTGATGGCGGAGCTTTACGGCAGATCGGGTGGTAACGTCGGCGGCAAAGGCGGCTCGATGCACATGTTTTCTAAGGAACTCGGCTTTTATGGCGGGCACGGAATTGTCGGCGGTCAAATCGGTGTCGGCACGGGAATGGCTTTTGCACAGAAATATAAAGGAACCGATGCGGTAACCTTGTGTTTCTTTGGTGAAGCGGCAGTCAATCAGGGAATGTTTCACGAATCCTTAAATATGGCGCAGCTCTGGAAACTGCCCGTTATTTTTATCTGCGAAAACAACCAGTACGGAATGGGAACATCCCAAAAGCGCGCAATGAGCATTTCGAGTATCGCCAAAAAAGCTGAAGGTTTTGGAATGGCAAACGAATTTGTCGACGGAATGGACGTTCTCGCCGTCCGCGAAGCAACCGAGAGGGCAATCGAACGCGCCCGTCGAGACGGCTCGCCCACCTTACTCGAAATTCGCTGTTATCGTTTTATGGGACATTCGATGTCCGATCCGGGAAAATACCGTACGTCTGATGAAATAAAAAAATATCAGGAACGCGACCCAATTTTTCTTTTTAAGCAAAGTTTGACGGAAGCGAAAGTTATTTCCGACAAAGATTATGCGGAGATTGAAGGGCGGGCGAAAGAGGCAGTAGAGAAAGCATTGAAATTTGCTGATGAAAGTCCGCTGCCGGATGAGGAGGAGTTGTTCACGGATGTTTATGCTTGAGCAGTGGTCAGTGGTCAGTGGTCGGTGGTCAGTTTATAATCTAACTCCAGAATTTTAATTTTTCAGGAGAAAAGATTATGGCAGTTCAAAGTTACCGGCAATTGATTGCTTGGCAAAAAGCAATGGAACTGGTCAAGCAGATTTATGAATTAACAAAAGAGTTTCCGAAAGAGGAAATTTATGGTTTGACAAGTCAAATTCGGCGGGCGGCGGTTTCCGTTCCGTCGAACATCGCCGAAGGACAAGGACGCGATTCGACAAAAGAATTTCTGCATCATCTTTCATTCGCTTACGGTTCGCTGATGGAAACGGAAACACAAATTTTAATCGCCGAAAGTTTAAATTATTTAAGGGCGAAAGAATCGAATATAATTTTAGAAAAAACAGCAGAAGCAGGTCGCCTAATCAATGGTCTTTCACGTTCGCTAAAACAGAAAATCTGACTACTGAACACCGACCACCGACCACTAACTTATGGCAATTTTGACAATCCGCGACGCGCTCAATCAAGCGCTGCGCGAAGAAATTATCCGAGACGAAAACGTTTTTATAATGGGCGAGGAAGTCGCCGAATACGACGGCGCATACAAAGTCACGCGCGGGCTTTGGAAAGAATTCGGCGACAAGCGCGTCGTTGACACGCCGATTACCGAACTTGGTTTCGCGGCGGTCGGCGTTGGCGCGGCGATGGCGGGACTTCGTCCGGTCATCGAATTTATGACGTTTAATTTTTCGATTCTTGCCTCAGATCAAATCATCAATCACGCGGCGAAAATGCGTTATATGTCAGGCGGGCAATTCAAAGTTCCGATCGTTTTCCGCGGTCCGAACGGCTCGGCTTACCAGGTTTCTTCGCAACACTCGCAAGCGCTTGAAGCATTTTACGCGAATTTCCCGGGCTTAAAAGTTGTGATGCCTTCAACGCCTGCCGACGCAAAAGGTTTATTAAAATCCGCCATTCGCGACGATAATCCGGTTGTCTTTCTCGAACAGGAAAGAATGTACGGCATCAAAGGTGAAGTTTCCGAAGACCCGGATTTTTTGATTCCTTTAGGAGTTGCCGACGTCAAACGCGAAGGGACGGACTGCACGATTGTTGCGCGTTCGATGACTGTTCCGCTGGCGATGCAAGCCGCCGAACAAATGCAAAAAGATTTTGACGTTTCGGTCGAAGTCGTCGACCCGCGCACGATAAAACCGCTCGATATTGATACGATTGTAAAATCCGTGAAAAAGACAAATCGCCTTATCGTCGTCGAAGAATCGCACGCTTTCGCGTCGGTCGGCGCGGAAATTTCCCACCAGGTCGCGGAACATGCTTTTGATTATTTGGACGCGCCCGTGAAAAGAATTTCGTGCGCTGAAGCGCCGATGCCATATGCGAAAAATTTGGAAGAACTCGCGCTGCCTGATGTTCCGAAAATTATCGCGGCAATCAAAGAAGTTTGCTATTTATGAAATTAAAAGTTTTTATTCACGAAGCAGAAGAATGCAGATTTTGGGCGGAAGTTCCGGCAATTCGGGGCTGCGCTATGCAAGGCGAAACTTTGAAGAACTTTTGCAAAATTTTTACGAAGCGATTGAAGGCTGTTTATTGGTTGACGTTTCGGCAATTTCAATTGGCGCGACTGACAAACTTTTAGAAACTGCCGTATAAAATCAATTTCTGGAAAAGAATTTGCTAAAATTCTCGAAAAACACGGCTGGAATTTGTGCGGGTGCAAGGTAGTCATCACATTGACGGAAAAACAGGAAACGATGCGCGGATTTTCGTTCCGATTCGCAAAAATCAGACGCTGAAAATCGGATTGCTAAAATATTTGCTAAAACAAGTACGTTTGACTGAACAAGATTTATAAGAACTTAATTTTATGGCGAACAAAATTTTAATGCCGAAACTTTCTCCGACGATGGAGGAAGGACAAATCGCTCGTTGGGTGAAAAATGAAGGTGATGCGATTGAAGCGAACGAAACGATTGCCGAAGTTGACACCGACAAAGCGACGATGGAGATGACTTCGCTCGAAGCCGGAACGCTGCTCAAAATTATCATTCCCGGCGGCGAAAACGCAAAACTCGGTCAAACTATCGGCATCATTGGGGAAAAGGGCGAAGACTTTTCCGCGCTCCTCAATGGCGAATCAACCAATGGCGCAAATGACAGTCAGCAGTCGGCAGTCAACACACCGCAAACGGAAACGGCGGACAGTGAACAAATTTCCGAAATCCAAAAATCAAAGACAGAAGACCAGTCGCAAGATGTCTCGGAAACCGAAGGTCGGAGCTATGATTATCAGCGTCCCGAAGCGGTCGAAGAGGCTCAGGCAGATAATCCGAAATCCGAAAATGGCAGAATGATTGTTTCGCCGATTGCGGCGCGGATGGCTTCGGAAAATGATGTCAATCTCAAATCAATAAGGGGTTCGGGTCCGAAGGGCAGAATTATCAAGCGCGATATAGAAGAAGCGATAAAAAGCGGTCAGCCGTCAGCCGTCAGCCGTCAGCCAGTCGAGCGGATGCAAGGCGTTCCGGATTTTGAGCAAACCGCTGAAATTCAAGGCGCGTCGAGATTTCGCGATGAAAATACTTCAAAAATGCGGCAAGTTATCGCCCAACGTCTGGCGCAATCAATCGGACCTATTCCGACGTTTTATCTGACGGTTGAAATCGAAATGGATAAGGCGATGGAGTTTCGCAAACAGATAAATGCGAGCATCAAGGAAGAAGACAAGGTCAGCGTCAATGACATCATCGTTAAAGTCGCGGCGATGGCATCACTCAAACATCAGTTTGTAAACTCCTCATACCAGGACAAAACGATTCGCTTTTATGAAGATGCCGATGTCGGCGTGGCGGTCGCGATTGACGAAGGCTTGATAACACCGGTCGTTCGCGGCGCAAACCGCAAAGGCATTGCGGAAATTTCTAAAGAAATTAAAGAAATGGCGGGACGCGCTCGCGAGAAAAAACTTCAACCGGAAGAATACACCGGCGCGACGTTTTCGATTTCAAACCTTGGAATGTTCGGCATCGAGCAATTCACGGCGATTATTAATCCACCGGAAGCCGCGATTTTCGCCGTCGGCTCAGCCGCACCGAAAGCGGTGGTGCGCGATGGCGAAATCGTTATCCGTAACGTAATGAGTGTCACGATGTCGTGCGACCACCGCGTCATTGACGGCGCGACGGGCGCGAAGTTTTTGCAGACATTCAAGCATATGCTGGAGAATCCGATTTTGATGTTGATCTAATGACTTTACTGCCTGATGAAGCGAAACTATTTTTTAAGCTGATGTTGGCTCTACAATTTTTTGCCAATCAAAAGCTCAAGGTTTTACCTGAGTTTCCTTTGGCGGCAAAGTTTAAAAAGATTTCGATAAATGAAAGATACGAAGTTCACGCGGCTTTATTTAAAAACATTCGTTTGATTGACGATTTTATTGACGAAAATCCGGAGGATTTTTCGATGAAGAATTTAGCGGTGATTTCCAAGTGGAAGAATTTCGTTGCCGGTGAATTTTTTATCGAGCGTTATCTGAAAAATCACGCAATTTTCGTGTCCGATGAAAATCAAGTTTATGAAGTCTTGAGTTTAACCGACGCTTTGGACGAAAATTTTCCAAAGTTTGCTCTTCCCATTCGCGTTAAAACAATTCTACTGCCTTTCCAAGCTAAAATCGTTTATGACGGATTTCTTTTGCCTTACCGAATTGTTTTCGGCGGCGGAATCAAATCCGAACTCAAAGAAATTTATATGAAAGCAAAACGAACGGGGAAAATCATCAGCTCGCTTTGAAAGTATTGCCCACAGCCAACAACCTTGAACAAATCCGACTCCGAATCCGCTAATTTTTCTCCGCATATCGCATTACTTGCCGTCCAACTGATGTTCGGCTCTGCGCCGATTCTGGGAAAGTTCGCGCTTCTGGCGTTTCCGAGTTTTGCGATTGTCGGTTTTCGCGTTGCCGGCGCGGCGCTCGCTTTTTATACACTGCAAAAGTTTCGCGGCGATCTACGTCTCGACAAACGCAGCCATTATTTCCACTTTGCGTTATTCAGCTTTTTCGGCGTTATCTTCAATCAGCTTCTTTTTTTCAAAGGTTTATCGCTGACGACGGCGACTAACACATCCTTGCTTGCCGTGATGATTCCGGTTTTCGCCATCATTGTCAGCGTCTTGATCGGAAACGATAAATTTTCGTGGCAAAAAATTGTCGGCATAATTTTGGCGGCAGGCGGTGTAATTTATCTGATCGACCCGACCAACGCGAGCTTTTCGTCGGCGACGACGCAGGGCGATATTTTGATAATTCTCAACAGTATGTCTTATGCGACATATGTTGCCGTCTCAAAAAAATTAATTACTCATTATGGCGCGCTCAAATCAATTGCGTGGCTCTTTCTTTTTGCGAGTATTATTAACGTTCCGGTCGGATTGTATTTTCTACAATCGGTTGAGCTTGCAGATGTCAGTTTCCCGTCCTGGGCAGCCCTCGCGGCAATCGTGCTTTTTCCGACAATTCTTGCATATTACTGGAACACCTGGGCTTTGGCGCGGGTCGAGCCATCCGTTGTCGCGGTTTATATTTATCTGCAGCCGCTGATCGGCACGTTTCTGGCAATTTTTGTTTTGGGAGAAGATTGGAAACCAAGAATTTTTTTGGCGATGATTTTAATTTTTACGGGAGTTTTTCTGGTGACGAGAAAGCGCCAGCGCGAGGTTATTTCAAAGATTTGAATAGAAAATCTTTCTTTGCGCCCCTTTGAGATAGCTTCTAAATTTTTTCGTCCCTGTTCCCCCTCCTTACCCCTGTGAATTTGTTTTTAGTAAAAAGTCTTCCCACCGACGATTGTTAATATGACATTTCCCTGTTCGTCGAGCGCAACTAAATCAGCGCGTTTGCCGATTTCGATTGAACCAAAGTCCTTTTCAATCCCAAGCGTTTTTGCCGGAGTGAGGCTTGCCATTCGTGAAACTTCCCGCTCGTCAATACCCAGAGAAATCATCATTTTTACCGCATCGAGCATTGTAATGACCGAACCGGCGATGCTTCCGCGCTCGTTTTGTGTTTTGCCGCCCACCACTGAAATTTTCTCATTCCACAATTCAAACGTGCCGTCGCCAAGTCCGGTGGGCGCCACCGAATCGCTGACGAGCGCAAGTCCTTCCGCCGTTTTATTTCGATAGGCAAACTTGAGCATTTCCGGCGCGACGTGAATGCCGTCGGCGATGATTTCGCAAGTTACTTGATCATTCATCAAAGCCCAACCCGCGACGCCTAAATCTCGGTGATGAACACCGGTCATCGCGTTAAAAAGATGCGTCACCTGGCTTGCGCCCGCGTCAAAAGCTCGATTCAAGGTTTCAACATCAGCTCGCGTATGACCGATGGAAACAATCCAGTTTTGCTTTTTAAGTTCTTTGACCAAATCAATTCCGCCAGCGATTTCCGGCGCGAGCGTTGTAAGATGAATTGCGTTCGGCGCCTTCAGTTTCGGCAAATGTTCGACTTCATCGCCTCTGATAAATTGTTTGAAAAACTTTGGGCGAAGCGCACCGCACATTTTCTCGTTGGCAAAAACGCCTTCGTAATGAACGCCCAAAACTTGCGCGATTGGCTCATCAGTTTGCATTCTCATTAACTCGTCAATCGCGTCAATTGTTTTCGCGTAATTTTCGTTCGCGTCCGGCACGAGCGTCGGCAACCACGCCGTAACCCCTTTACTTGCCAAAAATCTTGAAACTTTACGTAAATCTTCGACACCGGCACTATTAACATCTACGCCAACAGCTCCGTGATTGTGAATATCAATAAATCCTGCAATTATAGTTTCTCCATTAAGTTCCAAAACTTCATCATATAAAGAGATTAGCGAATCTTCATGGGCAAAAATTTCCTTTATGTACTGACCTTCAAATAAAAGTGAGGTATTACCTTGTTCAATTTTTGAGTTAATGATTTTTGCGTTTCTCAACAAAATATTCATCTCATTTTAGCCTTTTGTCATAATGTATGTTAAAAACGCCTGCATTATATACAGGCGTTTATAGTAATAATTTAACTTTTGCATATAAATTTTAAAAGTTAAATTTTGCTCCGAATTGGATAATACGCGGGTCACGCGCACTGGTTATAAAACCAAAGTTCGCGGAGCCAAATGTCGTTACCGGATTATTATACTGTACGGTATTGAGCACATTAAAGAATTCGGCGCGAAGCTGAAGATTCATGCTTTCAGTAAAGCGAAACGCTCTGTAAACCGAGATGTCAAGATTATTGATACCCGGTCCCCGAACAATTCCGCGCCCCGCGCTGCCGTAAGAAGTTGAATTAGTTAAAACAGGACTAAAACAACTCGTGTCAAACCAACGCGTAACGCTGCGTTCCGAGCGTGAAAGAGTGGGGTCACAAATCAAGTTCGGGCGTATTAATGTCCCTGTATCAAGCGGATCGCTTGATATTGCTGTAGATACTCCGTTTAGAAGAACTGTACCTGAAGTTTGGGTAATTGTCAGCGGAGTTCCCGTTTGCAAGGTATAAATTCCTGCGATTTGGAAGCCGCCTAAAATCGCATTTCCTACGCTTCCCAAATTAAATGTTTTTCCTTTGCCTAACGGTAATTCGTACAAAAAATTGACTGTAAAAACATGTGTTCGGTCAAATTGCGAAATGGCTTTTTCAAGTTCTGGACGAAGTGGATTCTGGATTACATCCGACCTATCTGTCGAAGATTCCGTAATATTTTTGCTAAAAGTGTAAACTGCCCCGAACTGTAATCCGTCACTAAAACGACGCGTGAGGGTAAATTGTGCAGAATTATAATTTGCATTGGCATCAGTTCGTCTTTCAGTGATATTTCCATAACCTACAAAGGGTCGATAAAAGTTGCGCGGCAATGTACCGCCATTACGGGCAAAACGCGGCAAAGGCTGATTAATATTGAGTGCCCGGAGCAGATTATGTGAGCTCGTTCCAACATAAGCGATATCTATAAAGGTATTTTTGAACAACTCACGTTGTAGTCCAAGACTGTATTGCATTGTTTGCGGAGCCTTGAACTTATCGCCGGTGGAAATTAACGCTACAACCGGAATAGCATTATTCGGTGTGCCTGTTCGAGGATCATTAATGGTGGCTGGGTTAACAATTTCAACCGTTTGAGCCACTTTCGGATTTAAAAAAGCGTTTTGTTCAACAATGCCGGTTAAGGTTCGGTCGTAATAAACTCCGAAGCCTCCGCGAACAACGGTTTTGCCATCGCCAAATACATTATAGGAAAATCCGACTCTGGGTCCGATTGTGTTGTATTGAGTTGACTGCACCCGGCGTCCGTAAGGTGAATTTTGCCCGGCAAAAGCAATTCCGTTAAAACGGTCTCCGCCGCGAGTCGGGTCAATAGAATTGCCATTGGCAGCTAGGGTAACCTGTTGAGCCCGATTATAAAAACTTGGGAGAAACGTAATCAGATAATCACTTACTTCAATGGGATTTTCATAAATTGAGTATCTAGCGCCGAAATCCAATGTCAAACGCGGACTAATTTTCCATGAATCTTGCGCGTAAAATTCGTAGGTATTGTACCGCAATTGGACACGAATTTCGTTTTGGGCTTCGGAATACACTGATGGTAAACCGAGTAAAAAATCGGCAAAGGCGTTACCGCTTCTTGTGCCGTTGAAAGTGAAAGTGCCGTTAAGAGCGTTTTGCGCATTTTCGTTTTTTTCTTCTTTTGAAAAGAAAGCTCCGAATTTTAGCGTATGGTTTCCGCGCACCCAAGTTAAATTATCCCGTAGGGTATAACTTGGGTTTTCGATATTTGCCGGACTTTGGAAAGCAAGTCCTTGCAAGCCACTGATACTAATACTCGGCAACGCTCCCTGCAAATTGCCTGGAAAAAGTTCGGGCGATGTAAAACCCGGAGCATTGGCGCGAAGTCCGTTTCCGGTAAATGTGCTTTGAATCTTATTGTAGGCGTAATCAAAAGCAAGTTCATTAATAATTGTCGGCGAAAGCCCGAATTTTAGAGAAGCAACGAAGTTTTTACCCGGCGTCGTCGTTTGATTCGAGGCAACATCTGGAAATAATGTTCCCTGTATTTGAGATAAGACAAACGGATCCTGAAATATATTTCCACCCGGATCATTTCTGTCAAAATTATCCTGAATGTAACGAAGAGTTAAAGTCGTAGTCGGAGCAAAATTGTGGTCAAAGCGAATAATTGACTGGCGGAAATTACCTGCTAAGGGAGTTACCCGACGAAATTGATTAATTCCTTCGTTCGGCGGCAAAATGAAATTCAATAAAGCGACAGAATTTGGATTGAACCGATTCTGCGGAATTGTATTATTTAAGAAAGGAAGCCCCGTTAAAGGATCATTAATCGGTGTCGTAAAAACGCCGCTTCGTTGCGCATTAGTTGCTACAGTTCCCACTGGAATGCTGGTTGACCGCACACGGCGAAACTCCTGCGAAAAGAAGAAATAGGTGCGATCCCGCCCATTATAAAACGGCGAACCACCTTCGCCAAACCTCAAGAAATGAACCGGACCGCCGATTGTTCCACCAAAATCATTGTAGCGAAGCGGTTGCTTAAAACGCGGGTCG
>MWVV01000163.1_pt1 | contig 23752 bp, 19 predicted proteins | sample 1047281 | NCBI WGS metagenome assembly MWVV01 (sample SAMN06349986, study PRJNA376086) | soil metagenome | isolation source: PT-2 sample Antarctic (ecotone) soil | place: Antarctica | collected 2015-01-13 | reverse complement strand
AACAAGCAACATCAGCGACAAGGGCTTCCATACAAGTCTGTTAAAACCGCGCATTTGCTCACAAATGTCTGCGAGAGTGATTAAATTTTGGTTCTTCATTTTTAATCTTTTCTGCCTTTAATTATAAAAATATGTGAGTTATAGATTGTTCCCACTCGCGAATATGTTTTAAAAACCGTTTAGTTTAATAAAAGAGGCGCCATATCTATGTTATGAATACTAGGGGAAAAGAGCAAACAAAAATTAGAGTGGTTTGATAAAAACAAAGTTATCAATCATGGCAGAATACAACAAAAATTCATTCGTAATTGCAAGCATTTAACAAAACGGTAACTTACCCGCTTTATGATAATCTAAATTAAAAGAGGTACATGCAATGAATCTTAAACAGTTTATCTTTAATCCCGACGCGAAGGGGTCACTTGAAATTCACGACCCAAACTTTACCGAAAACTTTAGAAATGAGGAAGAAGCAAAAGACAGTATGCAGGCGGACTGCAGCGATTTGGCAAAATATCAGGATATTCTTTTGGCGCACGAGTCGCACGGACTGCTGCTCATCTTTCAAGGAATGGACGGCGCTGGAAAAGACGCGGCGATTAAACACGTGATGTCGAGCGCCGACCCGCAAGGCTGTTCCGTACGAATGTTCAAAGTTCCGAGCAAAGAAGAGCGCAAGCACGATTATTTGTGGACTGCCGCCAAAGCGATTCCCGCGCGCGGGCAAATCGGTATTTTCAATCGTTCTTATTACGAGCACGTGATTGCCGACCGCGTGCATCGTGAAAAGTTGGACGAACAAAAACTGCCCGCCGATGCAAAAGGAAAAGATATCTGGAAAAAGCGTTACCGTCACATCAATAATTTTGAGCAGTATCTGGCGGACGAAGGCATTGTAATTCTCAAGTTTTTTATCAATATCTCAAAGGAAACGCAGCGGGAAAAGCTGCTTGAACGAATTAACCGAGCCGATAAAAAATGGAAATTTTCGATGGATGATGTCGAAGACCGTGAGCATTGGGAGGAATATCAAAAGATTTCTGCGGAAGTGTTCAAGCAGACCGGTACAAAAACAGCCCCGTGGCACATTATTCCGGCTAATAATCGCTGGTTTGCCCGCGCGACGGTTGCCGCAATTATCGTGGACAAACTCAAATCTTTGCACGCCAAATATCCGGCACCGAGCGAAGAACAAAAAGAAGAGTTAGCCAAAGCAGAGAAAACACTCAAAAAATAATACCTTTTTAATAACGGTTGAGACGGCAAATAAAAACGTCCTTTTTATTAAAAATACGCAAATTTAAAGAATGTATTGAAGGCGTTGAAAAGTTATTTCAAATAAATTTAGTATTTACGAATGCGAGTGCAATCTTGCTTTGTGTTCGACAATTTTTCGGGCGGGTAAAGTAACGAATAATCTTCCGTGTTTAACGCCCTTCAAACTTAAAAGTGAATCAGCCAGAGTGCGAACTTGACGCGCTTCACCGCGCAGAACAATCACTTCCATACAATCATCGTGGCTGATGTGAACGTGCAGCACGGAGACGATAAAACTGTGATAATCGTGCTGCAAATTATTCATTTTCTCGCTTAGCTCGTGAGCGTGATGGTCATAAACAAGTGTCAAGCTTCCCAAAATTTCACTCGTTTCCGCTGATTCTTCAATTCTCGATTTGACGAGCGCGTCGCGCATTAAATCACGCAGGGCTTCTGACCGGTTGGCATAACCTTGATTAGCAATAAGTTGGTCAAAACTTTGTAAAAGTTCATCCTCGACGCTGACGCCGAATCGGGAAAGTTCGCTCATTTGTTTCCTCTTTTTTCAGTAATTTTTCTGTATAATTTTCTATTTGGCGTTCATCCAGTTGTTGCCCGCACCGATTTCAGTAATCAATGGAACATCTAATTTTACAACTTCTTCCATTTCCTTTTTGATAATCGGCATCGCTTTTTCAACTTCATCATCCGGCGCCTCGAGCAGAAGTTCGTCATGAACCTGCATAATCATTCGTGTTTTCAAATTTTCGCGGCGCAGCGCGCTGTCCACTTTGAGCATTGCCATCTTGACGATATCGCTGGCGGTTGCTTGGATTGGCATATTAATAGCCTCGCGTTCGGCACGCGAGCGGACACTGTGATTTTTGTCATTGATGGCGGGAATCGGTCGGCGCCTGCCATAAATCGAAGAAACGTAACCTTGCTCGCGAGCGACTATCGGCGTTTCCTCCATAAATTTTTTCACGCCTTTATAAGTTTCGTAGTAATCTTCGATAACTTTTTTCGCTTCATTACGTGAAATACCGACTCGCTGCGACAATCCGAACGCTTCGACCGCGTAGGCAATAGCGAAATTTGTAATTTTAGCGAGCCGTCGGGCAATCTTTAATTCCGCATCGGTTTTCGCGCCGAAAACGAGCCGTGCCGTTTGCGCGTGAATGTCTTCATGGTTTTGAAATGCTTTGAGCATTACTTCGTCTTGCGTAATATGCGCCAGCAGACGCAGTTCAAGTTGCGAATAATCGGCGGAAATTAGCTTGTAGCCTTTTGCGGGAATAAAAGCGCTGCGGATTTGTTGACCGAGTTCGGTGCGTATCGGAATATTCTGCAAATTCGGGTCGGAAGAACTAAGTCTGCCGGTCGTCGTCACTGTTTGATTTAAGTTGCCGTGAACGCGCCCGTCGTCGTCAATCAGAGTCGGTAGAACGTCCGAGTAAGTTGCTTTGAGTTTATCGAGTTCGCGGTATTCGATAATAAATTGAGCAATTTCGTACTTTTCGGCAAGTTCGGTTAAAACGTCTTTGCTCGTTGAAATCTGTCCTTTTGAAGTTTTGCGCTTTGTCGCAATATTTAATTCCTGCAAAATTTCGCCGACTTGCTTGGGCGATCCGACGTTAAATTCGCGCCCCGCGATGCCGTAAATTTTGGCGGCGACCGTTTCAAGTTCCGTCGAGATAAAATCCGAAATGCCGTTGAGCGCGCCGATATCGATATTCATTCCCGCCATCTCGATTTGATAGAGAATGGGGACGAGCGGTAATTCCATCTCGGTGTATATTTCCTCAAGCCCGTCTTCCTGAATCTTACGCCTGAGCATCGGTGCCAGCTGAAAGGTAAAATCGGCGCGTTCCGCCGTTCGATATTGCGTTTCAGTAAAACCTACGGGAATTTCGGTTGCCACTTCCAGATTCAAATTTTGCGCGGCGAGCAGCGGCAGCGAATAACTCGCGCGACTCGAATCAATCAAATAAGCGGCAAGCATCGTGTCGTCGGAAACGGCTTCCGGCTCGATGCCGAGCTTTTTTAAAACTGCCAAATTGCGCTTGTAATCGTGCGTGCATTTTTCCAAAAAGCCGTTTGACAAAATATCTCTGAGCGGCGTCACGGCTGATTCTTTTCCGTCTTTGAAATTTTCCAAATCAATGTAATGACTCGCCCCCGCGCCGGTCGCAATCGCTACGCCAAGCGGTTCTTTGCGCGCGTAAGAATCAGCTTTTGCGCCGGAGTTTGCATCGTCGACTTCAAAACTCCAAAAATCGATTTCCCACAGTTTGCGGACGAGCTTATCTAAATCTTCGCGGTTGTCAATATATTTATAACGCCTTTCGGCTTCGACAATCGGCGCGTTTGAAGAGCCGTCAAACAAGGGCGCGGAATCGGCAAACTCCCTGGTCAAAGCCGTAAATTCAAGCTCGCGGAAAAGCGCGTAAGCAAGCTGGCGATTCGGCGCATTGTGCCGGAGCGCGTCTAAATCGAGTTCAACCTGAACGGTTGTGTGAATTGTCGCTAATTCCAGCGATTGCCGGATAATATCCTGATTATTTTGCAGACTTTCGCGATACGTTTTATGCGTTACCAGCTCAGCATTTTTTATTACTTCTTCGACGGAGCCGAACTGCTGGACGAGTTTCATCGCGCCTTTTTCGCCGATGCCGGGCGCGCCCGGAATATTGTCAATCGAGTCGCCCATCAAGCCCAAAAGGTCAACGATGCGCGTGGGCGGCACGCCGAATTTCGTTTCGACCCACGCTTCGTCGCACCACTCGACGGGCGGAACGGGAACTTTGCGCTTCACGTTTTGCGAATTTTGCCGCATACAAACAATCAGCGGGTCGCGCACGAGTTGACACAAATCCTTGTCATTGGACACGATGACGGCTTGCATTCCTTTTTCCGCAACTTTCAGCGCGAGAGTTCCGATTATGTCGTCGGCTTCAAAACCGTCTAGTTTCAAAATCGGAATGTCGAAGGCTTCGCAAACCTTTTTGATATACGGCATCTGCGAAGATAAATCGTCGGGCATATCCGCGCGATTGGCTTTGTATTGGGCAAAGGATTCGTGCCGAAAAGTTTTTGTTGATGAATCAAATACGGCGGCAATATAATCCGGTTTTTCGTCAGCTAGAAGTTTGCGAAGCATATTTGTAAAAACAAAAACAGCCTGCGTAACTTGCCCGCGAGAGTTTCGAAGCGGTTCGGTTCTGTTGCCCATCGGGGCAAAAAACGCCCGAAAAATATGCGACATAGTATCAATCAAAAATACTCGTTTCGGATTTTCCTGTATCATAATTTTTAAAAGATTTTACCACAGACAACACAAAGGGTTCACAGGGAAAATACAGAGATTTTATTTTTTATAAATATATAATTTCAAAGTGAAATAAGGACTTTATTCAAAGGTTTAGAAAAATCAACAGCCTCTACAAAAGAAAAGCCGCAAGTTTTAATCTCACAGCTCTTCTCTTTTAGTCATGTGATATTGTAAATCTTAAATAGGAGAAACAAAATGTTGAAAAAATTTGTCGTTCTATCATTTCTTGTGAGTTTGTGCGCGGGCTTAAATTTCGCTCACGGCAAACACGAAAACGAAAATCAAACACAGGAAATTACGGTCAAAACCATTAAAATCACCGATCGGATTTATATGCTTCAGGGGCGCGGCGGAAATGTCGGTGTCTCGGCAGGCGCAGACGGAATTTTAATCGTTGACGACGATTACGCGCAGGTCGCGCCAAAAATTAGCGAGGCGTTAAAATCTCTCGGCTCGGACAAACCTCGCTTTATCTTTAACACGCACTGGCACGGTGACCACACGCAGGGCAATAATTTTTTCGGCAAAGACTCGATTATCGTCGCGCATACAAATGTTCGCAAACGCCTTGCTACCGAAGCCCTGTTTCGGGGCGAAAAGTTTGTGCCTTATCCTAAATTTGCGCTGCCATCGATCACCTTCGACCAATCGACGCGCGTTCATTTTAACGACGAGGAGATTCTCGCCGTCCATTATCCGAACGGACACACCGACGGTGATTCGGTTATTTTTTTTACCAAAACAAATGTGGTGCATATGGGCGATAATTTCTTCGCCAATCGTTTTCCGTTTGTCGATATGGAAAGCGGCGGAAGCGTTCTTGGATTAACCAAAAACGTCGCCGATGTCATCGATAGAGTTCCGGCAGATGTTAAAATTATTCCCGGTCACGGCAATCTTTCAACGCTCACCGATTTGAAGAATTACCATCAAATGCTGACGGAGACGACCGACATCGTGCAGAAAGCAATGATCGGCGGCAAAACACTCGAAGGCGTCAAAAAAGACGGCTTGCCTGCCAAATATCAATCGTGGGGGTCGGGATTTATCAAAACCGATGTGTGGATTGAAACTATCTACAAAAGCCTTTCGGCAAATCGAAAACAATAGCCCCGGCTGAAGTAATATGGAATTATCTGCGCTGACTTTTAGAGTTTGAGTTTTGTCGCAACGCTGGCAATGATATTTTTTGAACCTGTCAATTTGATTATTATTTGCCAACATAGAACCAAAAGAGAAGCAAAAGTTCGTGAAGAATTTCCCGAACGAATTTGACAGTAAAAATCCTTTAAGATAATCTAACCATTCGTTTTTCGTTTGAAAATCGCGGTATTTTAATCTTTAAGTTTTATTTTAGAAACTCTTTGGCATTTCTCTTTTGCAAGATTCTAGATAAATCCGCTTTTTACGGTCTGTTCGTCTAGGGGTCTAGGACACCGCCCTTTCACGGCGGCGACACGGGTTCAAATCCCGTACAGACTACCATCTTTTCGACACCAATCGGCATCTATCTGTTAAAATGATTCGCTTAACCCAAAAAAAGCGAATTTTTCTCTTTTGGATTCAAAAATATGTTTAATAAAATCATTTATACGGTTGTCTTTATTTCATTAACAATTTTTTCCGTTAAAGCGCAAGCTGTTCAGAATAATGCCGATACGGTGATGATTCTGCCTTTTGAAAATACTTCTAACAAAGCTGAATTTAATTGGGTTGGCGAGAGTGTTGCCGATTCGCTTTCTGATTTGTTAAAAGTTCCGACGTTGAATGTGGTTTCAAATCAAGAGCGCAAAATTATTCAGCAGCGGCTGAACGTGCCGCTCACGATTCTCCCTTCGCTGGCAACTTCTTTGAAACTTGCGCGCGAAGGCAATGCCTCGCTTCTGATTGCGGGGAGATATAATATTGAACCCGCCAAAGATGATATTGCGGCAAAAATTACCGTGTCAGCGAAAATCATCCGCGTCAATGAAGGAAGATTTTTGAGTGAAGAGTTTCCCGACGGCACAAGGAAACTGCGCGAAATCGTATTGAATGATGCGCTGGCAAATTTGCAAACCGTCGAAGGTCAGCTTGCTTATCAAGTGCTTTATCAACGCGACAAAGCCTTGCCGTTTTCGCAAAATCAGTTTATTGAATCGGCAAACAAAGTACCGGCAAGAGCCTTCGAGGCATATATCAAAGGTTTGCTGACGCCCGAAACAGAATCGCAGACACGCGAAATTTATTTCAAAAACGCGATGCGTATTTATGCCGATGAAAAATCCGGCTCGGCTTACTCGAACGCCGCACTCGAACTCGGACATTTTTATTTGAATCAGCGAAAAAATCAGGAAGCCATCGATTATTTTTCGCGCGTTCCGGTCGAAAGCATTCAATTTCCCGAAGCGGCGTTTTATACCGGCTTGATTCAATGGCAGCAAGGAAATTATGAACAGGCGCTGGCGGTTTTGCGTCCGCTTGCGGAAGATTTAAAGCTAACCAGCGTCTACAACACGATTGGCGCAATCGCCGTCGAAGCCGCGCGCAACGAAAAGAAAAATAAAGGCAACGCCGCCAAACTCCTCAACGAAGGTCTCGAGCTTCTGAAAAAAGCGTCGGAATCTACGCCGGATGAATTGAATGCACGATTTAATTATGCGGTTGCCTTATTTTTAAGCACGAATTACGCACAAGCTATCGAACAATTGCGACCGGTCTTGGTAGGCAGTCCGCGTGACGGCGAATCTTACTTTTTGCTGGCAAAAGCTCTGGAAACAGGCAAAGACCCGACCGCCTCCGATATTGACAATCAGGCACGGCGTTTTCTGACGGCAAATAATAAATACGCTGTTTTAGAAAAGGAATGGCAGAATTCGCAATCTGTCAATCAAATTAATTTACGCGTCCAACAACCGCCGCGCAAAGATTTTGTCAGCGTTGTTTTAATAAAAAAACCAACCGCCGCCACACCGTCTCTGAACGAAACCGAAACATTGCTCGCCCAAGCGCGCGCGCTCTATAAAACCGGAAGTGATGATGAATCAATGGCTGTGTTGCGCAAAGTTTTGGTCAGCGAACCGATGAGCGCGGAAGCGTATCTTTTGCTCGGAAATATACATTTGCGGCGCGGTGATTTGGAGCAATCGGTCAGTTCTTTGAAAACTGCGCTTTTCTGGGATAATCGCCTGATCAATGCGCATATTGCGCTTGGTAAAATTTATTACCAAAAAGGCGATTGTTTACAAGCAAAAACCTTTTCAGCTTCGGCTCTAGCAATTGACGCGGAAAATCAGGAAGCCACCGGTCTGCAGCGTCAAGTCGAGCGATGCGGTAAATAAAGTTAGCAGTTTAACAAAAATTTTCATTGTGGTTATTTTATGTAGCAAATGGTGTAGTTCTTCATTCAAAATCAGAGGCTTAATAATTAAAGTTATTTTATTCTGACTTTGAATATTAAGGCTCTGATTTTGAGTAATGCTTTTATTTACTGATTTATCTAATCCAAAATCCAAAATCCAAAATCCAAAATAAACCTGTGGCACGCTGTATGCAATAACAGGAAACGGCAAGCTTATTAAATGTTTAATAAGTCCCGCCGCCGATACTTCATATAGCGCAGCATGCCGCTGCACTTCCACTACCTTTCGAGCGTTCCTTCAGTTGCCTTCCCATATGAGCCTGGTCAAAAACGACTAGGCTCTCCTGCTTTTTATCCGATTTTATGGATATTTCTATAAAAAAGTCGTTTGTAAAGTTTAAGGTATTTTATACTAACTGAGAGTTTTCTATTATTTACCGACAAAATTGTTTTGTTTGCGATTGTAAAACTTAACTCATAACTCAGATGTTTTTTTGATAAACTATCAGCTATGAAGTTTTCACTCGCTAAAGTTAAACTGCCTTCGCTTGTGAATTCACTTCTTGCGGTAATTTCAGCCGTTCTTCTCACGCTTTCCTTTCCTGATTTTGATTTGTGGTTTTTGGCGTGGTTCGCGCTCATTCCTTTATTTTTTGTCATCAACCGTGAAAAGGAATCTTTTGTAAAATCATTTGTCTTAGGCTGGATTTTCGGCACTTCCTTTTTTTTCGGCACTTGCTGGTGGCTAACGTTTGCTCCCATTACCTACGGTGGCGTTCCCGCAATGATTGCCTACCCTTTACTTTTCGGCGCGGCATTAGTCGCAGGATTATTTCCAGCAATTTTCGGCGCGATTTTTTCTTTGCTATTGAAGCGATTCGGAACTTATGCGAGTTTATTTGCACCTTTTATTTGGATGGCGACGGAATTTCTACGATTTAATTTGACGGGAAATAATTGGAATGCGATTGGCTATTCGCAGGCGTTTTCAGGAAAATCTCTTCAATATGCAAGTGTTGGCGGAGTTTACCTCGTCGGATTTCTGATTATTTTAAATAATTCTTTTTTTATTTGGCTTTACCAATATTTGAAAAAAGAATTTGGAGAAGGAATTTTCGCTTCATACATTCGTTTCAAACTCTATACGCCATTCTCCTACAGGATTCAAAACGATGATGGGATGCAGAAAACCGTAACGGGAAAACAACAACTAATTATTATTGCGCTGGTTTTCCTACCTGTTCCAATAGGCATTATGAGCATTTTAATCGGCGAAAATCACTCGCCGTCTAAACCTCTCGTGCCAATTCCCGAAAATACTTTTGTTATTGCCGTTCAACCGAATGTGCCGATGAGCGGTTTGAAATATGGTGAACGGGAAAAGTTGCGTGAACGTCATATTCAACTAGCTCAAAACGTAATTACAAATTCAAAGTTCGACGAATATGCGGAAGAAGAGGCAAATACTTATTCAAAATCTGAGAAATTTGAAAAAGATAAAAAATTTTACTCCGATCTTGCAGTTAAAAATTTTCAAAATGCACAGAAAGTAGTAATTTTCCCCGAATCGCCGATGAATTTCATGTATGAAAACGATCGTGAGTTTCAGGAATTTATAAAAGACTTTGCGATTAAAAACAATGTCAGCGTTCTTTTTAACTCGGCTGAACCGAACTTGCGCGGCGATAATTTATATAACTCAGCCGTGATGATAAATTCGAGCGGTGAGAAGGTTGCGCAGTATGATAAAATTCACCTCGTTCCGTTCGGCGAATACGTGCCTCTGCCCGAACCGGTCGCGCGGTTTGTGCCGTCGATGGTCGGTAATTTTCAATATGGGAGCGAATACGATTTGCTGCCGTTCGGGGATGCAAAAGGCGGAGTGATGATTTGTTTTGAATCACATTTTCCGTCGCTATCGCGCGAATTTGTCCACAACGGCGCGGACGTTTTAATCGAAATGACCAACGACGGGTATTTGGGCGAAACACCGGTTTTACGGCAGCATCTGGCAAACGCGGTTTTCCGTGCCATTGAAACAAATCGTCCGGTTTTGCGCGTCACCAATGTCGGTGTGACGGCTTTCATTAATGAACGCGGCGAAGTGCTTGACGCTGCAAAGCCTTACACGGAAGACACGCGCGTGTGGACAATTTCAAAGTCGAACGCAAATCAAACTTTTTACGTTAAATACGGCGAATGGTTCGCGTGGCTTTGTTCACTTGTCAGTTTGGGTTTATTATCAATTTGTTCTTGGAAAAAAGAAAAGAAAAAAGAAAAATTTGCCACTGCTGAGCGTTGTTAAAAGCAGATAAAATACTAAAATGACTGAGACGTTAGATTTACGAGAATTACAAACTAGATACGAAGGAATAAAAGAAAAAGTCGCGCAGCTTGCGAGGTTTCTTTGACGCGCCTGCAAAACGCGCCGCCCTTGAAAAATTAGAAACGCAAATTTCTGTGCTGGATTTTTGGAACGATTCCGCGAAAGCGCAGACAGTCGTTCAGCAGAGAAGTCGCATTGAAAAATTATTAAAGGCGCAAGAGCAGTTTGAAATTGCTGTTTCCGATGCCGAAGTGTTGTTTGAATTTGCCGAAACAGATACCGGTTCAATTCAGGAGTTAAACGATTTAATCATCAAACTGGAAAGGGAAGTCGACGAAGCGCAGACCGAAGTTTTATTGTCGGGACAAACCGACGCGAACAACGCGATTTGTTCGATTCAGTCGGGCGCCGGGGGAACCGACGCGCAGGATTGGGCGCAGATGCTTTTGCGGATGTATCTGCGCTGGGCGGAACGTAAAAATTTTAAGGTCGATATTTTAGACGAGCAGGCGGGAAGCGAAGCCGGTCTGAAAAGCGCGACGTTTCGTGTCGAAGGCGAATATGCTTACGGATTAATGTCAACCGAAGCGGGCGTTCACCGTCTTGTGCGAATCTCGCCGTTTAACTCGGGCGGAAGTCGTGAAACTTCGTTTGCTTCGATATTTGTCTCGCCCGAAATAGACGAAACGATCGAAGTTGAAATTAACGACAAAGATTTGCGCGTTGATACATATCGCTCGTCAGGCGCGGGCGGTCAGCACGTTAACGTAACTGATTCTGCCGTCAGGATTACGCATTTGCCGACGAATATCGTCGTCACGTGTCAAAACCAGCGTTCTCAAATTCAAAACCGGGCGGTTGCAATGCAGGTTTTGCGCTCGAAACTTTACGAGCTCGAAATTGAAAAACGAAAAGCCGACAACGCCGAGCTCGAAGCGAATAAACAAGATATTTCCTTCGGTTCACAAATTCGCAATTACGTTCTTCATCCGTATCGGCTGGTTAAAGACACGCGCACAAAATTTGAACGTTCGGATGTTGAAGCAGTCCTGGACGGCGATCTGGACGAGTTTATCAAAGAATTTTTATTATTGAAAAAAAACGGCTCGAATGAAAAATAGAAAACAGGAAACTGAATATAAACAAAAAAATTCTATTTTTAATTTAACGTTAAATTGATGGCAACCGAAGTAGAAAAAAAACAAGCAAAACCGGTCTCTGATACGAGAAGTAATGAAATTGTTGCGGTCGTGCTGGCGGCATTAGCTATTTTAGTTTTTCTGTGCCTGGTAACTTACAGCCCGAATGATTATGTTCCTTTTATTAATCCTGATTCTAAAGAATCGAAAAATTGGATTGGAATTATCGGAGCGAGTGTCGCCGGGTTTTTATTTCAAACTGTTGGTTTAACCGCGCTTCTTTCGCCTTTTCTCATCGGATTATTTGCGTGGCGCTGCTATCGAGCTGAAATTTATTATCCGTTATTAGGTCACATAATCGGATTTGTTGTCTTTGTCATTTCACTTTCAAGTTTGTTAGAGATTTTTGGCTTCTCAACGTTTTTTGATGGAAGTTTTAGAGCCGGCGGGTTGATCGGATATTCGTTTGCCGAACTTTTTACCGGCTTCCTCGGCAGTATCGGCGCGGGAATTTTACTTGTAGCTTTACTCGTCGCCTCTCTTTTGCTGCTCACAAAAGTATCTTTCGCCACTTTTTCAGGAAATTTTTCGATGGCTTGGGAAAATTTCCAAATTCGGCTCGGCGAATGGTCAAGCAGCTTCCGTTTGTGGCGTGAAGCCAGGAACAAAGCGACACAGGCACAACTGGAAACACGCCGTGCAGCGCAGGAGGACAAAGCAAAACAAAAAACTCCGATCATTCAAGCAGACAAACCTTTGGTTGCTAATCGAGAAAAAGAAATTGAATCGCTAGATGAGAAATTTCCGGCTATCTTTAACCGTTTTGACAATCCGGCAAAAGCAGAACCAAAGGAAATATCCGAAAAAATCGAAGAATCGGAACACGAAACCAAAGAACAAACAATTCCCACGATTTTTGTTTCCCGGGAATCTTTAAAACCGACAATAACCGAGCCGCTTGATCTGTTTCCCAAAAATGAAAAAAGCGAAAAAATTCCATTCACGCCGATTCGGGAAACAGGTGAATTAAACCCGAAAGTTTTAGAAAAAGCAGAACAAATTGAAGAACCGGAAATAGTCGAAGAACCACTCGCGCTAACGAAAAAACCGCAGAACTTTGACGAATACGTTTTGCCCGAAACAGAGTTTCTGAATTCGCCGCCGCCGCGCGTCCAAATAAAAGAAGAAGAAGCCCGCGCCGTGGCACGAGAACTCGAAGAAAAAACCAAAGAATTTAACGCGACCGGGCGCGTCGTTAATATCTGTCCCGGTCCTGTGGTAACAACTTACGAATATAAACCCGACCCGGGCGTGAAATATTCGCGCATTACAGGCTTGTCGGACGATTTATGTCTCGCGCTAAAAGCCGAATCAATCCGTATTGACCGCATCCCCGGCAAAGCCTTTGTCGGAATTGAAGTTCCCAATCGGGAACGCGACACGATTTATTTGCGCGAAGTTGTCGAGTCAAAAAAATTTATTGAATCAAAATCGCTTTTAACCATCGCGCTAGGCAAAACAATTGATGGATTGAATTACGTTGCCGACCTTGCCAAAATGCCGCACCTGTTAATCGCGGGCGCAACCGGTGCGGGAAAATCAGTCGGCGTCAATACGCTTGTTGTATCAATTCTTTATAAAGCAAAACCCGATGAAGTGAAATTCATCATGGTTGACCCCAAACGTCTTGAACTGGGACTTTACGCCGACATTCCGCACCTTGCGACGCCGATCATTACCGACCCGAAACGTGCCGCGATTTCGCTCAAATGGGCAGTTTCGGAAATGGAGAAACGCTACAAAGACCTCGCCGGGTGGGGCGTTCGCAACATTGACGGATTTAATACGGAGGTTAAAAAACGCAACGCCAATGAACATTTCGACGACACTGGCGAACCTTGGAAAACTCTTCCATACATCGTCATTATCATTGACGAACTCGCTGATTTGATGATGGTTTCCGGCAAAGAGGTCGAGGAATCAATCACACGTCTGGCACAGATGGCGCGCGCCGTGGGCATTCATCTGGTTTTGGCGACACAGCGACCATCGGTTGATGTCATTACCGGACTAATTAAAGCCAACTTTCCGGCGCGGATTTCTTTCCGTGTTTCCTCAAAAGTTGATTCGCGCACAATTATTGACGGAAACGGCGCGGAGAGTCTTCTCGGGCGGGGCGATATGCTTTTTCTGCCGCCGGCGACTTCGCAAATTATTCGCGTTCACGGCGCGTTTGTCGACGAGAAGGAAATTCACAAAATCGTCGAACACGTCAAAGCGCAAGGCAAACCGGAATACGATACGACCATTACAAAAACCGAAGAGGAGATGGTTGATTCAGATGATTTGCCGGGTAAAAGAGACATTTTGTTTGCTGATGCCTTGCGAACTGTAGTTAGCTCCAAACGTGCTTCAACTTCGCTTCTGCAAAGGCATCTGCGGATCGGTTATGGACGCGCCGCCGCGATCTTAGACGCTATGGTGCGCGAAGGCTACATCGGCGAGATGGACGGCAGCACGCGCGCCCGACCTATCTTGCAAAAGGCTTATGATGATTTGCAGGAAGCTGAAGAGGGCAGAGAATTGTAAAATGAAAAAAGGCAAGGAAAATCAAAGTATGGATAAAATTTATACGGTAGATGTCTCAAATTGTTTTTCTACTCTTTGCCCCTTAAAATTTTTTGTTATTTATCTAAAAAAGTTTTCCACAGGCTCTGTGGAAAAAGCCTGTGGAAAACCTCTGTTTTGCAATCTTAAATCATTATTTTCAAACAACTTTTAGCATTTTGCACATTTAAGTTGCAACAAAATATGCGGTCTAATAACCCCTCTATTGACAACATTTACAAATTCTATATTAAACTATTGCTTTTATTTATTTGTTGTTTTCTAAACGGGTGCGGCGAAATTAAACAAACGCCACAATTTTTATCTGCAGAAAATACAATTTCGAGCTCTGAGGGATTAATTGACATTAATCGGGCATCGGCGGAAGAACTCGAAAAGCTGCCCCACATTGGAACAAAACTAGCGCAGGATATTGTTGAACATCGTTCCAAATTTGGCAGCTTTCGCAAAACTGAACATCTTTTATTGATTGAAGGAATCAGCGATAAACGTTACCGAGAAATAAAAAATTTGATCAAAGCTGAATGATTTGCTCGGCTTTAGTCAAATTTTCGCCCGAAATTTATTGAACTATTGTGACTTGATGATTACATTTTGAGTTTCCAAAATAAAAAAACGTTCCCCGATTTCGCGCTCTACCCGCTGCTTTGGATAGCAATTGTTTTTAGTTTTGGCATTCTGGCAGGAAAATTTTCCCCTTTTACCTGGCAGATAAATTTAATTATCTGCATTATCTGCGCCGTTCTCTCTGCTTTTTTTGCAAAACAAAAATTTGCTTTAGCGTTATTATTAGCTGCATTTTTTACCGCTGGCGGACTAACTTACCAAATCGAAAATAAGGCACCGGCGCCGAATCGTCTAAAAAGAATTTACGATGAAAAGCAGATAGCATCAGGAGATCCGATCGAAATTGAAGGCGTTTTGCAGGGTAAACCGGAACTTGCGGCTAATGGATTTTTTCTTCTTCTTAAAACAGAAAAAGCAATTTATAAAAATTCGGAAACAAAGGTATCGGGAAAAATCAGGCTTTTTGCTGCCGTCCAAGCTGAACAAATTAAAAATGAATATAACCGGTTAAATCTCAACTACGGCTCGAGGATTAGCCTTGCCTGCAGACTTCGTCGGGAAGAAAATTTTTTAAACGCCGGAGTTGTTTCATCAAAGGAAATCTTAGATCAGAGGGGAATTGACGCGACAGGTATTATAAGGAGTCCGCTTTTGGTGGAAAAATTCGAAGACACCAACACGTTTTCTCCGGTTGCCTGGCTTTATGAACGCCGGCAAGAATTAATAGTTGATTTCAAAGAAAAATTTAACGTCTCGACCGCCGGGGTCTTAATTGCATCGCTGCTCGGAAATAAATATTTTCTGACTAAACAAACGGCAGAAGTTTTTCGTGAAGGGGGCACGTTTCATATTCTTGTTATTTCCGGTTTACACATTACATTCATTGGCAGCTTAACAATTCTGTTCGTCCGCCGTTTTACAAAAAAAAGATTCTGGCAATTTTTAATTGCAGTAACATTTCTATGGGCATTTTCTTTGGCAGTCGGCGCCGATGTGCCGGTGGTGCGCGCCACAATAATGTTCACTGTCTTATTATTTTCACAAGTTGTCTTTCGCAACGGAACGCTGCTCAACGCTTTTGGCGCGTGTGCCTTGATTTTACTCGTCTGGCAGCCGAACGATTTATTAACCGTGTCCTTTCAACTAACCTTTGTCAGTGTTGCGTCAATCATTACAATGGCGTTTCCGCTGATTGAAAAATTAGAATCAATCGGCAATTGGTCGCCTTCAGCTGAAACGCCTTTTCCGCCAATTGTTTCCGTTTGGTTGAAACGCTTTTGCGAAACTCTCTACTGGCGCGAAAATGTCTGGGAGAGAGAGCTTGAGCGCAATGTCTGGTCGGCAAAACTCTTCAAATCGCCATACTTAAACGAAGGCATTAAAAAAAATTTGCAAAAACCTCTGCGTTACCTTTTTGAAGGTTTGCTTGTTTCATTGATTGTGCAGATTTGGCTTCTTCCGCTAACAGTAATGTATTTCCATCGACTCTCGCTTTTTGGAGTTCTTTTGAATCTGTGGGCTGGCGTTGTCATTGCTCTCGAAAGTTTTGCGGCAATCTTCGCTCTTCTTCTGGCGCAAGTTAGCAATTCGCTCGCTTTTCCGTTGATTAAATTAACCGAAGTATTAAACTGGCTATTAATTTCAGCGCCGAATTTTTTAGCCGAAAACGATTGGGCTTCGTTGAGACTGCCGAATTACACAGGTGCGATGAAGGCGATTTATTTTTTGTATTTTGTGCCCGTTATTGTTTTGACATTGATTATAAATGACTGGAAGCCATTTTCTCTTAGATTACAGTCTAAAATCCAAAGTCCAAAATCGAAACTTCTTTCGTCCCCGCCTTTTCTCCGTTTCCCAATGCTATTTCTTTTGCTTCTTTTCGTGACGATTATTTTTCATCCGTTTAGTGCGCCGAAGGTTGACGGAAAACTGCACATTGATTTCCTTGATGTCGGGCAGGGCGATTCGGCTCTTTTGACATTTCCAAACGGCGAAACGATGCTTATCGATGGCGGAGGTAAAACGAATTTCAACAAAATTTACGTGCAGAATGAATTCGGAGATGAACCCGAACTTTTTGAGCCGGATACGCAAAGCATCGGCGAGTCAGTAGTTTCAAATTTTCTCTGGAATAAGGGTTATTCGCAAATTGATTATATACTGGCAACACATGCCGATGCCGACCATATTCAAGGTCTTTCCGATGTCGCAAGAAATTTTCAGATTAAGGCGGCAATTTTTGGTAAGATGCCACTCAAAGATACGGATTTTGCGGAGCTTTATTCAATTCTGCAAAAAAAGAAAATAGAGACAATGCAACTCGCGCGGGGCGATGTTTTCTCCATCGGAGAGGCGCGAATTGAAGTTCTTTATCCCGAAAAAGGCGAGTATGTCCAAGGAGTTTCCGAAAACAATAACAGCGTAGTTCTGCGTGTAATTTACGGAGCGCGGAAATTTCTTTTGACGGGCGATGTCGAAAAGGAAACTGAACATGCGCTTTTGGAGATGCCGGAATTCTTGCAGGCAGATCTCGTCAAGGTTGCGCACCACGGCAGCAAAACCTCATCAATCCAAAAATTTATAGATGTAACAGGAGCAAAAATCGCCGTTATTCCGGTTGGAAACAACTCGCCTTTCGGTCATCCGCACCGAGAAGTTTTGGAGCGTTGGCGGCTTTCAGGCGCGGAGATTTTACAAACCGGGACGCGCGGAACAATTTCAATATCAACAAATGGTGAAGATTTAGAAGTGAAAACTTTTCTGCCTTAAGTAGTTTTACAAGCAAAAAACTCGAAAGATTTTTAGAAAATAATCTTTCGAGCGTTCCTTTGTAGTTTAAGATTAATAAATAGTTTACTTAAATTTAACAAAAAGTCAAATGTTTTAAACAAGCAATAGTTATTTCAACTCTGAATCTGAAATAACGAAGCTTGAGCGCGGAATAAATTTTAGTGTTTAAAGTGTCTGACGCCGGTCAAAGCCATCGCTAAACCGTGTTCGTCAGCAGCTTGGATTACTTCTTCATCACGCATCGAACCCCCGGGCTGGATGATCGCTGAAATTCCGAATTCAGCGGCTTCGTCGATGTTGTCCCGGAACGGAAAGAAGGCATCTGAAGCTAATACCGTATTATTTAATTCGAGTTGGGTTTTTTCGGCACGCATCGCGGCTATTCTGACCGAATCAACCCGATTCATTTGTCCGGCGCCGACTCCGACGGTTTGAAATTCGTTGGCAAAAACAATCGCGTTCGATTTAACATGTTTACAAATTTTCCAGGCAAAAAGCAGGGCGCGAATTTCTTCTTCGGTTGGCTGTTTCTTGGTGACAAATCGTAAATTGTCGGCGGTAACTATAAGGTCGTCGCGTTTCTGAACGAGCATTCCCCCGGAGATTGTCCGGTATTCAGGTAACTGCGAATCGATACTTTTTTCCACCCGCAAAACTCGTAAATTCTTTTTCTTTCTGAAAATGTCCAACGCTTCGGCGTCAAAATCCGGAGCAAGAACGACTTCCGTAAAAATCTCGTTGACGGAGGCGGCAACCTCTGCGTCAACTTTTTCATTAAATGCAACGATTCCGCCGAAAGCAGAAACCGGATCGGTTGCCAGCGCGCGCCGGTAGGCTTCTTCATTATTCTTTCCGATACCGACGCCCGAAGGATTGGTATGTTTTATAATGGCGCAGGCGAGTTCGTCAAAATCACAAATCAACCGCCAAGCCGCATCCGCATCCAAATAATTATTGAATGACATTTCCTTGCCGCGAAGCTGTTCGGCATTGGCAATTCCGTTTTCCTGTTGATCTAAAAATTCATACAGCGCAGCTTTTTGATGCGGATTTTCGCCGTAGCGTAAATCGCTCACTTTGGTGAGCGCAATATCTTCATCATAAGCAAAACCCTGGTCTGTATCGGTTAAAGCATTACCGTTTTCATCGAACGTTTCAATGTTAAACTCGTCGCCAAAACCTTCGCCGAAAAGCTGTTCGGTTTCCTTAAACATCTGAAACGCGGCATCATCGGCGGCTGGATGAAAATTTTCGACAAAATCAAATTCCGCGTCGCTCAATTGTTCAATCAAATAATCCGAAATAATCGCGTCGTAGTGCGCGGTGTGCGTGAAGGCGAGAGCTGCAAATGTTTGGCGCGTAGAAAGCGAAACTGTGCCGCCGTTTTCTTTTAATTCTTCAATAACTTTTTCGTACAGACGGGTGTCTGTAACAACTAATACGTCACGCCAGTTTTTTGACGCGGAACGAATCATCGCCGGTCCGCCGATGTCAATTTGTTCGATTGCTTCTTCAAGCCTAACCTCTTCATCGTCAATGGTTTGCTCGAACGGGTAAAGATTAACGACGACTAAATCAATCGGTTCGATGTTGTGCTTTTTCATCGCCGAAACGTGTTCTTCATTGTCTCTCAAAGCGAGAAATGCGCCGTGAATTTTCGGATGCAGAGTTTTTATGCGTCCATCCATCATTTCAGGGAACTCGGTAATTTCGGAAACCTCCCGCACATTTAATCCGGCATCGCGCAAGGTTCGCGCCGTTCCGCCGGTTGAAATTATTTCAATGCCTAGTTCGTCTAAAACCTTTGCAAATTCGGCAATACCTGTTTTATCTGAAACGCTTACAAGAGCGCGTTTAATTTTTCTTAATTCGTTCATAAAATAAATCTAAAAAATAAAATAGCGGTCACAATTGACCGCTATTATGCATAAAATATTGTGTAACAAGAACAGAGAACAATTGTTCTCCGAAAAAAATGCTTTTACCCGGAACTTTTGTCGAGTCATTAGCTGAGGAAAAAAAAGCGTCCGAGATATAAGAGACTCAACAAAAATGCTAGTGTATATATTACTATTTTGACGATACTCATAAAAAGTTTTTATCCTGCAAATAGAGTTTGTAATCTTAAATAAAGAATACGAACGAAAAAATATTTTAGTTCCCGTTTTGTTACGATGTCAACAACAGAAAAAAAGTTTCTGCTCCTGGTTATATTTTGCCTGGAAACTGTATTTCTCGCCAGCGTTGGTTCGGCACAGGAAATTGAAGCGAACATCACGCTTGTGCAAACCGCGCCGACAACTGTTCAAATCAAAGGTAAAATCCTCAAGCAAGAAATTGCCGGGTCAAATAAAAGCTGGAGTTTTGCTCGCTCCTCTCCAAACGCTGAAAATCTCGGCGAGAGAATTGCAAATCTCAACTTATCAAACGCCAAGGGTCAAACCGTGACGGTTAAAAAACTTCTTCCGGGTGAATATCTGGCGGAAGAGCAAGCCGCAAATTGGAATTATCAAGCGGATTTACAGCCGCCGAATCCTGCGGCACTGGCGCACATTTCCTGGATCAAAGACGAACAGGGAATTTTGATGCTTGATGATTTGCTGCCGCAGTTTGCCGCCGCAAACGTCCAGCCGATTTCAGCTAAAATTAAATTTGAATTGCCTGAGAATTGGAAAATAATCAGCCGCGAAAAAAGTTTGGACGACCGGACGTTTATCACCTCCGACATTGGAAAAGCAATTTTTCTGATCGGGAAAAACTGGCGCAAAAAGGAAATTTCCGTTGACAAAAATACTTTGAATTTTGCCATTTCCGGTGAATGGCAATTCTCCGACGCCGAAGCGTTTCAAATGGCAGGCGAAATTTTTGCCAAATATAAAAAACTGCTTGGCGATATTTCGGTGGAAAATGCTCAGGTAAATTTGATTCATTTTCCGAAGGAAATAAAGTTCGGTCGTTGGGAAGCGGAGACACGCGGCGCAAACGTGACGATTCTGTCGAGCGATATGCCGTTTAAAACGCTCGCTCTACAGCGCCTGCACGAGCAATTGCGCCACGAGATTTTTCATCTCTGGCTGCCGAACAGTTTAGCCTTAAACGGGAATTATGATTGGTTTTATGAAGGCTTTACCGTTTATCAATCGCTGCGGACGGCAGTCGAGATGAACCGGATTCGCTTTGAAGATTTTCTCGCGACGCTCGAGCAGGCATATAATATGGACGCCTTGCAGCTTCAGAAAACTTCTTTGATTGAAGCCTCGAAAAATCGTTGGAACAACAAAGGCTCGCAAATTTACTCGCGCGGAATGCTAATCGCTTTTTTGTGCGATGTGGCGTTGCTTGAAAACAGCAAAGGAAAGCGTTCAATTGCCGATTTATTTCGACAAATTTTAAAATTACACGGTGTTTCAAGTAAAACTGAAGACGGAAATACAGCCGTTTTAAATGTTTTGAACAGTTACCCGGAACTTCGCCCGATTGTTGAAGAATATGTGAACGGTAGGGAAAAGATAAATTGGCAAACCAAGCTCGAAAGCATCGGCATCGAAACACAGGAAATTAATTCTGCTGTAAAACTTCAAGTAAAAATAAAATTGAGGAATCAGCAAAAGAATTTATTAGAAAGATTAGGTTATAATAACTGGCGAAAATCTTTGGGAAGATCAAAATGAGAACGAGGAAATTATTTTTATTAATGGCGTTTTTGCTTATCAGCATGCTCGCGAGTAGCTGCGGCATATTCAGCAGCGCAATCGAAAATGTAACGGGTCTGGTCGGACTCAGCAGAACCGGAACGATCATCAATAAAGCATGGATTCGCAGTTCTTACGCAGTCGTGGCGGCTGACCTTCTGGAAGTTAAACGTGGTGAATCGCTCGATATTTTAGACGAAATTGATTTTGAAAAAGTTCATTGGTATCGTGTCCGCGCGAAAGATGAAGACAATACCGAAGGCTGGATTGAAGCGCAAAACGTGATCATTGAAGAGCTCCTCGAAAAATCCAAAAAACTTGCCGAAGAAGATAAAGATGTGCCGCCGCAGGCGATTGGTCAGCTGCGTGCCGCTACCAATCTGCGTCTTTCACCTGAACAGCGCGATGATAATATACTTTTCAAACTCGACAATCTGTCAAATGAGAAACTGTCGAGTTTTGAAGTCGTTTCCTGGAAGTTTGTGCAGAAGACGCAGGAAGCGTCTGATATTGACGACGCAAGAAGAGGCGAGCAGAAGCAGACGAGACGCAGGATGAGAAATGCCGAGCTCGAAGCGGCAAAAGAGGCTGATGAGCCGGAGAAGATGGATGAAAAATATGACATCTGGTATAAAGTTCGGCTTGATCGTTCGGTTTCACCCGCGCCTTCCGGCTGGCTGTTCGGTCGCCAGGTTGAACTCCAACTGCCGAACGACATAGTTTTCTATCAAAACAACAATAAAAAATTTGTCGCGTGGCAAAGACTTGATAACATTGAGGCAAACGAAAAACCTCTCCCCGGCGATACGGGAATTGTGAAATTTTCAAAGCCCGGAAGCTGGGTAATTCTTTCGCGGAGCAATCTCGTTAAGGCTAAGGACGGAGTTGAACCGGACTTCGACGGCATTTTGGTGCTTGCCTACGACAAATATAACGAGGAATATTACAAGGCGTACCGAAGCGGCGACGTGTGGGGACTTCTTCCGCTTCAAGTTGAAGGGGCGGGCGACAATAAAACTTTTACCGTCAAACTTCATAATGCTGAAAACCAATTGGCAGAATATCGGTTTGTTGTTTATAAAGATAAAAATCGTTTGAAGGTAAATCCGCCGCCTGATATTCCCAGACCAGACGATAAATAATTTAGGATTTAAGATTTCAAAAAATTGAACTTTAAACGCTAAATATGGACGATGAGCTGGATGTATACAATCCGTTTCCCGAACCGTTTGAGATAAAGATTACCGACACGCTCGACCTTCACGCATTTGCTCCGCGTGACACGAAGGCAGTGGTTGAAACATATCTTTCGGAAGCTTTCGATAAGGGCTTTCAAGTTGTGAAAATAATTCACGGGAAAGGAATCGGGGTGCAAAAGGAAATGGTGAGAAAAGTTCTGGCGGAAACGGATTTTGTCAAATCATTTAAAGGCGCGCCGGAATTTTTAGGCAGCTGGGGCGCGACGATTGTTGAGTTTAAAAGTTAAATAAAAATAGCTTTTTACCGGTCATCAATCACGTCTGCCCAAATTTCTTCCTCTTCATCGAATTCATCGATCATATTTTCGAGCAAACTGTTTTGTTCGGAAATTTGCTGTTCGGCAGCCTGCAAGCGATTTGATAAATGTTTGCAGTGCCGTTCGAGTTCATGAATGCGTTTTTTTTGCTCGCGGTCGATCCGCTCCAAGTAAATCATATAGAAAAACTGTAAACCTGCAACGCCAGCCAGAGACAGTGAGAGACCGATTAAAACATACGTCATCATATTTTTTACCACGCACCCGGATAGATTTGGACTTTCATCGATTATAACCTTGACCGATGCCAAAGGAAAAGTAAAAATTTGGTTTTGGGACTTTATGGCAGACTCGATAAAGGAATTCCGCTTGAATCGGTTTAGAGAATGCAGTACGAGCTGAAGAAAGGAAAATCAAAATCTGAAATCGTTGTTTTCCCGAATGCCGACCACGGTTTTCACGCCGGTTACCGGGCACAATTTAACAAACCAGCTTCCGAAGAAGCATGGCAGAAATTGCAAGATTGGTTCGAGAAAAATGGAGCAATCTGAAATAATTGATTAAATCACATTAGTTGAAATAAATATTAGGAAAAATTTAACTATAGACGGAAAGATGCGCGGATTTTTGGAGAAATCGGTATAGGTAAAGATAAATTTGAACGAATACGGACTAATTTTTATTTCTTCTTTGCGGCTTTAGCTTTAAAAAATTATGAATACACAGAATTTAAAACTTATATATACGCTTTTATGCGATGATGTGCGGCTCGAGATGGGAAATAAAATCTCGATGATGGGTGTTTTTCAAAACATAATGGTTGAACAAATGCCCGTCTCCCTGATTAAATTCGCGGTTGTTAATCATTGGCGTGGTGAAGGTATGTATCAAACGGAAGTGCGGATATTATCGCCCGATAAAACAAATGTATTAGTCGGATCACAACCGACAAACATCGAACTTGCGCCCGGCGGTTTTACCGATAATGTCAGCTTTTTTGTCAATCTGGTTTTTTCTTCCGCTGGAACTTACTGGGTGCAGACTCTGGCAAATGCGATTTTGATTGAAGAAGTGCCGCTAATTGTGACTGATGTTGGCACGATTCCCGGGTCACAAACGGCAGAAGAAGTTTCAGAAACGGTTAATTAAAGTAGAAAAGTGAAAAT
>MWVV01000162.1_pt1 | contig 23836 bp, 20 predicted proteins | sample 1047281 | NCBI WGS metagenome assembly MWVV01 (sample SAMN06349986, study PRJNA376086) | soil metagenome | isolation source: PT-2 sample Antarctic (ecotone) soil | place: Antarctica | collected 2015-01-13 | reverse complement strand
CGATTCGGTTCGCTGAACGTCAGCGCGGCGCGGCTCAAAGTTTTGCCGCCCGTTTCCTTTTGTTCGACGACGAAGTGGCGCAGATTCATCACGCCGAGCTGTTTGAAGCCTTCGAGCTGACGTTCCGAGCTCGGATTGTTATCTTTGGCAGTCGTTTGCGCGATAATCTTTTCGAGGTCGGCGGCGACAACTAATCCCGCGCCGTCGCGGTAAACGTCGTTGATGCGCTGATGAAACGCCGAACCCTTGAAGCGATTCGTATCCGGCGCATTCAATGTCGTCGCAAGCCCGCGCAGACGCTCGATCTGCGGAGACGCGGCGAAGATGTCGTTGTGAATCCAGACGAACAGTTCAGGTTTAGTCGCGGCGTTTTTAGCGCGCGCCGCGTTTGGTGTCGCGGTCGTTGCCCGTGCCGAGGTATTCGTTACTGTTGCAATCAACGGATCATCAATGATGCGAACGTTCGGCGCGTCGTTCGACTCTTTCGCAAAGCGCGTGAGTTGTCCATCGAGATACGTGCGAAAGCTCGCCCCGTTCTTTACTTCGCCCAACACGAGCACGCCGCTCGGCTCGCCCTTCGCGTCCATCTCGCCGCTCACGACGATCTCTTCGCCAAGTTGTGAACCAAACTCGCGCACGCGCGCAATCGTCTGTTCATTCAAGCCCAAGCCGTCGCCTTTTTTACCCTTCCACCATTCTGCGAGCGCCGGATTCTGGCTGATGCGCTCCTGCATAATGCGCTGCGATTCCGCGAGTGTATCGGTCAGGTTCGGCAGCGCCGCGTAGAACACCGTGTTCTCGGGAACGACATCCACGAACTTGGAAGAGTAACGGACGCCGGGCAATTGGACGCGCTGATTAACGTCGCGCCGCAGCTTCGCCAATTCCGAAACAAGATTTGCATAACGTGAAGCGTTACGACTCCACGCGACATTCTGCTGCACGGGCGTTTTGTCTAAACTACGGTTTGTCGTCGTCTGATCGCCGGGAAGTAAAGTCTCATCCTTGCCCGCGTGATTGACCTGCACTTCGCCTTCAACAACCGAAACGCGCGAACCCTTCGTGCCGCTTTCGACCGCGAAGATCGTGCCTTTGACGGAGACGAGCGAGTCGGGCGTCTGAACGTACAAGCGACCGTTATGCTGCTTCGCGGCTTCAACGATCACATCGCCGCGTTCGAGCCGGACGGTTACGCCGCGCCTGTTTTCGCTTACCGAAAACTCGGAGCGTTCGCGCATCTCAACCGTCGAACCGTCGGCGAGTCGCAGCAGAGCGTTCGACTCTTTCGCCGTTCGCACGCGCTCACCTTTCTGTAGCTGCTCGCCCGCCGCAAGTTGGCGACTCTGCTGGTCAGAAACCACATAGACCGCGCCGTTCGCATTCTCGACCGTCGCCGCCAGCGTGCGCCCGGACCAGTCGAGACGCTCGGATATGAACAATCCTACAAATCCTAAACAGATAACGAGCGCGGCGGCGACGCTCCAGCGCGCAACGTTGGTTCTGCTCCATCCGTTTATAAATGCGCGTTGTTGTTGCCGAGCGGGTTGACGAGCGCCAACCGTCGCCGTCTTTGTTGTCGGGTCTGCGATTTGGAATTTAAGCGCTCGACGACACGGAATGCATTCGTTCGTATGGTCTTTGAAGAGCAGCGTGCGAGCCGTCGAAAGTTTCCCGTCGAGATACGCCGGAATGAGCGATTGAAAATCAGCGCATCCATGAATATTTTCGCCAGTGTTGTTAGTGTTCATTGTATTTAAATTTCCCAAATATGAATTTGCGGACAAAGAATTTTCGTCCGACATCTGTTGACTGACCCGCGCCCACACGCGCGTCGCCGATTGATTTATGATTGATTCCTCAATCTTCTCGTCGCGTATTTCGCGCGCGGCGGCGTCTATGATTGCGTCCAAATTTTGTTTATTATGCTTCATGATGTTTCTCCAAATAACTGCCGATCTCTTTGCGAAGGCGAGTTCTGGCGCGGTGCAGCGTGACCGCGACGACCATTTGTGATGTGCCTAAAACTTGTGCGATGCGATTATTGTCGTAGCCTTCAAAATAACGGAGCGCGAACGCGGTCGCGGCGCGCCCTTCGAGTTTCGCAACCGCATGGCGAATAAGCTCGCGCAGTTCAACGTCTGCAAAATCGTCTTCGGGACTCTGGTAAGAGAGCTTCGCTTCTTTATTAAAATCTATGACATCCAAAGAGACGGAATTGACGCGCGTGCGACGCCTGAGCAAGTCGAGCGAGGCGTTGACCGCCGCCCGATGCAGATAGCCTTCCGGGTTCGGCGAAAAATCGCGCCGGTTCGGAGTGAGCCGCAGGAAGATAGTCTGCAAAACGTCTTCGGCGTCGCTCGGGTTGCCCGTAATACGGTACGCGATGCGGAAAATCGTTTTATGATAATCGCGAAAAAGACCTGCGAGTTCTTCAAGCTCCGCGTTTCCCGCGATCGCTTTAGGTGGCGTCGGGCTTTTTGCGGAGTCTGTTAAATCGCTTGTTAATGGCATGTTGGCGGCGGCAGTGCTCACGTTAGTCTCCTGTAAATCGTCATCTACAAATATAAACGTGCGCGACGGCGGATTATTAACAACGCGCGAGAAATAATTTTTCACATCTGTTGACAGAATTATATCTTCTCCAGGTGTTTAGTCCCAGAGTGTGATGGAGTAATCTTTTTACAATCCGAGATTATATCTGAGTTTTCTGTTCTCCGGTTTTCTTAAAGTTTAAAGATTTGGCTGAGAAGGAAATCCCGCTCGAAGCGGTCATTTCCGTTCTCCCGTCGCGCGGTGGAGAAGATTTAATAAGAAAACTTTTCGAGGAAGAAGTCCGTTTTGCCGTCGTCTACGGGTTGCTAACTCTTGAAGATGAAAAATCAATTCAGGCATTAATTGAACTGTCAGAAGATGAAGACGAAGACGTGCGCTAACTGGGCGACTTTTGGGCTTGGCTCTCAAATTGAGGTGAATACAAAGGAAATTCGGGATGCGCTCTTCAAACGTCTAGGTGAAGAAGACGACGAGATTCGCGGAGAAGCACTTGTCGGGTTATCTATTCGCAAAGATAAAAGAGTCCTCGGTCCGCTGTTAAAGGAATTGACGTCAAAGACTCTTGGACATGTTGTTTTTAGGTTCAAGAAACGTATGGACATTATAAGATTGAGAATCAACTTTCAGCTGCCAGATTAGTTGTTTTTTCTTTTTCTTCGTCCGTCAGCAATTCTTCTAATCTAGCGTATGAGCCGATGCTCTCAATCGGCAGACGGTCTATTTCCTGAGAATTATCTTCTTCCGCCGAATCGTTTATAGCTTCCGCCGGATTCAAACTCGCTTCAGGCGAATCGACGGCGCTTTCAGTCGGACTGAATTTTTCTTCTGTGTCTTCTTGGCTCATTTATTTCTCCTTTTAAATTAAAATATCTAACCATTTCCAAGATAACTCCAGTCAGTTTGTTTGTCCAAAAACTGTTCGGCTGCCAGAGCGCATACTAATCATACCGAACCGTTTCGACGGCTTTGCAATATTCGACGGACAATTGCAGTTTGGGGGCGCATCATAACGTGTTATTTCCATTACCTATCAATTTCGCCTTCCTTTTGAAGTTTCTTCTCGGCACACGCCGGGCAATAGTCTTTGCGAAGAATGCGAACGAGCAAGCCTTTTGCCTTTGCTCTTTTTCTGGCTTGACGCGCGCTTCCCGTTTGGATGTCGATCATCTCACCACAAACGTCGCAATAAATTGTATATTCAATCATTTTTATTTGTCGGATTGACGGCTTCGGTGATTTCTTTTCCGCGATTAAAAAATAATGGTTTGAATGAAGATTTCGTGCTTGTCTCAACCGCCTTAATGCTTCTTTCCGATTGCCGAGTTTTGGTTCGCCGATTTCTATAAATAGAGGGTCGGCTAACCTTGCGGCATTTTCAAGAATGGTTATCTAAATAAAAGCCGGAAGATAAAAACGCGCGAGTTTTCGCGTTTCGTAAACGAAGTATCTCAGGCAGTTAACACTTCCGAATCAGATTATTATCAAATTGAAAATCCGCTCTGTCAACAAAATTTCCGCATCGTATATTTGATTTGACGAAAAGAGAGTTTTGAGCAACCGTAAATATTTACCGCTCAAAAAATATGACCGATTCGTTTATGAAATTGTGAAACAAGTGATTGTCATCCAGCATCACGAAAGCGAAGGTTTGGGAACGTTCGAGCCGGTTTTGAACAAAGCCAAAATTTCCGTCCGTTCGATTCGTATATTTGCCGGCGAGAAAGTTCCCGACCGATTAGGCGAAGAAGGGGACGGTTTGATTGTTCTCGGCGGTTCGTTCGGCGTTTACGAATCGGAAAAATATCCGTTTCTGCTCGATGAGATTCGCCTTATAGAGTCAGCATTGCGGGAAGGTAAACCGATTTTCGGCATTTGCTTGGGCAGTCAACTGCTGGCGTCGGCGTTGGGAGCGAAAGTTTACAAATGCGGCAGACAGGAAATCGGCTGGCATCCGGTTATATTGTCCGAAGCGGCAAAAGCCGACGCTCTATGGCGCGCGATTGAAAACGAATTTACGGCTTTTCACTGGCACGGCGACGTTTTTGATTTGCCCGCTCGTGCTGTTTCTCTGGCATCTTCGGCGATGACCGAACATCAAGTTTTTCGTTATGCGGATAAATTTTACGGCATTTTGTTTCACCCGGAAGCTACAAAGGAAATCATTTCGACGATGACGAGAGATTTCGCCGAAGAAGCCGCCGAAGCCGAAGCTGCGCCGAAAGAAATTCTGAAAGATACTGAAAAGCATCTGCACGCTTTTCAAAAGATTGCAAACAAACTATTCAATCAATGGACAAAGTTAATCGATTGATTTTTTGTTTTCTATCGAAATTAGGATTACAAACAAGACTTTTGAAAAACTCCGGATGTGGTTTGACTATCAAGGCTCGCTTTCGTTTCCGCCGAGGCGGTTTTCGGAAACAAAATATTTTGCCGGTTTTGAAATTAACTGGAGAAATTTTCCGACTTAATGCTGCAGAGTTTTAGAAGGAAAATCATTTTAGAAGAGGCAAGTGCTTTTCTCCTTTGAATAATTAGCTGACTGAATTTATTCGTGGCACAATTGCTTGTTTGTTTTGTTCAATTGTTAAGCTGATAAAACTCGACAATTTACGAGATTAAAAGAGTCTATGAATAATCTTCCAAGAGAAACGCTCCGCCAAATTCTTAATAAATACGGCAGTGAGATTGGAGGCAATCCCAAGCGTTGCGAAAGTTTGTTAAATGATTTGTGCGGTTCTTACCGTCGAGAGATAAATGTATTGGTCAATGCGATTGAGGAGCGCGTTCCGTTTGATTTATTAGCCGGCGCCGGTTCGATGCCGCTCGAAGTGCTTCTGACGCGGCTCGAAAAACGGCTCGAAGAGCAGACGGCGATGACTGGCGAAGGGGCGCGCTGGGCGGTCGAATCGTGGGCATTAGCCTTGAACGTCGCCACGGATGGCGAAATCAAAGCTAGGGAAAAGCGTTTGAAAGCCTCGCCGCCGTTTTCAAATGCGGACACAAGACCGCCGGAGATTTTCGCTGACAACCGGAAAGCTCCGAATACCAATTTACCAAAACCCACTCTATCGCCGAAAACACCGGCGGCTGTTCCGCAGCCGCCAATCAATTTGCCGAGACGCCAGCCGAAAAATTCGCCGACTGTTTTTCCGGCAAACAATCAAAATTTCAACTTGCCGGTTCAAATGCCGACGACAAAGCAAACAGCTGCGACCGAAAAAGGTTTCGGATTATTTCGCGGCTGCCTGCTCGTGATAATCTTGTTGATCGTATCAACAATCGTGCTTTTTCTCGGCGTGCCGTATGCGATAGAGACGATGCGCGAAACACAGCGCGAAAGAAACAGCGAGCCGCCGCGCTTTCCCGTTCGCTAATGCATTTGATTGACCGGGGGATTGTTGCATCGCATAGAACTAATACACCGAGTAAATTAAATTTTGAGTAATTTGCCGAAAACAAAGGGTTTTCCGTGGCAAAGCGATTGCAACACATCGAAAAGTTAATTTGTATTAAAATTCAAAAAAGTAGAATTCTGACGCGGCTCGAAAAACGGCTCGAAGAGCAGACGGCGATGACTGGCGAAGGGGCGCGCTGGGCGGTCGAATCGTGGGCATTAGCCTTGAACGTCGCCACGGATGGCGAAATCAAAGCTAGGGAAAAGCGTTTGAAAGCCTCGCCGCCGTTTTCAAATGCGGACACAAGACCGCCGGAGATTTTCGCTGACAACCGGAAAGCTCCGAATACCAATTTACCAAAACCCACTCTATCGCCGAAAACACCGGCGGCTGTTCCGCAGCCGCCAATCAATTTGCCGAGACGCCAGCCGAAAAATTCGCCGACTGTTTTTCCGGCAAACAATCAAAATTTCAACTTGCCGGTTCAAATGCCGACGACAAAGCAAACAGCTGCGACCGAAAAAGGTTTCGGATTATTTCGCGGCTGCCTGCTCGTGATAATCTTGTTGATCGTATCAACAATCGTGCTTTTTCTCGGCGTGCCGTATGCGATAGAGACGATGCGCGAAACACAGCGCGAAAGAAACAGCGAGCCGCCGCGCTTTCCCGTTCGCTAATGCATTTGATTGACCGGGGGATTGTTGCATCGCATAGAACTAATACACCGAGTAAATTAAATTTTGAGTAATTTGCCGAAAACAAAGGGTTTTCCGTGGCAAAGCGATTGCAACACATTGAAAAGTTAATTTGTATTAAAATTCAAAAAAGTAGAATTAAGGAGAATTTTTTATGATCAAACGACCGGGCGGAGAACTCGCATCGAGACCGCTGCATTTTATATGGATTGCCGATAGTTCCGGCTCGATGGAGCAGGACGGGAAAATTCAATCGCTGAATACGGCGATTCGGGAAGCCATACCGCATATGAAAAAAGTAGCGGAAGACAATCCGAACGCGCAGGTGCTTGTCAGAGCCGTCAAATTTTCCAACGGCGCGCAGTGGCATATTTCGCAGCCGACGCCGGTTGCCGATTTCGGCTGGACGGATTTAGTTGCCGAGGGCGAAACCGATATGGGCAAAGCTCTGGAACTCGTTGCCGAACAATTGAAAATGCCGCCGATGAGTGACCGCGCCTTGCCGCCGGTGCTTGTTCTTGTTTCCGACGGACAGCCGACCGACGATTTTGACGCCGGGTTAAAAGCTCTGATGGAACAGCCGTGGGGCAAAAAAGCCGTCCGCATCGCTATCTCAATCGGAAAAGACGTGGACACGGATGTTTTACAGAAATTCATCGGCAATTCCGAACTCAAACCGCTGGCGGCGAACAGTCCCGAAGCGCTCGTTAGACATATCAAATGGGCTTCGACCGCCGTTTTGAAATCGGCTTCCTCCCCAGCCGCAGGTGCGGAAGTTCCTGCCGGAACTGACACGGCAAACGTGCCGATTCCGACTGCTGCACCCGCTACAACAGGAGCCGCGACAACGGGCGGAACGCCGAATACAAGCGCTTCAGCAGGCACGCCTGCCGGCTCGCCCGGCGACCCGAATGACCAAAATACGGTTGACGACGTTTGGTAAGGAGCGCGAGAATGGCAGACGAAAAAACTCCGATTGAGTGGCGCATCATCGGCGAAACTATTCCCGGCGCGTCACATCTTCGCGCCGGACTTCCGAATCAAGATTCGATTTTATGTATCCGCGAGTCGAGCCGCGGCTTGCCGATTGTGATTTCCGTCGCCGACGGACACGGCAGCCCGAAATGTTTTCGTAGCGATTTTGGGTCGCAGTTTGCCGTCAAAAAAAGCGCCCAAATCGTCGGCGAATTTCTCGACGAGCGGCGCGGGCGTTTTGATTTGGCGCAAATTGAAAGCAAAGGCAAGGACTATTTGCCGAAAGAGTTTGTCAAGAAATGGAGAAAAACGGTTGAATACCATCTTAAAAACAATCCGTTTACCGAGGATGAATTCAAAAAGCTCGAAGAAAAATCCGGCGCAAGCGCCAGAAAATTAGTCGAAGAAAATCCGCTTCTGGCTTACGGCACGACTTCTTTAACCGTGGCGATGGAAGAAGATTTCGTTCTCTATATGCAGCTCGGCGACGGCGATATTTTGAATGCCACGGCGACGACGGGCGAAGTGACAAAACCATTGCCGGAAGACGCGCGCCTGCTTGCCAACGAGACGACTTCGATGTGTTTGCCGAAAGCGGAAAACGATTTCCGCTTTTTCGTCCAGAAGATTTCCGGCGAGCAAAGCCCGGCAATGATTTTGCTTTCGACCGACGGCTACTTAAATTCCTTTGCAAGCGAAGCCGGATTTTTCCAAGCCGCAGCAGACATTTTAGAAATGCTCCGCGCCGAAAATGGATTTAATGATGTTAATGACAACTTAAAAGCGTGGCTCGAAGAAGCGACACGGATGGGCAGCGGCGACGATTGCGCCGTCGTCATCGTTTATCGTCCCGACGCATTAAAAAAATCCGAAAAAATCGAGCCGTCAGAAAAAGTTGAAACGACGACAACTGAAACGCCGCCTTCAAAAGAAACTTCGCAGGCGATTGCCGCGCTGACCGATTCAGAAACGGTTGCGCCGGAAGATTTGGAAGACGTAACGGTAACGATAACGATTAAAAAAGATAAAAATAAATTTGCCAAATCGTCTTCCGTCCCGCTTGCCGAAACAGATTCCGCATCGCCCAAGTTAGATAATTCTTCTGATTAATGTATGAACGACGCGCCGCGTCAAAAACTTCGGGAGATTATCGAACGACACGGAATTGCAATCATTGAAAACCCGCGCCGCTTGGAGAATTTGCTGCGCGATTACTGCGGCGAATTTCGGCGCGAAATTTCCGTTTTGACGATGGCGCTCGAAGAACACGCGGTTGCCGATATACTTACCGCGTCCGCCGCTCTGCCGCGCAAAGTTACGCTGGCGCGGCAGACGCAAAGATTGTGCGACAATCTTGCTTTGTCTGAAGGCGCGGCACATTGGTCAATCGAATCGTGGGCGTGGGCTTTAGGCTTAATCACGGACGCGGAACTCAAAGCGACCGAAAGCGAAAGACCAGCAAAACAAAGCGAAACTGAAACGGCGCAAAATACTTACACTTCGCAGATTGCCACACAAGGGACACGAGCAAAACAAAATTCGCCGTCGAATCAAACGGCAGAGACAAGGCAAACAGCTTCAACGCAAACTGGAAATGTCCCGGCTTCAAATTCGGTTTTTGCAGTTTCAGCAAATGGCGATGGAAATTTTACGAGCATCGGCGAAGCCTTACGAAACGTTCCCGCAAACTCGCGTCTTTTGATTCGTGAAGGTTTGTATCACGAATCCGTCGTGCTTGATAAAAATGTCGAAATCGTCGGCGACGGCGAGTTGGAGAACATCATCGTCAGAAGCCGAAACCAAAGCTGCGTTTCGATGCAAACCGAAAAGGCGACGGTGCGCGGTTTAACTTTGCAAGGGCGGGGCAAACCTGACGGCAAATCGTTTTTTGCGGTTGACGTTCCGCGCGGCGAATTGACTTTGGAAAACTGCCGAATCAGTTCCGACTCGCTTTCGTGCGTGGCGATTCACGGCGCGAATGCGAATCCTTTGATAAAAAATTGTTCGGTTCACGACGGCGCGGATTCCGGCATTTTCATTTTCGACAACGCCCGCGCTTCCGTAGAAAACTGCGACGTTTATCACAACGCCAACGTCAATTTGGCAATCACGCAAGGCGCGAATCCAGCGGTCAAAAATTGTCGGATTTACGCGGGCGAAAACGGCGGCATCGTCGTTTGGGGAAATGGCGCGGCGGGAACGATTGAAGACTGCGAAATTACGAATCATCGCTTGGCAAACGTCGGCATCAGCCAATCCGCCAATCCGATTTTTCGCCGCTGCGCAATTTCCGGCGGACGCGATTCCGGCGTGTTCGTGCAGCAAAAAGGTTACGGCGCGTTTGAAGAATGCGACATTTACGGCAACCGAAAGGCGGAAGTTGCCATAACGGATGGAAGCAACACGACTTTGCGCCGCTGCACAATTCACGACGGACGCGAAGCGGGCGTTTACGTCGGAAGCCTTGCGCGCTCGCTCATCGAAAGCTGCAACATTTACGACAACGCGGACGCGGGCATTTCCGTCTACGGCGAAAGCGTCGTAGCGGTGCGCCGCTGCAACATTCACCGCAACGGAAAAGTCGCTGTGCGTGTAAAAGAAAACAGCCGGGCGAGCGTCGAAGATTGCGATTTGCGAGGAAACAGAATTGCCACATGGGAAACCGAACACGGCGTGGTTGTTGAGCGAAAGAACAATCGGGAATAAGTTAAACAAACTAAAAAACCAGAATTAATTCTGTATAATACAAAGCATATATTGCTCACTTGCTGAAAGCGTGAGGTTGAAATAATGAAACTTAAATTCTTATTGCTTTGCACTGCGTTTTTGCTTTATAGTTGCGTGTCCGCCATCGCACAAAATCAATATATTCTCTCTCCTTGTAATTTGTCTAAATCACAAAAATTTGTAGGCGATAGATTAAGGCTCCCTTTACCAAAAGGCACGATTGTAAAAAAAGGACGAGACATAGATTATGAAAATTACTACGTTGGGTTCGGTAAAAAGAAGAATCGAGTTTGGCTTTCTGGAATTCATGGTCCCACAGCGTCGGGTGGAAAAGTTTCAAAAGACTGGCTATCAACTTCAAGCGACATTACGCAACGCACTTGGAAGTTTGGCAAGGATGAAGGTGTTGACACAAAAGGCAAATTAGCGAATGGAAACTATTGGCGTTATCTTGGGCGGCTTGGAGAAGAAATCAAATATTATGATGTGCCGTCAGAAGCAGCCACATATTTCGACAGCATCATAAAAGGTTTGTGCTATCAAGAATGGAAACAATAAAAGGCAGCATAACTCTGACGTTAATAAAATCTCACAAAGCAGGACACAGCCGAAATAGAGAATCAATAAATGAATGACATTCTAAAACCCGGACAAGTAATTCAGTGCGAGCCTTCGGGAATGCCCTGCACCATCGAAGTTCTACTCGGCGCAGGTGGACAGGGCGAGGTTTATAAAGCTGAACTCGCCGGTGAAGACGTTGCGGTGAAATGGTTTTTCCCATATATGGCAACCGCCGAACAACGCGCTTCGATGGAACTGCTTATCAGAAAAGGCGCGCCGAGCGAGCATTTTCTTTATCCAATGGAGATTACAACGGCGGCGGGCGTTCCGGGTTTCGGTTATATAATGCCGCTGCGCCCGAAGCGTTTCAAAAACATCGTCGATTTGATGACGCGCCGCATCGAGCCGACATTTCGCGCTCTTGCAACTGCTGGTTTTAACCTCGCGCATAATTATCTGTTGCTTCATTCGCAAGGCTTGTGTTACCGCGATATTTCCTTCGGCAACGCTTTTTTTGACCCGGACAACGGTGATATTTTAATCGCCGACAACGACAATGTTTCGGTGGACGGCGCGGGCGTTCTCGGCGTATTGGGAACCCCGCGCTTTATGGCGCCGGAAATCGTTCGCGGCGAAGCTGTTCCCAGCACGCAAACCGATTTGTTTTCGCTGTCGGTACTGATTTTCTATATGCTGATGGTCGCGCATCCGCTCGAAGGCGCGAAAGAAGCCGCCATCAAAGCTCTTGATTTACCGGCGATGACGAAAATTTACGGTAAAGAACCGATTTTCATTTTTGACCCGAACGACGATTCAAACCGTCCGGTTCCGGGCATTCACGACAACGCACTCGCCTTCTGGCGCATTTACCCGCAATTTTTGCGCGACATTTTCATTCGCGCTTTTACGACCGGAATAAAAGACCCGAAAAACGGACGTGTCCGCGAAAGCGAATGGCGCGGCGAAATGGTGAAACTACGAGACGCGATTTTTTACTGTCCGCATTGCTCGCTCGAAAATTTTTACGATTCGCAGGCTGTCAAGGCAAGCGGCGGCAACGCCGGATTGTGCTGGGCGTGTGCCGCTCAATTGAGATTGCCGCCGCGCATTCGCATCGGTAAATCCATAGTAATGCTCAACCACGACACGCAGCTTTTCCCACATCATATTGATGACAAGCTGCTTTACGATTTTTCCGCGCCAGTTGCCGCGGTTGCCGTTCATCCGACGCAACCGAATGTTTGGGGTTTGAAAAATCTTTCCCAAAACAATTGGGCTATCACCGCCGCCGACGGCAGCCTCAAAGATGTGCTGCCACAGCGCAGCGTGACATTGGCAGTCGGAACTAAAATTCAGTTCGGTGAAACAGCCGGCGAAATTAGACTTTGAAAATTGATGAGTTGAGAAAAATGTTCGTCGTATTAATTGCTGGCTGCCGGGAAAATTCATGGCACTGCTACTTATTTCATCCGCGTCGTATTATCACCATTAGCAATAATGTTGCCTGATTGAAACATTATGCTATCGCTAATCAAGATACCATCGCTAATTAAGATGCCGTCGGCAAGCGTTGACCTACCAATCATATTTACGCTGCTTCCAAACAGTATGTTTGAATCAGCTAATTTTGTGTCTTTTGAAAGCGTTTGGTAATCTATCGGATTTGCTCTGTGCTTGCGAGAATGCCGCCATCGCTTATCAGGATTCCGTCGCTAATCAAAATACCGTCGCTGATTAAGATTCCATCACTGATAAGAATTCCGTTAGCATAAATTTTTTGATATTTAGTAATGAGATTCGTTCCTGTTAGTGTTCCGTAATTTGGCAAAATTCCTCCTAGTTTAGAGAAAACAGAGAAAAGTATGAAGTAGTTTCTAGCAGTCAAAATGATTGCCTTTAAATCGATTGTCCGGCGGCGAAGCCCGACGACCATGCCCATTGGAAATTGTAGCCGCCGAGCCAGCCCGTAACATCTACGACTTCGCCGATTAAATACAGCCCGGAAACTCGTTTTGCTTCCATCGTTTGCGAAGAAAGCTCGTCGGTGTCGATGCCGCCGAGTGTAACTTCGGCACGGTCAAAACCTTCCGTAGTATCAAAGAAAACCCGCCAGTCATTCAGCGTTTGCGCCGTTTTTTCGATTTCTTTTTTGCTCAGTTGATTAATCGGTTTGTTTGAAAAATTCTGCGCCGTAAAAACTTCGGCGAAACGATTCGGCAAAATTCCGCTTAAAAAATTATCGAGCATTTGCCGCTTTTCGCTATTGCTTTCAAAAAGTTCAAAAGCATTTTTATCGGGAATTAAATCAATTGAAACAGCGCGGTTTTTTTGATAATAATTCGAGATTTGCAGAACAGCGGGACCGGAAAGCCCGCGATGAGTGAACAGAATGTTTTCCCGAAAAGATTGTTTGCCGCACGAAACCAGTGCGTCGAGCGAGACGCCCGCCAGATTTTTATACTCGACCGCACCTTTTGCAAAAACGAGCGGCACGAGCGCCGGACGGGTTTCGACGATTTTTAAACCGAACTGCCGCGCGATTTTATATCCGAAATCGGTTGCGCCGATTTTTGCGAACGAAAGCCCGCCCGTCGCAATAGTCAGAGTTTCGCTTTTGAACGCGCCTTGACTGGTTTCGATTGTGAAAAAACCGCCGGTTTTGGAAATGTTTTCGACCGTGCAGCTTGTGCGGATTTCGACGCGCGCTTGCCCGCATTCATGAACAAGCATTTCGACAATCTGCCGCGCGCTGTCTTTGCAGAAAAACTGTCCGAGCTTTTTTTCGTAAAAAGCGATTTTGTGTTGTTTGACTAACTCGATGAAATCCTGCGCCTTGTAGCGCGCTAGTGCCGATTTGCAGAAATGCGGATTATTCGAGACGAAATTTTCGGCGCGCACGTCGCGGTTTGTAAAATTGCAGCGACCGCCGCCGCTGATTAAAATTTTGCGTCCGACTTGAGTATTGTGTTCAAGAACAAGAACTTTGCGCCCGCGTTTTCCCGCTTCAAAAGCGCAGAAAAGACCAGCCGCGCCCGCGCCGATAATAATCGCGTCGTATTTCATACGACTGAATATCGCTGTTTCAAAATGTCCGTGTGATAAATTTCGTGTCCGGCGCAGATGTATGCGAGCGCGCGAACGCTGATTTCTTTGCTGTTCGCCGTTCCGCGCCGCCGCCACGCATCAGCGGTTAGATTTTGAAACATCAAAACGTTTGCGCGCCTGACAAGGGAAAATTCTTTCGCCAAATCCGCGAGACGGCAAGCGGCAAAATCGGCGTTCTTTATGTAATCGTCCTGCTCGTAGCCTTCAATCGGCATCCGGTCGCCGCGCGCAATGCGCAAGGCGCGATAAGCGAAAATTCGCTCGGTATCGATGACGTGTCCGACCAGTTCCTTGACGCTCCATTTTCCGTCCGCGTAACGAAAATCGGCTTTTCCCGCGACGATTTTACCGAGCAAACGAAGCGTTTCGCCGATTTGGTTTTGCAGCGCGGAAATTATATCTTCGCCCGCGACGAGCGAAACGTATCTTTCGTAATAAGCGTCGAATTCGTCGGCTTGCGGGCGCGAAATTTTTAGATTTTTCATTTGTTTCAGTTTCGAGATTTTCTTTTATTTTAACCGAATTTTCATTTGTTTGAAATAAATCAAAACCTCGCGCGCCTTCGTGATAAAAATCTGAAGGCGACAAACAATCTTTTTATTAAAAATTTCTAACTCGCCGCGGCGCAAGCAATCGAGTGCGCCGCCTTCAAATCTTCCTCGATTTTCAGACGCCTTTTCTCGTTTGTCTCCGGCAAAATGCTGATAACGTTTGCCGCGTGTTTCTTGATGCATTTTTTCGCGTGGCGCTTGATTTCACCGGAAAGCGATTCGGTTTGCCCGATGCAGACCAGCGCGTGATGAGCGCGTTTGTTGCGGTCTGTCTTGCGCTTCGAGATAACGTAAATCGCCGAAATCGCCGCGTCAAACTCGGCGTCGAGCGGAAAAACCTGAAAATCGTAACGCGCCTTTCTGCCGCGAAAAACCGCCGCGCTAATCGCCTTCGCCTTCTTTTTCTTCGGCTTAACGGCGACAATCGGCGGCAGTGTTACTTCAATTTTATTGGCAACCGCTTCGATTCTTTTAATGGCAGTAACCGGCGTCGATTTTTGATTTTTGGTTTTTACGATTTCGAGATTTTTTTGTCGCATCGTTTTAACCGGCATATTTTGAGATTTAACCTTTTTTACTGCAACAATGAATGGATTATTTTTAACTGAATTTTTCCGCGCGGCTTTCATCAAATCGCTTTTCGCAATTTTAATCTTTGCCGATTTAGCTTTTCCGACAGGCGTTAAAATTTTCGACTTTTCTGTTTTGAATTTAACCTTAGCGTCAACCAACGATTTTTTATTGTTGACCAATTTGTTTTTTTCAGCCGCGACCGATTTTGTCTGCGCGATTTTCTGATTTTTTTGTCGAACAACTTTAACAGGCGGCGCGGCTGAAATTTGCCGCTTTTCAATTTTCGGCTTTTGGTTTTTTGCTTTTTCGATTTTGACCTTTTCAATTTTTGCCGGTCTTTTGAGCGCGGAAATAACCGGCACGCTTTTAGCTGTTGCGCGTTTAGCTTTTTTTACCGGCGTCCGGTTATCAATTTTTTGAAAAGATTTTTTTATTTCCGGCTTGTTCGACTTGACGATTTTAGTTTTAACCGTTTTGACGGGTGCGGGAAGCTTCACCGCTTTTGCTGTCGCTGCCGACTTAACTTTACGAGGCGACGCAAGCGCCGCCGCACTTTGCCGAGCGGCGGGTTTTACTTTTCCCCCGCTGTTTGCAGAAGCAGTTTTATTATTTACAATTTTACGATTCTCGGCTTTTTGATTTTTGGTAATCTCTCTTTTCGACTGCGGCGCGGCAGCTTGCAGCGCGCGTGTTGCGTGCGTCTTTCCGTCCGCAGATTTTTTCGACGACGATGTTTTCGGTTTCGCGTTGACGTTCGCCAAAACGACAACCGCCCGATTGATTTTTTTCCTGACTGTTTTTGCCGTCTGAGCATTGATTTTTGCGGTTGATTTGCGCGCCGGAGTTTTTACTTTTGCAGTTGTTTTTACGATTTTCTTCTCTTGTTTCATATAACACATTGTATTATAAATGAAACACCAAAACAAAATCAGGCGGCAAATTTTTTCGTTTTAGTTTTATTTTAAGGAAGCAAAAAGAAATCGCTGTTCTGAGAGCGGCAGTAGTTTTTCTTTAAATTGTATTCCGTATTTTTTCAGCTCGCCGCGAAGTGCGTGTCCGCCGAAAAAAAGCAGATTGCAGCCGTCAGCCCACCTGAGAAGTTTCGGCAGTTTCTGCGTGAATTTGTCGAGCGCGCGACACGAAACATAAGAGACATCGGGTTTCAGCAATTCTTCAAACTGACGATTGAAAACTTCGGCGCGACTTTCTAAATTGCACTCGGTCAAAACTTCACGCAGAAAATTCGCTTTTTTCAATTTCGATTCGACAAGCACGGCGCGCAAATCGCCGCGCACAATCAAACAGGGAATCGAAGGCAAACCCGCACCCGCGCCGACATCGGCGAAGCACGCGTTTTTCGGTAAAAATTCCAACAGCGTCAGCGATTCCAAAACGTGCCGCGTTACGAATTCTTCGGGCGAAGACGGTGCGACGAGATGCAGGATTTCGTTGTTTTTTTGAACAAATTCGTAATAATCGGCGAGAAGGTTTATTTTCCCCTGGCTCAGCGAAATATCAAAAAAATTTTGATTATTGTTAAGCGCATCGATGAATTGTCGCCGCAAATCGTCCATCGAAATTTATCTTAACGTATGTTTTAATGAAAAAGAATACGTCGGCGAGATTACGCAAAAATTAAAAAAATTAATCAGCTTTTCCTTTGTTAAATTGTTTTTATCGCTCCGCAGCTTCGCGTTTCAATCGCTGAGTTAGTAGAATTTTCAGGCATCAAAAAAAGTGATTTTTTCGTCCTCGAATCTTGTTGTGTGTATAATATATTAAATGTATTGGAGGAAACAGATGATGCTTCGACTCAAATCGCCAAAACTTTTGGCATTTTTATTTTTACCGCTCGCCCTTTTCGGAGCGGCTTGTTACAGCCCCGAATCAAATTCTCGCTGGGCGAACGCGCAGCGTGAAAACACGCAGGGCGTGAACCCTGTCGCTACCGCGACGCCGCAGCCGCAAACTGTGCCAAATCGTCCGCCGCGATCTAATAAACCGCTGGCGGGCGGCGAATTCAACAAGTTTTTCCCCGCGGCGAATGAAAGCGGTTACACGCGCGTCGCTAGTCAGGAAAAAGAAGGATTTGCCGAATATAAATTAAAGAAAGACGGCAAGGACGTGGCGATGCTCGCCGTTACCGACACAGTTACGAACCCGGAAGCGGCGGCGAAATTTCGTGAAAGCACCAGACAAATCAACGGTTATCCGGCGATTGAGCAAGGCAGCACGGCGACGGCGGTGTTGATTGACAACCGATTCCAGGTCAAAGTTCTTTCGCGCAGCCCTCTCTTTACTAAAGAAGACCGCGAAGCGTGGCTGCAAAAATTTAATTTTGCCGGTATCGCCGGTTTGTAAGTTGCAATATTTTAAGAGGAGAATTTTATGAGTAAACCTATTTACGAAATTGTTGACGAACTGCCGACAAGCGGAATGACCGTCACATTGCTGAAATCGCTCGATTTCGTCGTTCCCGGTCAATGGCAAAACATCACCGGATTCGACAATACGATTCGCACGGTGACGGGCGAAACCGACGAACAGATGATTCAGCAAATCGGCGAACGCGCGATTCATCTTTACAACGATAAAACTCAAGGCTACCAAACCGCGCTTTGGATTTACGACGCGGTCGGAAAAGGCAGCGGCGCGCTCGGCGCGGCAGCGCTGGCGAATAAATTCGGCGAAAATTTTTCGTTTCTCTCGTTTCTCAACCGCCTGACGCCGAAAGCCGACACCGCGCAGGCGATTGATTTGAGCGTCAAGCTCGTCGCTGAAATTGTCGCTTACTGCAAGATTAACGGTATTCCGGGCGACAGCATTGGTGAATTCGTCGGCGCGCTGGCTGATTACAGCGGCGAATCTCTAATGCGAATGGCGGCGCTCGTTTCGGTTGACGGATTGCTTCCGCTTGGACCGGATTTTATCGGAAAAATCGGCTCGACAATCGGCGGTTTGACTCATTCGGAATTAGAGCAAAACCAGACATTTCAGCAAATCAACAACGAAATTCCCGGCGGCGACACCGGCGGCAAGTTAGGATTTATCGGCGAGAGTTTCCGCTCGGTTTCCGATTGGATGGGCAGTTTTGTCGCCTCGCGCAATCTGACGCAAGAAAGCGTCGTCAGCAATCTGAAAAGATACATTGACGTTACCGACAACAAGCTCGATTACGTCAGCGCGTTTCTCGATATGACGACCAATTACTATCAGCATACCGGCGTGCAAACACTGGCGAGGCGTTTGACCGAACGCGCGGTGGCTGAAATTTAAACGGTTAAAATAGTTTCAATAAAGAAAAGCCAGCGTCTTGCTGGCTTTTCTTTAAGCTCTGGTCAAACTTCGATATTTAATCCGATGCGGCTGGTCGGCGTCAACGCCAAAGCGCCGCCGTTTGTCGGCTTCGTATTCGCTGTAATTTCCGTCAAAAAACTCAACTTTTGAATCGCCTTCAAATGCTAAAATGTGCGTGGCGATTCTATCAAGAAACCAGCGGTCGTGGCTGATGATTACGGCGCAGCCCGCGAAATTTTCCAGCGCTTCTTCCAAAGCGCGCATCGTGTTTACGTCCAAATCGTTGGTCGGTTCATCCATCAATAAAACATTCGCGCCCGATTTGAGCATTTTTGCGAGATGAACGCGGTTTCGCTCGCCGCCCGACAGTTGTCCGACGCGCTTTTGCTGGTCTGTGCCGGAGAAATTGAAGCGCGAAACGTAGGCGCGCGAATTTACTTCGCGCCTTCCCAGTAAAACTAAATCAAGCCCGTCGGAAATTTCTTCCCAGATTGTTTTGTCCGCGTTCAAGGAATCGCGCGATTGGTCAACGTAGCCGAGTTTGACCGTGTTGCCGACTTTGAAATCGCCGGCGTCGGGCGTTTCCTGTTCGGTAATCAGGCGAAACAAAGTGGTTTTGCCCGCGCCGTTCGCGCCGATGACGCCGACGATTCCGCCGCGCGGCAAGGAAAATTCCAAATCTTCAAACAGCAGTTTTCCGTCGTAACCTTTCGCAACTCGTTGCGCTTCGATAACCGTATCGCCAAGACGCTCGCCGACGGGAATGAAAATCTCCAAATCCTCCGCGCGTTTTTCGCTTTCCTGCGACGCAAGCTGTTCGTAATCGTTGATGCGCGCCTTCGATTTCGCGTGTCTGCCTTTCGGCGACATCCGAATCCATTCAAGCTCGCGCTCCAAAGTCTTCTGCCGCTTGTCTTCGGCTTTCTCCTCGCCTTTAAGACGATTTCCTTTCTGCTCAAGCCACGACGAATAATTTCCTTTCCAGGGTATGCCTTCGCCTCTGTCCAACTCCAAAATCCAGCCCGCGACGTTATCGAGAAAATATCGGTCGTGCGTTACGGCGATAACCGTTCCTTCATATTTCTGCAAATGCTGTTCAAGCCACGCTACCGTTTCCGCGTCGAGATGATTCGTCGGTTCGTCCAACAATAAAATGTCGGGCTTTTGCAGCAACAAACGACACAACGCAACGCGACGTTTCTCGCCGCCGCTCAAATTCACAACCGGCGTGTCGGCAGGCGGACAGCGCAACGCGTCCATCGCCATCTCCAAACGGCTGTCCAAATCCCAAGCGTCCGCCGCGTCGAGTTTTTCCTGCACTTCGCCTTGCCGCGCCAGCAGTTCGTCCATCGCTTCGTCCGACATTTCCTCGCCGAATTTTAAATTGATTTCGTCAAATTCCTGAAGCAAATCAACTGTTTCCTTTACAGCTTCTTCAACCGTCTCGCGCACGGTTTTCGTTTCATCCAGTTTCGGCTCCTGCTCCAAATACCCGACCGTATAACCTTTCGAGAAAACGACTTCGCCGTTAAATTCCTTTTCAACGCCCGCGATAATCTTCAAAAGCGAAGATTTCCCCGACCCGTTCAATCCAAGAACGCCGATTTTCGCGCCGTAAAAAAACGATAAATAAATGTCTTTCAAGACCGGTTTTTTATCGTAAAACTTGCTGACCTTGACCATCGAAAAAATGATTTTGTTCGGTTCGTTATTATTGCTCATAGATTTTTAAAATAAGATATTTTGGTGGTTGAATAAATTCAACTAGGGTTTTTATTAAAATTACAGATTAAAAGGAGAGAAAACAAATGGCGGAAGTTCAAAGACACGGGTTTGATTTTGAAAATTGGGTAAAGGAAACCTTCTTTGCGGAATTTAATGCTAAATATACGCAGAAGTGGGATGTTCCGGCTGAGGCAAACTGTTTAGTAAAGATTCCCAAAGAGTTTCATCATCTGCCGGTTTCAATAAAGACTTGCAAATTTGGCTCGCCAATCGGTTTCGGCGACGCGCTTCGTCAATACAACAATAATGAAGATTTTTTACTCATTGTTGTATTTTGGAAGCAGGATGGAAATTACAAAAATTTTGTTGCGGTTGAGGGTGTAAAGATTTTTGCAAATGATTGGAAAAATCTTTTCTCGCCATTAAACGTAGATGAATTAACTTTTCTTGATTCAACTATAAAAAATATCGAATTGCATTATTCCGAAGCCAGAAAACTAGCTAAAGAACTCAAAAACTCGAATAAATTTAAGCAAACTAAAATCATTTTGAATCCGAAAATTGATTCAAAAACTCAAAGGCGTTTGCAATGCAACTTGCCGTTCAATATCTTCTGGCAAGATTTTGCCGGAAAAGAACCTTGCCAAAATATTGATTGCGAGCTATTTGGAGAAAAAGTCCCGAATCCGTTTCTTTCCGGTCAAAGAACCTTTAAAGCGAAGATAAAGATTGACTGAACAAATCGACTTGAGTTTGCTGCAAACGCTTCTCGGCAATCTGAACATATTTCGGGTCAATTTCAACTCCCGCAAAACTGCGGTTTAGACTTTGGCAAACTACCGCCGTCGTTCCCGAACCTAAAAACGGGTCGAGAACGAAATCGCCCACGCGCGTTGCTGAAAGAATTAGCATTTCAATGAGTTTGATTGGCTTTTGTGAAGGATGCCCGACTTTTTCTTTCGACGAGCCTTTCAGACTCGGCACGCGCAAAATGTTGGTCGCGTATTTTCCTTTTTCGAGATGCGTCCGGCGAGCATCCAAATCTTTGTACCGCTTGTCTTTGAGATACTGTTTTTTAGTTTCGTCGTCGTATGAAATTCGCACCGCGTTTTTGTCAAAATAAGGCTTGCTTTCTCTTGTTTTGCGAAGCACCAAAATCATTTCGTAGCAAGGCGTAAAACTGTCGTATCGTTCGTTATAACCGACTGCTCTGTCCCAAATCAGCATATCGTGAAACTGCAAAATCCGCGTTGCCATCGAACAGAGGTGAAGCCACAAATGCTCGCGTTTTCCGAGTTGCCCGAAGATAAAAAAAAGTCCGTCGTCTCTAAGCAAACGCGCAGATTTTCTAATCCAGTCTTCCATCCAATTCAGATAATCTTCTTCCGTGCGCCATTGGTTATCCCAATCTTCGCCGAGCAAAACTTGAAAATAAGGCGGGTCGGCTATGATTGCCTGAAAAGTTTCCGCGTCAAAAATATTGAGTTTTTCACGACAATCGCCCTGATAGATTTTTGATTGAACATTTATTAAACTCTGCATAAAAATAATTGTACAGCTACTTTTGTTAAATGTACAGCCAATCTATTATTTGTTTCCCAAATCAAAACGCAAACCGACGCGCACAAAACGCGGCGCGGCGACGGTTCGGTTCGGCGTTAGACCGATGTCGTAACTGTTATCGAAAAGGTTTTCAATCGCCGTGAAAATTTCAAAGTTTTTCGGGAGTTTGTAAGCGGCGAAAACGTCGAATGTCGCAAATGGGCGCAGGCGCAAAGTGTTTAAATCGTCTTCAAACTGCGCGGCTGAGAGGCGCGACTGCAAACCGGCGGAAAATTTATTTTGCGGGCGATAGAAGATTTGAAAATTCAACTGCTGTCGCGGAATCTGCGGCAAAAATTTGCCGACTAAATTCGCGTTCGCAGGGAAATCGGCGACGCGCGAAGACGCGAGCAAATAACTCGCCGAAAACCGCAAATCTTTTCGCAAAAAATATTCGGCGTCGAATTCCAAACCGCGCGTTCTGGTTTGTCCGACGTTTTGTCTTTGTCTGGTTATCAAACTCGGCGTCGCTGTCAAGGTTACGCTGACGACCGGATTTGAAACTTCTGTTTGAAAAACATTCGCGCGCAAATTTAATTTGCTTTGCAAACCCGTGAAATTTACGCCTGTTTCAAATGTGTCGGCGCGCTCGCTCTGCAAGTTTTCGTTCGCCTGCGTCAAAACATTTCCGACGCGAAAGGCGCGATACAATTCGTTCAAAGTCGGCGCGCGAAACGATTTTGCGTAAGAGCCATAAAGCGAAAAGTTTTGATTTATCTGATAAAGCGCGGCAATTCGCGGACTGAAAGCGCTTTCGTTTCTGTCTGTAAATCGCGCGACGTTTGTTAAATTCGTCGTCAAACTTCTCACGGAAGAAAGCGCGTCATAATTTTCCCACGTATCAAAACGCGCGCCGAAATTTACGTTAAGTTTTTGGCTGACGCGCCAAAAATCCTGCGCGAAAACGGAAAATGTTTTTTGTCGTCCGCCTGCGCTCAGTAAAGATGAAGCATTGTTATTTACAAAAACCGTTTCGTCGCTCGCGCCGCGAACCTGTCGAAGTTCGACGGACGCGGCGACGGCGTGATTATTAAAAGCGTTCGACCAAAAAAGATTTGCGCCGCTTGCCTGCGAAGGAACGCGCTGGACGCGCGATAAAGTTTCGGTGTTTCGATTGTTTGAAATCGCCGAAAACGTCTGGTCGTAAGTCTGCGTTTCGAGAAAAGAGCGGAACTGAAACGCGCCCAATTTACCGTTTTCAAAATCCGCGCCGAACGCGCCTTGTCGAAAATATGTGCCGTTGTTTGTTAGGCTCGTGCCGTTATCGCGTCGTTCGGCGAACAGATTTCCGCGAAGAAAAATTCTGGCGTTTTCAAAGAAATTTGCATTGTTATTTTCGCGCGTTGACCCGCCCGCTACCGCAGGCGGTTCTGACCGAAATCTTTTTTCCAACGTCAATAATCCGTTGTTATGGCGGCTGTTCGCCCGCGTGTCAATCGCGCCGCGTTCGGCTTCGGCGGTTGGAATGTAACCGGCAGTTTGAAAAGCGTCGTAAACGAAATTAACGTCGTAACTGTTTTTCGCATAAGCCGTAAAGAAGCTGCCATCGAAAGTTTTTTGCAAGCCGCCAGAAGTTTCAAAACGAAAAATCGGTTGATTATTTTCGGCGCGTCTCGTCGTCAAATTGACCGTGCCGCTCAGCGCCGCGTCGCCGTAAATCGAGCTTGCGCCGCCGCGCAGAACTTCCGCCTGCTCGACGGCGATTTCCGGCACGCGCGACCAGAAAGTCCAGCCGCCGAAGGCGTCGTTTAATGAAAATCCGTCGAAAAGAACAGTTGCGCGCGATGCGCCGCTGCCCGAAACGCCGCGCAAGTTTGCGCCTTGCGTCGTCGGGTTTGTCGTCTTGCTCGAACCGCGCCGAAAGAGCGTGAAACCGGCGACTTGGCGCAATGTATCGTCAATCGTTTGCGCGGCTGTTTGGTTCAAGGTTTCGCGGTTTAAGACGACGATGCTTGCGGGCGTTTCCGAAAGGCGCGAATCGGTGCGCGCGATTGAAACGCTTACGTCCGCGCTCACGGCGGCGGGCGACAAAACGATGTTGAGAGGCTCGTTAAAATTTTCCGGCAGAGTTTTT
>MWVV01000161.1_pt1 | contig 23902 bp, 22 predicted proteins | sample 1047281 | NCBI WGS metagenome assembly MWVV01 (sample SAMN06349986, study PRJNA376086) | soil metagenome | isolation source: PT-2 sample Antarctic (ecotone) soil | place: Antarctica | collected 2015-01-13 | reverse complement strand
CATCTAAAAATTTACAAAGACTAAAATTTAGAATGTATAAGATTTCAAAAATCAGAGTTGACAAGATGAGACTCATATTTTATTATGAACTGGGACTAAGCAACTGATTAATGTTTAATTCTATAGTCGTAAATATAATTAATACTAAAAAAATGAGATTTGACAGATTTACAATTCGTGGGCAAGAAGCAGTCCAGATGGCGATTGAATCAGCTGAAAAAAACCAAAATCAGCAAGTTGAGCCGGAACATCTTCTCGTTTCGATGCTTGAGCAGAAGGAAGGAACTTTAAAACCGATTCTGGGAAAACTTGGGGCGAATACCAATACGATTTTAACCGAAGCTCAAGCGGCAATCGCCAAATTTCCGAAAGTTTCGGGCGGGCAGCAGTATTTCAGTTCGCGCTTCAATACTGCTTTTCAAAACGCGCAAAAAGAAGCGGAAAAAATGCAGGACGAATATATTTCGACTGAGCATCTTTTACTAACAATCAGCGAGGAAAAAGAAGGCGACGCGGGACGCATTTTGCGCTCGAACGGCGTAACGAAAGAAGACGTTGAAAAAGTCGTCGCGGAGATGCGCGGCGGTGCGAAAATTACCGACCAGAACGCCGAAGAGAATTTTCTAGCGTTGGAGAAATATTCGATAGATTTAACTGAACGCGCGAGAAAAGGAAAACTCGACCCGGTGATTGGGCGCGATGACGAGATTCGCAGAACAATCCAAGTTTTATCGCGCAGAACGAAAAACAATCCGGTTTTAATCGGCGAGCCGGGTGTCGGTAAAACGGCGATTGTCGAAGGTTTGGCGCAGAGAATTGTTTCGGGTGATGTGCCGGAGACTTTGAAAAACAAAAAACTTGTCGGACTTGATTTGGGTTCGATGCTGGCGGGCGCGAAATATCGTGGCGAGTTTGAAGACCGTCTGAAAGCGGTTTTGAAGGAAATCGAAAAATCGGACGGGCAGATTATTTTGTTTATTGACGAACTGCACACGCTCGTCGGCGCGGGCGCGAGCGAGGGCGCGATTGACGCATCGAATATGCTCAAACCGGCGTTGGCGCGTGGGACTCTGCGGTGCGTCGGCGCGACGACGCTCAACGAATTTCAAAAATATATTGAAAAAGACAAAGCTCTGGAGCGGCGTTTCCAGCAAGTTTATGTCGGCGAGCCGAATGTCGAAGATACAATTGCGATTCTCCGCGGTTTGAAGGAAAAATACGAAGTTCATCACGGCGTTCGCATCAAGGATTCGGCAATTGTCGCGGCGGCAACTTTGTCGAATCGTTATATCACGGACAGATTTTTGCCCGACAAAGCGATTGATTTGATTGACGAAGCCGCGTCGAAACTGCGGATTGAAATTGACAGTTTGCCGCAGGAAATTGACGAACTCGAACGCGAAATTTTGCAGCTCGAAATCGAAAAACAGGCACTTGTCCGTGAAACCGATGAAAAATCCAAATCGCGTTTGTCCGACATTGAAAAGCGCATCGCGGATTTGAAGGAAAAATCCGGCGCGATGAAGGCGAAATGGCAATCGGAAAAGGAAGAAATCGAGAAGATGCGCGGCGCGAAGGAAAAGCTCGAAGAAGCAAAGCTGCATCTCGAACAAGCGCGTCAGGCGGGCGATTTGAATCGAGCCGCCGAATTGCAATACGGCACGATTCCCGAACTCGAAAAACTTCTTAGCGACGAGCAGAAACACTTGTCCGAACTGCAAGCTGACGGCGTTTTCCTGAAAGAAGAAGTTGACGAAGAAGACGTGGCGGAAGTCGTGGCGAAATGGACGGGCGTTCCCGTATCGAAAATGCTCGAAGGCGAGATGCAGAAGCTCGTGACGATGGAAGAAAACTTGCGCAAACGCGTTATCGGTCAAGATGAAGGTTTAACAGCTGTTGCCAATGCAGTTCGCCGCGCGCGCGCCGGACTCCAAGACCCGAATCGTCCGGTCGGCTCGTTTATCTTTTTAGGTCCGACCGGCGTTGGCAAAACCGAAACGGCTCGCGCTTTGGCTGAATTTTTATTTGACGATGAACGCGCGCTTATCAGACTTGATATGTCGGAATATATGGAAAAACACGCGGTTGCGCGGATGATTGGCGCGCCACCCGGTTACGTCGGTTACGAAGAGGGCGGGCAGCTTACCGAAGCCGTGCGCCGCCGTCCGTATTCGGTAATTTTGTTTGACGAAATCGAAAAAGCTCATCCGGACGTTTTTAACGTTTTGCTGCAAATTCTTGACGATGGGCGGCTGACGGATTCCAAAGGCAGAACGGTTGATTTCAAAAATACGGTTTTGATCATGACCAGCAACTTAGGCTCGCGCGAAATTCAGTCTGCCGACGGCGACGAAGTACAAGCCAAAGAAGCTGTCATGCAGGTTCTGCGCGATTATTTCAAGCCAGAGTTCTTAAACCGGATCGACGATATTGTTGTTTTCAAACAGCTTTCGCGTGAAAACATTAGTCAAATCATTGACGTTCAGCTTGAACGCCTGCGCGTAATGTTAAAGGAGCGTGGTATTGAAATCGTTTTAGACGATTCAGCTAAAGATTTGCTGGTCAAAGAAGGTTACGACCCGACTTTCGGCGCGAGACCTCTGAAACGCGCGATTCAGACGCTGATTCAAAACCCTCTGGCGGTAAAATTGTTAAACGGCGAGGTTTCGAGCGGTCAAACGGTGCGCGTTTCGGTTGACGGTGATGAGATGAAATTTGCGCCTGAAACTGCTGCTACTACTGCTTCTTCAGCGTAGGGATGTTAGCCGCGAATTACACTTATAAAACGAATAAAAATAAAAATAATTCGTTTAATTTGTGTTATTCGCGGCAAATTTTCTTTATGATAAATGGTTTGCTAAACTAGGGTCATTAGCACGCAAGTATTTATCAAAATTTATGAGTTGGTTTAATAAAAAAAAGATGAATGAACAAGATTTGGATAGCGAAGAATTGATAGAAGAAATCGAAAATGAGTTTGCGGCGGGCGACAAACGCCGTTTTAACGAAGACGGCGAGCGGATTAGCGTTGAGCCGGACGTGAAAAAGGAAGGAAAAACCGCCAAGGTGAAATCTTCTGAAGTTACAAAATTAGAAAATGAATTAAAAGATGTCTGGGCGCGGTGCAATGTCGCTGAAACAAAACTTGTCGAAGTGCAGAAGCGTTTTGATGACGCTAAAAACAATCTCGAAAAAGAAACTGCCGAGATGCGTCAGCGTTTAACGAAAACGCTCGAAGACCGCGCTAAACAAGGTCAATTTAATTTTTTGATGGCGCTCCTGCCGGTTCTTGACAATCTGAATCTCGCTGTCTCGGCAAGCGAAAAAGATTCTTCCTTTGAACATCTGCTGGAGGGCGTCAAAGGCACGGCGCGTTCTTTTGAGAAAGCCTTGATCAGCGTCGGTGTTGAAGCTGTCCCGTCGGTTGGCTCGGAATTCGATCCGGAACTTCACGAAGCGATTGATATGACGGAGATTGACGCAGATGGCGACGGAAAAATCACGGCTGAATATTCGCGCGGCTACAAATTCGGCGATAAATTACTGCGTCCCGCACGTGTCCAGGTTGGCAAAGCACGGGCGCAATCGGTTGGCGAATAAAATTTTATGGGACTTGCCAAATTAAGGACGGCAACGCTTTATACGCCCGAAGATTATTTAACTTTCGAGCGCGGAGCTGAAACGCGCCACGAATTCCTTGACGGTGAAATTTACCAGATGGCTGGCGAAAGTCTGTCGCATAGCCGTGTGTGCGTAAATCTCTCAGGGGAAGTAAGAAATAAATTAAAGGGGAAACCCTGCGAAGCATTGTCGCCGAACATGAAAGTCCGCACATCTAGCGCAAGTCTTTTTGCTTATCCCGATTTAACAATTGTTTGCGGTGAACCGCAGTTTCACGATACTAAAAAAGATGTTCTGATTAATCCGCAGGTTATTTTTGAGGTTCTTTCGCCCTCGACCGAAAATTATGACCGCACGACAAAATTTCAAAAATACCGGATGGGCAATGAAAACCTAACTGACTATGTTTTAATTTCGCAAGATAAATCTTTTGTTGAACATTTTAACAAACAAACTGATAACGTCTGGGTTTATCAAAGTTACAGCGAAATCAGTGACATTTTTAGTATTAAAACAATTGACTGCGAACTAAGTTTGCGGGAAATTTACGACCGCGTTGAGTTTGAGATTCAACCCGAATTCGGAGAATTTGAGGAACACTGAAAAATGAATCCACAATTTTTAACTGCAGAGGATTTGGGTGTGAGATTGGAAATCGCCGGCAAATCGGCAATTTGAGAAGCTTCGCCGTTTTACAAACATCAAAAAGCGGTCAATCACATTCGCGCTTCAATCAGAAAATAGAAGCGGTCACAGTTGTATACTTTAGAATGTAAGCGTCTGACAACTAACTCTCAATTACTAACCTCTAACAGAAATATGTATCCAGAAATTTTCCGAATCGGCAGCTTTCCGATAAATACTTACGGCATATTGCTGGCAATTGGGTTACTGCTTGCTTTATATACTGCCGGAAAACTTGCTTCGAACGACGGGTTACCGCGCGAAAGAATTTACGATTTGGGTTTGTGGACGATTATCGGCGGTTTGATTGGCTCAAAAATTCTTTTGTTTTTTCTTGAAGATAACGTAAATCTTTTCTCGCTCGATTTCCTGCGTTCCGGCGGCGTTTATTACGGTGGTCTGCTGGGCGGATTTTTTACGCTTGCTTTTTTAATCAATTTTTACAAACTGAGCTTTTGGAAAGTTGCCGATGCCTTCGCGCCCGGCGTCGCTTTAGGACAATTTTTTGGGCGGCAGGGTTGTTTTTCCGCCGGTTGTTGCTGGGGCAAACCGACGGATTTATTTTGGGGCGTGCATTTTACCCAGCTTGGACACGAAACCACGGGCGTTCCGATCTATACGGAAGCGGGCGAAAACGCTTACCTACATCCAACACAGCTTTACGAATCAATTGCGATGCTGATTGTTTTCGGCATTTTAATTTTTCTTCACCGACGCAAACGCTTTGACGGGCAGGTTTTAATCGCTTACGGCATAATTTACGCGCTGGTGCGTTTTACAATCGAGTTTTTCCGCGACGACCCGCGCGGTGATTTTCTTGGATTAACAACATTAACCGGTCTTTCAACCTCGCAGATTATCAGCCTTGTGGTTGCTTTTGGAGCGATTATCTTTATGTTTTTGAGATTACGAAAAGGCTCAAGCATAACAGTCTAAAATTTTAAGTGAATCAAGATAATTCAATTTTAACTTTTCAAGTTTTGAAGGATGATGCCGGAGCGCGGCTCGATGCGTTTCTGGCTGGAAAGGTTGAAGATTGGTCACGCGTCCGTCTAAAAAAGTTGATTGATGAAGGCGATGTCACGGTTAATTCCGAATCCGCGAAATCTTCTTACAAACTCCGTGAAAATGACGAAATCGAAATTGAGCTTGTCGAATCAGACACGATTGAATCCTTTGAGCCTGAAGACATTCCGCTTGAAATAATTTACGAGGACGAATTTTTCGCCATCATCGACAAGAAAGCCGGAATGGTTGTACATCCTGGCGCGGGCGTAAAAAATGGAACGCTGGCTAATGCGGTCGCCTTCCGGTTTAATATGCCGGATTCAATATTCCAAATTCAAAACTCTTCGGACGAGCAATCCAAAATCCAAAATCTAAGATCCAAAATCGGCATCGTTCACCGGCTCGATAAAGACACGTCCGGTTTAATTGTCGTAGCGAAAAATGAAAACGTTCACGAAGCTATTGCGGAACAATTTCGCAACCGCGAAGTTTATAAAAGCTATGTCGCGCTCGTTCACGGATTGATGCGGGAAAATACCGGAAAAATTGATATGCCGCTTACTCGTGACCCGCGAAACCGTCTGAAAATGGCGGTTCAAACGGGCGGACGAAATGCGCTTTCGCTGTGGAAAGTTCGTCAGAGATTCGAGCGCTTCACGCTTCTCGATGTTGAAATTAAAACCGGGCGCACACACCAAATCCGAGTTCATCTGGCTTATAAAAATAATCCGGTGGTCGGCGATGAAACTTATAATGAAGGACGCGATAAAACTGTCGCTGACGTAAATATTCGTCAGGCAATTGTCAATCTAAACCGCTTTTTTCTACACGCCGAAAAATTGAGTTTTACGCACCCAAAAACTTCGGAGAAAATGAATTTTTATGCGCCTTTAGCAATGGAGCTAAACGAGTTTCTAAAAGTTTTGAAGAATGCCTGAAGATGACCTTTTTCTATTTCGTTTGAGCATTTAATTTACCCGAAAGCCAAAATTGTCCGCTGACCACGCCGCCGATTTTCGGCTCGTTGTTTATTAATTTAACGTCCGCGACAACGTCAGTCTCGCCGCCCAGAGTTTCGACTAAAAACCAGTAAAAATTTTCACCGGAAAGTTCGTTCTTTTTTAATTCGAACTCTTTGATGATGCCCGCAAAGATTGCAATCGGGCGTGCCGCATTCAAATCAGATGATTCATCTTCAGCATCGAATGCAAAAAGTCCGCTCGAAACAAATGATTTTAAGGAGTTTTTTAATTCGCCATCCTGACTTTCGTCGAAGTCTTTTTCACTTTCGTAAACTTTAAAGTCGCTGGAAGCAAACGCCGTTAATTGAATTTCCTGGATTTGCGGAAGCCGGATTTCACTCGTCAGGCGAAAATCGGGAACGTCAAAAACAAACGCGTAATCGCCTGTATCCGTTTCATAATCTTTCGGATTTGCCCAGGCGTAAAATCCGCCGTCGAGTTCTGACGAATCGCGCTCAATTCGCTTTGATAAACCGACCTTTCTTCTGCTCATTCCCGCAAAATGCGGGTTAAAGCCAATGAGTTCCTGCTCGTTGTTTCCCTGCAAATACATTTCCGCGCCCGATTCGTCGGCAAATCTCAAATAAAAACCCTGCGGACATTTTATCGATTCGACATATTTAATTGTTTCCGTAATCAAAACATTAACGTCCTGTTCATTTTGGACGGGAAAACCGATGTTGGATAGGTTGCTCATGATTATAAAACGAATTGCCCACGAAACACACGAAGTTCACGAAAGAAACACAAAAAGAAAAATTGATAAAATCTTTGTCTTAGTTTTCGTTTGTTTCGTGTTTTTCGTGGGCAAAATCTTTTCCTAGTTTGCCGAAATTGATTCGCTTTTTCCTGCGCTCAAACGATGCGCGTAAAGCGGGAATTTTTGCGTTAATTCCGCAACTTCTTTTTTAACGTTTATTTTTACTTCTTCGGATTCAGACTCGCGCACAATCGAAGCGATCAAGCGCGCAATTTGCTTCATCTCCGGTTCCTTCATTCCGCGCGTCGTCAAAGCAGGCGTTCCAAGCCGAATTCCGGAGGCGACAAACGGAGAATTCATATCAAACGGAATCGTGTTTTTGTTGACTGTAATGTGAACTTCGTCCAAAACCTTTTCGGCAACTTTCCCGGTAATACCTTTTCCGTCCTGAAACACATCAACCAAAACAAGATGATTGTCCGTGCCGCCCGAAACAAGTCGCAAATCCTGATTTTTGAGTTCAAAAGCTAATGCTTGCGCGTTGTCGAGGATTTGCTGCTGATACGATTTAAATTCAGATCGCAATGCTTCTCCGAACGCCACAGCTTTCGCCGCAATGATATGCACCAGTGGTCCGCCCTGGACACCCGGAAACACAGCTTTATCAATTGCTTTCGCAAATTCCGCGCGGCACAAAATTAAACCGCCGCGCGGACCCCGCAAGGTTTTATGCGTCGTTGTCGTGACGAATTCACAATGCGGAACAGGCGACGGATGCAAGCCGACGGCAACCAAACCCGCAATGTGCGCGATGTCCGCCATAATGATTGCGCCGACGGATTTTGCAATCTCGCTGATACGTGTAAAATCAATCGTTCGCGAATACGCCGACGCGCCGCAGACGATCATTTTCGGGCGCGTTTCTTCGGCTGTTTTTTGCAGTTCGTCGTAATCAATCTGCTCGGTTTCACGCGAAACGCCATAATCGGAAACTTCGTAATTGATACCGGAAAAATTCATCGGATGCCCGTGCGTCAAATGCCCGCCGTGCGAGAGATTCATTCCCAAGATTTTATCGCCGTGTTGCAAAGACGCAAGAAACACCGACATATTTGCCTGCGCGCCCGAATGCGGTTGAACATTAGCGTGCTGTGCGCCGAAAATCTCTTTCGCCCGGTCAATCGCCAATTGCTCAACCGTATCGGCAAATTCGCAGCCGCCGTAATAACGCTTTTTCGGATAACCTTCCGCGTATTTGTTCGTAAAAACCGAACCCATCGCCTGCAAAACGGCTTCCGACACGAAGTTTTCCGACGCGATAAGTTCCAAACCGTTCGCTTGCCGTTTTGTTTCATCGTCAATCGCTTTGCTAATAATCGGGTCTGCTTCCCCTAAATTTGCACTAAAAAGATTATTCATTCTGTTCCCTCAATTTTCTTCGTTTTTGTCTGAATTGCTTTACATCATAAACCGTAAAGAAGTTACTCTCAAATTGCCTTGCTCCAAAAAGGAAACGCCGCCCCAATGAGCGACGTTTCAACTAAAATGATTTTAGCAACAAATTATGATGCTTTCTTCATATTGGCTTCAATTTGCAGGTTAACGGTTATGTTGTCAGACAACATCGCCGTTCCGTTTGGCAGATTGGTTCCATAATTTACGCCGAAGTCGCGGCGGTTGATTGATGTTTCAGCCGTGATGCCCATTTTCATTCCACCTTTTTCGCCCGGCAGAAAGCCCGCTACTTGAAACGGAATCGTCATCTGTTTGCTCACACCTTTCATTGTAAAATCGCCGGTCACCATCCAATTTTTTCCTTTCTTTTCAACTTTCGTGCTTTTAAAGGTCATATCGGGATATTTTTCGACTTCAAAAAAATCAGCCTTGCGCAGATGTTTGTCGCGCGGTGCAACGCCCGTGTCCACACTCTCTGTTTTTGCGGAAAATTCGACCGTTGATTTTGTTACGTCCTTTCCGTCATAATTCACCGTTCCGGTAAAATTGCGGAAATAACCGGGAACATCAACCAGTCCCATATGTTTAACGCGGAAACCAATTGCACTGTGTGCTTTATCAAAGCTATAAGCTCCGGTTATTTCCTCAGGCTTTAATTTCGTATCGGCAGCGAATTCACCGGCAAAAGTTTCTGCTGATACAGTGTTTGAAGACGCGCCCAAATTAAATAAAGCCAGTACCGCGGCAAAAGCCAAAATTCCGATGGCTAAAAAAGTTACTCGTTTGATTATCATATCTGCTCCTTTCTCTAATTTCTGATTATTTGACGCTTTGTTAAAAGCGGTAAAAATTTATTTTCCTTTCAAAAATTGGTTAGTGATTTCCGCAACCCGCTTGCCTTGAAAACGCGCTGCCGCAAGTGCTGTTTCGTCGGGTGGAATCGTGCCGTTACCTGAGGTGTGCGAAACGCCGTAAGGGTTGCCCGATTGAAACTGAACGGGGTCGTTGTAACCGGGCGAAACGATAATCATTCCCCAATGATAAAAAACCGAATTGAGCGACAAAATCGTGTTTTCGTGTCCGCCGTGCGCCGTTGCTGCGCTCGAAAAAGACGAGCCGATTTTATCAATCAACGCCCCGCGCCCCCAAAGCCCGCCCGTCGTGTCAATAAACGCTCGAAGCTGTGAAGTCGCCCCGCCATAACGCGTCGGCGTCCCGAAAATAATCGCGTCCGCCCTCATCGGTCGTCGCTTCCGCCACATCTCGCGTCGCTTCGACGTTTTTCTTCCAGCCTTCGTTTGAATTTATCGCTGCTTCAGGTGCGGTTTCCTTCACTTTTAATAATTTTGTCTCCGCGCCCGCTTCCCTCGCGCCTTCCTCAACCGCTTTCGCCAACCCGTAAGTTGTTCCTGTTGAACTGTAATAAATAATAGCAACTTTTCCCATTGTAAATTTCTCCCTTTATACATTTATAAGATTTTAATTTTCGGTGCTTTGTTTAAGCTGTAGACACTTATTAAGCTAAAAAATTAATCGTCATAACGACCATTTATCAAGAATCAACGACCTTTGTCAAATAATCTTTGCTTAATTTGAGTAACAATCAAAAATTTGAAGTTCTGAATGTGTCTTGGGGTGAAAATGGCTTGACAAATATTTGAAAATAAATTAGTTAACCGCCCGTCTGCCACGTTTTTATTACTTCTATCGGGTAGATTAGCATCAGGATATTGATTAAAAGGCTGTCGCGAATCCAGAAAATTAAAACGATTTCGGTCAGCGCAAACAATGCGAGCGAACGCCAAAAAGCGAGTTTGTGCGCGATGAGAAACCCAGTGGCGCAGCAAACAATGTCGCCGAACGAATTGGCAATCGAATCGCCGAAATATTCGAGCGAGATGGTCGCGGCGCGGTAACGTTCGATGACAGATTTTGAGTTTTCCAAAACTTCCCACGCGCTTTCAGTAGAAACAGCAATCAACAAAAGCCAAGCGAGTGATATTTTGCGACGAAAAATCAAATACAATATGCCGTAAAAACCGAGTCCGTGAAGAATGTGCGTAAAGGAATAAGGGTCGAAAAGATGCTGCGAATTATGCGTGCCCCAAGCGTCGCTTGACCACAGTTGAACGGGCGTGTCCCATTTGCACCACCAGATTCTGCCTTGATAAAAAAGAACAAAAATCGCACCGATGATAACGGCAAGCATCAGCAGATACGGCAAATAATCGCGTCGTGAATTGAATGGTTTGAAATCGTTTTTATTTTCTATTGTTTCGGATGCCAAAAATTTATTTAACCCGCGCCTATTTATTTTCTATTTTGATAACTCCGAAACTTGCGCCTTTTTCAATTTCTTTGAGAATGAGCGGAACGAGCGCTTGCAACGTTTCGAGTTTGTTGTTGATACCGATGAGAACAAAGATAGTAATAGCAAATTTATTTAAGTTCTGTTGTTTCGGCAGATTTGTCCATTGTTACAAAAGCTTCAAAACCTTCAAGTGTTACGAGTCCGAGCAGTTCGCCGTTTCTTTTCCCTAGCCAATTCGTTTCGCGGACGGTTAAAACTTCGTGCGCCGCGCCGAAACTTTCTTTAAGTTTTAAGGGCAAATTCTCGTCTAATAAAATTTTCATTGATTACATCTTTATCGGCAAAAAGTTCGGAAGCTAATTTTATTACTTTCAAAACTTGGTCTTTGGAAACAGACGGATAGTTTTCGAGAAATTCTTCCATCCGGTTGTCTTCGAGATAATCAAAAAGAATACTAACGGGAACTCGCGTGCCGTTGAAAACAGGCGTTCCCCCCAAAATTTGTTGGTCTATATTAATCGCTTTTTCTGCCATATATTTATTTTGCGCTAAAGACTATTCGTGTCAAGTTTTTTTCTAGCTTGTTTCGGTATATTTGCCGCTCGTTTCGCCGGCGAATTCGCCGCTTTGCTGCAATAATTTGGCGATCAAGCCTGTCCAGCCCGTCTGATGGCTCGCGCCCAAGCCGCAGCCTTTGTCGCCGTGAAAATACTCGTAAAAAAGAACGTGGTCGCGCCAGTGTTCATCAGTCTGAAACTTTTCCGAGTTGCCATAGACTGCGCGGTTTCCTTCCGCATCCTTCAAAAAAATTCTTGATAGACGAAGGGATAATTCCTGCGAAACTTCCCATAGCGTAAGCATTTTTTCCGAGCCGGTCGGAAATTCAATTTTGAAATCTTCACCAAAATAAAAATCGAACTTTTGGAGAGCTTCGATTAACAGGTAATTGACCGGAAACCAGATTGGACCACGCCAGTTCGAGTTGCCGCCGAACATCCCAGAGTGCGATTCGCCCGGTTCATACTCGACCGTATATTTTGTGTCAGCTACTTCAATTGTATAAGGATTTGCTTTGTGGACGCGCGACAGAGAGCGAATGCCGTAGCTCGATAAAAACTCGCTTTCCGAAAACATCACGCGCAGAACGCGCCGCAGACGCGCCGGGTTGACCAACGCGAGCAGCCGCCGGTTTTCCTTGCCTGCCTGCTGCATACAGGCAATTTCGTCGGTTAAATCAGGACGATGTTTTAAAAACCATTCGGTGCGTTTTCTGAATGCGGGCAAATCGTTGAGCCAGGCTTCTTCAAGGGTTTCAACCGCGAAAAGCGGAATCAGTCCGACCATCGAACGCAGGCGAAGCGGGACGTTGCGCTGATTCGGCAGATGCAGAACATCGTAGTAAAAACCGTCGCGCTCGTTCCAAAGCTCGGTGTTTTCGTTACCGAGATTGTTCATGGCGTCGGAAATATAAACAAAATGCTCAAAAAACTTGCTCGCCACGTCTTCGTAGACTTTGTCGTCTTTGGCAAGTTCGAGCGCGATTGCCAGCATATTCAGGCAATACATCGCCATCCAACTTGTGCCGTCGGATTGTTCGAGCAGACCGCCGTCGGGAAGTTTCGTGTTTCTATCAAATACGCCGATGTTGTCGAGACCGAGAAATCCGCCTTCAAAAACATTGTTGCCTTCGGCGTCTTTGCGATTTACCCACCACGTAAAATTTAAGAGCAGTTTATGAAAGATTTTTTCCAAAAAGTCACGGTCGGGCTTGCCAGTACGCTTGGCTTCGATTTGATAAACTCGTAAACTCGCCCAAGCGTGAACCGGCGGATTGACATCGGAAAATGCCCATTCATAAGCAGGCATCTGCCCGTTCGGGTGCATATACCATTCACGAAGAAGCAAGATAAGTTGCTCTTTAGCAAACTCGGAATCGACTATAGCCAGTGAAACACAGTGGAACGCCAGATCCCAAGCCGCATACCACGGATATTCCCATTTGTCCGGCATCGAGATAACGTCATCGTTGTAGAGATGTTTCCATTCCTTATTGCGCCCATTTAAGCGCTGTTTCGGTGGCGGCGCGAATTTACCGTCACCTTCGAGCCAGGTTTTAGTAACATAATGATAAAACTGTTTTGACCAAAGCATTCCCGAAAGCGATTGCCGCATCACGTTTTTCGCGTCACCGGTTAAATTATCTGGAATGATTTCAGCATAAAACTCGTCGGCTTCTTTTTTTCTTTCGATGAAAACATTTTCACAATCTTTAGTAAATTCGCCGTGGTTTTTAAACTGCTGACTGCTGACTGCCGACTGCTGACTGCTTAAGCGTAAGTAAACGGTTTTACTCGATTGCGGCGGTAAATTAAAAACATATTGCACCGACGCTTTTGTTCCTGTTTGTTTGGGATTGATCGCTTCTTTTTTATTAGTTACGACAAAATCGTTGATACCGTCTTTGGCAAAAGGCGATTCGTTTTTGCCGCCATAAAGTTTTTCAAAATTCGTGGCGTTTTCAGTAAAAAGGAGCTGCGATGCGCCTCCGCTGATTAAATAAAAATCGCCGCGCTTTTCTTCCCAAAGGTGGATCAGCGAAAGATTTTCCACCGTGATTTTGACTTCTTCCATTTGCGGCTTTCCCGACTTTTCATACCAAGACCAGCGATTGCGAAACCAAACTGTCGGCAAAATATGAAGCGGCGCGGTTTCTGTGCCGCGATTTGTTGCCGTGATTTTTATGCAAAGATCTTCAGTGTCGGCTTTGGCGTATTCGACAAGAACATCGAAATATTTGTCTTCGTCAAACACGCCCGTGTCCATCAATTCGTATTCAGGCTGTGTTTTATCGCGTTCGCCGTTTTCTTTGTAGAGTTTTTTGTAAGGAAATTCGCTTTGCGGATATTTATAAAGAAACTTCATATACGAATGAGTCGGCGTATTATCCGCATAAAAGTAATATTCTTTAACGTCTTCGCCGTGGCTGCCGTTATCTCCGCCAAGCCCAAAAAGTCTCTCTTTCAAAATAGCGTCTTTGCCGTTCCACAACGACAAAGCGAAACAAATGCGCTGTTTGCGATCACAAATTCCCGCAATCCCGTCTTCATTCCAGCGAAATGCTTTGGACGCGGCGTGTTCAAACGGAAAATAATTCCACGCCGCACCGTCCGACGAATAATCTTCGCGGACAGTTCCCCAGGCACGCTCGCTCACAAACGGTCCCCAAAGTTTCCAATCCTTCTCGCGCGTTCGCGCCTCTTCGAGCCTTTTTTCCTCTGCCTTCACTAGTTTACCTCGATGTTTTTTCGGTAACAGAATGTCATAGAATTTGCTTGCTCGTCTAGCCGAATAATTGCCTGAGAAAAAATTAAAGATTCAAGAATTAAGATTCAAGATTTAAGTTCTCAATTTTACATTTTGAATCTAGAATTACAAGAGAAACACTCAAGCCCATCAGCATGAAGAAAACCATTGCTACTTCCGCATCGCCGAGATTGAAATGCACCAAACCGCTCGTAAAAAACCCAACAAGACTGCCAAAGCCGCCCAGAATAATTCCCTTTTTTTGCCAATCAGATGAGTTTGGATTTTCGATTTTCGATTTTCGATTTTCGATTCTAAGGTAATTCAAAAGCGTTTTTCCGTACCTCCATAAAACCCAAAGCCAAAGCAGAAGCGCAGGCAATCCGCGCTCGACAAGGAGCTGCAGCGGCGTTGAGTGAAAATGTCCCATTGGTAATTTGCCGTCGTCAAATAAACGCCATTCTTTGGCGTAACGCTGGATGGAATCCATTCCGACACCGAGAAAAAAATTTCGCGCATCCTTCGTCCACAAGTTAAAGCCTTCTTTATAAACTGTTTGCCGGTAAATTGTGGAATCATCCTTCTGGTCGAAAAAACCGACTTGACGGCTTTGCTGAACAAAAATAAGCGCCGCAACCGTGAGCGGCAGAGCTATCAACGCTAATGTCAGAAGCATTTTGCGGTTGCCATTCACCAAGACGATGGCAAATGCCGCCGCTAGAAAACCAAGTTGCGAAGCACGCGTTACCGTTAGAAAAAGCGCGAGAGTCATGCCCAAAAGACAAAAAAGCAAAACTGCACTGCGCCGCGAACGCTTTTTACCGAGCGCAATAAAAAGCCCGAACACGAGCGCGGCAATGAGCTGCAGAACTTCGGCGTAAGTCGTGTAATGACCGTAAAATCCGGCAGACCGCCAATTTCTACTTTTTTTCCAATCGGTGATGCCGAGCTTTTCAAACGTGTTCGCGCCGCTCAGAAGATTGGCGCGTTTAACTTCGACCGTGTAATAAAAATCGGGACGATAAAACTTAACGCGCGTGATCTCTTTCTGCTCAATCGGCTGGATTAAATCGTCTGGAGTTTTAAGTTTTTTGCCATCGGCTTCGAGCAAAGTATCGCCTTCCTCCAGAAGAGCCTTTGCGAGCGGACTCTGGGCGCTCAATCCGTGAATCTCCACGCCGCGCCCGATGATGCGTTCAATCGGTGTCCACAAAACGTTGACCATACATGAAAAAATTAAAGCCCAAGCTAAAAATTTAACGGCGCGAACAGTTTTGAGATTATTGATGACAAAGTAAAAGATCAGAAAAAGAGCGACGTTGCGTAATCTGTCAATTGATGTCGCCGGATCGTAAGAAAAAACGGAAGAAATTGCCGACCAGCCGAAAAATGCCCACAAAGCAATATCGAGCGGAGTTTTTAGAAGTTTCCGGCGCGGTTTGATAAACAGCCGAATCATCCACAAAAACATTCCCGAAAGCCAGGCTATTTGCGTGGCGGCAATCGAATGCGGCGCGGAAAAAATCATTAAAATCAAAAATATAAAAGTGATTCTTTCAAGCCATCTGGGAAGAAGATGCTCCCTTTCGATTTCAGCAATTTTGTCAAGCCAAACTAGCAATTTTTGCATAAAAAATCAGCCGCTGAGAATACAGAGCATCACGCTGAGAAGATTAACCATACCGCTTCGCGTGCACACAGATTAACACAGATTAATATAGTGGTAAGTGGTAAACTGTAAATGGTAAGTCAAGACTCGTAAGCAGGAATCTAATTTTCACTCACCCTTCATCATTTAACAGTAAGCTGCCTGTATTATCGGTAGTTGATTTTACTGTCTATTCTTCGATATTTTTAAGATATGAATTATGAAAATGTGCAAACTGATTTGAGCCTGACCGCCGAAATTAAACTTTACTATGATTTGTATATTCCCAAAAATATCAGAAAACCCGCACCGCTGCTCATTGCCGTTCACGGCTACGGAGCGCACAAACGCTATATGCTGCGTGAGGCGGTGGCTATCTCAAGCGACAAATTCGTTGTCGCTTCGATCCAAGCGCCTTTTCAGCATTGGCGCGATGCGGGCGGAACATACAAAATCGGGTTTGGTTGGTTGACCGACTTTAAACCGGAAGAATCCGTCACGCTGCATCACAATTTTATATTGGAAGTTATAAAAAAACTCGCGGACGAGAAGATAATTAACCAGGAGAAAATTTATCTCTACGGATTTTCGCAAGCCTGTGCGCTGAATTTTCGGTTTGCCTTCACCTTTCCGCAAACTCTGCGCGGCGTGATTGGCGTATGCGGCGGAATTCCTTCGGATTTAGAAACGAATGAACTTTATAAGCCAACAAATGCCGAAGTTTTGTACGTTTACGGCGATGAGGACGAATTTTACCCGCTTGAAAAATTTCAGACATTTGAACAAAAACTGCGCGAATATGTGCCGCATTTTCAAGCAAAAACTTATGCTGCAAAACACGAAATTACTGACGAAATGCGTGAAGATATAAAAAATTGGTTGATAGTGAACGATTAAAAAAGACAACTAAAAATTGTTATTTGAAAATTAAACTTAACCTTCACTCAATACTTTCCACTATCAACTGTCAATTATCAACTAATTTTCAGCTTTTTAATCTCGACTTGGTCCTGAACGTCAGCGGGCAGAATTAAACGCAGAGAGTTTTCTCCCGCTTCATTTCTGAAGATTTCCACTTGTAAGTTTTCCGTTTTGACAGATTCCAGAACCGAGCGCGCGCCGTATAAAACGACGGTGGCGGTTTTGCTTTGATTTTCCATTTTAACCGGGACGGAATAAAGTTTTTCGCCGCGTTTTTCGCCGATTTTGAATGATACGCTAACTACTGTGTCAAGCAACGTAACTTTCGGATTAACGAGATTAAGCTCAACTTGTTGAGCAGTGAAATCCGCTTGGCGATTATCAACATTAACCTTTTCCGTCGAAACCGAATCGAGCGATTTGACGAAACTTGACGGACCGCGAACACGCACTTTTGGCGGCGAAACGGTCGGGCTGTATATTTCAAAATTTTCCGCGAGCGTGCCTTCTGTTTCGACCTTGACTGAAACATCGCGTTCTTCGACCGTTTCGAGGTTGACTTGGATTTTACTTGGCACAATTTCTTCAATCCGAACGCCCGTCGGAAGTTCAACTCCGACACTTTCGGCGTTTAATTCAACTAATCGCTCGCCTGCCTGAACGTCGGTCAAATCAAGTAAAACAACTAAATTCCGAGGATCAATCTGGTCAATTTTCCGCTTGTCGCCGGTAATCCTAATCACAACTTCCTGAACCGGAGAATTCGTTATATCAATGTTGTTGGAGACACGCAAATTTAACGCAATGTTTTTAAACCATGCAGAGACCGGCGCGCGCAGTCCGGTAACGCCAAGCCAGAGAGCAAATGTGATGACCAGCGCCACCGCTTTGATCACCCAGTCGTCCAGAAACAAGCGGCGAATCAGTCCGCGCAATGAAAATTGCCGTTCCTGTCGAAATAATTTTTCTATTGAAAAAGGAAACATTTGTTAATTATCAGTTATCAGTTATCAGTTTGCACTCCATAATTAACAGCAAACATCTGACAACGAACATTTTATCCTAAAGTAATCTCCGTTTCGGTCTCGGTTATTGTTTTGGTTGGTTCGCGTTTTTTTTCGACAACAGCAATGCCCATCGCGCCCAGGAGCAAGCTGCGAAGCGCATTTGTATCCAAATGACGTTTAACCTGTCCGCCTTCGACAAAAGTTATCAAACCCGTTTCCTCGGAAACTACTACGGAAATGGCGTCTGAACCTTCTGTGATGCCGATTGCCGCGCGATGCCGTGTACCTAATTCGCGCGAAATGCCCGGATTTTTTGTGAGGGGCAAAAAAACCGAAGCGGCGGCAATGCGTTCCCCCTGAATAACAACCGCGCCGTCGTGTAAGGGTGTTGAGGGACTGAAGATTGTAACCAGCAAATCGTAACTGAGTTTAGCGTCGAGCGACACGCCCGCGTCAATGAAATTTCGCAAACCGACATCGCGTTCAATAACAATCAATGCTCCGGTTTTTTCTGACGAAAGAGTAGTTGCCGCCAGTACAATTTCATCATAGATTGTTTCGCCGAGACCACCGCGCTGACGACGCAAAACCGGAAGACGCAGACGATTGCCGAAATAAATCAGCGTCTGCCGAATTTCCGATTGAAAAAGAACGATGATCGCCACACCGATATACAGCACGGCTGAACGCAAAACAAATTCGAGCGTGGCAAGGTCTTGCGCGACGGCGAACCAGTATAACAAAGCTAAAATAACTATTCCGATAACAGTTGGAACAGCCCGTGTGCCGCGCAGAAGTTTGAGGACAACATAAACAATAATAAAAACCAAACCAATATCCAGCACGCTGCGCACTGTGTTAATTGTTGGAATGTAATCGTTTAATTGCATTTTTAGATTCAAGAATCAAGATTCAAGATTCCGAATTTAATTTTGAATCTTGAATTGTTACTCTAAATGTTTCGGATTCGCCTCTTTCATATTCGTCCCTCTGAGACTCGCCGTCTCCAAGAATATCATATCAACTTTCGGCTCGGCTTTTTTCATCGCTCTCTCGACTTCAGCAATCGTTTGAATGACTTCCGTATTCGACAAATCGTTTTTCAGATTAATATGCGCATTGACCAAAATTTGTTTTGGGGCAAGATGCATTGTTAAAAGTTCGACCACACTGACAACGCTCGGATGCGCTTCGATGGCTTGGCGAATCGCCGCGACATTTTTTGTCGTCGCCGCTTCACCCAAAAGAAGTCCGCGCGAAGTTCGCGCCAAACCGAAGGCGACAAACGCTAAAACGACGCCAATTGATACTGAAGCAATACCGTCCCACATCACGCCCTCGTAAGGCGGAACTTTGTATTGTCCGAGCAGCAGCCCGACAGCTGCTAACACGATTCCGACGAGCGCGGCGGAATCTTCAAAAATAACGGTTTTTGCCGTCGGATCTTTTGATTCCTTAAGATACTGGACAAAAGTCATCCCTTCGTAATGCGCTTCGTTGATTTCCTGGTAAAGCGCTAAAGCGATTGAACCGGCTTCCAGCACAAAGGAAATTCCTAAAATCCAGTAAGCCCACGCCAGATTTGTAATTTCGTGCGGATGCCGAATCTTTTCGATACCTTCGTAAATGGCGTAAGTCGCCCCGACTCCAAAGATAAATATGGCGGCAATAAACGACCAGAAAAAGCGTTCCTTGCCGAAACCGAACGGATGTTTTTCCGATGCCGGACGTTTGTAAAAACGCAGTCCCAACAGCAAAAAAACCTGATTGGTAGTATCTGCCAGAGAGTGCAGGGTTTCTGCCATCATTCCCGAAGAACCCGTAAAAAGAGCACCAATAAATTTCAAAATCGTAATTAAACCATTTGCAAAAAGTGCGCCCAAAACGGCTAGCATTTATTTTCTCCTTCAACTATAAATCGTCAAAATTTTAATTTTAATGATTAAACATAATTCGGCAATCTGCAATTACTAAATTATCTAAGTTGCCAGCTACAGATTCTTTACCCCCGAAGGCGCAGAGAGGGAAAGCAGAAAATGGAAACCGGAAAATTATCGGTTTTAAATTTTGCACTATCCACTATACGTTTTGCATTGTCTTCACCTCCAGCGTCTCAGCGGTTTAATTTTTGTTTAGAAGGCGGCAACTTGGATTAATTTCTTCGTTTGATTTTTTTGCTGTGCATAAAGCCGACCAGATTTCCCTGTTCATCAATCACACCGAGCGCGCCGATACCGTTTTCGCGCATCAGAGCCCGCGCCTCAACGAGAAGCGCGTCCGATTCGACAAAATAATCGGGCGTAATCGGGCGCATGACATCTTGAATTTTGGTTTTATTCCAATTTTCACGCGGCAATTTCTTTAAGTCTTCAAGCGCTAAAATACCGTACAGCTGCTGGTTGCCGGCAACGGGAAAAACGATGTAGCGGTATAGCGGCAAAATTCTGTCAACAAATTCTAAAACACTCATCTCAGGCGCAACCGGAATCGGCAGCTTCATAACGTCCTTAACAACAATCTTTTCCAACTCATTCGTTTGCCGGATAATTGCTCGCGCTGCGTCATATAAAAACAGCCCGACCAGACCCGTCCACAATCCGGTAAAGAAATCTCCGCGCGCAAAAGCGATAAATAATCCGAAGACAAAAAGCGCAACAGCAATTATTTGTCCGCAACGACCAGTCAAAACGGTTGCTTCGTTGAGGTCTGTGCCGCGCCGCCAGAGGTATGCGCGAAGCAATCTGCCGCCGTCAAGCGGGTAACCGGGGAAAAGATTAAAAACCGCCAGAAGAAAATTCATCAAACACAACAGAAAAAATAAAGGCGTGATGATATTCGTGCCGAGCAGATTGGTAATTTCCATCACGCCCAGGAAAAGTAAGGCAAGCAGGAAACTGGCAGCCGGTCCGGCGATGGCAATGCGGAATTCGGCGCGCGGCGTTTCCGGTTCGTGGCGCAGGCGCGTCAAACCGCCGAACGGATGCAGCACGATTTCAACCACTTGAACGCCTTCCATCCGCGCGACAACCGCGTGAGCAAGTTCGTGCAGAAAAATCGAAGCGAAAAAAACCAGAGTCGTCAGCACGCCGAAAAATAAACTTGTTAAAATATTGCCGACTATCGAATTAATATTGTTTGCCGTAATCCAGGACAGCACGACAAGCACAAAAAACCAGCGGTAATCGATCCGCACGGGTATTCCGTATACGTGAGCGATAAGGAGTTGACGCTTGAAAAATTCGAGAATTTGCATCGTTAAAATTAAACCACAAAGTTTACCGATGCCGAAGAAGATTTTCGCTTGCTACAGATTTGTATTTTCAATCAGCACGACATCCGAGTTGAACCTCCCGGGCGCAAGCTATGAGCCATCGGGCGTGAAAGTGAACAGCAATCAAGTTCTTACAAGTGAGCGTAAAAAAAATAAGCATTTGACAATTAACGCGCTGTCCAACGCCGCGATTGAGCCGCTGTTTAAGAGCGGAGCGATTAAACAGTCAACTCGAACGTTTTGTTGGGCGCTGCGTACCCGTAAGCCTTTGTCTACTGTGTATCATCCTCCAAGATTGCATCACATATTTCAACGCACTCGTTACAAATGTAAACGTTCGGACCTGCTATCAGCTTCACAACTTCCTTTTGTTTCTTCCCGCAAAACGAGCAATTCACTTCTTTAGGCTCGACAGGCGGAGCAGGAACGTTTGTGCTTCCCTCTACTGATGTTGTGCTCTCAACTTTCGACAAAGCTATTTCCTCTTCCAACTCAGCCAACCGCTTCTCATAACTCTCGAACAGCCATTGCAACAACCTGCGCACGCTGGCAGGCGTTTGCTCCCAGTCTTCTTTCGTTACTTGTTCATCTAAAGCGGCAAACGAATCGAGTTCCATAATCGGTTTGTATCAGAGCTATCGCAAAACTCAACAAGGCATTCGACGCTGAGCGTGCGAGGGTAGCTATGAGATTGCAGTACGATATTTACGATATTATCGAAGTTGTTTGTTAAACTATCTCTACGCTTCAAACGGTACTTCGGAGTTTTGCAAAATATGTGGTTCGTTACGTGAAACTTTGGCGAGGAGTTCGGGTTCCTCAAACATATGCAGAAGACCTCTGACGGTTGCGTAGCGCGGTTCATCCGAGATAAGGACAGGCAGATTAACCTTTTCGCGCAAGTATTGGTCAATCCCGCTCAAAAGCGCGCCGCCGCCGGTCAGGATAACGCCTCGATCAAAGATATCCGCGGCAACTTCCGGCTGAAGCTCCGTCAGGGTGTCGGCGACAACCTGCGCGATCCGCCGCATAATACTTTCTATTACCGGATAAATTTCTCCCACCGTCACTTCAACCGCCGCTGGACTTCCCGTCTGCACATCACGCCCACGGGTATGCACGGTTTGACCGATATCTTCGGGCAGAATAACGGTGGCAAAGTCCGTTTTAAGCTTTTCGGTTGTTTCATCACCAACCTGTAAACCGCGATGGCGGCGCAAGTAATTTGCTAAAGCCAAATTTATGTCTATACTTCCGATGCGCTCGGAACGCGAATGGACAATCACTCCTTTTGCAACGATTGCAATGTTGGTTGTTCCCGCGCCGATGTCAACAATGGCGGAAGCGCGTTTGTCTTTTGAACTGACACCGGCGCCGAATGCTGCCGCCAAGCCTTCTTCCATCATATAAACTTTACCGATGTGAGCTTCTTCGGCAGCGTTGAGAAGAGCGCGCTGCTCGACGTGCGTGACGTCGGAAAGCATACTCATCACGGCTTGCAGAGAAACCTGCGAACCGCCGGTTTTAGCTTTTTTAACAAAGTACGCGAGCATTTTTTTCGTGTGTTCAAAATCTGCCACCACACCACCGATAAGCGGAGCTAAAACCTTAATATCGCGCCCTTCACGTCCGTGCATATCAAACGCTTCTTGTCCGTAGGCAACTATTTCATTAGTCAGTTCATTGACTGCGACCAGTGAAGGCTCGTCCAGCACAATGTCGCGCCCTTTGACGGCAATCAGGGTGCTGGCTGTTCCCAAATCAACCGCCATCGAATCGGTAACAAATTTTCTGAGTGATGAAATTCCCATCATAGAGGCAATTTTTCCTATCATGAACACAGTAATTAAAGTTATCAAAGGTAACCGAATTAACTTCTTTTCGTTCAGAATACGGCTAATTTCCGTTTAGTTCCATTTTACTTCAAAAAGTGAGACGGGCTGCAAACGATTTTTTACGTTTAGAGGTTCGCAAGGAATGAATGAAAAAAGATTGCCACATTCGATTGCCGTCGCCTCACTTACTAAAATTTGTCCGCCCCGCGTGTTTGATTCGAGCCGCGCAGCCAAATTGACCGTATCGCCGATTGCCGTATATTCGGAGCGTTGGTCTGAACCGATATAACCGATGGTCGCTTCGCCCGTGTGAAGTCCAATGCCGATATTGACCGGAACGAACCCTTCGGTCGTTAATTCCTGGTTGAGAGAAATCAACCTCTTCTGCATTGTAACAGCTGTTCGAACAGCATTTTCAGCATCTTTCGGCGTGGTGTTCGGCGCACCGAAAATTGCCATCAAGCCATCACCGATATATTTGTCGAGCGTTCCTCCGTGAGCAAAAATTATTTCCGACATCGCGGAAAAATATCTGTTTAAGAGTCCGACGACTTTTTCCGGTTTTTCCCGTTCCGAAAAGGCGGTAAATCCGCGAATATCAGCAAAGAGAACCGTAATGGTCTGATTGATTCCGCCTAGTTTAAATGAATCGGGATTTTCAAGCAACTGTTTTACGACATATTCAGGCATAAAACGACTGTAATTTGCTCGCGCCACTTCTTCGCGCGCCAAGCGCTTGTGCGCCTTGATAGTTTCAACAGTTACCGCCGTCTGTGCCGCTACCGCGCTGATCAGTTGTAGATCATTAGTGCTGAACGAGGCAAACGGGTTAAACCGGTCGGCATAAACCACACCGTGAACATTTGATTCGGTTATCAACGGCGCGCAGATAGTTGAGCGGACACCTTGCGAAACAATTGATTCAGCACCTGAAAACTGTGCATCAGTCGCTGCGTCCTGTGATAATAGAGCTATTTTCTCCCGCATTACCTTTTGCGTAATCGTCCGACTGATAGAAAATTTTTCAGACAAACTTTCCAGCTTCGCGTCTCGCGCTCTGATAGCAATCGGATAAAGACTGTAAGCCAAAATTTTTCCGTCCGAAGTTTCATCTGC
>MWVV01000160.1_pt1 | contig 23908 bp, 26 predicted proteins | sample 1047281 | NCBI WGS metagenome assembly MWVV01 (sample SAMN06349986, study PRJNA376086) | soil metagenome | isolation source: PT-2 sample Antarctic (ecotone) soil | place: Antarctica | collected 2015-01-13 | reverse complement strand
CAACCGTTTGGGCGTATCAAGTCTGTTGGCTGAATAATTACCGCAGGAAAAAGAATCCGGCTGATGTCAAAGAACACATTGAAAATGCGCGTTGGAGAATAAAGCTATGAATTGCACTCAGGCTTCATTTAAATGAGGTTGCCTTACAGAAAGGTTTTATCCGTGAAGTGAAAGGAAAATTTGTTGTCGTTGACGAGAATTCGCTTCTGGCTCTGCGTGATAATCCAACCGTTTCAATCGTAACAGCGGCGGAATACGGCAAGAATAATCTCGAATTATTAAATCGCAGCGGGTTACTACCGCGCAATTTGAGCGATGACCAAAAGGCAAAATATATGTATGTCGCGCATCACGAAGGTTTCGGCAGAGCATTGAGATATTTGACTAATTCCAATGACGTGGACGAAGCAACGGCTAAATATATTTTGACGAAAAACTATGCTGCCGGACTGAAAGATAAATACGGTTCTTATGTCGAAGCATATAAACATTGGGCAGAAGGCACTTCTCGTCGAACTTTTCCGTCTCAAGTCGGTTCTAAAACGATGAACACATATGTTCAAAAATACGGAAATTACGAACAAGGTTATCGTGCTTGGCTGACAGATTACGTCAACGCCAAAATACAGCCGGAAAGTTACAGAAAATAAATTCTTCCGGCTCATAATTAAACAAGTTTTAGTTGTGAAGTTTAGACACAACTGCTTATTAAACCAAATGAGATGAATCTGGAATGAAAAGATTTAAAGCAATCGGTTTCTTTACAATTTTAATTTCACTTTTTTTAACAGTTAAAGTATTTAGTCAAATTAAAGAAGGTGAAACGGTTTTGGCTGCGAAGCAGACTTTGCCGGGCAAGTTACAACTAGTAAAGTTTGTTTCCGACGACAAAGCTGCGGCAGTCTATATCAAGCTAAACAATAAAATTATTAAAGAGTTAAATTATGAGTCAGCATACATCGAGCAAAGCTACCCGCAAGGCTCGCCGAAATTTTTCCTCATCGGACTTTCCACTGAATCCCTGGTTTGCGCGGTCAAATTTGTAATTCTCGATTTGTCGAAAGGTCTTCCGAAAGTTACCGATGAATTTGGAAATTGTGGAGACGCGCCGAAAATAACTTACCGTAATCAATCTTTAACACTCAATTTTCCGCCGGGAGAAAGTGGAAGTAAATACACAATCGGCAAAAAGCAAATCTGGATATACAGCAGCGGCAAACTAAAAAGTCTGAAATAAATTATTGATTATATTTTAAGCCGCGAAATTGAAAATATGAGAATAAAACCTCAATTGTATTTAGTTCTGATATTTATTTCGTCTTTTTTGTCAGGGGCGAGTTGTCTGCAAAAGACCGCCGAAATGAATCGGGAAAAAACGCCTGCAAATTCTGCACAGGTTACAACCGACACAAATATTTCTTTACCGGAAGAAATGAAAAATATCCCGACGCCATCGGGGAAAAGAGGCGAAGACAAATTAACCGGCAAATTCGTCTGCTCACCGAAGCAACTCCGGCAAGGCGATGTTCTGACTCTAACAATGAACAAGCCGCACGGCGGTTATTTGGAAATTATCACACCGACAAAAGAATACATTTTTATTTCGGAACTCGACGGTTACGATTTAGTCGAAGAAAGCAAAAAAGCGGGCGCAAATCCATTTTACGGCGCGTCAGAATTTGCCAAACTGGACGAATTAAAGATAAACACGGCTGAAGCGACAACCGTTGACGCTGAAAAAGACAAAGTGAACGGAAAATACCAGCTTGAAAAAATATTCTCTGTTTCAGGCGAGTACAAAATTCTTTTAAGTAAAGATTCTTTTGAAACAGACGACCCAACAATCACAGGACAATGCGAGGTTTATTACACAAATATAAATCAACAACAATAAATATTTTGATTGGAAATCCGAAACAAATCGGCAATCGCAATCTGATTTATCCCGGTCAGAAATTGATTATTCCGAAAGGCGTCAATCAATCCGTGCCAACTGCACAAAAAACGCCCGCGGCAAATAAACCTAAACAACCGGCAAACTGGATGAGGCATTGCGGATATGTATCGTAATTACTCTAGAATTGCTCTATTATTCCTTCTCTAATTTTCCCCATCACCTTTTTTACCTTTACGTTTTTCACCTTCGCTTTTCGGTTTTTCCGCCGGCGGCTCCGGTTTACGCGGAGGCGGATTGGAAATTACCGGCTTCGGCGCGTCTTCATTTTGCGGAGGCGCAGTCGGTTTGAGGGTCGTATCAGGTTTTGTTATATTACTCGGCTCGGTCGAAGTCGTCGTGCTTTCTTCTCCGCCCGTTATTGTGCTGGGGTTGTTTTTACGGATTTTCGTGCCGGTGTTAAAACTCACGCCGAGCGTTCTGCCGATTTCATCAGCTTTTTCGAGCTTCTCTTGTTCCTCACGCTTGCGTAATTCGGCATTTCGCTTGATGTCGGCGGGCATCGGCGGTGTTTTATAAAAACTATCCTTCGGCTTGCCTTTCATAAACGGAATCATAAACGCATTAAAGTAAGGCAATGCGCCGTGTCCGCCGGTCATACTGTCGCCGAGATTCTCTTTCTTCAAAGGATTTCCCATCCAAACGCCCGTTACATACGTCGGCGTGTAGCCGACAAACCAAACGTCCGTGTGATCGTTGACCGTGCCGGTTTTGCCCGCGAGCGGATGCCCACTGGCGTTTGCGCCCGGTGCAGTTCCGCCGGCACTCGTCACACCGCGCATCATTTCGACCATTGTTCCGGCAACATATTCGCTGGTTACCCTAGAGGTCGTGCCTTTCCATTCTTCTAAAAGGCTTCCGTCGCGGCTCATCACTTTTCTGATAAGATGCGGCTCGACGCGCAGACCTTTATTCGGAAACGCCGAATAAGCCGAAACCATTTCAATCAAGGAAACTTCGCTTGCGCCGAGCGCAGATGGCAGACTAGGCGACATCGGATTAGTAATACCGAAGCGGCGCACCATTTGTGCGCCGGTCTGTACGCCAACTTGGTCGAGCAGATGAACCGCCGCTAAGTTTAGCGATTTTGCCAAAGCGATTTTCATCGGCACGTTGCCGTGACTTAAAGACCCGTCGTAATTGTGCGGCATCCAGCCGCCGCGTTTTATCGGCGCACCGCTGACCATCGTATCCGGTGTCATTCCCCATTCAACTGCCGCCGTATAAATAAAAGGTTTATAAGCCGAGCCAGTTTGCCGGAGTCCCTGGGTCGCGTTGTTAAATTTGCTGGTGTAATAATCGTAACCGCCGACCATTGCTATGACTTCGCCGGTTTTAGCGTTAAGGGAAACAATCGAGGCTTGCACTTCCGGAGCCTGCGAAAGAGTAACTTTTAGAGTTTGCGCTTCTTCGTCAGATTCTTTGACTTCAAATTCCGCTAAATATCCAACCTTCAATTCATCTTTCGGTCGCTTGCCGCTTCTGCCCATTTCTTTGGCAGTTATAATTGCTTTGTATCTGCCAAAACGAATTGTCGCTTCGTCTTTGGCTGAATCAACTTTTGTTACCAGACCTTTGATAAATTCACCTTTTTCATAATCATCGCCATACCAATCGGCATGTTTAAAAGTACTCAGCTTGGCTTGAATCGCTTTTTGGTCCGTAATCGGCTGCTCATTTTCGTCTAACAAAATATTTTGATAATCGGAACGCCAGCCGCGCCCGCGGTCATAATTTCGCAGACCTTCGCGGACCGCTTTAGTCGCTAGCTTTTGCGCTTCGACGTTAATAGTCGTATAAACCTGCAAACCGCCTTGCGCGACTCGCGTTGTGTATTTATCTTCCAGATATTTGCGGACTTCTTCGACCGGATAATCCCACGCGGTTGATTTCGGCAGTGATTGATAATAAGCCGTGTCGGCTAACTTAATATCTTTAGCTTGCGCGGCTTTGGCTTCCGCTTCGGTGATATAGCCGTATTTCGCCATTTGGCTGAGAACAATATCGCGCCGCTCTTTTGCTTTTTCTCGATTGCGCGTCGGCGAATATTCGGGCGATTTCGGAATCGCGGCGAGCAGAGCGGCTTCATCCAAAGTTAAATCTTTCAATGATTTATTGAAATACGTTCTTGAACCGGCTTCAAATCCGTAAGCACCTGCGCCGAGAAAAACGTAGTTCATATACATTTCGAGAATTTGCCGCTTTGTGTAAAGCCGCTCGATTTGCAGGGCGACCATCCATTCATTGATTTTTCTGGTGTAGGTTTGGTCTTTGTAAAGAAAAAGATTTTTGGCGAGTTGCTGCGTTATAGTTGACGCGCCTTCGGTTTTGCCGGTCGTTACATTTTTGAAAATTGCGCCTCCGATGCGATACGGGTCAATTCCGATGTGGTCGTAAAACCGATAATCTTCAACGGAAATCAGGGCATTTTCGACGTTTTTCGGGATGTCCTGCTCTTTTATCGGAATGCGTTTTTCGAGCGCGAATTCCGCCAGAATCGTTTCACCGTCGTCAGCGTAAATCGTCGTCACCTGCGGCGGACGATAAGTGGCGAGCGCGGAAACTTCCGTTGCGTAACGCGAATTATTTAAGTAATACGAAGCTAAAATACCGGTCAATCCGCCAGCCGAAAGCGCGAGCAGAAGCGCGGTCGGAAACCACACGAATTTCCAAAAGCTGCGCTTTTTTGTAGGAATTGATTCGACTTCCGTTGTTTTAATTCTTTTCATAGCTCTCACCTTTATTATATATAATGATTGGTAATGGTTATTATCTCGACTTCATCAGCCGCAACGATAAAAATTGCCCTGTATTTTTTGTCTAATCTAACCTCAGTCTTGATTAGAAATTAAGCGTAAGAAATTAGACTTGCAAAACACAATTTGTAATCTAATATCTTTAGTTTTAGCGTGTTCCACAACCCTTGCCAACTTCTTGAATAGACTCTGGTGGCAAATCTCTCCCACAATGAACTGAAGACTCCTTCGACTCTTTCCCGAATCGTCGAATGGAGTATTTTCAATTTTTGACTCGTCATATCCGCTCTCGTCAAAAACAACACTCCTTCTTCTTCATATATTTCCGTCTGAAATGTCGTTCCCCGATAACCTAAATCCGCCATACACAAACTGCCTTCTGCCATTAAACTTGCCAACATTCTGGCTCCTGCCCGGTCATCATAACTGGTTGGCAGCAAAACCGCTCCGACTATTTGTCCGGTTCGCGTTGATAAAACGTGCAGTTTGAACCCGAAAAACCACCCTTTCGTGCTTTTCCCAAAATAAGCTCCGTCATCTCTGAGCAACTTGACTCGTCCGTGTCTGATTGTCTGACACATCGGTATCGGAAATGAATCAATCAGATAAATCTCGTCTAAATCTTTGAGCTTCAATGGAATGCTTTCTAAAATCGCGCCCATTTGAAAACTCAACCGATGCCATCTCGCCAGCCATTGTTTGTAACTTGGCAAGTCGGGAAAAGCCTTTGGATCATTGGCTTTCACCAATAAATAGGTGCGTTTGAGCGTGGCTGTTCCAAAATAACTTTGCATCATCGCCACCGCGATTATTTCCGCATCCGTGCATTTCGGATGATGGTTCGACTTTCGCCAATTGCCGCCGTTTTTCTCGCTTTTTAAGCCGTCATCCGCCAAACAATAGACTAAAACTAATTGTTCTTTTATACTTTTCATTGTGTAATCTCCTTCTTTTCGAGCAGGTTTTTTCTCAAAATCATTCTACTCATTTTTTGGAGATTACATAATTTTCTAATCAGGACTCAGGTTGAGATAGAAGACAAAAGTAAAACAAATGCAAAGCAAGCGAACAACGCGACGCATTGGCAAAGGAATTTTTTTTGAGTCGTATCGAAAAGCACTTTTCGTTTCCGCCTGTGTAAATTAACAAGCGAATTATGTCATTTGATTTAAGTGTTGACAAGAAATTTGTCGGGACAATAAAAAAGGCAGTCAAGCGACCGCCTTTTTATATTCAAATTTTTCAAACAAAATTTAATTTCCCAACGCTTTCGCGGCGTTGATTCGTCCGCCGCTTTGGACTTTACCGTTGAGCGTGTCGAGTTTGTCAACCGATTTCAAAACCCTCTCGCGCAGCTTTTCCACCGAAAGTTTCGGTTCGCTCGCCAGAATCAAAGCCGCCACGCCTGCAATGTATGGTGATGCCATCGAAGTTCCGGACGCTTCACGATAATCGTCGCCGAGCCAGGTCGAAAGAATATCTCTGCCGGGCGCGGCAATGTGGACAGTTTTCACGCCGAAGTTTGAAAACGAAGCCAGATTGTCTGTGCGGTCTAAAGCCGCGACGCTAATCACATTCGGCAAATCGTAATTCGACGGATAATGCGGACGATTATCATTATTCGTGCTGCTGTTGCCGGCTGCCGCGACGAATAGAATTCCTTCTTCGCCCGCCGCGCGAATCGTGTCTTCCAATGCTTTTGAATACATCGTCGAACCCCAACTCGCATTAATGACGCGAACATTCACGCCCGCGCGTTTGCGTTCAATCGCGTAATTTATCGCTTCGATTGCATCTTTTGTCGTGCCGAAACCGCCGCGTCCCATAAATTTGAGTGGCATAATTTCGACTTTCCAATTAATGCCCGCAATGCCTTCATTATTGTCGCCTTCCGCGCCGATGATTCCTGCGCAGTGTGTTCCGTGTCCGTTATCGTCCATCGGGTCGCCCTTGTTGTCGGCGGCGTTGAAACCGTGTAAATCGTTGAACGCGCCGAGTTCGTCGTCTTTATAAGCGGGAATCGTGTCGGGACGCATCCACATATTTCCGATTAAATCGGTGTGGGTGTAATCAACTCCGCTGTCAAGCACTGCGACGACCACTTCATCGCTTCCCTGCGTTTTCAGCCACGCTTTTAATGCGGCAACATCAGCTTTTGCTTTGCCGCCGTTTTGTCCGCTGTTGTCTAACGCCCATTGTTCTTTGAACATCGGGTCGTTCGGCAAATTCGCGTTTGTTTCGGTTTCGCGCAGTAATGCGTCGGAAGGGGAAAAAGTCGTCGGATCGTCTAATTTAATTTCGTTATTCGGCTCGGCGTAAAGAACCGATTCCGTCATCAGTCGATACTGTTCCGCAACCGTTTTCTTGCTTTTATTGTCGAGGTCGTCAATGGCAACCAAACCTTTGACCGCTTCAATTTCATCTTCAACGCGGTCGTTATTTTTTGCCACAATTTTTTTGATTTCCGCCAAACTTACGCCAGAGCGGAACTTGACTAAAATCTCTGGTTCGCTTTCATCGGTTAAACGCTTAACGGCAACCGGTTTAGCCGTTGATTTGACCAAAGACTTTTGCGAAAAAAACGGTTTTGACTGCCACATTCTAAGCTGTCCTAAAACTGCCGCAAACGCAATTAAAATGACGGCGATGCAAAAGTGTATCCAAAAATTATTTCGATTCATTATTAAACTCCTACTGAAGATAGGCGGACGGCTCATTCGCCTCGAGCGCGTCAGATTTCTCCACTTTATATCTGAATTTATAGACTAAACAAAATTCTATTTCGAGTCGCGTTTTTCGATGTTACGCGATTTGTTATTAGGTTGATTGCCGGATGTTTTTTCCGTCGCAATCTTATAAATCGGATCGCCGTTTTTATCCGCATCCGGTATTTTTGCAAGTCTTTTCTTTAGCTCTTTATCTTCCATAATTCACCTCTTAATTCTGCGGCAATCCGTATGGATAACCCGCCTGTTTTTCGATGACTATTTTACGATTCAACAATGTAATTTGTTCCCTTAAACTCGTGAAGGCGAAGCTGATATTTGTCGGCACGATACTCGTAATTTTTACCGTCGGCTTCCAGATTTATCTGCCAACCGCTGGAAATCATCTGTGCTGACATTTCATCAGCGACCGGTGTGCCGAGTGACATATCAGGAAAATCTTTTTCGTCAGAAGAAACGATTTTAATATCCTTCTCTGAAACGCTTAAACGTTCTGCTAAATCGGTTTTTGCTCGCTGAACTGCGCTTTCTTTATTGAAACTCATTATTTGTATTTAGTGTTTGTGTATAGAATAAATTTTGCGCTTCTTTTTTTAGTTAGTCAATTAAAAAAATGTTACAAAATTAGTTTTCCACCTGTGGAAAACTTTTGAAGAATTTGCTAAGCTAATGTAATTTATAGACTTATACTTTCAAGTGTATCTCAAATAAAAATGTTATAAAACTTGTCAAGCGATGCAAAATGCGACTATAATAAATTTTGCTTATCGAGGGATACACCGAAGCGTTTCGATGCGTTGCCAAACAATTTATCAAAAATTAGTATCCAAATATAAACTTAGATGAAAGGGCTGTCAGCGAGACAGCCTTTTTACTTGTCCTTTGTAAGATAAAAGCTGAAAAATCTCAACCAATGCGGGAATAATAAAAATTGCACACGCCGTTCCCAAAATCGCGCCCGTCAAAAACCGTGACAGATGTGTGTTTTCCCAAATCTCAAAAAATCCTAACAGCCAATCAACCGCCATCGGAATCATTGCCAGAAAAAGCCAAATGCGCGGAAGCGGTTCGGCCTCTTCGATTCGGCGCAGAAAAGGATAAACAACAAACCCGAAAAACAAACCGAGATAAACGCCGAAACACCGTGAGCAAACGGCTAAGACATGTCCGTGAAAATGAATTGAGCGAGCGGGAATTTGGTGACAGATAAAACTGAAAAATTTGTAGACCGGGTTGGATACGCTCGTTAAATTATTCGCTTCCGCAAACGGCGCAAGCACAATCAGAAAAATCCAAGCCGCCGCCAAAAGAGCAAAACCGCCCCAAACCTTTAACGCTTGACGACGCATTTTGACGACGGCGATTTGCGAAATGTAGTTTTCGATTGCTTCAGGCACTTTGGTTTAGTGGTAAACGGTAAGTGGTAAGTGTAAGAAAAAACAACAAAATTTATTTTTCATTTACCACTTACCATTTACCACTTACCATTTATTAAAATCTAATAACCGCGTCCGGTCCGCCCTCAACGTGAACCGTGTCAACAAAGCGAATATTTTTCGTGTCGGTCGTCATCACCACCGAATGCGTGCGTTTGCCCGCGCCGAAAAATCTCACCCCGCGCAGCAGTGAACCGTCGGTTACACCGGTAGCGGCGAAAATTATTCGCCTGCCCGGTGCCAAATCGTTCGTGTCATAAATTTTGTCCGCGTCTTTGATACCCATGGATTGCAAGCGTTCCATCAGTTCTTCAATAGGCGGAACTTTCGATTTATCAACGCCGAGCCGTTCTGAATCATAAACGAGTTTTGCCTGTATTTCCCCGTTCAAGCAACGCATCGCCGCCGCCGTCAAAACGCCTTCGGGCGCACCACCGATGCCCATCACCGCGTGGATATTTGTTCCGGCAACCGCCGCCGAAATTCCCGCCGACAAATCGCCGTCGGAAATCAAACGAATCCTCGCGCCCGTCGCCCGCACGTCGGCAATCAATTGTTTGTGGCGCGGACGGTCAAGCGTCATTACGGTTAAATCATCAATATCGCGCCCCAAACGCCGGGCGATATTTTTTAAATTGTCCTTGACCGGCGCGTCAATATCAACCGCGCCTTTGCAGCTTGGTCCGACGACGATCTTGTCCATATAAATATCGGGCGCATTAAGAAGTCCGCCGCGTTCGGCAGCCGCGAGAACGGCAATCGCGTTGTTCGCTCCCAAAGCACACAAATTTGTGCCTTCAAGCGGGTCAACGGCGATGTCAATTTCGGGGAACGATAATTTTTCCTCATCGCTGTAACCGCCGCCGCCGAGTTCTTCGCCGATATACAGCATCGGAGCTTCATCGCGCTCGCCTTCGCCGATGACGATTCGCCCGCGCATCGGCACGGTGTCCATCACTTCGCGCATCGCTTCGACCGCAACGTGGTCGGAGTGTTTGCGGTCGCCTTGTCCCATCGTCCGCGCCGATTCAATCGCTGCCGCTTCCGTCACGCGCAGAAAATCTAATGCCAACTCTCTCTCTGATTTTAAGTTTCTCATTCTGGTTTCGTCCTTTGTCCTTTGTCCTTCATTAATCCTTGCTCAAAACGCAAAATAAACCGCGAAAAGCAAAGGACTAAAGTCAAAGGACGAAGAGCTATTTGTAATATCTTCCGACTAATTCTTACACTTGTCTAACCCGCTTTGACAAGTTATGCTTTTCGGTATCATATTTTTATTTTGCTTTTTAGAAAACTCAAGGAGATTCATCAAAAAATGACCTATATCGTAGCCGAGCCGTGTATCGAATGTAAATATACTGACTGCGCGGCAGTGTGTCCCGTCGAAGCCTTTCACGAACTTCCAGACCGGCTTTTAATAAATCCAGATACTTGTATTGATTGCGATGCCTGTTTGCCGGAATGTCCGGTTGAAGCGATTTTCTCAGATATGTCAATTCCCGAAGAATATACCGAATGGCTGGCGATAAACGCCGAAGCCGAAAAATACCCGATTATCAGCACGAAAGTTCCTGCACTTCACGGAGCAGGGTGCGCGGGTCCGCCCGAATAATTTTCTTCTGGGAGCGCAGGCATCCTGCCTGCAAAGAATGCCAGCGGCAATCTAAGTGTTTCTATTACATTCAACGTTAAATTTCACTCAAAACTCTTTCGCGCTTTGCGCTCACTGCAGGCAGGATGCCCACGCTCCCAGTTAATTCCAACGAATTCCAACCCGCAAATTCACGGGCGAGCTAACGGTTCTGACGGGCGTTCTGCCGATTGAATACCGTGAATTAAAAACATTTTCAATTCCGACGAAAACTTGCAAGTTTTCCTTGAATCTTTTCCCTGCAAAAGCGTCAAGCCCGAAGTAAGGCTCAAGCCGAAATAAATTTAAATCATCGTCAAACTGCGCGCTTGAGGCGCGACCTTGAAGCGCGAAACTCCAATCGCGTTTTCCGTAGCGCGTCTGAAAAGTTAATTGATGCCGCGCAGTTTGCGGAACGAATAAATTTTCCAAATTTTTGTTCGTCGGAAATTTCGCAATCCGCGAGTCCGCAAGAAGATAACCGACCGAAAAATTAATTTCATGAATCCGAGTTTCCACTTCCATTTCTACGCCGCGCGTTCGTGTCTCTCCGATGTTTTGTCGTTGTCTGGTGATTAAATTCGGCGCAACCGACAAGGTTATATTCGATACGGGTTGAGAAATTTCCGTCAAGAAAAAGTTGCCGCGCAGATTAAAATTCCTTAGCCCAAAATTCGCGCCCGCTTCAAAATTATTTGCTTTTTCAGCCAGTAAGTTTTCGTTGGAAAGCGTTACGACATTGCCGACGCGAAAGCCTCGATAAAGTTCGTTCAACGTCGGCGCACGAAAACTTTTCGAGGCAACGGCGAAAAGCGAAAACTTTTTTGTCGCTTGAAAAAGCAGGGAAATTTGCGGGCTAAAAGCCGTCTCCTTGCGGTCTGGAAAATTGACGACGGTTGTTTGATTGTTGGCAAGCGTTCTCGTCTGGCTCGAAGCCGCAAAATTTTTCCACGCATCAAACCGCGCGCTTGCCGCCAATACAAACCGCGCGCCGATTCGCGCAAAATCCTGCACGAAAAAACCAAACGTTCGCTCGCGTCCGCCCGAATCTGAAACGGAAGTCGTTCGATTATTTGCTAAGCCGATTTCATCGCTCGCGCCGCGCACTTGTCTGGTTTCAAATCCGACGACGACGGTTTGATTTTCCAAAACGACTGCGGACGCATTCGCCGAAAAACCAAGGTTTTGCGCCGGAACGCGCTGAACGCGATTTAATGTTTCGCTGTTTCTGCTCGCGTTGACGGCGGAAAAAACTTGGTCATAAACTTGAGTTCCGCCGTAAAAACGCCACTCTAATTTTGGATTTTGGATTTTGGATTTTGGATTGAGAGAATTAAATTCGCCGCCGAGAACGAATTGTCTGATGTGAGTTCTGTTTGTTTGTAAGCCTGTTCCGTTCGTTCGCACTTCGCCGAAATATGAAGTTTTGAAAAAGACATTTGCCGTATCGTTGAAACTTTTCCCGATTCGCGCCGAAAGATTTGAATTTCGGGAACCCGCAAAAACGTCAGCCGCGCCGCGCTCGCCTCTCTCAACCAAAATATAACCTTTTGTTTGAAAATTTGCGGCGACAAAATCCGCCATCCAATCATTCTTGCTAAAACCAAAAAAAGTCGAGCCTGAAAAAGTGTTTTGCGTTCCGCCGAAAATCTCCGCCGAGAACGCATAATTTTCGCGCGTTTTTTTCGGCAAGATATTCACCGTGCCGCTCAAAGAGTTGTTTCCGTAAAGACTCGACGCACCGCCGCGCAGAACTTCGATTCTCTCAACTGCAATCGTCGGAACGCGATTCCATTGCACCCAACCGCCGAACGGATCGTTAAGCGGAATGCCGTCAAACAAAACTAAAGAACGACTCGCGCCGCTTGCGCCGATTCCGCGCAGCGAAACGCCTTGCGCCGTCGGGTTGGCATAGCGGCTTCCGGTGCGCCGAAAAAGCGAAAATCCGGCGACTTGACGAAGCGCATCATCAACGGTTGGCGCGGCGGTTAATTGGATTTCCGCCTTTGAAAGCGTAACAATACTGGCGGGCGTTTCGCTCAGGCGAGTTTCGGCGCGGTTTGCCGTTACGACGACTTCCTCACGCAAATCGGCGGGCGCGAGCGTAAAAGTGTCGGCTTGCGGAAAATCTTGCAACTCATCAAAGGTTTGGCGTAAAACAGAAAAGTCTTGCGCTTCGATTGTCAGCGTAAAACCTCCATTGAAATTCGCATCGCACACGAAATTTCCTTCCCGTTCGGTTTGGCAAAGGGAAATTTTGCCCGAATCTGAAACGATTTTGACGCTCGCTTTCTCAATCGGCAAACCGACTGCATCAATTACTTTTCCGCGCAAAACTCCTTGCCCAACTTCTTGGGAAAACGCTTGAATAAAGCAGAACAAAATCAAAATCGGCAAAAATAAATGGTTCATTTGGTCAAAATTTAACTCGCCTAAGAAGGATTAGAACATTTTAAAGATTTTATAGATGCTACACAAAAAGCAAATCTATTAATTAAAATAATTTCAGACTACAATTTTTTGAGATTTTCAAATTAAATCACAATAAAAATGTTGAACCGCTTCCAAAAAATCAATTACGCGGCAACTCGCCAAAGTCAGCCGCGCGGTTTATTCTTATCCTATTATCTTAAACGGAAATATATAAAGTTTATCAGTTGAAATAAGAGGAGTTTGCAATATGGACGCAATGGAAAAACCGCCGGTCAGATGTTCGGAATGCGACCGCGAGATGGAGCATTACAATATTTTTGTCAGCCCAACTAATGAAGAAAAAGTCGTCTGTTGGGAATGTTTGGGACGCGAGGAAAAAGGCTTTTTCACCAAACGCGGCTGGCGGCGCGAAGCGCGGGACGGATATATTCCACGATAATATCAGAAGGCAGTGGCAGTAGCCAGTCAGGTTCGAGGCGCAAAACTTGCAAACTGAAATTTGAAACTAACTACTGCCACTGCCTTCTGCTCACTCTAAAGAATATGGCGATTAGAAAAATTACCGAATATCCGGAAAAGATTCTCGCTGAAGTCGGCAAACCCGTAACTGTTTTCGATGAGGAATTAGAGAGTTTATGCGCGGATATGTTTGAAACGATGTATGACGCGGAAGGTGTCGGCTTGGCGGCGCAGCAAATCGGTTTGGGATTACAGCTTTTCGTAATGGACTGCGAAGGCGTGAAACTTGTCGCGGCAAATCCGGAAATCATTTCTACGACAGGCGAACAGAGCGGACAAGAAGGCTGTTTGTCGCTCGGCAAAGTTCCCGCCGTTGTCGTCCGTGCAGAGAAGGCAACTTTACGCGCTCGAGACGCGAAAGGCGAATGGTTCGAGCGTGAAGCGACGGGTTATGCCGCCCGCGCTTTCCAGCACGAAACCGACCACTGCAATGGCAAACTTTTTATTGACCATCTGCCGAAAATGCGGCGCGAGATGGTGGTCAAAAAATTTCAGAAAGAGAAAAAAATGAGGTAGCATTTCTGAAAGATAAGGAGATGATTATGTTGAAAAATTTGACGATTTTTGCACTGGCAATTCTATTGCTTTACAATCCGGCATTTTCGCAAGAAACAAAAAAGGCTTTAACTGAGAAAGCCTTAATGCTGTATCGGCAAGGAAAATTTGAAAAAGCGATTGAAGCAGCGGAGCAAGTTATTGAGTTAGAAAAAGCAAATCAGTTCCAGGATACGCTTTCCTACGCTAATTCATTAATTAACGCGGCGCGGATGAAGGAGGACTACATCATCGAATTGCAGAACAAAGCCGAAAATAAAAATCTGATTGCTCGAGATAAATTTGAACTGTATGAAAAAATTTCTCAAATCGCTTCCGAACTGGAAACACTTCTGCGGCAAGCCTTGCAATTAAATGAAACAGGCGGCAGAGCGCAGAGCGCCCAAACTGCGGATGTCAAAAGCGAGTTAGCGATGTTGGTGCAGAAATATAATCCGACAACGAAGCCTTCAATAGAGAGTGCGCGCGGAAGAATTGATGAAGCTGAAAAATTATTAACTGAATCTTTGTTATTAAACGAGCAAGTCAGAGGAAATGATAACGACAAAACGCTTTCCGTTGTTCTGCAAACGGGCGACTTTTATCTGCGGTATGTAAATTTTGAGAAAGCCTTGCCTTTTTACGAAAGATATATTCAAACAACCGAAAAAAAAGGCGGTAAAAATTATCCGGAGTTGATGAATGCTCTGCGTTCTTACGCCTCGATTTTATTTACCGGTTTTCAGGACAAAGAATCGGCTGACGTTATTAAAAAACTCGAAGAAATTACGCAGAAGAAAGAAGAAGCTAAATTCAACAATTTTAATTTTCAGTTGCGCTCGAAAGATGCGGTTGCTTACGCTTCTCAGATTGTCCAATCTTTTAGGACTGAAGATGAGAATTTTAGGAAAAGACTCAAACTGGTAGGCAAAACTTTAACCAGAAGCAATCTTGAGTTATCGCCCAAATTGGTTAGAGTTCAAGTCAAAGTCGTCATTGATGAAAACGGTAAGGTTGTCGAAGCGGTTGCCGATGACAAAGATAAAAAAAATCGCGCCAGAGCCGAGCAGGAAGTGTCGAAATGGTTTGTCAGACCGTTTTCTTATAACGGTGTAAAGCACAAAATGCGGGGGGTTCTGACATATTTGGAAATCACACAGCTTTTTTAAACTTATGAAACCAAAGGTTTTCTTATCTGAATTGTTAGAAGAAGAAACGCCGCGCAAACGGAAATCACCGCGCTAGTCAAAAACGCAGCTTCCGCGCCGAACGTCGTCCAGATTGCGCCGAAGATAATCGAAGCGGGAAAAACCGTAATGCTGAAAGCTAAATTGTAAAATCCGTAAGCCGTGCCGCGTTTTCCTTTTGGGACTAAATCTGCAACCAGTGCCTTTTCCGCGCCTTCGGTCAAACCAAAATAAACGCCGTAAATCAAAAACAAAGCCCACGTTTGCCACGCTAGGCTAACGAAAGCAAAGCCCGCGTAAACGAGCGCGTATAAAATCCAGCCTGAAAAAATTAAAGTTTTGCGCCCGATTCTGTCTGATAAATCACCGAAGATTAAAGAACTGAAAACTTTACTTAGATGCAAACCCATCCATAAAAGCGGCAAAACGGCGGGCGCGATGCCAGTTTGTTCGGCGCGGAGAAGTAGAAAAGCGTCGGTAGAATTCGAGAGCGTAAAAATGGCGACGACGATTAGAAAGCGTTTGAAATTGCCGTCGAATTCTTTTAAGGAGAGTTTGATTTTTGGTTGTTCAATGACGGTGGAAATTTCTTTCGGCGTTTCTTTGACGAAAAAGACGATGACAAATAATCCGATGACGACGGGAACTGAAGCGAACAGAAAAACTTGTTGATATTCTCGTGCGGTTGGACTATTCGTATCAGCAGCAAAATAAGAAAGCAAAATAAAGGCGACAATCGGACCGATAACCGCGCCTAGGTGGTCGGCGGCGCGATTGAATCCGAATGCCAAACCGCGCTTTTCTTCCGGCACACTTGCGGCGATAATCGCATCGCGCGGCGCACCGCGAATGCCTTTGCCGGCGCGGTCGGCGACACGCACGAACAGAACTTGCTGCCAGCTTCCGACAAAAGCGAGTAGCGGGCGCACGATGCTCGCCAACGCGTAGCCGAGAAAAACGGGAAGTTTTCTTCGTTCGAATTTATCGCTCAGATAGCCGGAAAAAAGTTTGAGAAATGCGGCGACCGATTCGGCGAAACCTTCAATCAACCCAATCGCAAACGGCGACGCGCCCAATGTTAAGGCGAGAAAAGCGGGCAGCAGCGGGTAAATTATATCGCTCGAAGTATCATTTAAAAGGCTGACGAGACTGAGGGCGAAAACATTGCCCGAAAGATTTTTATAACGTGAAAAAAAACGTTTGAGGTGGCGAAGCATTTAGGAAATTTCAACGAGATTTTTTGATGTTAACCGGCGGCTTATCAGAAGTTCGGCTCGCGCCGAACCACCACAAGGACACGCCGCCGACTACAGCAATCATCAAAATCAGCGCCACAATCGCCGCGCGAAACGCCATTTTAACGGCTTTCTTTAAAACGAAAAAACTGATTGCCGCGACCACAATCAAAAAAATCACAAAAACTATCGCCGCTATTTCCATATTTTAACTTTCCTTTTTGCTCAAGGCTTTTTCGACTTCATCTATATCTTCTTCGCTCAATTCTGTTTCCTGCGTTGGCAGGCGGAACTCTTCATCCGCCCACGCGCCGAAATCTATTAATTTACAGCGTTCCGAGCAAAACGGGCGGAATTCATTACCCGTATACTCAACTTCACGATGACAGGATGGACATTTTACGATTGGCATAATCTTAAAAATTAGTCTTATTTTAACATAAAAAAATCGAACACAAAATGAATCGAAATCTGCCAAATCGTGAAATTATCAAGTCATTATTTCGCGCGACAAATTTGACGGAAATTAAAATTATTTTTCGTCGAAAGTCGGTGGCGGCGGCGGTGGTGATGTAAAAGTTTCACTTTCAGGAATTTTAACAACGTGACGCATTATGAGCCAAATTCCGATAATACTGAAAATTAAGCAGGGTATGCCAATAATCCTCGCTATGTTTTAAACAGAGTTTTGAATCTCCGCAATTGAACTTCCAGAAGCCGACATTACAATTGTAATAACAATTCCAATTAATAGGGGAAGTATGATTTGTATCCCGAAACCGACGGCAAAAGTCAAGAAAGCCCAACCGACCGCATTACGTTCAGTATCTTTTGCAGTTTTATAAACATAATAGGTTGCGATGAATACAGCAACCAAACCAAAAATAGAAAGCATTTTATCAATACCTCACTTCGTTTATTCATAGAGTGTTTAAATTTTGTTTTGTTCATCCGAAAAAACCGGCAAAAGTTAAAATTTCGGTTTGGCACTGCTCGTCCTTTTAAAGTTTCGTCAGCGTTGATGCTAAAGTCGAAACCACATTCACTGTCTACGCCTGACTGAATAACTTCGATTATGCCGCGTTTGACGAATTTTATTGTGATACAGCATTGTCCGTTTTCGTCAGGAAAAAAAAATCGCCGTGTCGCCTTCGATAATCGCCGTGCCGTCGGCTGCGCCGACATTCGCCATCACTCCGCCCGTGCCGCCAATAAACGGATAAGTCAAATCGAAAGCGACGCGCAGTTTTCCGCCGCCGAGAGTCAGAATTTTAACTTCGTTATAACTGCCTTTGAATTTACTGCTAAAATACGAGCGAAAAGTTCCGTTGACTTCCGCCGCACCGACCGATTTTCTCGTCTGCGCGTTCGTTTCGACGAATGAAAATAATAAAATCAAACTTGCAAAACCCAGCAACTTCTTCATTTCTTTTATCATTATCCAAAATTAACATTTATTTTACTTGAATAATCTGGTATAAAATGCCAAAGGGAATTGATAGCCTTTGGTTAATGGATAGATACCTCTTCATTTGAACGAATTACTTGTTTAGAATATATTTGATGAAATCTTACAAGTTTAAATTAAAACCATCTAAGCGTATTGAGAATGAATTTCTCGAGTGGCTTGATGTTTGTCGGGAACTTTACAACTCTGCCCTTCAAGAAAGGCGTGATGCGTGGAAACTTAATAAGATTTCAGTTAATTATTATTCTCAAGCGGCGCAGCTTCCTGAAATCAAATTGGTCAGAGAAGATGTCGCCGGAGTATCTGCTCAAGTATTACAATCCACCCTTCGTAGATTATCTAAAACTTTCGATGATTTTTTTCGTCGTGTCAAGAACGGTAAAAAAGCGGAGTTTCCCAGATTTAAAGGAAAAAGTTTTTTCGACAGCTTTACCTTTCCGCAGATGAAAGGTGCATTCAATCTTACGGGAAATAATCTACGTCTTTCTAAAATAGGTAAAGTGAAAGTAAGGCTTCATCGTCAAATAATCGGAAAGATTAAAACTTGCACAAGCAAACGTGAGGTAAAAGATTGGTTTGTGATTTTTGCCGTTGAAGATGAAAAGCAACCGTTACCAAAAACGGGGAAACAAATTGGTGCTGACGCAGGAATCGAGAACTTTTTGACCTTGAGCAACGGCAGCACAATTGCCAATTTCAAATTTTATGAATCATCTCAAAAGAAGTTGAGAATTGTTCAAAGAAGCATTGCGCGAAGGAAAAAAGCTAGTAACCGGCAGCGTAAAGCCGTGTTGCATCTTCGCCGGATTCATCAAAAGATAAAAAACCAGAGAAACAATTTCGGGCATAGGGTTTCGGCTTGGCTTGTCCGAAACTTCGACTTTATTGTAATTGAAGATCTGAATCTCATCGGAATGACTAAAGGTTTTCTCGCTAAACAAATTTATGACGTTGCTTGGAATTCTTTTTTACAAAAGTTGACCTACAAAGCTGAAAATGCTGGCAGACAATTGGTAAAAATAAATCCAAACGGCACATCGCAAACGTGCGTCTGCGGTGAAACGGTCAAAAAAGATTTGTCGGTGCGCCAACATCAATGTAAGGTTTGCGGTTCGTCCGTTCATCGTGATATAAATTCGGCGCAAGTAATTTTAAAACTAGGGTTAGGAAATAGCCTTAAAGACAGAACGTATCACCCAAGCGAAAGCGTGTCTTTAGAAACTGTTTGCTTTAATTAACAGTATTTCACATTTTGCCCAACTCTTTCCAAAATTCAAAGTTATAAAAGGAAATAAATTTTATGAGTGCAAATGTAGGAACGATAGATGACATCGGCGCGATGGATAACACAGGTGCGATTGCCGGTGAAAGTAAACATCCGAAAGGTCTTTATGTGTTGTTTGGAACAGAAATGTGGGAGCGGTTTAGTTTTTATTCGATGCTCGCGCTCTTTACGCTTTATTTACGCGACCCGGCGCAAGGCTTCGGCTGGACGGCGACGCAGGCGACTTCGCTTTACGCGAATTATTTGATGTTCGTTTATGCCAGCCCGCTTATCGGCGGTTTGATTGCCGATAAAATCACCGGCTATCGCAAAGCCGTGATGATTGGCGGCGTGTTCTTTATGATTGGTCACGGCTTACTTTCGATTCCCGCGCTGTGGGCGGTTTATGCCGCGCTGACTTGTTTGGTTATCGGCAACGGATTTTTCAAACCGAATGTTTCGACGATGGTCGGTAATCTTTATCCCGAGGGAAGCCCTCTGAAAGACCGCGCTTATAATATTTTCTATATGGGCATTAACGTCGGGGCGATGACCGCGCCGATTGTGATGGAAATCGTTAAGGCTTATTTTGGTTTTCACGCCGCTTTTGCCGTCGCCGCTTTCGGAATGTTGATTTCGGTCGGAATTCTCTGGTATTTCAAAAATTTAGTCGAAAATCCTGCCGTTTTGAATTCTTTAAGTAATAACGAAACTCTACAATCCGCCGATTCCGCCGCGACTGCCGTTGACGCGCCGCCGCACGGTGTCAGTCATCAAAACGAATCCGAACAGACAATGGCAAACAATGCTCGCCAAGACCGGATGAATGCCGTGCCGGATTGGAAGCGCGTTTTGGCTTTGATTGTGATTTTCGCCATCGTCATCGTTTTCTGGATGGTTTTCCACCAAAATGGCTCGACGCTGACTTACTGGGCGGATGACAATACGGCTTGGAATGTTTCGGGAACAATCTCGAATTCAATCAATCCGTTTTGGATTATCGCGCTGACGTTTCCGCTGGTTTGGTTTTGGGGATTGCTTGCCAAACGCGGGCTTGAGCCTTCCACGCCGACAAAAATGGCGATTGGAATGATGTTGACCGGACTTTCATTTTTTATTCTATATTTTGCCGCAACTCAGGGCGAAGGACAAAAACCGACTTCTGAACAACTTGCCGGCGGTTCGTTCAGAATCAATGAAAGAGTTGCCGGTAATTTGAAAGCCGACGGCGTTCCGCAAGACGTTCTCGACAAAATCCTTGTCGCTAAAGATGCCGACGGTAAAAATCTAATCAACGACGTAAAATTTTCCGTTAAAGAAGATGAAACCACCAAGCAGAAAATTTCCGGCGAACAGCATTTTATAGACGTTGTCAATGGCGTCGCTCCTGGAGCAGGCACGCAATATCGAGACGCTTTTCTACAGCGCAGTTATTTATTCCAGGTTTCACCGTTTTGGCTGATTCTGGCGTATGCGGTTATTTCTTTGGGCGAACTGATGTTGTCGCCGATGGGCTTGTCGCTCGTCTCGAAAGTCGCGCCGATTCGGATGCGCGGACTGCTGATGGGCGGTTGGTTTGTGGCGACGGCAATCGGTAATAAACTGACGATGATTGGGATTTACTGGAGCATCTGGTATCAATCCAGTTTTTTCATCGTGCTTGGTGCGATGGCTATAGTGATGTCAATAGTTTTGTTTATTTTACTTAAGCCTTTAAAAAGAGCAATGCCGGGCGTGTAAGGTTTGGCTTTGACAAATTATAAAAATTGCGGCTTGATTCTATGTTTGATTTCAAGTCGCCTTCTTTTTGTAAAATTGTTCAAGCTGAAAAGGTAAATATAAAATCGGATTAGTTTTCAGATTTAAAAATATATTGACCATTTCCATTAAATCTCTCACATTTCTTTCGATTTTTCTCGTCGCGCCGAACGGAAAAATTCTCTCAATGAGTCGACAGAAAAGAGGCGAGACAGATTTGCGAGAAAAAAAACTTTCCACTAAACTAAAAGAGTTCTGCCCTTGTAGCTCAACGGTTAGAGCAGCAGACTCATAATCTGTTGGCTGTAGGTTCGAATCCTACCGAGGGCATTCAATTATATTTTCATTTAACTGAAGGCGCAGACTTTAGCAGTTTGCGCTTTTCTTTTTTGTCCAAACCGAGTCCATCGGTTTTATTTTCCAAACATTGTCCAGCGAAATTTTCCAATACGGAAACGGCGCGGTTGATTGAATCGGTGCTGGCGTGTGTGTAATGCCAGAGCGTATGGCGCGATTGTCCGGTGATTGACGAGACCGTTTCAAAATCCGTTCCCGACTGCATTATTAAAGTCGTTGCCGTGTGCCTTAAATCGTAGGGAATCAAGCCGCCGATAATCTTGCGCCCGTAAACGATACCAGCAGACGCGCAAGCCGCTTTAATATGGGCATAATATGTATGGTTAGGGTTCCGTTGTTCGTGAAAATAAATCCGTCCGCTTTGATTGCCACAGCTTCGGTCAGAACCTGACGCACGGTTTCAATCAATGGAAAATAGCGCACGGTTTTTGCTGTTTTGAATCGCGTCTTTTTGCCCGTAATTCGTAAAACTTTCAAATCTTCCAGAATGTCCGATTCTTTGAGCGCGACCAATTCGCCCGGACGCGCACCCGTTACAGCCGAAAGTAAAAAGAGTAAACCGGCGCGACGGCGCGACAGAAAGAGTTTTTCTGATTCGCCGGGCAGTTGCGCCTTGAACAGATAAAATAAAATCGCCTTCGCTTCAAATGATTGCACGATTCTTTCGCGGCGCGTTTTTTTAACTTTCAAAAATCGAATCTTCGGCGGCGTGAAATTTTCCAGATCGGAAAAGAAAGTTTTCGCTTGATTGAGCGCCGCGCGGACGACTCGCAAGTCGCGGTTGATTGTTTCGTCTTTGACCTTTTCCTTTTGGCGTTTTTCCGTGTAAAGGTTGATATGCGCGGTCGTCAATTCATTGAGTCGCAAATCCACCAAACCTTTCGCGCCGAGTAAATCAAGAATCGTCTGCAAAACTCTTTTCGAGCGCAACTGCTCTCCGCGTTCGCTCGTATTTTCGATTCTCTTTTGAAATAATTCCGCGCAAGTCGGGAATTTTCGATAATCAACTAAATCAAATTTTCGATTTTTCTCCGACAATTTGATTCGCGCCGCCGCGCCCTGCGCTAATTCTTTTGTGCCGAATCCGCTTTCACGCTTTCGCTTGCCGCTTTCTAAATAAATATCGTAGCCATACGACCAGAATTTATTTCGCTTCGCGTCGAACTTCCAACCAGCTTTTGCTTTGTTCGAGAAAATTTTCTTGACTGCCATAACTGAAACAATTTCCTATCTGTGAAATGAAAATGTCAAATTTTTTTGAGCCGATGGACGACGTGCATAACAACGCCGAAGATTTCGCAATCTTCTTTTTTATTGACAAAGCGTGTAGCGTATTTTTCGTTCGACGCAACCAGACGCAAACCATTTCGACAGGGCGAATAAATTTTCACCGTGTAATCTGCGCCGACTCGCGCCACGACAATATCGCCCGCGTTTGGTTGAAGCCCGCGATTGATAATCAACCAATCGCCGTGAAAAATTTCGGCTTCCATCGAATCGCCGTTGGCGTGAGTTAAAAAAACATCGTCGCGCCCATGCGTCAATTCCTCGTTAAAATCAATTCTTTCAAGTTCTGCCGAAATTTCCGTCGCGTCGCCTGCGGAAATACCGACCGTCGCCGCGAGAATCGTTTTGCCCGAACGCGGGAGAAGTGGAAGAAATTTTGTGAGTTTCATCATTTTACGCGCTCCTTTTCTTTTTCTGGTTTTCGTTTTCCATTACCGTTTCAATCACCGGAATTTTCGTTTTTCCTTTCGGCAGAAGTTCGCCAACCATTTGCAGGGTTTGTTTGTTTATTTCTACATCCTGCATATCGTAAAAAGTTAAAAGCAATGCTTCGAGATGTTTTTGCGAACTGCGACGGCAACGCGCTGCGTCATCATCTAAAGCGTCCCAAACATATTCCGGCAAGCGGATTGACCGCACTTTTTCACTATCCATTTTTCACCCGTCCAATATTAAAAAATAATACTGAAACAATACCAGAATAATACTACCACGAATACAAGTTTTTTGCATACTATTTTCGTATTGACAGAATACCAACTTTAATTTAGTATTCTAGTATCGCTTCGATACCAAGCCAATTATTGAACGGTAAAAAATTTGAATTCAGAAACAAAATCCGAAGAAATTTATTTCACTCTGCGCCTGCCGCAAGAGCTAAACGAAAAACTTGTCGCGGAAGCCGAAGCGGAGCGGCGCAGCCGGCAAGGTCATATTGTTTATTTGCTCGAAAAAAATGTCGGACGAGAAAACGGTAAAAAGGAGGAGGCGAAGAAGTGAAAAAAGAAATCAGCGAAAAAATAAGAAATTTGGCGAGATTTGCCCGCGTGATGAGAAAAATTCGGACGCGATTTCCCGAACACGCGCTTGAACTTGACCGCGCACTTTACGATGTCGGGCAAAAACTTGAATCGTGTTCGGACCCGGATTGTGATTGCAAACAGTCGTTTGAAGAATTTCACGCGCAGACAAATCGCGTCCTTGAAGAAGAATTGCGGGAGAAAGGCTCTTATGTAAATGAAGCCTGAGTGCAATTAAGTTCTTTGACAACAGCTAGTTAGTAATTTAGTTCGAGGCATCAGGAGTTAATCATTGAAAATGATTAAACTTCGGATTGATGTCAATTGAAAATTGTTCCGATTCTC
>MWVV01000159.1_pt1 | contig 24051 bp, 17 predicted proteins | sample 1047281 | NCBI WGS metagenome assembly MWVV01 (sample SAMN06349986, study PRJNA376086) | soil metagenome | isolation source: PT-2 sample Antarctic (ecotone) soil | place: Antarctica | collected 2015-01-13 | reverse complement strand
GCAATCGTCCGCGTCGAGCAGTTTTACCCGTTTCCCACCGCAAAATTAAGAGAAGTTTTCGCCGAATACAAAAACGCGACGCAGATTTTCTGGACGCAGGAAGAACCGCAGAATATGGGCGGCTGGACGTTCGTCGAACCGCGCCTACGCGAGATTTTGCCCGCGAATGTTTCGCTAAAATATGTCGGCAGGAGCGCGTCGGCGTCGCCCGCGACCGGCTCTTACGCGATTCACAATCTTGAACAGGAAAAACTCGTCAACGATTCTTTAATCAAAGACACGGACGAAATTTCACCCGCTTCGACGGCGGAAGTCGCCGAAAAACTCGCACCTGCGGGTGCGTAAATTTATGAAACGGTTGTTCTTTTTATTTATTTTTCTTGCGCTCTCTATAACTGTTTCGGCTGGTGTAATCGACTTGCAAGTAAAAGGCGTTAATATAGGCGCATCGTATTCAACGGTTCTTCGCCAACTCGGAAAACCACTGCAAAGTAAAAAAGGCGGTTCATTTCCGTGCGGTGATAAATTATTGACTCTGCGCTATTCGGGGTTAGTAATCAAACTTGATGGCAACGGCACAAAACAAGATTTTTCAGTCGTTTCAGTTGAAACTACTTCTTCAAAATGGTCGGTAGCGAAAGGAATTGCTATCGGCGCAAAATTAAATGACGTGCGGGCGAAGTTCGGTCAGCCGGATAACAAAACAAAAAAAGCCAGTTCGGATAATTTGTTTTATTTTATAACGGACGGAGGGGCGAATTTTTATTTCAAAAACAACAAACTCGTAAAAGTGATTTGGGAAGAAAATCTTTGCTGAAGATTATGAGTGATAAACCTAAATTCGCAATGTGCGTCAAAAACGAAGAATATCCGGCGTCCTTGCAATTATGGAAAGTCTATTGCGTGCTGCCCGACGAAAAGGGTGCGCGGCGTAATATGATGAGAGTGATTGACGAATCGAGCGAAGATTATCTTTTTTCGGCAACTTATTTTGTTCCGGTGGAATTGCCGCAGGCAGTCGAATCAGCACTTTTGGCAATGGCTTAAAAGTAATTGAAAAAATCATTGATGCAAATTGAATAAACCAGCTAAATTTTATTTGCAAGCACGGCGGAAGTCGCCGAGAAATTAGCACCGGCAGGCTCGTAAAATCAGCTTTTTCGGTTTAAGCCGAGCTTTTATTTTTTATAAGCGGAAGCAAGATTGCACTTGCTTCCGCTTTTTTTGTTTGTAAATAGAATGTATCCGAGTTAAAAGTTCAAAAGCTCGTTTCGATTTAATCATCTCGAAAAAAACTCGTCCGGGAGTTTTGCGAAAATTTTTGGCGCGGCGTAATCTTGTAAATCATCGACTAAAAAAGGGGAAGGGGTATTATGTGCTTAAAACGGTTTTGGTAATAATGGGCGCGGCTTTTATTTTAATCGGGCTGGTCGGCTTTGTGTCCGACAATTTCGCGGGAACACATCTGACCTTGCTGCATAATCTGATTCACTTGGTTTCGGGTGCGGCGTCGCTTTATTTCGGTTTGAAAGCGTCGCGTCCTGCGGCTAAGATATTTGCTTTGGCGTTCGGCGCGATGTATATGGCTTTAGCGGTTGCCGGTTATACTTTCGGTATGACCGCGACGACAACCTTGCCGCCCGCAACCGCCGAAGGCTACAACGAACATATGTTTCGCATCATTCCCGGCGTCTTTGAACTCGGCACGACCGACCACATTCTGCACTTCGTCATCGGCGCGGTTTTTCTTATTGCCGCCGCTATGACTCGCGCTAATCTGGTGAAATATACCGAAGGCAATCCTGAATAAACGCGGAGCGGAAGATTTTATTTTTTACTTTTTTCGATTGTTTTTATAATTCGCCCCGCGTGGTTGCGCGCAATCAGCGGCAGACGTTCGTCGGTTGAAAGTTCGCGCAAAAACGGAAGCATCTGAAAGGCGTCGGAAATTTCATTGCGCTTTAAGAGCGAATCGAGCGCGTCCATCAAAGCGGGCGTTTCCAATTGCTGATTTTCGCGCGCGAGGTTGACGTCGAAAATCCAGACAAACTGCTGACAGATTCGTCGATATTCGTCCGCCAGCATTTTCGCGTCTTTGTTTTCCGTCCAGTTAAATTCGGCAGCTCGCTCGCGCCCGTCTTTTTTTACCGCAAAAGTCATCGTGCCTAAGTGAGAGTAATTTCTCTCCGCCGATTGATAAATTTCCTTTGAATCGAGAAAATTCAAGCTGTCGAAAATCGCTTTGACGCGCTCTAAAGCTGTAGGCGAAAGCTGAATCGGGTCGGTAATCAAATCGCCGAAATCCTTTTTTTGAAAGGAAATTTTGCCCGCGCCCGTTTCGTCGTGTTCGACGAAGATTTTTGAAACGAGAAATTGCGGCTGCGAAAACGTGTAAAAATAAACGGGCGTTGTTTGTTTCGATTGGTTCGGGCGCGCGTTGGGTTTCGTTGTTTGATTGGCTTTTTGAGCCGTTTCGAATATTTGGATAGTTTCTTCTGTTGGGCGCTCGTTTTTTTTAACCGCATTCTCAACCGGCGTTTCAACAATTGACGACGGCTTTTCCGTTGCCGCTTTTGCAACGGTTTTGACCGCCGATTTTTTCGGCTTGCGCGTTCTGCTTTGCGCCAAAGTTGAAACTGTGCAACCGAAAAATATGATTAAAACTGCAAAAATTATTTTCTTCATTATTTACTCAAATCTGACAGAAACGATTTTTGAAACTCCGGCTTCCTGCATCGTTACGCCGTAAAGCGCGCGTGCCGCCTCCATCGTGCGTTTGTTGTGCGTGATAACGATAAACTGCGTTTTTTCGCTCATTTGTGCGATTTTACCGACAAAGCGTCCGACATTTGCGTCGTCGAGCGGCGCGTCAACCTCGTCCAATAAACAAAACGGCGCTGGGCGAAAACGAAAAATCGCCATTACAAGCGCGATTGCCGTCATTGCTTTTTCGCCGCCCGATAATAAAAGTATATTTTGCAGACGTTTGCCCGGCGGCTGCGCGACGATTTCGATTCCTGCTTCTAAAACGTCTTCGGATTCGAGCAGCGTCATCTCGCCACAGCCTCCGCCGAACAATTCTTGAAAAAGATCCGTGAAATTGCGGTTAATCGCGTAAAATGCTGCTTTGAACCGCTCGCGCGAGCGCTCCTTTATTTCTTTTAACGCTTCTTCAGCCGCTGCAATTCCGTCAACGATGTCTTTTCGCTGCGACGTTAAAAACAAAAGTCGTTCTTCAGTTTCGCTTAATTCTTCGAGCGCCAGCATATTTATCGCGCCGAAATTCTCCAGCCGTTCGCGCAAATCTTCAACCGTTTTACGCGCTTCGCCCAAATCAAAATCCGATTCGTTTCTTTTATTTTCAACCAATTTGGCAAGCGATAAATTTAATTCCTGCGCGCATTTTTCGTTTATATTTCGCAGTCTCGTAATCGCTTCGGTCTGCCGAATTTCCAGTGCGGCGCGCTCGTTTCTCGCTTCGGCGGCTTGTTTGTTGAGTTCGGCAAGCTCGCCGCTTGCCGCGTCCGCCTGCTCGCGCGTGACTTTTAGATGCGTCGTCGCTTCACCGAGTTCGTTTCGCTCGCGTTCGATTTCCGCTGCGGCAAGCACGGTTTTGCGTTCGATTTCCTGAATTGATGCGGACAAACTTTCCAATTTGTTGCCGGTTTCTAAAATTTCCAGCTTCTGCGCCGCGAGCCGCGCATCGAGTTCCGCGCGCTCCGTTTCAATTCGTTTTAACGCCGCTTGCGCCGCCCGCCGCCGCTCGCTCGTGGTCGCCGCCAAGGTTCTTTTTTCGTTCAGCGTTTGATTTTCGCTTTCTGTTCGTCGGCGTGCTTCGTTTAATTGCTCGGAAATTTTGGCGAGCTTTTCGGTTGCCGCCACACGCTCTTGTGCCGCTTTTTCAGCATGGGCGCGCGCCTCGCGTTGTTTTGCGTCAAGTTCGGCGATTTCCTTTTCGATTTGTTTGGTTTCGTCCGCGACAATTTTTTTATGGCGTTCGGCGCGCTCGATTTCCTGCCGCAAGGACTTTTCGCGGATTTCTATAGAGAGCGTTTCGCGCTCGATTTTGACGACTAGCGATTGCAAATCGACAATTTTATTTTCCTGTTCGCTGAGGCGCGCGCGCGCCGTTTCCGTTTCTTTTTCAGAGCTTTTAACCGCTTCGCTCAAATTTTTGAGCGTCGCGTCGAGTTCGCGCAATTCGCGTTTGAAGGCAAGCAGCGAATTGTTTTTCTCGTTCGATTTGGCGTTTTTTCCGCCGACGAAAAGTTTTCCGCCGACGAGCAAATCGCCGTCGAAATTGACAAAAATCAGGTCGTTCGCCGCTTTCACGTCGTCAAAATTCTCAACAACATTCGCCGCCATTTCGCGCGGAAAAACCCGTTCGAGAAGCGCCGTGAATTCATCAGACAAACCGAGAAAATCTTTGATTGCCGAATGCGAATTGCGGAGTGCGGAGTGTTCTTTAGGCTTTGTTTTTCGGTCTTTTGTTTTTTCCTCCCCATTCCTCATTCCGCATTCCGCATTTGCTTTGTTGCCGATTGCGAGAACCGCGACGCGTCCGAGATTGTTTTCATTTAAATACGAAATCGTTTTGCGCGCCGCCGCTTCGGTTTCGACTAGAACGGTTTGCAGAAAATTTCCGAATAAATTTTCGACCGCTCGTTCGGCTTGCTCGCCGACGTTTAATTTGTCGGCGAGAGTTCCCAAGAATTTGACGCCGATTTTTTTCTCGTCGGCGAAAAGTTTTTGCACGGTCGGCGTGTAAATCGCGCGTTTTTCTTCGAGTTCGCGCAGAGTTTCGAGCCGATGTTTTGTTCTCGAAAAATCTTCGCGCCAGTTATTTAACGCTTTTTCACCTTGTTGTAAAACTGCTCTGGCTTGGTCGGCGACAATCAAAATTTCCTGTTTTTCCGTTTGCAGTTTTGACAGTTTCCCGCGTTCATTCGATAAATCGCGGGCTAATTTTTCGGCTTCGCGCGCATATTCGGTGTGCGTCGCTTCGGCGCGTATCCGCTCGCGCTCCAAACCCTCGGCGCGTTCGTGCAAGCGTTCAATCGTGTTTTCCAACTGCCGCTCGATTGACGCTAAACGCTCGACTGAAGTCGCGTGCTGTGAAACTTCGACGCTCGCCGTTTCCAAGTTCGTTTCGGTTTGGCGCAGATTTTTTAACTGCGTCTCGTATTCGTTTTCCGCCGCGCGCAAAGCGATTTCGTTTCGTTCGGCTTCGGCGCGCTCTTTTTGCTCGTCTTTTTTTAGCCGCTCGATTTCTGTTTTTGTTAATTTAAGGCGCTGTTCGGTCGCTTCGATTTCGCTTTTCAAAACGTCGACGCGACGATTTAAATTTTCGATTTGCTCAATTTTATATTTTTGTTCGCGTTCGGCTCGGTCGCGCTCTAAAGCGTTCAGAGCTTGCGCGGCGCGAAGCTCCGATAAATTTTCTTCACGTTCGCGCGCGCTTCTTGTCGCCGCGCGAAACGCTTCGTCCTTTTCGCCGACCTGCGCAAAAATCGCCTGTTCGGTTTCGGTCGCGGCGGCTAATTTTTCATCGAGTTCATCAACGAGTTCGGTTAAATGTTTTCCTTCCGCCGTAAAAAGCTGTTCGAGCAGCGCGCGAAATTCTTCGCGCATAATTTTGTAGCGGCGCGTTTTGGCGGCTTGGCGGCGCAGGGCATTTGCCTGTTTTTCGATTTCGGAAACGATGTCGGCGATGCGGCTTAAATTCGTTTTCGCTGACTCCAATCGAGTTTCGGCGGCGCGCTGGCGCGTGCGAAATTTGGAAACTCCGGCGGCTTCTTCGATAAGATTTCGGCGGTCGCTCGGTTTTGAAGATAAAATTTGCCCGATTTTTCCCTGTTCGATAAGAGCGTAATGCGCGCCGCTCAAACCCGTTCCGGCAAACAGGTCTTGTATGTCGCGCAGGCGACACGATTTTCCGTTCAATTGGTATTCGCTTTCGCCCGAAAGATAAAGGCGGCGCGTAACGGAAACGGCTTCGCCGGGCGCGAAATCGAGCGCGAAACTTCTCGGCTTCCAGTGCCGTTTTGTTTTTATTTTCGTCTGGACGGTTTGAATCGAGCCGACTTGCGCCGCCTGCGCCATTTCAGTTGTGAGTTGTGAATCGTCGGTTGTGAGCCTGACGTTTGTTTGTTCGATTTCGACGTTTTGCGTCTCGTTTTCTTCGTCTTCTAGAATTACGGATTTATCGTCGAGTTCGTTTATCGCTTCGTCGATGTCGCTTAATTCTTCGTCGTCCCCCGCAAATTCAAATTCTTCATCACGAATAAGATGTAAAACAACCTCCGCCATTCCCGACGGTTTGCGTTTGCTCGTTCCTTGAAAAACAACGTCTTTCATTTCCTCGCCGCGCAGGGATTTGGCGCGCTGTTCGCCCAAAACCCACGAAATCGCGTCGGAGACGTTGCTTTTCCCGCAGCCGTTCGGACCGACGACGGCGGTTATGCCGCTGCCGGTGAAAACGATTTCCGTGTAATCGGCAAAAGATTTAAAGCCCGTGATTTCGAGACGTTGGAGTTTGAACATCGTATAGTGCTTCGGCGGAGAGTAAGCACTATATTTTGTTGATTTTGCGGGTCGAAGTCAAGACAACGAGCAGCAAGCGGCAAGCAGAGATACGCCAAAACTGCTTACCGCTTAATGCTCGCTGCTCACTGTCTAAAATTCTTCGCTTAAATTTCGCAAGCCTTGCTGTTCGGCGCGTTCTTGGTCGAGTTCGGTCAGAACGTCGAGCAGAAAATTCGTGTTGCTGGAAACGTTGATGACGACGGCGAATTCGGTTTCGGAAGTGGAAAATTCAAACGTGCCGCCGTTGATTTCGATGATTTCGCGAAAGGCTTTCGTGCCGTTTTGTCCGTTGGCATCGGCGTCGACGATTTTGCCTTCGTTAAAGGAAACGCTCGCAAGATGCGTGTCGGATTTGATGACGAGCAAGCCGGTCATTCTCGAATTTTCGACAACCTGCACGGCGTCGAAGATGGTAACGTAGGCGAGATTTCCGGCAAAGGTAACGTCTGTGCGCACTTTTTGCGGCGATTTGTCGTGCGTCGAGGCAAAATCGGGACGACGCGCGCGCCTGATGGCTTCCAGCCCGGGCGCAACCGAGATGCGCGGGTCAAGAAGTTTGGCTTCCTGCAGCCGGTCATACGCCAAATCGAATTCTTCGCGTCCGATATACAAGCTCACCAATGTAAGACACTGCTTGGCGGCTTCGTCCAGATTTTTCTGCGAAATACAAATCTCGCGCATCTTTTCGCGCAGAGAAATCGAACGCGGAGAGCGCTCCATCGAATCGCGCAGCAGCTTAAAAGCCTTTTCCGGCGAACTGTATTTGACGAAAAGGTCGGCGTCAAGAAGAACCGATTCGATAGAACCCTGCGTGAAGGGTGCTTCCTCAATTTCTAAAACTTGATTCATAATTTTTGCGCCGAACAGGAATGTTCAACAAATATAAATTATCACAAGCTGCTTCGGTTAGTCATCAAAAATCTTGTTTTGGAAAATAAAAAGCGCAACAGTTTCCTTCGTAAAACAGTCGCGCTTTTTATTTTTAATCAGCTTAAAAAATTAAAAATCAAATCTTACGCCGATTCTAATATCGCGCTGGCGATATGTTCGGGTCGGAATAAGAAAATTCTGATAGTTTGTCTGTTGATTCAGCGTCGGAGTTGCTCCGAGAGCGTTGAAATCGATAAACTCCGAACCGAAACTGAAGACGGTCGCGTTAAGAATGTTGCCGAACTCGATAATCGGTCGCAGTCTGAATCGTTCGGCGAATTTCCATTCTCTGGTTATGCTCAAATCAAATATAAACAAACCCGGTCCCGTTCCGGCGTTTCGCGGTAAGTTTCCGCTTTTCGCGCCAATCGGCGGAAGCGAAAACTGCGCGGCGAGAGCGGTCGGGAAAGGCGTTCCGGGTTCTCTGAATTTGATGTCATCGCTATTGCCGCTGAAATTCGGGCGGTCGGTGCTGACATCGTTAAGATTTCGGTCAACGCCGTAACCCAAATTAAAGCGCGCCGCGCTTCCCAATCGGAGGAGCGGCGCAAATCTCAATTTGCCAAGCCACCAGGGAGTGTCCATCGTTCCCGAAAAAGCGAAACGATGTCGCCTGTCCTGCAAAGACCTTGCAAATTCACGGCTGAAATCGCCGTTCACTTCGGCGTTCGTCGTATTATTCAAGCCGTCATCTCTCGTGCTGGAAAGCGTGTAAGCCGCGCGGAAAGTCGAGCCGAAGCCGTAACCGATTTTTCGGAAACGGCTGCGAAGCTCCAAAATCAAGCCGTGATAAAACGAGTTTCCGATTGAAGCAACTCGTTCGGTTTCTCCTAAGTTCGGGTTCGGTCTGAACTGCGCGACTGCCGCTAAAGCGATTCCGACGGGTGCGCCGACCGAATTTGTGGTGGAACCGGCGACCGCGATGCTCGGAAGCGTCGTCGACGAATTTACGGAATTTAAGTTGACGAAACAAGTTACCGTTCCGGTTGTCGGGCAGGATGTAGTTCCGCCTTGCGTTGTAGAAACGCCGCTCGAATCGTTTGCCGCGCCGAGATAAAACCTGTAAGTTCTCGTCGTCGGCGTGGTCGCTCCTGGCGTGGTAAAGACATACGAATTTGCGAGCAGGTAAGCCGTAAAATCGCTGTATCCGGCGGGAACGAGCGGCACGTTCGGATTAAACTCGCGCCACAAATTGGCGGTTCTGTTGACGGTGTAATTGGCTTCAAAAACAATGCCTTTTGCAATTTCGCGTTCAAAGCCGACGTTAAATTGATAACTTTCGGGAATTTTCAAATTCGCGTCAATCGAGCGCAGCGGATTGCCGGAAGTGGCGGTGTTGGTCGTAAAGCCTAAGCTCGAAGCATATCCGAGTGAAGTTACCGCGCTCTGTAAATCGGCGACGGACGAGTAACCGCTCGGAAATTGCTGCGCTATTTTACCGAGAACGGCAATGCGTCGCGGGTCTGTGCCGGAAGTTCCGATGTTGTTGGTGTCAAATCGAAATAAGTCGCCCGAACTGTTTTGGATAAAATCGCCGACGGTGCGAAGCAGTGCGCGGTTGTAAAATATGCCCGCGCCAAAACGAATTACGCCTTTTCCTTTTTTGAACGGGTCGTAGGCGATTCCGATACGCGGTCCGAAATTGTTGTTGTCGGAAATAGCCGTTTCTCTTTCGTAGCGCAGTCCGTAACTTATCGTCAGATTTGAGACGGGTCGAAACTCGTCGTTGAAAAACATTCCGTAATAAGTGTTTTTGACCGTTACGTCCGTGCCGAAATTCTGCCGGTAGCGAGACAAAACATTGTTTTGATAATTCAAAACGCTGCCGAAATTAAAAGTTCCCGTCGCGTCGCTTAAAGAAATCGCCTGTGAGTTGACGTTTTGTATGTCAACTCCGCCTTTAAGCGTGTGCGAACCTAAGATATATGTGAGCGAATCCTGAAACTGCAATCTGATTTCTTTGCGACTGTCGGCAAAATTCTGCAACGAGCTTGCAGTTGAATTGCCCGCCGTAAGAGTTTGGACACCGTTAGTTACCGGATTTCGATAGCTAATCAGAACAACCGGGTCATTCGGATTGTCCGTTTGAAAACTCGGTTTGAAACGAGACCACTGAAAGCGAAATTGATTGACCGTTTTAGCGCCGAAAATCTGGTTGTCGGTAATGTTGAAAGCGTCGGTATTGTTATTTCTGACCTGTAGCGCGTCTTCGATTCGGGTAGTTGACACGCCCGACGTGCGGCGATTATTTTTTCTTCCGAATTGGTAACCGAATGTGATGTCGTTGCCTTCAAAAAGTTTGTGGTCGATTCTTGCGGTAACGGTGTTGCCGGTGTTCGGCGTGGCGAGTGTAACGTTATACGGAACGACGAACCCCGCAGTCGGCGTAGTTCCCGTGCAGGCGGTTGCACTGCTGTTATCGCAAGTTTGCGTGCCGCCCGTCGAAGCAGGCAGCGTAAAACGCGGATTTGAGACGAGCGGAATATACGTGTCAATCAAAGTAGTATCTTCGAGTTTGTTGTATTCGTAAGCGACCGAGAAGAACGTTCTGTTTTGACCTTTATAAAGAAACGGAACGTTCAGCGGACCGCTCAAGGTAAAGCCCGGATTGTATTCGGTAAAGGGAAGACGCGGCAAAGGATTCCTTAGAATAGTTCCGTCAGCGTTCAGAAAAGTAAGGTTGTTGTAGTAAGAGTTAGCATTCAGGTTGTCGTCGCGGAAAAACATAAACACGCGCCCGCGAAAATTTTTCGTTCCCGCTTTTGTTCGCAAATTGATGCGCCCGCCCGAAGCGCGCCCGTATTCGGATGAAAACTGGTTCGTAACAACCTGAACTTCGGCGATTGATTCGATAGACGGCTGAAACCGGTCGCGCGCTGAGCGGTCGTCGTTGTTGTCAAGACCGTCAATCGTGATGTTGTTTGAATACGATGCGCCGCCCGAAAGCGAAAAGTTGCCCTGCTCGCTCGGCGTGCTGCGCGCGTTGGAATTTCTGTCTTCGGCTAAATCTCTGGTCGAGAGAGATTCTTCGCTTGTGCCGCCCAAGGTTAAAACCAAATCAAGCGCGTTTCTCGAATTATTCGGAATCTCTTCGATTTCCCGCTGCGTAACCGTGCCGCCGACAACCGTGCGCGTCGTATCGACGACGGGAGCGTCTTCGTCGCCGAGCGTGGTAACTTCAGCGGTAACTCCGGCGGGCGCGAGCGCAAAATCGAGCTGGACGTTTTGACCGGAAACGGTGATTATGCCTTGATTTTCCTTGACGCCGAAGCCGCCGCTCGTCGCTTTGAGGTTGTAAGTTCCTGCTTCGAGCTGAATGATTTGGTAGCGTCCTTCGTCGTTGGTAACGGCGGTTCGCTCCCTTCCGGTTTCGACTCGCGTTGCCGTAACGCTTGCTCCGACGACAGCTAATCCGTTCGGGTCGAGGACTCGCCCCGTGAAAGTTACGTTATCGAGACTCTGTGCAAAAGTCGTAACGGTAAACGCCAGTAACGACAAACAAACGACAGACGTTAAAGGCAAAAGCCTTTGCAATACGCTTTTCATTTTGCTTCTCCTGAAAGATTCTGAAAGTGGGTTTTGGAAAAACTTATTCTGGCTTAAAAAAGTTTTTATGTAAAGAAGCAACGAGAAGAGCGCTGTGAACAATTTGTAAATTACTCATCGCCGTCGCTTGAGCGTTTGAGATGAACGACGGTCGTCGTGCGCGAAACGGGAATCAGCGCTTCGGAATCGAAAAGCGTTTCGGTTTGTTGAGAAAATTCGTCGGCGTGTGCGCGCACGTATTCGAGAAAGCGCCCGAACTCGCGCTGCATTCCGTTCATCTTCTCGCGCATATTCAAAATTATTTCGACGCCCGCCAGATTAACGCCCAAATCGCGCGTCAAAGATAAAATTATTTCCAGCCGTTCGAGGTCTGTGTCTTCGTAAAGTCGCGTGTTGCCTTCGGAACGCGACGGTTTGAGCAAGCCTTCGCGCTCGTAAAGCCGGAGCGTCTGCGGATGAATCTCGAAAAGCTCGGCAACCGCGCTGATTGTGTATGTTTTTACTTTCCGCTTCATATTTCAATTAAGAATTAAAAATTAAGAATTAAGAATCGAAGAAATTACTTGAGAAATTCTTAATTCTTAATTTTTAATTGATAATTACTCCAATCCCATCGCCCGTCGCGGATTTTCAGCGTTGGCTTTTTCAAACTGGCGCAAAATCTCTTTGGTTTCTTCGCTGATGACGGCGGGCAATGCTAATTTAACTTCGATAAATTCGTCGCCGCGCAGTTCCGGGTTTCTCAAAGAGGGAAATCCGCGCTCGCGGAGGCGAAACTTTTGTCCGCTTTGCGTTCCCGCAGGGATTTTCAACGTCGCTTTTCCTTCGACGGTCGGCACTTCGATTTTCGCGCCTAATGCCGCTTCCGGTAAACTTACGGGAACTGTAACGTAAATGTTATCGCCTTTCCGCGTCAGAAATTTGTGCTTGCCGACGTTCGTAATAATAAACAAATCGCCCGGCGGCGCTCCCAACCGTCCGCCCTGCCCTTTTTTCGGAATGCGAACGCGCGAACCTGTATCGACGCCTGCCGGAATGCGAACCTTGACCTGCTCTGTTTTCGGCGTAACTCCTTTGCCGCTGCACTGTGAACAGGGCGGACGCCGCTTGCCCGCGCCTTCGCAGTCGGGACAAAACTGAAGCCGCCCGGCGCCTTTTTGAACTTGACCCGAACCGCTGCACGTTGGACAAACGATGACCGCTCCGCCCGTATCACCCGCGCCCTGACAACGCGAACATTGCTCGCTCCGGTTAACCGTGATGTTTGTGGTCAAGCCTGTGAAAGATTCTTCAAAGCTCAAGCCTAAAGGCATTTCAATATCTTTGCCTTTCTGCGGCTGCACGCGCGGCAGTTCAGGCTCGCTTCGGCGAGCGTTTGCCGCTGCTGCGCCGCCGCCGAACAAATCCGAAAAAATATCACGGAAGGAAGATCCGCCGCCCGAACCGCCCGGCTCGAAATTAAAGCCGGAAAAATCAAACCCGCCGCCCGCGTTTGCGCCCGCGCCGCCCGCCGCCGCTCCGTATGGCGAATTTACGTCCAGATTATCGGCGTAATAGCCGAAACGGTCGAAAACTTTACGCTTTTTCTCGTCGGATAAAACGTCGTTTGCTTCCTGAATTTCTTTAAATTTTTCTTCGGCGCTCTTATCGTTCGGATTAACATCAGGATGATATTTGCGCGCCAGCTTTCGATACGCTTTTTTTATATCGTCCGCTTTAGCATCTTTTTTAACGCCGAGAATTTCGTAATAATCTTTCTTTGCCATTTTTATAAGCGAGCAGTAAGCTGTGAACAAAAGAATCACAACTTTCCGCTCGCAAATTTTTAGTTTTTGAAATTAGAAAAATTTTAAGCTGAGCAGTGAACAATTTTGTTCACTGCTCATACATTACAAACCGCTTATTTTTTTTCTTCGTCAACGTCGACATATTCGGCGTCAATCACGTTGTCGTCGCCCGCGTTTGAAGATGTCGTCGAATCGCCGCTGCCCGCGCCCGCCGAGCTTGCCTGTTCTTCTGCTGTGGCGTCGCCCGCAGCGTTTGCGCCGGTTTGACTGTAGAGAACTTCGGCGAGTTTGTGCGAAGCCGTCTGCAGGCGCTCGAACGCCGTGTTCATTGCGTCTGCGTCCGTTCCAGATAAAGCCGTTTTCGCCTCGGCGATTGCGCTTTCCAGTTCGGTTGACGAAGCCGCATCGAGCTTGTCTTTGTTTTCGCTGAAAGTTTTTTCTACGCTGTAGGAAAGACCGTCAAGACGATTTCTGGCTTCGATTTCTTCTTTGCGTTTGGTGTCCTCGCCCGCGTGCGATTCGGCATCTTTCATCATTTTGTCGATTTCTTCTTTCGACAAACCGCTCGAAGCCGTAATCGTAATCTTCTGCTCGCGTCCCGTGCCGACATCTTTTGCCGATACGTTGACGATGCCGTTCGCGTCGATGTCGAATGTAACTTCAACCTGCGGAACGCCGCGCGGTGCGGGCGGAATGCCGACAAGGTGAAACTTGCCGAGCGTTTTGTTGTCGGACGCCATCGGGCGCTCGCCCTGCATTACGTGAACTTCGACGGACGTTTGATTGTCCGAAGCGGTCGAAAAAATTTCCGATTTGCGCGTCGGAATCGTCGTGTTGCGCGTAATCATCTGCGTCATCACGCCGCCGAGAGTTTCGATGCCGAGACTCAAAGGCGTAACGTCGAGCAATAAAATATCGGTTTTTTCGCCGCCCAAAACCGCCGCCTGCACAGCTGCGCCCAATGCGACAACTTCGTCGGGATTAACCGTTTTATTCGGTTCTTTGCCGAAGAAATCTTTGACCATTTCCTGCACTTTCGGGATGCGCGTCGAGCCGCCGACAAGAACAATTTCCTGTATGTCTTTAGCTTCGAGACCTGCGTCTTTTATCGCCTGCTCGACGGGCGGCATCAAGCGTTTAAGGAGCGGCTCAACCAGCGATTCAAATTTCGAGCGAAGAAGTTTCATCACAAGATGCTTCGGACCCGATTGGTCAGCCGTGATAAACGGCAAGTTGATTTCGGTTTCCATCGCGCTCGATAATTCGATTTTCGCTTTTTCGCCCGCTTCTTTTAAGCGCTGCAAAGCCATTTTGTCGGCTGTTAAATCAATGCCCTGGTCTTTTTTGAATTCATCGATAATCCATTTGACCAATGTTTCGTCAACGTCGTCGCCGCCCAAGTGAGTGTCGCCGTTTGTTGATTTTACTTCGACGACGCCTTCGCCGACTTCCAGAACCGAGATGTCGAACGTTCCGCCGCCGAAGTCGAAAACGACAATCGTTTCGTCTTTCTTTTTATCCAAGCCGTATGCCAAAGCCGCCGCCGTCGGCTCGTTGACGATGCGCATTACTTCCAAACCGGCGATTTTGCCCGCGTCTTTCGTCGCTTGTCTTTGCGCGTCGTTAAAATATGCCGGAACAGTGATAACCGCTTTATCAACCGCACTTCCGAGATAATCTTCCGCCGCTTTTTTCAATTTCTGCAAAACCATCGCCGAAATTTCCGGCGGGCTGTATGATTTTCCCTGCGCGTCGATTTTCACGTCGCCGTTCGAGGCTTTTTCGACTTTGAACGGAACTTGCTTCATCTCGCCGCCCACTTCGTCAAATTTCCGCCCGATAAAGCGCTTTATCGAATAAAGCGTGTTTTCGGGATTGGTTACCGCCTGACGTTTTGCAACTTGTCCGACCAGACGATTGCCGTCTTTTGTGAAAGCGACGACCGACGGTGTCGTTCGTCCGCCTTCTTCGTTCGTAATAACGACCGGCTCGCCGCCTTCCATTACGGCGACGACCGAGTTTGTCGTTCCCAAATCGATTCCTATAATTTTGCTCATCTTAAATTCTCCGTTTAATAAAAATTAATTTGCTGTCTCTCCCTTTTAATAAAGGTTTTTACAGCATATTTTAAGCTAAATGAAACTATAAAACTTGAGTGTGTGTTTGTCAAATATAATTGAGCGAGAATAGATAAGATTTTAATCGAGCGGGGCATTTTCGTTTGCGTCTGCTTTCTTCATTAGTCGCGCGACAAAGAAAATGTAATGAATGCCTGAAAAAACCGCCAACGCCGTAACGGTCATATAAACGGTCGGCAGATAAAAACTTTGCAGCGTCGGGTAAACGGCGGCGAGCAGAATCAAACCGACGCCGCAAACCTGCGCGAGCGTGCTTGCCTTTCCGAGCCACGATGGTTTAAAACCGCGAAAATCTGTGATGATAAAAATGGCGACGGCGACGGCGATGATTAAAACGTCGCGCCCTATGACGGCAGCCGTAACCCAAAAAGGCACGGGCAAATGACGCGTCGGCGGGAAAATGTTCGGCAAAGTCAAAATTACAAACGCCGTCGTCATCAATAATTTATCGGCAATCGGGTCTAAAATTGTGCCGAGTTCCGATTGCTGATTAAACCGCCGCGCGACGAAACCATCGACGCCGTCGCTCGCGCCGGCAATCATAAAAACAATCAAAGCCCACGCGCTGTGTCCGTAAAACAAAAGACTGGCAAACAGCGGAATCAACGCCATCCGCAGAAAAGTTAAAAGGTTCGGAAGAGTTAGGATTTTTGAAGACATCTTTCGATTTTAGATTTTGGATTTTAGATTGAAAGAAACAAAACAGTAATTTCTTATAAATGCAGTCTCATTATTTATGGTGGATTAAGAAAGATAATTAACGTTCGATTTTTCCATGCGACCAATCTAAAATCCAAAATCTAAAATCCAAAATTATACTGAACGCAATTCGATTAAGGACACCTCTGGCGGGCAGCCGTAGCGGACGGGCAGAACGACCGTGCCGATGCCGCGCGTGATATAAACTTGGGTTTCTTTGCGGCGGTAAAGACCGCTGGCGAATTTGCGGCGGCGCTGTAGAATCCTTTTATCGTCGCCCGCGCGCAGCTTCACCTGTCCGCCGTGCGTGTGTCCGCTGAACATTAAATCGACCGAAGCGCGTGCGGCGCGGTTGAGAGTTTTCGGATTGTGGGCGAGCAGCATTTTCATTTCGTCCGGGTAAGAGCCGCGCAGCGCGGCGCGCAAATCGGTTCGCCCGACTTGATAATCGTCGACGCCACACAGCCAGAAGGACGCCGCGCCGCGCGCCGTAAAGCGAAACCCCTCGTTAGTTAAAACCCTTATGTTTTCGCGGCGCAGCAAATCGGTTACAAGCGGCGCGTCCGTCCAGTGGTCGTGATTTCCGAGACAGGCGAAGCTGCCGAACTCGGATTCGAGTTCGCCCAAGACCTTCGCCACCGGCGCGATGTATTTGCTTTCGTGCGAAACGAAATCGCCGGTCAGCACGAACATATTGGGTTTTAAACGGTTGGAAATTTCGACGGCGCGGCGAATGTGTTCGAGGTCTGTGAAAGGGCTGTGGTGAATGTCCGAGAGGTGAACGACGCGAAAACCGTCCAAGTTTTTCGGCAGACGTTTCAAACGAATTGAAACCTGCTCAACGGTCAATGTATTCGCTTCGTTCAGAGCCGAGCGCGCGACTTGCGACAGATTGCTCGCCAAATCGCGCAGCGGCGTGTCGGACGCGACAGCCGACGAGATTTTCTCGCGGAGTTTCGCTTTTCCTGTTGCGGCAAATTTCATAAAAAATCAAATGTTTCGTAGGGAGTTGAATTTTTTTGCGCGTATGGTTTTTTCGATTATACGTTTCCCGAATCGGAAAAGTCTATGTTTCAAATTTGAGCAGCACGCGGCGGTCGTTTGATTTTTCGTTTCCGTTCGATTATTCCGCGCGTTTTTCAAACAAAATTTTCTCTTTCAAAACTCGCGCGAATTCTGTATTCTTAGTCCACAATGTCGCCAATCGCCATCACAATAATTCTCCTGCTGGTTGCCCTTGTGCTTTTCGGCAGCGAAAAACTGCCCGTCGATATTGTCGGGCTGATACTGGTTATCGGCTTAGTCGTAACCGGAATTTTAACCGTCAACGAAGGCGTTTCCGGCTTTGGCGACAACATAATCATCACTATCGGCGGGCTTTTCGTACTCACGGGCGGACTGATAAAAACCGGCATCGTCGATTTAATCGGGCGCAGGCTTTATAAAATTTCCGGCAACAACGAGTTTCTGTTGACGGCTCTTGTAATGAGCGTCGCGGCGATTTCGGCGTCGGTTTTGAAAAACACGACGACGACGGCGATGTTTGTTCCGGTCGTTTTAGGTTTGGCGAACCGTGCGCGCGTCGCGCCCTCAAAATTGATGATGCCGCTCGCTTTCGGCGCGATTTTAGGAGGAAGTTGCACTTTAATCGGAACTTCGACAAATCTTGCCGTCAGCAGCGCGCTTCAGCGTTACAATATGCCGCCGTTTTCGATGTTTGAATTGACACCCGTCGGCATTTTCACCGTCGTTTTCGGAATGATTTATATGCTGCTCGTCGGCAGAAAAATGTTGCCTAACATCGGCGGCGCGGACGAATCTTTGACCGAGCAGTATCACATCCGCGAATACGTCTCCGAGCTATTGGTTCTGCGCGGCTCGACTTTAATCGGGAAAACCTTAGGCGAAGCGAATATCAATCTCGAACTCGATTTAAATGTTTTGGGCATTATGCGCGACGGCGAAAACAGAATCGCGCCGCGCCCCGACGAGCGCATCGAAGCGGGCGATTCTTTAATCGTCGAAGGTAGGCTCGCCAACATTTTAAACGTCAAAGGCGAAGCCGGACTGGAAATAAAATACGATTTTGAACTTAATGACCGCGCGCTCGAAGGCGACGGCATCGAGCTTTTTGAAGTAATGGTGATGCGCAATTCGCGCCTTGTCGGGCAGAATTTGAAAACCTTGAATTTTCGCCGAACTTACGATTTAACCGTTCTGGCAATCAATCGGCACGGCGAAACTTTTCTGGAAAAAATCAGCGGCGTTAATTTAAAATTCGGCGACGTTCTGCTCGTGCAGGGAAACCGCAAAACAATTGAACCGTTCGTCGTCGAGCGCGATTTTCTGTTTTTGGAAGACGTCTCGGCAAGCAGTATGCGAACGGCGAAACGCCCGTGGGCGATTGCCGCGTTCGCGCTTTTTCTCGCTCTCTCGCTCTCGAAAATCGTTATCGGCGTCGAAGTTCCGCTGGCAATCGCCGTTCTGCTCGGCGTGATGCTTCTGCTGGCGACGAAAACCGTTCGTTATGCCGAGCTTTATTCGCTGATTGACTTGCGCCTGCTCGTGCTTATCGCCTGTATGATGAGCTTCGGCATAGCGATGGAAAAAACTCACACTGACGTTTATCTCGCCGATTTGATTCAAAATCATTTCGGTCAATACGGCGGAACAGCCGTGCTTGCCGGATTTTTTATTCTAACCGTTGCATTAACACAGCCGATGTCTAACCAAGCCGCCGCGCTCGTCGTCTTACCCGTCGCAATTAAAACCGCCATCGCGCTCGGCTTAAACCCGCGCACTTTCGCCGTCGCCGTAACTTACGCCGCGTCGTTTTCCTTTATCACGCCGCTCGAACCCGCCTGCGTTCTGGTCTATACGCCCGGACGCTATCGCTTCATAGATTTCGTCAAAATCGGCACGATTTTAACCATCGTCGTCTTCGTCGTCGCAATGATTTTAGTTCCGATATTTTGGAAACTTTAAAAATGGAAAATGGAAAACGGAAAGTGGAAAATTAAAACTGATTACTGCATTTTCCACTTTCCGTTTTCCATTTTTACTCGACTTTTGCGGAAATCTCGATTTTTGCCGCCGCTTTTTTGTTTGACGTAATTTTCAACGGCACGCGAAACGCCAGCGTTTTTATGTTGCACGTTCCTGTGTTGTCTTCGCGGCAATAGTAAATCGTGAGTTTCGCCTGCACGTCGGTCGCGCCGGCTTTGGTCGTTTGAAATGGAACGCTTAACGGAATTTTAAGAAACTTTTGCGACGGCGCGGCAAATTTGACGTTTTTTAATTTTCCGACCGAGATTTCATAGCGGTTCGGCGCGTTTTGATTAAGGTGAAAACCGGCTGGCAGAGCAACGTTAAAAACCAGCGTGTTCGTCGCGTTTGCCGCAACTTCCTGCGGCGCGATTTTAACTTCGGCCGCCGCGTTCGGCGAATCGTTCGGCGCAGCGTCGTTCGTTTCAGCGGGCGGCGTCAAACCTTCGATTTTCAGCGTCGAAACTGTTTTAGTCTTCAAATCTACAACTCGAATTGCTTGATTGTTCGTGTCGGCAACGAACAGCTTTCCGCCCGCGACGCTCAACCCGCCCGGTTCATAAAAACTCGGCGCTTTTCCGTCAACTTGTCCTGATTTGCCCGTTCCCAAAAACGTCTTAACTATTCGCTTTTCAACGTCGAGCTGTTTGATTTTATGATTGTAGGTGTCGGCAATCAAAATTTTTCCGTCGTAAAGCGCGACGCCCAAAGGATGCTGCAAGCGCACGTCGTCGCCCGCGCCGTCTTTATCGCCAAACTCGAACAAATCGCCGCCGACAAGCGTTTCGACCGTTTCCTTCTGAAAATCAATCGCGCGGATAATGTTCGATTCAGCGTCGGCGACGAAAAGATTTTTGCCGTCCGAGACAATGCCCGAAGGCTGAGCGAACGCCGCATTTTCAATGCGCGCGTCGAAACGAGCTTCGGCTCGCGTTCCCGCATAAGGCTCAATCGAATTTTTTTCCAAATCAAGCCGCCAAATCTGGTGCGAGCCAGCCATTGCGACAAAAAGATTATTGCCGACAACCTGCAAATCCCAAGGCGAGTTTATCGCCGTCTTTAACGCGCTGCCGCCCGAACCGTCAAAATCGTCGAGATTGCCCGTTCCGGCAACGGTTTCAACCGTTTTCGTCTTCAGATTAACGCGCCGTATAAGATGATTTTCCGTGTCGGCAACGTAAAGATTATCGCCGCTTAAAGCCAATCCTTGCGGGCGATTGAAACTCGCGCCTGCGAAATTCCCGCTGCCCGCCGCCGCTTTTCCGCTGCCGACGGTTTCGATGATTTTTCCATTCAAATCCGTTACGACGATTCGATTATGATTCGAGTCGGAAATAAAAAGCCTGTTCGATTTTTCGTCCGCCAGAATTTTACCGGGAAAAGCCAGCGGCAAGCTGCCGACTTTGGCGCGTTCGAGCGCGAGTTTGAGCGGCTGCTCGTCAAGCAAGCCCCTTTTGCGAAACTCGCCGATTGTGTCGGCAATCGCTTTGTCGAGCGTCGAGAGTTGTCCTTCGCCGGAAACTTTGCCGACGACGTAGCCGTTCGGGTCAATCAGAACTTGAGTAGGCCACGCGTTGACGGCGTAAGCGTCCCAAATCTTAAAATCAGCGTCGTTGACAATCGGATGTTCCAAGCCGTAACGCAAAATGATTTTGCGGATGTTTTCCGTGGTTTTCTCGTTCTCGAATTTCGCCGAATGAACGCCGATGACGACAAGATTTTTGTCGTACTTCGCTTCGAGTTTTTTAAGGTCTGGAATAATGTGGATACAGTTGATGCAGCCGTAAGTCCAAAAATCCAGCAGCACGACTTTGCCCTTTAAACCGGCAATCGAAAGCGGCTTCTCGGTGTTGAGCCAGCCGCGCGCGCCGGTAAATTCCGGCGCTCGAACCTTTGCTTGATATAACATTTTTGCAGCGAAAAGCGGCGACGACAACGCGAGAAGTAAAATCAAACCGCAGAGACGCAGAGACGCGAAGGTTGAAAACCTTAAATTCAAAATATGTAAAAAGTCCGTGTGAAAACGGTTGTGTTTATTTCCGTAAATTCGTAATTTCATTTTTTAACTCTTTGCGTCTCTGCGGTGAAAATATCTTTTACCAATTAACTTTGCCTTCCTGCGTCGTGTCGATTTGTTTCAGCTCGACGCCTTCGTCGAAGAAGAAAATCTTCATCTGGTCAAACAGAAATTCGTGCGAATCCGGGTTTGAGATGTCGATGCCGAAATGGTTGATAAGCTGTTTTTGCTTGCTGAGCCATTCTTTCCAGCATTCGCCGCAAATTTCCGCACCGATTTTCTGTCCTAGTTCGGTCGGCAGCGGCGCGTAACCGAGAGGCGCGTTTTTCTGTCCGCAGCGCGCGCATTTGAATTTGTCGTTTGAAAATAAAGCCATTTTTATTTCTCCTTGTTTTATTCGTTGATTTTTATAAAACAGATTTTTTTATTAACCGTTATTATCGTTTGCTTTGCGAATTGCGCCCAAAATTTCGTCGTCTTTCGGGCGAAAAATACTGAGCGGTTGAATTTGATGAAGGCGCACGACGCCCGCTTTATCAATCACGACGACGCCGCGCGCCGCGCGTCCGGGAAGCCACGAGTTTGCATCGTAGCTTTTTGCGACCGCGCCGTTTTCGTCCGCTAAAAGCGTCAAAGGTAAATCGTATTTATCGGCAAAATTTTTGTGCGAAGCCTGCGAATCGGTCGAAATGCCGACGACTTCCGCGCCCGTCGCCGCATATTCCGCCCAATTGTCGCGCACCGAACACATCTGTTTTGTGCAAACTGGCGTGTCGTCGCCCGGATAAAAAAGCAGGACAACGGTTTTTCCGCGCCGCTCCGACAATTTCCAATCGCGCCCGTCGCCGTCTTTGAGCGTAAAATCCGGCGCGCTGCTTCCGATTTTCATTTTTTTATTCTCTCGATTTGTTTGATGAATTATAACGCAGTTTGAATTTTTAATCTTTCGCGTTTTTGACGGCGACGATTTCAGCCGCGATTGAGACGGCGATTTCTTCGGGCGTTCGGCTGTTGATTTGGAAACCGACGGGCGCGCGAATTCGGTTTAATTTCAATCGGTCAAAACCTTCTTTTTCAAGATTTTTTAATAATGATTTCATCTTCGCGCGGCTTCCCAAGACACCAAAGTATTTGAAATTTTTATCAAGTAATTTTCTAATCACGATTTCGTCGGTTTCATAGCCGAGTGTCATTACAACGACAAAATGATTTACGCCCGAAACGACAAATTCGCCGATGCGGGCGTAAGATTCGATGATTTGTTTCCGTTGAACAAATTCGTTTTTGAGAAATGTATTTAAGTTCGGTCTGTCGTCGAAAAGTGAAATATAAAAATCCATTTTCGACATTAATTCCGAAAGAGCGAGCGCGCAATGACCGCCGCCGATGATTGATAATTTGTTTTTGAAGCCGATTTTTTCCTCGAATAAAAATTCGTTTTCGCTTTTGACCGAAAACCGAAAATCAAATTCGTCCGCCTCGTTTTCTATGATTTGAAATTTGAAATTTGAAATTTGAAGAATTGCTGAAAGATGATTTTTGTGAGCGCGAACGATTTTTTTAATCGTCGGCAAATCTCTTGAATTTAATTTATAAAAAATAACCGTCTGCCTGCCAGAGCAAATCATTCCGCTCGCATCGAGCGAGTTTTTTTTGTGAACCTGTTCGACGATTTCCGAATCGATTTTAAGGCGTTCGTTTTCAATTTTTAATCGGGCTTGTTCAACCAATCGAAATTCCATCGCGCCGCCGCCGATGCTGCCGCACATCTCGACTTCGGCAATCGCCATTTTAAAACCTTGTCGTCCCGGACTGCTGCCTGCGCTTTCGGCGACGACAAGCAGCATTACAGGTTTGTTTTGCCTTAATCTTTCGGCGGCGAATTGCCAGATTTCCAATTCTTTATTCATTTGAAATCCATTTGAAAAGAAAATCCGCGTCTAAAAATTATTTTCCGGCTTTCATTTTCTCGACAGCTTCAGAATGTAAATTCATCAAAACTTTTTCGGGCGTAAAAGGCGCGTCAAAGGCGGGCGAGTTTTCAGCGTTAAAAGCGCGAACCGCGTTGCGTATCGCAAAATACGCGCCGATGCCATACATTAATGGCGGCTCGCCGACGGCTTTTGAATTGAAGATTGCGAGATTTTCTCTTCCGGTTTCAAGCGGTATAAAATCAATCGTTTTCGGCACGGAATAAATGTCGGGAATTTTATAAGTCGAAAGCGCGTTCGAGCGCAGTTTGCCGAGCGCGTCGTAGACGACTTCTTCCATCGTCATCCAGCCGACGCCTTGAACAATGCCGCCTTCGATTTGTCCGAAATCTATGTTTTCGTTCATCGAGCTGCCGAAATCGTGGCACGCCTTGACGAAATCAACCGTGTAAATTCCGCGCAGACAATCGACGGTCGCGCCGACGATTGCCGTGCCGTAGACGTGATACGCGAACGGATGACCGCGTGCGGTTGACCAATCGAAATGAAGTCCTTCGGTCGCGTAATGCGCGTGTTCGCTCATATTTACGCGCTGCATATGACCTTCGTTGACGAGCGTGAGCCAATCGAAATCGGTTGATTCGCCGTTGCGAAAAACGAAACCGTTTTCGATTGAAATATCGTCGGCGCTTCTCGCTTCGACCAAATCTTTGGCAACCTCTTTCAACCGTTTCAAAATCGTTTCACAGGCAATCTGCGTCGCGTGTCCGTTCAAATCGGCGGCGGCTGACGCGGCTGTCGGCGAAGTGTTCGCAATCCGCAAAGTGTTCGTCGTGTGAAGTTTTATTCTGTCAATCGGCAATGAAAAAACGCGCGCCGCAACCTGCGCCATTTTCGTGTTCACGCCTTGTCCCATTTCGACCGCGCCAGTCGAAACCGCGACACTGCCGTCCGTATAAACGTGAACGAGCGCGCGCGCCTGATTCATCGGCGTTTTCGTAAAAGAAATGCCGAAGCAAATCGGCATCAGCGCAACGCCTTTTTTTATAAATTTATTTTGTTGGTTAAATTCATCGGCTTCCTTTTGCAAATTTGCAAAATCGAATTTTGCGTCGGCTTGCGTCCAAGTCGTTACGGCTTCGCTTTCCGCAATTTGCCCGTAAGGAAATTGGTCGCCGTCATTTATCAAATTCTTTCGCTGAATCTCGCTAGCCGAAACATTCAAATCTTTCGCCGCGTGCGCGATTGCCGATTCGATAACGAACATTCCCTGCGGTCCACCAAAACCGCGAAACGCCGTGTTCGGCGGCAAGTTCGTGCGGCACGAATAAGCCGTCGCCGTTACGTTCGGAACAAAATAAGCGTTCGTGCAG
>MWVV01000158.1_pt1 | contig 24123 bp, 30 predicted proteins | sample 1047281 | NCBI WGS metagenome assembly MWVV01 (sample SAMN06349986, study PRJNA376086) | soil metagenome | isolation source: PT-2 sample Antarctic (ecotone) soil | place: Antarctica | collected 2015-01-13 | reverse complement strand
AGACCCATAAAAATGTCAGTCCCTCGTTTTCAAATCGAGCGTTGTTTCGCATGGTTTCAACGGAAATACCGTAGGCTCGTTGTTCGATGGGAGAGAATTTCTGCCTGTTTCAATGCTTTTGTTTCTCTGGCAACAATTCACATTTGGATTAACAGAATTTTGTTAGTGGGATAGGTTCATACATACATTAAGGTGTTCAGTACATGACGGAAAGGCGCATGGGGCATTCCCCGTTCCCGCTTTTCTCCAACCTTTGTCATCACATCCTCAAACAGCTTCCATTCTAAATCGCCCGTTAATATAAGTTGTGTAAACCATCATTGCGGTGGAGACAAAACCTTTGGTGGACAATCGCCCTCAAGCTTGTTAGCTGCTTGGGGGTTTTCTTTTTTGCGCTGCCAGACTCTTGCACTGAGCGATCGCCTTTATTATGAGTCCTTATAGTTTCTTGTATACAGCTAGTAAACAAATTGTAGACTGATTGTCTACACTGTAAACATCCCGTATACAGTTAGTCTACAATTAGTCTACAATTAGTAAACATACTGTCTACACAAACAATCAAGGTTATGGTTACTCAAGTTATTTCCTTCCGCTTCACGGAGCAAGAAATCGACCTTCTAAGGCAGCGCGCACTGGCGCATGATGAAGGTACAAACGCGATCGCTCAACGCTTGCTGAGGGATATATTAGGACTGTCTACAAATACGTATACAGATGTAGACAGTTTAGAGGAGCGGATGGAAAAAGTCGCGTTACTGGTTGTAGACAAGCGTCTACAAGAATGTTTACAGGAGCATATAGCGACAATGTTGGGGGAGTCGAACGCCGGATAGACGAAGCGGAATCTATCGGGCAGAGAACACGCCAGAAACTTCAGAGCCTTCCTCGTTCCCCCAATGCGAGACAAAATGAGCCAACGCAAGAATTGCTGCAAAACATAGAATCAGGTGATGCTGGATTGAGTGCGCGAGGATTAGCCAATCACTTAGGGGTTGCCCATCCAACTATCGGTAGGAAGAAAAAGAAAGGCGCTGATATGTTTGCCGCTTGGAGCAAGGAGCTAGACCCCGATGGACTGGCTTGGGAGCTTCGAGGAGATAAATATTACCCAGTGCAAGCTTAAAAACTGAGTGTGCGATCACGTTGCAAAAGGAATTATTGGGGGAATTGAGCGCCTGAGAGAGAAGGGGGAATCTCTCAAGCAGCCAGCTACAGCACCAAAACTCGACGAGGAAACGTTAACCTGCAAAGAACTGGGCAAAGTATTTAACGTCAGCCACGAAGCGATCCGAATTTGGGAAGAAAGCGGGAAACTTATTGATTTGGGATGGGAGCGGATACCGGAGGCAACTAGCCCCGTTCGCTATAGGCGATTAAAAACCATTACACTAGAACGCCGAGGAGAGAATTGGGAGCGAGAACCTGGTGCTAAAGGGAAATAGCTCAAGTAAGCTGATAGACATATAAAAAGCATAAAATAGAAATTTAAAAACAAGGGTGGAGGGAGCAATGCCTGCGAAAGGATTTATAAATCTTGAACAGAAGGAGAGATTGCAAATCTTAGTGCGCTCTAACGATTCTCCAAGATTGAGAGAACACGCCCTGATTCTGTTACTTCAAAATGATGGGAAGACCTATGAAGAGATTGCTAATTTCATTGGTTGTGGATATCGAACGGTAGCGCACTGGTGCGTGCATGGCGACCCGGATAACTTAGATAGCTTAAAAGATAAAAGACAGCAAGGTAACTACCGAAAAGCTACAGAGCAATATATTAAACTATTACTAGAAACCGTTGAAAAACCGCCAATAGAATTAGGTTATGAATTTGGCAGATGGACAGGGGAAAGATTATCGACTTATCTGGAGCAACAGACAAAAATTAAGTTGAGCAGTAAACAAATTAGTCGAATATTGCAAAAAAAAAGTACGTTTACATTTGGGCAAAATACAGCTTAGAGTCTAAGCAAAACCCACAAGAGCGATTGGTATTTAGGGAGAAATTAGAAACTTATTTAAAAGCTGGAGTTGTAGCGCCAGAAATATTCCAGGTCTGGTTTTGGGACGAGACTGGGTTCAGTTTAAGAGTAATACGACGCAAATGTTGGACACGCCGAGGTTCGAGGCAAAAAGTGAGAGGTACTCGCAGCCGAGGTCGAATAAATGTGATGGGTGGACTACGTTATCATGACAGACTCAGCTTAAGCTTTTTTATTGATAAAGGTAATGGGGAGAGTTTTTTTGAGTCTTTGGAAAAGCTGAATAACTTCCTTAGCACTGAATGGGTTAAACAAGGCAATAAATCGGAGCTTTATGAACGAATAGTTCCGAGAGTTCTGGTAATTTTAGATAATGCCAGTTACCATAAGCGTCAAGATATTATTGATAAAATAAAGCAAGGCACTACCGAATATACAGCTTTGTTTCTTGCCAGCTTATAGTCCAGATTTTAATTTAATTGAATTAGTATGGCATTCCTGTAAAGAGTTTATTGCTCATCGGTTATTTGAGTCCATTAATCAATTTCAAGAAATTTTAGAGAAATTACTCAATCAGGGAGAGTTAGTAATTAACTGGAATAGAAACATTCAAAACAAAGGTAATAAAACTATTGCAAATTAAATGTCTATTAGCTTAGTCCAATTGAGGCGATTACCTCCGCGCCCAAGTTCTTGGGCGAGAAAAACTACTCACAACTCATCTAAATCGACAGTGGGGCTGTTTTCTGCTTCAGTTGGACTGCCAACATCCTGGGCGGGGCTATCAAAATCTTCGGTTTGATCAATTGCGATATCCACCTGGGCATCTTGTGGCTCACCTATTATTTCATTAGGTGGCTCATTAGGCTCGTTCAAAATATTGTTAGACATTAGATTGGTTAGATTTGTTAAGGTTTGAAATTAATTGACTGGAGTCAGTTTTTATTTTCTATCAACTGGTTGCGGGTTTTCCCTAGTGGGTTAATTTGTCTAAAAGCCTTTAGATACTTGCCTTTCCATCGATCAAGCCAAAAAGACTTTAGTCTTATAAGTTTGACAGTCGATAGGAGTTTAAATGGTTCAATCTCAATCCAGGCAAGGGATTCCCACTCATTTGTCCTTAGAGCAGTTTGATGAATTTGTCTTGCCCCACCTGCACATTGGGACTCGCGGCCCTCAGCCGAAACTCGCTTTACACGTCCTCTTCAACTACATCCTAAAACTGTTATACCTCGGTTGTCAGTGGAAAGAGTTACCAATTGAAAATGATAAACAGGGGCGACCGGAAATCCACTACACCAAAATCTATGGTGCCTTTCGGCGCTATGAAGATCACGGGTGTTTCGATGCCATTTTTGCAGGGTCAGTGTCAATTCTCTCCATCAAAGGTCAACTCGACATCAGCGTCATCCACGGTGATGGGACGACGACAGTCGCAAAGAAAGGCGGCGACAATCTCGGATTCAGCGGACACAAGCACTTCTGTGACCGCAACTGCAATGTAATAGCCCCTTTTGTTTCAGCGCCTGGGAATCGTAACGAATCACCTCTGCTACTGAAAGCACTGCCACAAGTAACACGCATCGCCAAGAAGGTCGGACTCGACCTCAAAAAGACGATTGTTAGCTTGGATGGGGTCTACGATAGTCGGGGGAACCGAAAAGCCATTTTCAATCGCTCAATGGTACCGAATATTCCTGAAAATCGACGTGGCAGAAAGACTCCGAAGCGTGGACGCAAGCCTATGTTCGACCCGGCTATTTTTCAAGAACGGTTTTGCACCATCGAGAGAGTGTTCGCCTGGGAGGATAAGTTCCGGCGGCTACTGATCCGATTTGAACGGATTAGTAAGTTGCACTATGCTTTGAAAACCCTGGCGTACACGATGATCAATCTCCGGCATTTCTGTCGGGACTAAGGAATTCGTCATCCACTTGCTTTGAGGTCTCGGCGAGAGAGACCTGGAATTGTCGTGCTTAGACAACAGGAATATTGAGAAAAGAGGAGAGAAACCATCATAAATTTTTCCTCCCAACCCATAGAGTACTCAAGAGGATCCTACCTTTGAAAATTTCGCATCAAAATTTCAGAAAACCCGCAACCAGTTGCTAGAAATGAACTCCAGGAGCGACGCAAACCAAGCGCTGGCAACGTAATCGTCACGCTATCTAAATGCTGTTCTAGGATAGCGGTGCTCTTGACCGGTTTTTCAGGGCGTTCCATAAACTCTTCTGGATTTTCCAATTCTTCGATGACACGTGGAGCTAATGCGTTTGGCTGTGAATAACTCCTATGTTACTGTAATTGACAGTATTGGGACAGTTCATTTGCAAGAGGCATCATTAACCGCTGCGGATAGGCGAAAGCTAATATCAATGTTTTGCCATTCGCCCATTCAGCCCATAAGAAGGAGTTTTCATGATCCAGAGCACTTCTAGTGAGAGGCACATTGATAGATGCAATGCCTAGGTCTAACCTGAAGTAACCGTTGTTTTCAGACTTCTCGAAACGAATGACAGTGAATTGCTAATCTGCTGTAGCTCGTGAAATTCCATATCTTTCTTCAAGCAGACAAGTCCTGCTGCTGTTCGCGCTCCAGTTTTTCTGCGATCGCGCATCTTATCCATTCACTGCGATTATCAAGTGATCGCACCCAAGTATCTAAGTCTGGGGGCAACATGACGCTGATAGGCTTATGACCGTGCTTCGTTCCTAAACCCTTGTCGCTTCGAGCCACTAGCGCTTCTGTATATTTCTCTAGCTGCTTCGGCGGCTTTGCCACTTTCTTACTTCCCTGATAGTGCTACCTACTTTTAGTATATATACACTATTGATGAAAAACAAACTTTGTGAAACTGTTGACAATGTATATATACACTGTTATAGTTAATTTAAGAGCGATCGCCCACGTCTGGAAAACAAAGCGATCGCCCGTACTCAAAATCGTCAGGTAAACAAATAATGACATATTGTACCGATAGAGATCAAGAGCAGCGCCTAGAGCAATACGCAGCTATCGAGGAAATCTATCTTTCCGGCATCACCGACGCGGCAGACGGTCGCCTTCCAGCAATGGCAGAGGTTATTTACATCCAGGACTACGTTCAGGGAATGCGGGATTATCCCAGAGTTGAAGTAATGCTCCCAGTAATCAATCAAGAGATTAAAGAATTTCCCTTAGTTTGCCATCAATGTCAACACTTAAATAATAGCATTTGTATCATTAAATCTATTCCTAGAAATGGTAATAGTTACGCTTGCGATCGCGTAGTAGTTGACACGCCTTTCTAATAATAATTAATGCCTATATAATTAGAGATAAATATTAATTATATAGGCATTATTTAACTCTTTAAACACTCAAAAAACACTCACAAAATACTCACACAAACCATGCAATTTACACACAACAAAGCCATTATCGGAATGCCTGAGACTCCATACCTGCTTAGAGTTAACAAACAAGTAGGCTGCTTTTCAATCGGCAATATTGAACCGGGCAATGTTGATAGCTTGAATACTTACGGACGCGGCAAGTATTTGGAGTTTGTGATCGCTGCTTGCGACACAACTTTGCACGGGAAGATTGGTAAAGTAAAGGACGATCAGCAGTACGCTTTTATTAGCGCGATCGTTACTGCTTCAGATGATTCTAGATTACCAAAAGGGCTTTTAGTTCACTTTCTTATTTATGGTTATGAAGCGAGGTTTTTCACAATGTTAGCTGCTGAAGTTGAAACCGCCGCAATATTTGGTGGGAGCCAGAAGCAGATAATTCGGATGGTTTTTGATAGGTCGGTAAGCACTCAGTTTAATAGCACGATTAAGCCACCGACTATTTCTAGTCGGGACGCAGTAAAGGACGAATTAACGCTTTTTGAAGCTGCCCAATTAATAAGTGAAAAATACCCGGCTTATCTGCCAGATGCGACAACGCTTTATCCGACAAGTGTTGACCCCAAGACTGGAGAAGTATTGAGCGGACTTACCCGGCATAGATTAGCGGCGCTCTTGCCTATCAGTGAGCCACAGAAGCTTTTAGCGTAAGTAGAGGAATAATTAGCGATCGCAATTCCCTATGCGATTGCTAACTGTTTGAATATGCTCTAATTTTGTATACTTGCGAGACTACTTAGGAAAATAGAAAAGAGGTTGAAATGTCAGCAGAATTGACCGAACCAGATTTTACAATCCCGATTTGTAAAATACCTACAGAGAGAGTAGACAAACCTTTTGCTCAAATTATAAAGGCTATTCAAACTTCAACAATTCATGGAACAAGAAAACTACATGAGGTCGAAAAATTCGTTGTAAAGAACTATATAAACGCATCAGATACAGCACTGCATTGGGCGGCGAAACTCCGGTGGGATACAAATCACAAAATTCCAGGGGGACAAGTTCACGCCCGTGCCGCGAAACCAATGGGGGTCATCCTCGCTTGTGAAATAGAGTTGTGTATTCAGTGCCATGCCGGAATAGGCGACAAAAAGGCTGGCTACCTTGATGCTTCTCTTTGGTTCAGGGATATTTACAGGGAATCTTTGCAAGTCGGGGTTACTGATTTATTGGTATTAACAAAATATCAAGGTGGCAAGAAAGCTGGAGTTTTTCACTTGCGGCGTTTGATTGCTGTACTAGAAAACGATAAAAATCCCTTTGATGCAGAAGTTATGCCATGTCTACACCATTTAATTGAGTGTTCGCTCGCTCTAGAAAAAAAATCAGACCTCTTTAGGAAAAAGTATTGGCTCCCTTACATCCGCTCGCTTAAGGCTTGGGCTACTCAAATGGATCTTAATCCACGAGGATACTATCAGGCACAATTCGGTCGCATTGTGCAGAGAGAAGGACGTTCATTTTTTCAAGTTTGCAGGACTATAAATAGAGGAAAAGGTCTGCGAGTTATGTGTGAAAAAGAGCTAGTCGTTGAAACCGTTGCTCCATAATATGGAAGTAGTACAGATATCCTAGTTGTCTGGCATGAAAAAGAGGTAGTGGCTGAAACCCTTGCTCCATAAAGAGAATTTGGCTTGAAGCGTTTTGTCATGGTTTAGCAGTGGGCGTAATAGAATTAATTGGAAGTAATACGAGTAGTTCGAGGACTTTAAAAATCATGGCGGTTGAATATTATTCCAATATCATTCCGATTCGATTTACAAATTCTCAACTTGCTCAAGTGGATGAGGTAGCAGCGATGTTTAAAATTAAGCGCTCTACATTAATTCGAGAGCAACTATTGAGTGCTTTGTCTCAATCAACGGAAAAAACCGCCAGCTAACTTTTACACGGTTGGCACTGACGGTTTTTCACTTTCTGATTTAACTCAAACCTTTAAAAATGCCAAAACCCTGCTGATAACAGGGCAACGAGGCGAGGATTTGAGCTACTAACAAACACCCACTGATAGGCAGTGAATATCTATATAGTATGAAGTTTTCTAATGCCAATTTTACACCCTGTCAGGGTATAGATAAAAGCCTTATCGATGAAATTGCCTCGTCGCAAGGCTTACAAGATTTTTTAAACAATAACACGATCGCCCTCCATTCAGGTTTGGAGGTAACACCTTGAATTTAACTACTCTCCATACCAGTAACGGCATAGAAGCATCGGCGACAAATCCTTGTCCCTTATGCGATGGCGACGATTGGTGCTTTCATTTAAGTTCTGATGCAGTCATCTGTGGCAAGACGGATTACGCCCCCAGTGGTTGGGTAAGGACAGGCGAAGCCAAAGACGGACGGAGTATCTTTGCCAGAGAGGGTAGAAGCCGTCAGCGCGGTGGCTTGCCTAGTCCAGAGGAAATCTTACCCCTAACACTCGATCCCAAAACAGACTCGCCGCAGTGGGTAATTCTCAGCACCGTAGGCAGTGAGTCAGAGCAGCAGATTGAGTATCTTTACTCCGATCCTGAGACAGGACAACCGCTAGGCAAGGTAGCTCGCAAGCAATGGAGCGATCGCCGCGCAGTCTACGGGCGAAGCTCCCGCGACACAAAAGAGATTCGCCCCCAGCATTGGGTTTCACCTCATCATCCCGACCAAGGCGACAAGGGATGGTGGAGCGATCGCGGTAGAGGTTTAAAGCCCTGGCCACTTTATAGACAATCGGAAGTACGGGACGCGATAGCGCAAGCGCGCACGCAGGGCTTCGCGTCTGGAGCGGCGGAGGTTGTATTTTACAACGCTGGCGAACAGGCAACAGAAACCGCACGTCAATTAGGATTAACTAGCTTTTGTAACCAAGGCGGCGAGGGTAGCTACCTTCAGGAAATTATTAGTTTCTTGAGTGCTAATAAACCGAAGTTATTTGTAATCGTTCCTGACAATGACAGCACAGGATCGAAAACCGCAGACAAATTATTGAAGCTGTGTGTAAAAACAGGCATTCCCGCGATCGCCATTGAACTATCAAATATATGGTTAGATCTCCCAGAGAAAGGCGATATTTATAATGTTGTCAATTCTTCTGGTATGGATTCAGATCAAATCATCGAGCGGCTAGAAATTGAGATTAGCCGGGCGCTGCTAGTCCGCCAAAATGAGCCAGTTTCTCCTAGCAATGGCAAGAAACCACCAAAGCCAGCCGCGATCGCCCGTGAACTAGCTGAACGCTATCGCCACGAACTAGCGTGGAATACACAGCTTAAACTTTGGTATCGTTACTCAGCCAAAATCTCTGGCGTTTGGTCAGAAATTCCTGACGAAGCAGTAAACGCTATTGTGATTGCGGCTCTAGAATCCCGTGCTGACATTGCTGGACAATACAGCTTCCCGTTCGTATCCCACACCGTAAGCTTGATGAAAGCTTATTTACAGGTACACGAATGGCACGAAACGCCGGGGTTAATACCTCTACAAGACGGGGTTCTGGAAGTGGCGAGTAATAAATTGTTGCCTCATGCCCCAGGTCATCGGCTGTTATGGTGTTTGCCCTATTCCTGGTCTGGTCGGGCTATTGGCTGTCAGCCAGTGATTGATTGGATGCTAGAAGCGATGAAGGGACACAGCGATCGCGTTAACGTGATACGGGCTTACCTCAAAGCTGTCGTAACTGGACGAACCGACTTACAGCGTTATCTAGAACTTATTGGCTGTGGTGGTTCTGGCAAAGGGACTCTGGCAGGGATAACTATGGGACTGGTTGGTGTTGAGAACACCGCCGTCACAACTTTAAGCCAGTTACAAGAAAACCGATTTGAGACTGCTGGCATTTTTGGGAAACGTTTATTGCTAATCACTGACTCCGAGCGGTACGGCGGTGAAGTGTCGGTACTTAAAGCCATCACCGGAGGCGATCCTATCCGCTACGAACGAAAGAACGTCCAGCAGTGTAAGGCTTTTGTGCCAACTTGCATGGTAATCGTGGCGGCTAACGAACCCGTGATAAGTTCCGATTACACGAGCGGTTTAGAGCGGCGAAGGTTGACGCTGCCGTTCATCCATCAAGTTAAGCCAGAAGAACGCCGCGACTTACAAAAGGAATTTAAGCCTTACTTGCCTGGACTGCTGGCGTGGGCTTTAGAAATGCCCGATGAGGAAGTTAATGAACTGCTGCTTAACACCTCTAATACAGTGCGAAGTCTTGCTTCATCAAAAGCTGAATCTCTAATCGAAACTAACCCCATGGCAGAGTGGCTAGATGCTTGCGTTGCGTTCGATCTCGCCGCTAAGACCTATGTGGGAGTAGCCCAGCGCGATAAATCTACGGGCAGTACCAATACTTATTTATTTACGGATAAGTGGCTTTACGCTTCGTACTGCGAGTACAGCGCGGCTACGGGCAGTAAAGCTGTTTCTGTGCGGCGATTCTCTACTCTGCTGCATGACCTCTGCGTTAGCCAATTAAAACTTGATGGAATTAATAAAAGTCGAGATAACAAAGGCGCTTACTTTAATGGCTTAGTAATTCGCACTGATTATGACGATCGCGATCGCCTGATTTCTTTTAGTAGTCCGCCGCCAAAAAGTGATGGATTGAAAACGCAAAGTGATGGATTAGTGACGGATGAAACCCTTGGTAGTGACGGAAGTGATGGAAGTGATGGATTATTTTTATCAGGTATTAAAGAAATAAATTTGTTTGATGAGACATTAGAAAAACAAAAAGAAAATAATAGTGGTGAAACAAATGAGATTTGCCATCACTTCCATCACAATCCGTCACTACCAACTATTCCAGCCGTCACTAATCCATCACCAGAATTAATCGACTCGTCACTAACCCATCACAATCCAGTACCAGAAGAACCTATAACCGAGGAAGCTTTGGCAGAGCAAATTAACTTCTGTCCAACCTGGGATGAAGCATTATTTTTGATAGACAACGCAGCGACTTCACTCGGTAGGAAACGGGGCGGCATTTTAAAGACTGTTTTTAATAAATGCTTTAGCGAGTTTGCCCGCGTTAGATTTATCGCCCTACTGAATCTACACATCAGGCACAATCCATCGGATGAATGGGCATTAAAAGCATTAGCGATCACGCTTTCAATCGCAACGGAGAAAAAAAATGAATAATTCAAAAAAATCAACCGCCCAGGAATTGCGCGATCGCATCCGACTTGAAAAAATAGTGAGCGATCGCATTGCAGAGGGTTTAGCCGATTTAGCCAAAATCGAGGCAACGGGGATATGGAAGGAAACCCACAAAACATTTGATGCCTATTGCATTGAAAGACTAGGTTTCAGCCGTTCTCAGCTAAATATCGAAACATTAATGAGGAAATATGCACAAAATTGACGAATTACGGCAGGAAATTAAATCTTTCGAGGTTGAGATTAGCAGCTTGGAGAAGGAATTAGCGGCGGTCGGCGGTCGAACTCTACAGTTAGCATCGGGTGATAGTAACGCGACTGCGATATCAAAAGCAATTCGCTCTGAGGCTCAACGCCTAATCCAGAAGCAACCCGTTGTTCAAGGATTGAGGGACGCGATCGCAGAGTTAAATTCTCGCCTCCAGCCGAAAAAAGTACAGCTTGACGAACTTGAAGCGCAGCAATTAAAGCAGCACCGACTTGAGCAGATTGAGGAAGGGCGATCGAAACTGCGCGCTAAGTTTAACGATGTTGAGCAACTAGCCGAGTCACTAAAAAATCTAGGCTCTTTATGGATTCCAGGGATCTACTTGAGAAGGCACTGTAATAGAGATGGCAACAGGGTTTTACCCCGTTTCCTGACATTGTGAACGAACTCAAAAAACCCTAAATAGAGTGGCAGTTTATCTTGGGAAATCCCTCGGTGTGGTCTCAACAAAGACCGTAACAATGACCAGAATCCTTCCAGGCTCTATAGGGATTCCAGGGAGGTATTTGGAGAAAAATGCTTGAAAGACTTGCTGCCGTTGGCTTCCAGCTACGGAGATCTTCGAGGCGCGGAACGCTTCTCGGCCAAGTATCCTAGCCTTTTACTCTACCTCATCTCCCTGAAACAGCTATTGAGCCGGCTAGTTTTGAGGATACCTGTTTGGCAAAAAATGGGGTGGAGGTGATGATGATTCTGGCTTCTCGCTCCAGTGGACAATAGGTTTTGCCACCTCCAGAACGTTGATAAACATGGCGATGAACTACGACTTCCCCATAGGGTGTTTGATAGGCTTTGGGCTGTTCTCCTTTGGTACGCATTACTTCTCCAGCGATCTCTATGGCTGAACCGTCTGTATCTAGATATTTCAGGGCTGCCTCTGTGGCGATACACCCTGTTTCGTTTAGGCTTTTCTGGATGTTTTCTTCACTGCTCAACATCGAACGACTCAGGTCTATTGTCACTTCGATCTTCACTTGCGTCCCTTCCATGCTCAACAACTGAACGCCCATGCTTACCCCTTTTATCTTCACTCCTTAGCAATAGCACAATTCAATTCCTAAATCAATTGGAGGTCGCACCCTTACACTTTATACTAAAAGTAACTATTTTGAAGACAAAGGAATATGCAAAGATACTCTCTGGTTGCTCTTTGGATAGCATTTGTAGTTTTAGGAATATTTACAAATCCAGCGACTGCTGCTCTACTAAACTTCAACTTTACTACCTCTAGCGACGCAACAGGTTCTTTTACCTTAGACACTGACACTCTCCCCGCTTTTGAACCAGCTTTGTTTGCACCTACTGCTACAGGAATCTCATTTCCTAACGCTGTTTCTGACTTTTCTTTGTCAGCACAATATATAAATTTGAGCAGCGTCACTACGGACTTTAACGTAGCTCCATATATTACTTCTGATCTTATTGATTTTCCTGCTAATCTAGGGGTTCTTAGCGGTGTTAGTTATCCACCTGGATGCATAACAGAACCTGGCTTTACCTGTTTATTTGATATTGCTTTCTTCTACTCAGACGACCTTTCAAAACTGCCCATCCTTTCCGACAATCCACTTTCTTACACCAAAGGTGTTGGTGTTGATTTTTTTGATCCCGCAACGCGAGAATTGCTTATTCGTGACGATATTACCAACTTGAAAGTTGTCCCTGAACCAGATCCCTTTCTTGGCATACTAACTTTTGGTATTGCTAGCACAGGTTTACTAATAAAACGTAATAGGCGTTGCTGTACAATGACTTTTTAATTGTCGTGGAGACATATTAGTGTCGTTAAAGCAGCTAAGTCTAGCTGTACTGCTTTTTCGCTTAGAGCCAGGTTAGCAATCCTTTGGAGCTGATGATAGGTCGTTAAGCAACCTCTCTCTGTAATCCCGCAGTAGAGGACTTTGCTTAACGACACTAGTTGGGCTAGACCAGGTTGAATGTCTACAACGCGAGTTTTGAGTTTGCCCTTCGTGGTAGACTTCCTAAAAGTCAAAGTTCCGCCTTTGATGTCTGTGGTCTGGAGTGCTAGTGCTTCGGACACACGACAGCCAGTAAATAAGCAGATGCCAAACAAAGCGCGATCGCGTTCTCTCGTAAATCCCTCAGTAAACAGTAACCTCAATTCTTCTGAGGTTAAAATTTTCCCCTGCCCGTTTCCTGCTACTTTCATTGGATAATTTTGTCAATATTCTTAGATTACACGAAACTCCTATTTCGTGTAACAGATAGCTCAAAGTATTGATATCTCGTCGCCATTGCTAACGAACTGACTCCACTTAACTTTTACTTATTAATCAACGGCTACCCATCCCACGACAGAATCAAGGTTGTAGCCATTTTCTATAGTTTCTGCTTATGATATCGCTGCTATCACCGACTACAGCTATAATTAGCTACCCTTAAATCAACACTGATAGCAAAGTAGGCAGAGATGGCAGAGTCACCGATGGTCGGGGCGCGAGTTCCTCAAGACTGGCAGCAACAAATTAGTGCGATCGCCTTGGCGGCTGGACGAAAAGAAGCGGAAATAGTCAGAGAAGCATTAGGGCAGTATTTGGGTCAGACTGACCCCGCCGCAGTGAAGGGTGTGATCTCTGATTTGCAAGACCGGGTGGCTAACGTGGAGCGGAAACTAGCCTCTCTAGGTCGTCTAGTTGGGTAGTGGGTTAATTGGCAGCGTTTGATGCGTTTAAAGGAGAATCATGTCAGCAAGAGTAGAGCGGCAGAATACTATCACTAGAAAGAATCTTGTTTCTAGCTTGATGATTGGATTGATTGTTGGACTATTGGCTGGTCTTCCCTTGGGTTGGTTAGCTCACCAGTTCTATGCTGAACGACGGTTAGCTGATGTGTTGTTTTGTCGGGAAAAGAATCGAAACTTACCTGAAGTCCAAGTTCAGGCTATTTGCGGGTCAAGATTCTAAAATTAATCGCAATCAATCTTTCCCTGACCCCACAGCCGTTGATGTGTAAGTTTTTCACTTCATAATTGCCGCAATTTGAAGTTGCAATTCTTGGCGCTCTTCTTCAGAAGCATTGCGGTATGCCTCTGCTACTTCAAAGGAAACTTTGATGGTAATTTCTTCTTTAGTAATCATGGTCTGCTCGCTTCCATAACTTCTCATCTCTATTTGTGTTATTTCCTTGGCTCAGAGTTGAATGGCACTAATATTGAGTTTAAGTTTGTCAGTGGAAACCTATTTAATTGGTAGCTGACACTGCTTAATCTCTATTTAACTTAGTGCCATTCAGCCATGAGTCCTTCTATAATTCAGATACTTGAAGAATTATCCGCCTACGCTCAATCCCTTTTAGGTGAGGGACAACGGCGCAGCCAAGCATTTGTCGTTCGTCTTAATGCCGCTCTTTTCCAAAAATACGAGACATCTTTTCTTCATCCTGTTAACAATGATGAGTTGTTGTATGCCGATCGCAACTACATTGGCAACTATACCAAAGCTCTTCCGCACAATAGTTTAGGTGAAGTAGACCCGCCCGCAGCTTATCGCTCTCTACGCGATGCTATCCGCTCTGGTCAGTTTGCAGACTTTGAAGCTATCCCTCTAGGAGGTTCAAGCAAACTTACCAGTCCTCTCGCTGCTTTTGCATTTGAGTTAGAGGGTGCAGATTCTCATGCTCTAACCATGCGAGTAGCTCCTGCGTTCAACAGTGCTGAAGAAGCAAGTGAAATGGCTGAGGTCTATTGGCAGGCGCTTACCCGCGATGTGCCCTTTGGGCAGTATGCAACCGATCCTCTCACCATGGCAGCAGCAACTGACCTATCGACATTTTCAGACTTCCGAGGACCGAAGCAAGGAAGTCAGGTCACTCCTGCGACCCTCTTTAGAGATAAGGCCCCTGGAAATCTAGTTGGTTCCTACGTGTCTCAATTCTTGTGGTTAGACGTTCCCTATGGAATTGCTGCTGCCTTCCCAGCACCTCCAGGTGGTGGGGTGACCGTGCCGAGCATTTCCCAGATCCAGCCCTTCGCCAAGGCGGGACAGGATTATATGATCGCTCGACCAGAGTGGTTGAATATTATTAATGGTGGCATGCCCGTGATGCCGCCACCAGCAGACCCACCTCACTACATCCGCAACAATCGCGATCTAGCAGAGTTTGTGCACCGGGACTATCCGTTTCTCACCTTCGTTAATGCTTGTCTCATCTTGTTAGGATTCGGTAGAGATGCACTGAACTTATCAAATCCCTACTTGAGCGCAACGAAGCAGCAGGGATTTGTTACCTTCGGCGCGTCAGACATTTTGGATCTAGTAGCTAGAGTCGCTAATGAAGCTCTGAAAGCTGCTTGGTATCAGAAGTGGATTGTCCATCGTCGCCTGCGCCCCGAAGAGTTTGGTGGGTGGGTTGATAATCAATTGAAAGGTCTTGCCAACTACCCCATTCACCCAGAACTTCTCAACTCGCCTGTTCTGCAGAGAGTTTTTGCCAACTCCTCAAATCAAAGTTACTTGCTGCCTATAGCTTTTCCAGAGGGTTCGCCTACTCATCCTGCCTATCCTTCAGGTCACGCAACTTATGCGGGAGCCTGTGTGACTGTACTCAAGGCTCTCTTCAGAGAAACGTTTCCAATTCCTAACCCTATGGAGGCGAGCGACGACGGTCTCGTGCTCAATCCCTACACTGGACCCACGAGTACAATAGGTGGTGAGCTAAACAAGCTTGCTGCCAACATTGCCTACGCTCGTAATGCAGCAGGTGTACATTGGCGTACCGATGCCAGCGAGGGACTGAAACTAGGTGAGCAAGTTGCAATTCGGTTCCTCCAAGACCGCAAAACTCTCTATCGAGAGCCTCTTGCTGGGCTTAGCTTTACTGGATTTGATGGCAGCACGAAGGTTATCTAGTAAGTTTGTTACCACATACTTGTTTGACAGTTAGATATGAAGAACCCGTTTATCTTAGTATCATTCGGCTCAGAGTTCTCCTTAGAAGGTTCTCTAGAGTAGAATAAAGAGTTCGTTAATGTTCCGAAAACGTCTCTGAGGACAGCCGAGAGACATGGTAATCTTTTGATATCAAGTCCGTTAAATGACTTATAGAACCCATTTGGGATTTATTTAACCAGTTGCCAATCTTTGAAGCATCAGGCGAACAAAACAAAGATTAACTTTGGTGGTGGCATGAGCGAGAGTTCTTTCAAAATTCTTGACCAAACTTTTACATCTTTCCATCCAAGAGTTAGTTCTTTCTATTACCCATCTGGCTTGGACTGGGACAAAGCCCGGTTTTCCTTGCTGTTTCTTTTGCTCAATGGACGGTTTGGGCGACAACTTAAACCTAATCTTGTTCATGATTTGAGGATAAACTTTTTTCAATTCTTCCTCTAGTTTTTTGGGGTGATATCCATTGTCAAGAAGGATGGTGATTTTGGGAATGTTGACAGGTTTCAATTTGAAGTAATCGATGTTGCCCCTCAACATTTCAATTAATCCCTGATCGTCAGATACATTAGCTTTGGTACAGTGGCTAAAGAAAGGAAACCCCAAAGTATCTACAGCTAAGTGTCTCTTAATGCCATTCGTGGCTTTGTACTTGCAAAAGCCCTTAGACTCTACACTGGCATTACAAGTATTTTTTACGGCTTGGGAGTCAATGATAATTAAGGTTGTCCATTTGGCTTTTTTTTCACCTGTTCGCGTACTTGCTCATGTAGAGCGTTCATTAGTTTCTTGATTGCCCCTGCTTCCCGCCACTGCTTGTAATGCCAATAGACGGTTGAGTAGGGGGGGAGGTCTTTGGGCAAGTCTTGCCAGTTACAACCATTCTTCAGTTGATAAAAGATGCCATCCAAGATTTCCCGCTTGCTCCAGTTAGCAGGTCTTGTTTGCTTCTTAGGCGGTAGGATCTCCGACAGTAAGGGTTCAAGCATTTTCCACTCTTCGTCGCTGAGGCTGCTCTTGTACGGCATGGCATCTCCATCACGTTTTTTCCTTAACGTTACCTCATTACAGAAAAAGAAGTCAAATGGGTTCTATAGTTAAGCTCCGATCTTAGTCCACCAATGAAAACCAGTTAGTCCTTGAATTAAATCTTGCTGCTTTAGCAGTGATTGACCTCGGTGAAATAAAACTTCCTCCAAGTCATCTAAAGTGTCAAAGGAGCGATTGGCAATTGGCTCGTCCACCAAAGCCCATAGTCTTTCGGCGGGCTGTAATTCTGGTGAATAGGAAGGCAAAAAGGTTAAATGTAGCCCTGGTGGAAGTTTGAGGTGCTTGCTGGTATGCCACCCCGCTCCGTCCACTGCTAATAAAATGTGTGGCTCAATAGCTGTTTCAGGGAGATGAGGTAGAGTAAAAGGCTAGGATACTTGGCCGAGAAGCGTTCCGCGCCTCGAAGATCTCCGTAGCTGGAAGCCAGCAACAGCAAGTCTTTCAAGCATTTTTCTCCAAATACCTCCCTGGAATCCCTATAGAGCCAACTTATTAAGCAAAGCTTTCAGGCGATCGATTGAAAAACATGATTCTCAATTAGACTCTAAAATGGGTAGCTGCCTGAGAATCGGCAAGTTTTTGAACGATCGTAGAAAAATAATAGACACTACCTGTAGTGGTTTAAGGATTTGAAAATCTAAATCTAGAGTCTGAGTAGTTACCCGAGAAGTATTGTGAGATATCCCATATCATAAAACAACTAATGTCAAAACTCTGGGTTGATTCATTTGGGATTGAAATGAGAATGAGCGAGTTTGACTCCAGTTCCGCCCTTTTACCGTTACCTGGTACTGTCCAAAGAAAGCACGGGTTGAGAATTGACCATTCTGATTGGTGATCCCACTCGAGCGAGTCCACCATTGCTGAAAAACTAGCTCTTTATAGACTTTTGCAGCCAGTTTTGGTTGGAAGTTTCTGTCAAAAATAGCTGCTTGAGGTACCCAATGAGCCTTCTGGCAAAATCCCCACATTAGAATTCCCTTAACCATTGGGTGGGCAAAAGCGATTTGATACAGATTAAGCAGAATTTTTGCTTGTTCCTGCTCAGTATTGGCAAGTGTAGAAAATTCTGTAATCTTAATTGGTAAATTGAATTGTGCTAACGTATCTAGACTGTATTGGATCTGTGCTGGTGTGATTTTTTCTCTTAAAATGTGTGCCTGAATCCCAATCCCTCCAACCGGGACTCCTTGCGTCAGTAATGAACGAATCTGTTGAACATAGTCATCCAATCTTTTACCATTCAGGATGTCGTAATCATTAACATATAGTACTGCATTCGGATCGGCAGCATGGCATCGCTGAAACATTGTTTTGACAATATCTTCTCCTAACCGCCGTCTAAAAAAATCACCATGTAGCATCTCATTTAAAACATCATATTCACGAATTCGCCCTCGATAGCGATCGCAAATTTCTGTTGCTCGCCGTTCAACAGCAAGTCGCAGTTCTTGCTTGGAAAGAGATTTCAGCCAAGGCTGGTTCCATTTCTCCACCTCCCAAAAAAGTGCATGTCCGCGTAATGGTAGAGAATGGGCTTCACTCCAGCTTAAAATTCGATCCGCATCTACATAATTGACGTGTCCCTGTTGTTCTTCAGTTGCATACCACTTGAGAGCATTTTCATGCACAGTGCCATTGAAAAGTTGCCTAGAAAGATTAAAATACTGAGCTTGATCATTGGGATTAGCGCCTTGAGCAAACATTTGAGTACTGAGCGCTGTACCAAACTCAAATTCATGGGCAATCTGCTCAAGTTTAACTTCTACACCGGAGACTGGCTGTTGCTTAGAATTAACAACCTGGATAACCATATTTCCTGTACGAGTTCGATCAATTTGCCCTGACAATCTGAGTTGATTGGCTTGCATAAAGGATAAAGGAGTAAGTGTTTCTGTAAAAGTTGGACTTTGGTTTACCCAAAGTATACTTAAGCCCAATATCAAGAGTAAGTATCGTCCAAATTTAAGCATTGCTAAACAATTATTTTATTCAACTAATTAACCACTTTATGCTGAATTATACTTTTGCAGAAATTGATCTAGAAATTAAGCTTCTGGGCTGATTTCTCAAAAAGTTGCAACTGTCGGTTTAAGCGGATATGAAAAAATGGCAAAAGTATAGACTGATGATTGTTCAGTCATACCGATTGAGAAGTGATTTTGCTTGAATGGTGGAGGCTATCATTGCCAGGAAAGAGTCTAAAGTTCCAGGCTTTTTGCGCTGTTTCCACCAAGTCATTTCGGTATACAGCACCTCAACCAATTTACGCTGTTGTTCAGTTTCAAGCTGGACAAATTGCAAAGCAATCCCGAACTTATCCTTCTTGACAAAAGAACGAACAATCTCCGCCTGTATGGAAAAGCCATACTCCAAAAATGTAACCTCGACGCTCGATGTATTGAGGGCGACATCTGGCGTAATCAACAAAATTCTAGCTCCACTTTCAGAAAGGTTTTGAGTATAACCCAAAAAAACTTGATCTTTGGCTGTAATCTTACAAGCTGTTCTTAAAGGGAAACGATCCATTGTCCGCCGACTTGGTTGGTCAATAGCCGATAGAATAGCTACTCCCATAAATAAAGCATTGTAGATAAGCCAGAATGTTAATACACCTGAACTTTCATTTAAAGTTAACCAAACTCCAAGTTGTACCCCAACAAGACGCGCTCCGATAATTAATCCCGACAACGCTAAAAGAATAATCAGTAGCAACGTATGATTGAAATTGTACTTCTTTCGATCTGCTTTGACCCCTTTACGAGTAGCCCGACTTGCTTTTGCAAAAGGATTGCGAATAATGAGACACAATCGTTTGAGTGCTGGAAAACAAAAGATTGTTTCGTATACTTCGTTCCAAAAGTAAGAAACTCGGTAATTTGATGCCCAACCATAAATTGCAATATGCAACAACCAAAATGGCATGAAGTAGTAGATAATTTCAGGCAGGGGTGCAATAAAAGGTGAAATTCCAAGGTAGGCACTGCACAAAGGTGCCAATAGAAAAACAGATCGCAATACTGATTGAAAGCAATAAAGAAGTTGCGAGATACTGTAGCTTTTTTGAATCCAGTTCAGTTTCGACCAAATCGGAATATCATCGCCACAAAAGTAAACCTGAAAATTTCCTTGTAACCAACGAAGTCGCTGATCGATAAAATCTGTATAGGTGCGAGTTGATTCTCCGGTACTAAGAACTTCATTGAGAAAAGCTAGCCGAAAACCCTGTGTCAACATTCGCAAAGATGTTTGAAAGTCCTCAACGCAGCATCGAGTATAATAACCTCCAACGGCATCAAGACAACTTCGTCGAACAACATAGGAACTGCCACAGCAAATCACACTATTACCTACATCTCGATTTGATTGCAGTAATCCATAGAAATGCTCTAAATCATTAGGTAGAAAATTTTCTAACCCTAAATTACGAGCATGATAGTCCGGATTGTAAAAGTATTGTGGAGTCTGAACAAGAGAAATTTCTGGATTTTGAAAAAAGCCAACTGTTCGAGTCAAAAAGTTTTTGAATGGCACAAAGTCTGCATCGATAGGTACAATCAATTCACCAGTAATATCCTTCAACGCGTTATTTAAGTTACCAGCCTTTGCATGAGTATTATCTCGGCGAGTGATGTATGCACATCCCAATTCCTCTGCCAGTGCTTTAATGTGAGGGCGGCGAGTATCATCCAAAATATAAATAGTTTTGTTGAGATACTCCATTGCCTGACAGCCGATAACAGTTCGGCGAACCATATAGTCTGGTTCGTTATAAGTAGGAACCAGTACATCAACTGAGGGAAGATATTGGGTGGAAAGAACAGCTTGAGAATATTGATTCGCCTCTGCACTTCGTAATTTAGAGGTTGACAAAATAGTTTGCAGTGTATATAGACAGCCAGAGAAAAAGGAAATTGCTTCTACAATATAAAATGTTAAAGAAAAAACTACACTAGCTGGATGGGAAAAATTTAAGGTGGCAACTGTTCGCCAAATAAAGTAACGTGTTGTCAGAAATAATAGGATTAATTTAATGACAAGTCGGCTACTATTTGTAGGTCGAATAAACCGGAGACAAATACAAATTAGAAGAACAGCAACAAGAGGAGACGATAATTCCCAATCAATGGATGGAATCTGTAATGCTGTTGGCAATGTTCGAGTGATGGTTGGATTGACTTCATAGGTGGGAAAAAGCGTCGGACCCGTGCTTGTCCAACTACTAATAAATATTGATGATACAAATCCGATGGCACTAATGATAAACAGTGTCAAAACCCAGGGGGAAATGACTTTTTGAGGCTTAGTTGTCATCACTGTTCTAACGGCAGGAAAAATTGAAACTTTCTTGAGAAAGCGGAGGCAAAAACCCCTTAAGAAGTGCATTATGATTGGGAGATAAGTATGATTGATTATCGGCAACCTGTGCGAATTAAAAGCCTGCTAAAATACTGGTAGATCGCACCTTGAATACTACCCGCCCTGTATAACCGATGTAACAAAGATTGCCATCGCGCATATTCTCTGATGAGGAAGAGCTAGCTTGCTTATCTAATGCAATATGAACTTGCGTATGTCGTGGTAAGTTTGCCATCATTGCAACAACAGTATCTTCTCCAGCAGATAATCGTCCGATCCCCGAACGGATTACCGAAATTTTTCCTGTCAGGGTAACGGATGACCCTGTACCATTGAGCTTAATCTCGGCTGGAGTTCCAACTTGAAGTAATTGCACCTTCTGCTCGTCCACCCAAGCATCAACCCATCGTTGATTACAGTCCGCAATTTGCCCTAGAGATTCTCCTTGCTGCACAAACTTGCCAGGTTGGGCAGTCAACCGCCACATTATTCCAGATTCCGGTGATTTGATTGTCGCAACCTGCTTGTGTTGTAAATCTTTCTTTGCCTGACCAAGCTCTGCTTTAATTCCTTGAATCGTTTTTTTCAAGGTTTGAATTCCTTGCTGGTCTTGAGCAATTTGCAATTGCAATTCTTCTAAACGAATGCTTGGGTCGTAGTTGCTCCTTGTTCTAGATAAGGATAAGCCATTACGAACAGCATCCTGGTTAATCTGTAAGCCTGCAAGTTTAGCTTGCAGGCTTTCTACTTCACTCTCACGCTGTTTTAGTTCAATCTTTGCTGTATCAAAGCTGGCTTTGGCGATCGCTCCTTCTGAATTTAAAAGCTTTGCTCGCTTATAGCTCAATTGTGCAAGTTGATAACGCGACTTTGCACCTTCAAGATCGGACAGCAATTGGTTTTGGCTTTGCTGATTCTCTGAGACTTCCAACCTCTTCTGGTTTACAGCATCTCGATTTACCATCTTCAAAAGTGACAGTTTACGGGCTAGACGTTCTTGAGCCTGTTTCAACTCTGCTTCTTGTTGAATCAGGCGACTAGAAATTTCTTGAGCTTGCAGTTGGCTAGCGCGTTGATTTTCTATAACAAATAACAATCCATCAGAGTTTATGTGCTGACCAGTTTTGACTTTAACTTTTGAAATGATACCTTCTTCTCGTGCCCGTATGTCCGTCAGCGTAGCGTTCATAACTGCATCAACACTATTTACAGTTGTTAGTTGGGCTTGAATGAAGCGCCAACACCAAATTAGCAGTGCAGTACTGATTACAATCATTACTACATTGGAGGTTACAGAGCGTACTGACTTTGGTTCACGGGAGACTTCTAAACCATGAATGGATAAAGGCTGATCGTTAGCGCTTTCAGTAGGTTGGGAGACTGGAGGACGTTTGATTATGTTTTTCTTCGTTGGTATAGTTAAATACTATACTGGAACGTGGCTTAATTTATCTACTTACTCACTCGTACAAAATTCACAACTGATTTAGGATTGCTATATATGGGCAAAATATGTGTCTAATAATTTAGACAGTTTCTCAATCCCGCTCCAGGGAGGGCTTTTTTGAGTCGAGCCAAAATTAGAGTTATTTTCGTTTTTTAAATGGTTTAATATTTTTTTAATAATTGGCAAGGCAAAGCAGCGATAATTTTTACCTTAAAATGTGAGCTGTTAATGGCTATACTCGGCAGTTGTCAGGCTAAAATACTAAATATAAATATTTATGTCTTGTAGAAATATTCTTGTAGAAATATAACCCACATTCCGCTGTTTGGAGAACGAGCGAAATAATTAGGAAAGTGGTCTTCTATTACTTGGGCTAATGATAGGGAAAGTGTTAAAACGGCAAAATCTTAATCAAGCAAGTTGGGGTTAGTTGAACTAAGCGACTCCCTCGCGGGAACCGCTCGTCTTCCGAACGCAGCATGAGACTTTCACCTCACTGCGCTCCTCAATGATTCAACCCTTGTCACGGGTACGTCTTGTGATTCAGACTTCCATCTGAAACTGTTTTCGTGTCATGGCAATGACGATGTAATGAACCTATCCCACTAAGGTCAAAAATGTGATAATCTAATTATCAGAGCGATTAAGTTACCGGAATATGGCGGGAAGATTTGAAGGATTGAGCGATTTAGAATGGAAGCTGTTTGAGGATGTGATGACAAAGGTTGGAGAAAAGCGGGAACGGGGAATGCCCATGCGCCTTTCCGTCATGTACTGAACACCTTAATGTATGTATTGATTACGGGTTGCCGTTGGTGTGATGTGCCGAAGGGAGGAATTTGGGCATCAAAAAGTTCAGCCCACAGGTGGGTCTTGCGTTGGCAAACGGATGGAACGTTAAAACTGTTGCAAGCACGGATATTAGGCATTGCCTCCGAAAGAGGATTAATTAACTGGAGTCATGGAGCCGTAGACGGCTCTTTTTCCCCCTGGAAAGGGATTTTGATTCATAAGCTGATCAGCGTTTACAGCAGTTCTCATTCCGATAAAGTACAGCTTTAGGATTTAATTTGTGAGGTCACGCTCAAGGTGTACTGCACTCAAGTGCGAACCGCTATAAGTTGCATAAAACCGAACTTGAAACCCTCTCTACGAGGGGAGCAGCTTAGAAAAATGAATGACGATTAGCTTACCCTAACCGACGATAACGGTATGCCTCTCTCTTGTAACACCACACCAGCCAATGGTAGTGAACGAGAGCAGGTTATGCCGCTATTGAGTAGCATCCGAGTTAAAACTAATTCTCCTGGTAGACCTCGCAAACGAGTCAAAGTGCTGGCAGGGGACAAAGGCTATGACTCCAAGGATTTGCGTGCGGCTTTACGCAAACGTGGTATTAGACCGCAGTTGCCAAAACGAGTTAGGAAAACAAAAAGAAATCTGGGTAGACCCATAAAAATGTCAGTCCCTCGTTTTCAAATCGAGCGTTGTTTCGCATGGTTTCAACGGAAATACCGTAGGCTCGTTGTTCGATGGGAGAGAATTTCTGCCTGTTTCAATGCTTTTGTTTCTC
>MWVV01000157.1_pt1 | contig 24279 bp, 16 predicted proteins | sample 1047281 | NCBI WGS metagenome assembly MWVV01 (sample SAMN06349986, study PRJNA376086) | soil metagenome | isolation source: PT-2 sample Antarctic (ecotone) soil | place: Antarctica | collected 2015-01-13 | reverse complement strand
TTTATGTAATCGTCGGCGCGCGCGGCTATAATCAATTCCGTCTCAATTCCGGTTCGTTTGTTGCCGCCGCAAGAATTAAAGACAAGACACAGCGACAGTCCGATTAAGGATAAGAAAAGTTTGTATTCGTATTTTGGCATTATATCCACTAAAAAATTTGGCAATAACTGTTGAGCCTTCTCAGATAGTAATGACTTGAAAATCCAGATTATCAGCCCAACATTTTTTCATAATTAAAAATTGAGATTTTAGCTCCGACGCTTTTTGCGCTTCGCTAAAATAGCGATAATCGCAATTAAAATAATCGCTCCGACAATCAGAAAAAAATAAAGCCTGCGCTGACCGAAAGTCCCGGACGAATTTTTGTTTGAATTTTTACCGTCAATCCACCAGGCATCCTGTGCAAAATAGACGTTTGATTTCGCGCTCCACGCATACATTCCTTGCAGTCCGCTTTTGTAAGCCGCGCCCGATTGCGGTTCATAGAGCCACAAATACGGCACGTCTTTTGTGAGAATTTCCTGCGCTTCGAAATAATATGCGGCGCGTTTTTGCCTGTCCGTTTCAGAGGCGGCGAGTTCAAAAAGCTCGTCAATGCGCGGGTTGCGATAGCCCGCACCGTTTGAAAACGGAATCGCGCCGATGTTGCCGGAAACCACTGTTCGTTTAACGCCGATGTCCGGGTCGGGTCCGTTCTCGAAAGAAGCGAATCCGAGGTCAAAATCTTTTTTGATATAAACTCGGTCAACCGCCGCGCTGAACTCCATCTGCTCTAAATCAACCGCGATGCCGACTTCGCGCAGTTGGTCGCGCAACGCTTCGACGACTTTTGCGTAACTCGGTGCGTAAACATATTTCAGATGAAATCTCACGCCGTCCGATTCGCGTTTGTATCCGGCTTCGTCGAGCATTTGATTGGCAAGCGGTAAATTTCTTTCATATTTGACGACGTTCGGATTATGCGCCCATTTGAGCGCACTTGAAATCGGACCCGTCGCCGCTATTCCCTTGCCGAAGGCGATTTTTTCGACGATGTAATTTTTATCAATCGCATACGCCATTGCCCGCCGGACGCTGGAGTCGGAAAGCGGCGCGCGATTCAGATTAAGCACCACTGTTTCGACACCGGCAAAACCTTCGCGCCCTTTGTCGGTAACCACGACGTTTGGCATTTTGTTCAAACGCTCGATGTCGAGCGGTGTCGGGTTCAGAAAATAATCCGCTTCGCCGTTTTCAAACGCAATCGCGGCGGTCGCGCTGCTCGGCATCACTTTATAGACCACGCGGTCTAAATACGGCTTGCTCGTTTTGAAATACTTCTCGTTGCGGGCGAGTGTGATGTGGTCGCCTTTTGCCCATTCCTGAAACTTAAACGCTCCGCTGCCGACAGGTTTGACGTTATAAGGATTGGTAAGCGGGTCTGTATTCTCGTAAAGATGTTTGGGCATTACGGGCGCATTGGTTACGTCAATCAATTGCAGAAACGCGGCGTAAGGACGGCTGAATTCAAAAACTACCGTGTGCGCGTCGGGCGTGAGAATCTGCCGCAGCTTATCGCCGATTGAAGCACGGGTTCGCGAATGATATTTCAAAAGCAATTCTTCAAAGGTAAAACGCACGTCTTCGGACGTGACCGGCACGCCGTCATGAAATTCGGCGTTTGGCGCAAGATAAAAAGTGTAAGTTTTACCGTCATCGGAAACTTCCCATCGCTTGGCAAGGTCTGGAACAGGATTTAACTCAAAATCCTGCGCGACCAGACCGCTGAAAATCGAGCCGCATACGAGATGAACGCCGCCTTGTGTGGTAACCGCCGGATTAAGTCCGCCCGGATCACCCGTCACCGCAACGACCACGCTGCCGCCGTATTTCGGAGGATTGGCGAAAACGCCAATAGTGAAAATCAAAAACAGCGCGGCGTATACTTGGAAAGAAATTTTTAGCATGACGTAAAATGGGCAAAACACCTTAAACCATTGCAATACATTCGTTAAGAGAGTAACATCAACAGTGCTAAAAATCGAAGTATTGGAAATAGTTTATGGATGCAAGATGTCAGCAACCGACAACTGAGGCAAAATGAAAGAAAATAAAAATCGCGGTCGTCTAAAAAACTTTTGGCTGGTAGCCGTTGTTTCGTTTCTGTTCGTATTCGGAGCAAACTGCTCACGAAATTCGTCGCCTGATAAAAATCAACTCACGATGGAAAATCCGGTAACTGATAGAATTATGAACGATCAAGTTCACACTTATACCGCCGAGCTTGAAAAAGGACAGTTTGTTAATTTGACGGTCGAACAACACGATGTAGATGTGATTACCAAAGTATTCACGCCGACGGGCGAACTTATCGGCGAATTTGATACGCCGACAAGCGGGCGCGGAACCGAAGCTATTAGAATCGGCACGGAAACGGCGGGCGAATATCGCGTTGAAATTTATACTCTTTCGGAACGCGCCGAACCCGGCGAATACAAATTAGAGATAGCCGCTTTTCGCCCGCTGACCGAACGCGACAATAAAATTCTCGCCGCTGTAAAACTTCATCAGCAAGCCGATATTTTGCGTTCCAAACCCGAAACCCGCCGCGAATCTATCCCCGTTTATGAAAAGGCTCTGCAAATTTGGCGCGAACTCGGCGAAATTTCCGATGAAGGAAACACTCTGCGAGCGATGGGTTTTGCCTATCAAAGAATGGACGAACTCGAAAAAGCCAAAGAGCATTTCGGGAAAGCGTTAGAAATTTGGGATAGAATTGGTGATTCGCGTTCGGCGGCTTTTACCCACATTATCTTCGGCGTTATACACAAAAAGCAAAACGATTATGAAAACGGTCTGAGAGAAGACCTTGCGGCTCAACCGCTTTGGGAACAAGCAGGCGATATGCCCGAATACACGCAAAATCTCGTGCGTATCGGAAACGATTACATCAAGCTGCAAAATAACGCAGAAGCTATCGCTTATTTCGAGAAAGCCCTTGAAAATAGCCGTCGTCTCGAACGCAAATCTATCCAAGCATATGTTTTGAGCGAATGCGGAAACGCGCAGGCAACGGTCGGGAACAAAAACGAGGCTTTGAATTTTTACCGACAATCGCTTGCGTTATGGAAAAATCTCAAACAGGACAAAGTTGTTACGAGCCTTGAAGAGAAAATCGCTAAATTGGAGGCGAATTAAGTGCGCGTCAATTCATCTATTAAAGACAAAACTTCCTTGACGGCTTGCGGCACTGCCCGTTCAACCGGCGGACGTAAGCCTTCGACTGCATCGTCAACATAAGCGGGCTGACAGCCGACAAGAAATACTTTTGGCGGACAGACGTTTAATGCTTTCGCCATTAGCAAAACTTTCGACGGGTCGGCGTAGTGCATATCAACCATTGATTCGTGTAGTTTTTCGTTGTCTATTTCTGTCTGATGTTCCAACGGCTCAACTATAAAAAGCGTTCCGGCTTCCGCACATTTTTCCACCGCGTCAACGACAATCAGCGCGTCGTAGCCGTTCATCAATTCCTGCACAAGTGCAATTCCACCGATTCCGGCTTCATATATTTCAACACCTGCGGGAAGTTCTGAAATTTCGGATAACTTTGCAACGACTCGTATCCCGAAGCCGTCGTCTCCGCGCAAGATATTGCCCATTCCCGCAACAAGAATTTTCATAAAGATTTATGTCAAAATATTATTTCTAAACGGTAAAAGCAAGTATATGCTGTTCGTGCAAAACTGAATATCTATTTAGAATGATTATTGTTAAGCGATTATAGAGGACGGTGTTTCAAAAGCTGCGTTTAATACTTAAATCAAAGTCAGGAAAATGGATAATTATTATTTAACGACGGTTCGTGGTAAGCAGAGTCAAGGTAAATTAATTGACTGACTTTGCACTTTACCTTTTACACTTTCAACTTTTACCCAATAATGCAAATCAGTTTAAAGTTGAGAGTGTAAAGAGCAAACTCGGCTTGAAGTGATGTAAACTTACATTCCTTTTCCTATCCCAAACTGCAGTTATTTAAGAGTTTGCAAACTTGCGACTACGGCTTGCCCGAGCGCAATTCCGCCATCATTTGGCGGAACTTGCCGATGCGAGAAAACTTCAAAATTGTTTTTGCGTAAACGCCAAACACTCGCTTTGAGCAGCGCGACGTTCTGAAAACAACCGCCGCTTAACGCTACACAATTCAAATTTTCCCGCTCACGAAATTTTAACGCGAGACGCAAAATTAAATCGGCAACCGCATTATTAAACTTGGCGGAGATTGCACCAATTGAAACCTTCATTAAAACATCTTTTGCAACTTCAGAAATTAGATTTGCACAATCAATTTGCGTCGTTTCGCCTTCAATCAAATCAAACTCGTAAGCAGTGAAAACCATTTCGTCAACCAACGCTTCAAACTCAATCGCGCCCTGCGCTTCGTAAGTAATCGTCTGGCGAACGCCCGCGAGCGAAGCGACCGCGTCAAAAAGCCGTCCGAAACTGCTGGTCGCAACAGCGTTAAGATTGTTTTCAAACTGCTTCAATAAAATTCTGCGCTCGGTTTCAGAACAAATTGCGACGCACGGCAAACTTTGATTCCAATCAATTCCGGCTTGCCACAAATGCGCGAGCGCGACGCGATACGGCTTTTTGACCGAAACATCGCCGCCCGCGAGCGGAAAATATCTCAAATGCGCCGCTCGCTGAAACCCGCAATAATCAGCCAGCAAAACTTCGCCGCCCCAAATCGCGCTGTCATCGCCGTAACCCGTTCCGTCAAATGCAAAACCGATGACTCGTTCCGCGCCATCCAACCCGTTTTCCGCCATCACCGAAGCAATGTGCGCGTGATGATGCTGAACCGCAACCAGCCGTGTTTCAGGCTGAAAAGCTCGCGTTAAATTATCTTTAGCCCAACGCGCCGAAAGATAATTCGGATGTTTATCAAACGCGACGATTTCAGGCTCGATACGAAAAAGTTTCCGCATCTGCCCGACCGATTTTTCAAACGCGCGAAGTGTCTCCAGATTTTCCATATCACCGAGGTGCTGCGACATAAAAGCGAATTCGTCTTTTGCAATACAAAACGTTGCTTTCAACTCGCCGCCGACAGCCAACACTGGCGGCAGCTTGAATGGCAACTGCACGGGAAAGGGTGCGTAACCGCGCGAACGACGAATCGGCAATTCGTAATTTTCAAAAACTCTGATTACCGAATCGTCGCATTGAATAAAAATATCGCGGTCGTGAAGCAAAAATGCGTCTGCTAAATGTAAGAGTTTTTCCAATGCCTCGTTGTTGTCTTTGATAATCGGCTCGTTGGAAAAATTGCCCGAAGTCATCACCAAAACGCCGAGGAAGCGAAATTTTTCCTTTATTGAATTGAGCAAAAGATGATGAAGCGGCGAATACGGCAGCATCACGCCTAGAAATTTGTTGCCCGGCGCAACAAATTCGCTTAAATCGTTTTCAGCTTTCTTTTTTAAAAGCACAATCGGACGTTCCTTGCCAACCAATAATTTTCGTTCGGCTTCGTTAATTTCGACTAGACTTTCTGCCGTTGCCAAATCTCTGCACATCACGGCGAAAGGCTTATCAACTCTGCCTTTTCTTTCCCGTAAAGTTAGCAAAGCCGTATCGTTTCGGGCATCGCAAGCGAGATGAAAACCGCCGATGCCTTTGACGGCGACGATGCCGCCTGAACACAAAACTTTTTGCGCCGCTAAAATTGCGTCTTCGCCAAAATTATTATCAACCCGCTCGCTGCCGGAGGCGAGTTTGTCTTGAAACCAAACTCTTGCGCCGCATTCTTGACAGGCATTCGGCTGCGCGTGAAAGCGTCTGCTCAAAGGATTATCGTATTCGCTTTGACATAACTTACACATTTGAAAAACGTTCATCGTCGTGTTTGGACGGTCGTAAGGAATATCTTTGATGATGGTAAAGCGTGTTCCGCAATTGGTGCAGTTAATAAAAGGATAACGAAACCGCCTGTCATTTCCATCGAACATTTCGCGCAAGCAATCGTCGCAAATGCTCACGTCGGGCGAAACGAGCGTGTTTTTGTCAGTTTGAGTTTCGCTTTTGGCAATATGAAAATCGTTCTCAAATTTTGTGGCGATTTTTTTACTTTCGATTGAGGTAATATGCGAGAGTGGCGGCGGTTTTTCGCGCAACAGTCTTTGAAACTCGCGCAAATTCGTTTCTGCGCCTTCGATTTCGACAAACACGCCGCTGCTTTCATTGCCGACGAATCCGCTTAAACCGCAACTTTTTGCGCACGTATAGACAAACGGGCGAAACCCAACTCCCTGCACTACGCCTCGAATCTCCAAGCGTAGTCTTTGCAAAACTGGTCTTTGACGAGATTCTGCCGACATTACTTTTTATTTAGCCACGATAACACTAACAATACAAAAAGAGGGAACGAACTTTATATTAACAACTCCAGTTTCAGCGATGCCGTGCGACCATCTCGAATTAAAATTAGGGTAAAGTTTATTGCGCTTGCTTTAATAAGGAAATGCAGATTACTATGTAAAAGTTAAAAAGAATTTCCTCAAAAGCATACTGTCTCCTGTTCCATATCTAAAATTTGAGAATAATTCTAGGCAATCTGATTGTCAGATTTACACGTTCTTATTGTAGTTATTTCTGTGGCTATATGAGCAAGAAGAAATGTAAAAAAGCTGGAAAACGGACTTTTTGCCATTTGGAACAAAGCCGCGCAAAGCAGATATCAAGTTCAGTTAAATTTGGGTAAAAATGACTAAGCTTGCCTTTATCCGAATTTGAAATTTGGAATTTGAAATACAGCAATTACTTGAATTGAAAGGTGATGGGTTTTTTATACATCTTTCAAATTTAAGGAGAATAAAATGAAACAACAAAATATCCTCCATCGGCTTTCGATAAAGCCTCGTTAAATAGTTTCGGCAACCGGCAGCGCGGCGGACAAGCGGCAGTAACAAAAGAGGCAGGCGGGCAACGGGCGTGTTTTTGTGCGTGTCGTTGCTATTGACGCTGTTCTATTGGACTGGCGGGCAATTAGTCAAAGCCGACACGAATATTGGCAATGTCGCGGCTGGCTCAAATCTCAGTGCCGTGGCGGTCAATCCGGTGACGAATAAAATCTATGTCGCTAATCGAATCAGCAACGACGTAACGGTGATTACGCCCGCGCCGACCAATGCGATTCCGCTCAATACAACCGTTACGCCCGTCGCCAACAACACGGTCAACACTTCAACGCCGACTTTCACGCTGACGGCGACCTCGACTTATTCACCGTTCGCGCCGCCGCCGCAAAACATCTATTTTCAAGTGGACACGCTCATCAATCCGTTTTTGCGTGCCGCCGAACAAAGCCGGACGGCGACGACTTTGACCGCTGATGCGACCACGCCGCCCTTGCAGCCCGGCATTCACATTCTCTACTTTTTCGCCACGGACGGCTCGGAGGCGACTTCCATCAATCCGTTGCGTCCGGTTGAAGAGAAATTCAATGAAGGCAATGATAATCTCGCGCCGGATTCCAGCCCGATTATCGGCGGCATCAACGCTTACGTGTTTCTGGTTGCGACTGCAACGCCGACACCGACACCGACGCCAACTCCAACGCCGATGCCGACTCCAACACCGACGCCGGGTGGTAATATTTGCACGCCAACCACGACGGTTACTGAGGGAGATTTATTCCCCGGTGGTATCGTCTCTTTTGGAGTAATGGGTGGACCAGGCTCGGTCACGGTTGATCATGTCAATGCCGGAACTGGGTTGCAATCACTGACGGTGGTTGGTGTGCCGACCAATGCGGTAGTCAACATTCCACCATTCGCGCCCGGCACAACCGCTCCGGTAGTAGTTACCTTCACAGCAATTAATCCGGCACTCGCGATTGATTTCACCTTACGAGCGGCGAGCACATTTCACGCCGCCAATATTCGCGTGCGGTGCGGCATAGTGACGCCGACACCGACGCCGCCACACGGGTAATACTTGTAGCATTAGTTAGCCACCTTCTGGTGATTTATTCGGGTGGGTAAATCCGACAACAGAAGTAGATTCGTTGCTAAACTTCGCGTTATTCAAGTTCGGCGACGGAACAATATACTAAGAACAGATAGGATTTAAAAATTCTTCGCCCAAAGCCGGTAACTTAAAAATCGGTTTTGGTATTTAACAAAAAAGTCGGGGTCATAAATTTATGACTCCGACTTTTTTATAACGGTAATTCAAGATAATTGGTGTGGATTTAGGTGTGAATAAGAAAAGAGGTATTTAATAATGCCTCTTAACTATTGAAAATAATGAAGCCACCTTCGAGACTCAAACTCGAGACCTTTCGATTACGAAATTTAGATGGAAGTTTTCTTGGGTTTTCCTAACTTCATTTTACTTCGTTATATTCAACATTTTTTACATTTTAATTTATAAGAGTTTCATTAAGTTTTGCTGGGTTTGGCACAATTGGCACACAAAAATTTATCAACGAATGAGTTGTTTTTGAAACGAACCGAATCATAAAATTCTCCTTTTGTTTTTAATCAATATCTTCGCTCAAAGAAAATTTTCAGCATAATAAAAAGAGCAGCCGTAAAAGCTACCCTTTTTTATTTCAGACCGAGTCGAGCCTAAAAATTATTTATACTCGTCAGATAAATTTTCATTTACCGATTTTCTTGGTCGTGCTGAATGACAATATCGGCGGTGGCAGTCGAAGTATTTCCCGCCGCATCCCCGATTGTCGCTGCAACGCGGTAAAGTCGTCCGTCCAAGTCGTTTCCGCGGCGGCTAGCTTCGACGATTAACAAATCAGTCCACGAAGCGGAATTGCCGATTAAAGTTCGTGTCGGAATATTCAGCGCTGTGCCGTATTCATCGGTTACGACATAGCTGACGCTTGCCAGACCGGAAATTGCATCCGAGCCGACACCGCTTAAAGTTACGGTTACGCATTGACCGTTCGGCGGAAAGATTCGATTCGGATTCGCCGTTAAATTGATTACCGGCACAGTTGTACCGGTTGCAAATCGGCGGTCGTAACCGTTCCGGCAGAGACGTCTGCACCACAGGAATAAAGCGTTTCATTGTTCAAAACCGCTTTGACGATATAGTGTCCCGGCGTTAAATCCACTCCGCCGTAAAATCCCCCGCCGTCGGTTGCAGTTGTGCGCGTGCTGCCATTGTCTAAGTTAGTAATGGTGACGGTCGCAGTGTCGAGCACACTGTTATCGGCGCGTTTGGCAAATCCCATCACACACGGGTAATACTTGTAGCATTAGTTAGCCACCTTCTGGTGATTTATTCGGGTGGGTAAATCCGACAACAGAAGTAGATTCGTTGCTAAACTTCGCGTTATTCAAGTTCGGCGACGGAACAATATACTAAGAACAGATAGGATTTAAAAATTCTTCGCCCAAAGCCGGTAACTTAAAAATCGGTTTTGGTATTTAACAAAAAAGTCGGGGTCATAAATTTATGACTCCGACTTTTTTATAACGGTAATTCAAGATAATTGGTGTGGATTTAGGTGTGAATAAGAAAAGAGGTATTTAATAATGCCTCTTAACTATTGAAAATAATGAAGCCACCTTCGAGACTCAAACTCGAGACCTTTCGATTACGAAATTTAGATGGAAGTTTTCTTGGGTTTTCCTAACTTCATTTTACTTCGTTATATTCAACATTTTTTACATTTTAATTTATAAGAGTTTCATTAAGTTTTGCTGGGTTTGGCACAATTGGCACACAAAAATTTATCAACGAATGAGTTGTTTTTGAAACGAACCGAATCATAAAATTCTCCTTTTGTTTTTAATCAATATCTTCGCTCAAAGAAAATTTTCAGCATAATAAAAAGAGCAGCCGTAAAAGCTACCCTTTTTTATTTCAGACCGAGTCGAGCCTAAAAATTATTTATACTCGTCAGATAAATTTTCATTTACCGATTTTCTTGGTCGTGCTGAATGACAATATCGGCGGTGGCAGTCGAAGTATTTCCCGCCGCATCCCCGATTGTCGCTGCAACGCGGTAAAGTCGTCCGTCCAAGTCGTTTCCGCGGCGGCTAGCTTCGACGATTAACAAATCAGTCCACGAAGCGGAATTGCCGATTAAAGTTCGTGTCGGAATATTCAGCGCTGTGCCGTATTCATCGGTTACGACATAGCTGACGCTTGCCAGACCGGAAATTGCATCCGAGCCGACACCGCTTAAAGTTACGGTTACGCATTGACCGTTCGGCGGAAAGATTCGATTCGGATTCGCCGTTAAATTGATTACCGGCACAGTTGTACCGGTTGCAAATCGGCGGTCGTAACCGTTCCGGCAGAGACGTCTGCACCACAGGAATAAAGCGTTTCATTGTTCAAAACCGCTTTGACGATATAGTGTCCCGGCGTTAAATCCACTCCGCCGTAAAATCCCCCGCCGTCGGTTGCAGTTGTGCGCGTGCTGCCATTGTCTAAGTTAGTAATGGTGACGGTCGCAGTGTCGAGCACACTGTTATCGGCGCGTTTGGCAAATCCCATCAAATGTCCTTTTGTCGGCGCTACTTTCCATGAAAAGAATGGAATATTTGCTGTCTGGCTGAAGATGGATGTTGGATTCGTCGTCGAATCTTCGTAATGCGTCGTCCCACTAACTGATTTGCCCGTAGTTAAACTAGAGGCAAACTCTGCGAAAGAACGCGCAGGCGTATCCTGTCCAGGCGGAATCGAGAGTGGATTAGCTGTAACGGCGACGTTGGTGGTTGCCATTGAAAAGTAGATAATTCCGATGCTTCTATTGCCCGCAGTGGACGGATCGAGAGCATGGCGAGTTTGTCGCAGAGTGCCCTCGATGGAGTTGAGAAAAGCTCCCTGCCCTATCATCGCTGCCCGATTGTACTGGTGATTCCTGGTCCATTCGTTCCACTGTGCGAATTGCATGGCTTGCAACGGAATGTGTTCGCGCTTGTAGTTCATCGGTATGGCGATGTCGAGAATTCCTTCTTCTGTCCAAGCCCGCCAATCTTGATAAACGCGCCAGTAGGATTCAGCCGAATTCCAGCTTGCTTCTGTTGTTGGTCCGTTGCCGAACGCAATCAATGCGGCAGAGATTTTGAGTTCGGGATTAATGTCAATGGAGTTGAGATAAACACGACGCACAAGATTTGTCACTTGGTCGCGGCGCCACTGAGACCACAGTGGGTCATTGGGTGCGGGGTTACCGCTGCGCTCGAAGCGAGTGTTAAATCGATTAACGCTCGTCGAGTTGTAGCCAATGTTTATTCCGGTTGAAGGCGTTTGCCCGCTCACGGAAAGTTCTGGATACCTAATGCGGTCAAGGTGTAGACCGTCAAGGTCGTTGTAATTGCGCACAAGATGCGTTAACACATTAACTGTGTATGCTTCTGCGTCCGGGTGACCAAAGTCAAGCCAGAAATCAGAGCCAAAGCGATGTCCCTGAAAGCCGATGCCGCTGGCGGAGCTATCGGGAAGCAGCGTGCGCGTCAGCCAATTGTTCGGACCAGGAACGATTTGCATGGTTACGGAGTCGTAGCCACCATGCAGGTTGAAAACGTGATGCGGATTCGTCGGCGGTCCGAGCGTGGCGCTTGGGGCAAAGGTCGGATTTTTATTCCAGACCGCTCCCATGATAACGAAAGCGTGAACTTCGATACCATTAGTGTGTGCTTCGGTAATCAAATGGGCAAGCGGGTCAAAACCTGCCGCAATCGGCGTAAAATCCGGCTTCGGCTCAAGCGAATTCAGATACCAAGCGTCGCCGCGGCGGCGTACCTGAACAAAAAGTGCATTGGCTTTTGCAGCTTTGGCATTATTGACAATGGTTAAAACGTCATCATGATTATTTAGAGCAGTATTGAAAGTATCGACCCAGAATGCGCGATACTCGGTTCTTGTTTGTGCCTTCAATGTTGTTGAGAAACACGTCATTGCAATCAGCATCAAAAGAAACAAGATTGCCCGACATTGTTTGATTTCGACAAGTTTTTGTTTTTCCATAATATTCCTCTCTATATAAGCAGTCTTTTATTTCATTCTTTTTTACGCACCGTAAAGCGGCAAAATAAATAGACCGAAAGCTGGTAATGGTTCGGTTTTAATTAGGTTAGCAGCTGAATTAATGTCGTTCAGAAATTAACCATCAAATCTTTTCGAATAACAAATATGCATTATTATTACTTATGTATATTTTTATTGTCAATAAAATTTGTTATATAAAATACTAAATTAGTCGTTTTGCGCTTAATACTAGCTACAGTGGTTTAGTATTGCCCGCTTAACTTTAATGGTGGCTTGGGACGAAATTAAACTACCGACACGCGGATTTTCAGTTGTAAATGACTGTTGTTTTTAGTTCTGCTAAGTTCGGAAAAGTCAGATTTTATCGGATAGTTAGTGGTTTTTAGTGTAATGCACCCCTTTAATCAAGGTTTCGCAGAGAGAGTAATTTGATTATTTTTGAACCTTTGGTTTTCAAATGCGTTCGGCGTTTTGTAACCCAAAGCCGAATGTAAATAGTTTTCGTTGAAATACCCGACAAACTTTTCCATCTCTTTTGCCAATTCTTCGTCCGATGACCATTCCTGAAGCCAGCAGAGTTCTTCCTTGATGGTGCGAATCAGCCGTTCGGTGTCGGCGTTGCCTTTCGGATTGGCGTAAGCGGTGAACGCCTGCCGGATGCCGAAGGCGCGGCATTCTCTCATAAAAGTCAGCGATGTTGGTTGCGTTCCATTATCACTCATCAGGTTTAAGTCAAGATATTCATCATCTTTTATCCCATTAGGAAATTGCCGACAAACTGCCCGATTCATCGCTTCGAGCCAATCGGAGGCGCAGCTGCGGCTTCCGACAAAAGGCGCCGAGAATCTTTTTTGTGAACCAATCATTAACGACCACCAAATATGCCCAGCCCTCGTTCGTTATTACTTTAGTCAAATCCACACCCCACCACTTGTTTGGTTTATCAGGGCGTGGCTTTGATTGCCAGGATGCTCGCCGGGCTTTTAATTTTTCATAGCCTTTCACCGGTAAATCGTTTTCTTTAAGTAATCGGTAAACGCGCTTTTTATTAATCCGAAGCCGCTCGACAAAACTCAAATATGCCCATACCCTTCGATAACCCCAAAACGGATGCTCCTGTTTGAGCCGCCCGATAATCGGCAAAACCAGCGCGTCGGATTGTTCGCGAGCCGCACTTCGCCTTCGGCGCAGTTTTACCAATCGTTTTTTTTAAGTTCCATCGCCATCTCGCCGACCATCGTGTTGAGCTTCTGATTTTCACGCGCGAGCCTTTCTTCTTTTTTGCTTTACGCCTTAGTTTCAAAAACCTTCGGCAGATTCTCCAAAAACTGTTCGCGCCATTTGTAATACTGTGTTTGATGAATCTGATATTCATTGCAAATCTCAGACACGACACGACCTTTCAAACCCTGAACGACAATTTTCGCTTTATCTTCGGCCGTCCAATTGCGTCCTTTTCCCATAATAAGTATTCTCCTATTTTGTTAGAATACTCGCTCTGAATCAGCTTTGTCTTAGCGGGGAGTAGTATAGAAGGTTTTCGGATTCTATCTGCTTACAAAACAGCAAAAGGCGTGAAAATTTGGATTATAACTGAGGCTGATAGAACTTCAAGCACTATACTTTTGCCTAGTGAATATTAAAGTAAGTGCGAATAATTGTTACAGCAATCAAAAGCAGATAACAAATTGAGTCTTAGGAAACTTTTTAGGAAACAAAGGAAAAAGAATACACATTTGAATATCCTTTTTCCTTTAAGTTATTGAAAATCAATGGAGCCACCTTCGAGACTCAAACTCGAGACCTTTCGATTACGAATCGAATGCTCTATCAACTGAGCTAAGGTGGCTAATGCAGCCGAAATTCAAAATATAGTTTCCGAAGCCCGCAATGTCAAGCAAAGTTGCCTAACTTCTCGTTTCGAATATACCTGCGAACAATTTAAAATAAAACGACCTTTTGATTGCGAATCGGATGCTTTATTATCTTAGATTAAAACAATTGACGGTTCTCGAGTAACTTTCAAAAGAATTACTTTAGAGATTGGCAAGATATGAAAAAAATAAATATTATCGGCGGTGGTTTGGCAGGTATCGAAGCGGCGTGGCAAGCGGCAAATAGCGGCGCGAAAGTGAAACTTTATGAGATGCGTCCGGTGCAGAATACGCCGGCGCACCGGACGGAAAAACTCGCGGAAATCGTTTGCTCGAATTCCTTAAAAACAGATGAAGTCGGGTCTGCGCCGTATCTTTTAAAGGAAGAACTTCGGCGCGGAAATTCGCTGGCGATGGAAGCTGCCGAAAAAACGAAAGTTCCAGCCGGCGCGGCTCTCGCGGTTGACCGAAATAAATTTGCTGATTACATCACCGAAAAAATCGAAAATCATCCGAACATAGACTTGATTAGAGAAGAAATTAAGGAAATCTCGAATGATAAAATAACAATCGTCGCTACCGGTCCGTTGACTTCTGATGCTTTGACGTATGAGATTATGAAAGTAACGGGCGACGACCAGCTTTATTTTTACGACGCAATTGCGCCGATTGTCGCGGCGGATTCGATTGATATGAGCGTCGCATTTAAAGCGGCGCGTTACGGCAAAGGCGGCGACGATTATGTAAATTGTCCGTTCAACCGAGAGCAATATGAAGTTTTTTATAACGGATTAATTGAAGCCAAAAGTGTTCCGTTAAAAAGATTTGAAGATACAAAATGGTTTGAAGCGTGTCTGCCGATTGAAGAACTGGCGCGGCGCGGCGTTGACACTTTGCGGTTCGGTTGTATGAAGCCAAAAGGTTTGCCGCTGCCGACGACGGGTTTTGAGCCTTATGCGGCTGTTCAGTTGCGCCAGGAAAATCTGATGGCGGACGCTTATTCGCTCGTCGGTTTTCAAAATCATCTGCGCTACGGCGAGCAGGAAAGAGTTTTGCGATTGATTCCCGGATTAGAGAACGCCGAGTTTTTGCAGTTCGGACAAATTCATCGCAACACATTTATCAATTCGCCGAAGATTTTAACGGAAACTTTGCAGACCAAAAAACAGCCGAATCTGTTTTTCGCGGGACAAATCACGGGCGTGGAAGGTTATGTCGAATCGGTCGGAACAGGTTGGCTGGCAGGTTTAAATGCGGCGCGACTGGCGCGCGGCGAGCGTTTAATCTGTGCGCCGCCGAATTCGGCAATCGGCGCGTTGTGCCGTTACGTTTCGAACGTCGATACGAAAAACTTTCAGCCGGTCAATATCACATTCGGCTTGCTTGAAGAATTGCCGCTCGAACTTCGCAAAAAATATCGCAACAAACGCGAGCGGCACGCAGTTCAGGTGGAACTCGCGCTCAAAGATTGGAACGAATGGCTGTCTGAAATCAATTCGGAAAATTCCGCTTTAGAAAAATCGGCTTAGAAGCGCAGAAATATGGAAACAATTTGGCTGACGGAAATTTTAATCATTCTCGCCGTGCTCGTCGTGGCGATTCTTTATTCGTCGGTCGGACACGGCGGCGCGTCGGGTTATTTGGCGGTGATGGCTTTTCTGGTGGTTGCGCCGAATGTAACGAAGCCGACCGCGCTGATTTTGAATGTTTTCGTCGCGTCAATCGCCACGTTTCAATTTTACCGTCGCGGGCATTTCGATTGGAAAGTTTTCGCGCCGTTTGCCGCCCTTTCTATCCCGATGGCTTTTGTCGGCGGAATGATTACGCTTCCGACGCAGATTTACCGACCGCTGCTTGGCCTGGTTCTTCTGCTCGCGGCGGTTCGTCTGGCGTGGAATTTTACGAGCGAACGAGCGATTGTCAAACCTTCGATTTGGCTGGCGTTAATCATCGGAGCGATTATCGGACTTTTATCGGGCTTGGTCGGAGTTGGCGGCGGGATTTTTCTCACGCCGGTTTTGCTTCTGACAAATTGGACGGAAACAAAAAAAGCGGCGGGCATTTCCGCGATGTTTATACTGGTCAATTCGATTGCGGGACTTCTGGGAAATTACGCGCAAATTTCCGCGCTGCCCGTCAATGTTTGGCTTTGGATAGCGGCGGCAGTCGGCGGCGGAATAATCGGTTCGAGCTTGGGAAGCGGATATTTTGAGAGTCTTACTTTGCGGCGAGTTTTAGCAATTGTTTTACTGACGGCGGGCGTTAAATTGATTTTCGTTTAAAAACAAAAAGCCCGTGCTTGTTTAGGCACAGGCTTTTTGTTTGATTAATTTGAAACGGCTGAACCGTGTTAATTAAGTTAGAAGGGAAGCGGAAACGGAATTCGGCTGCGCCAATCACCGTTATTGCTGCCTTGACGGTTGCGGTTATTTCGGTTGTTACGATTGTTGTTATTGTAATTATAAGCATTCGCCAGAACATTCAAATCTTGACGAATTCTATTCCAATCATTTTGAATATTGCCGTTTAGACGAACGCGGGAAATTACGCGGTCAAGTTGATTGCCTAATTGCAAAACACGCTGTGCTTCATCATAACTTTGGTTGTAATCGCCTCGATTATCATACTCGTTGTCGAGGTGTTCGGCGGCGTTCGCAAAATCTTCAGCCAATTGATTTATACGGTCTTCACGATTGCGGTCGTCATAGCGACTGTTGTCGAGTTCGCGGTCAAGCCGATGCTCGAATTGATGACTGCGATTTTTCAGATTTTTAATGGTTGATTGTAAATTGCGATTGTTTCTGCCGTTGCGATTGTAATCGTCATTGCGGCGGTCGTTGCGGTAATAACCGTCGTCATAGTCGCGGTCGTTGCGCCATTGCGCCGAAGTGATTGACGGCAAGCCCAAAACTAATAAAGAAAAAGCGAAAACAGCAATTAAATTTCTAAAACGATTCATAAAGTTTCTCCTTACTCAAAAAATAATTCTTTTTGCAACGCTCATCTTTTGCTTTCCGATTTTTTATCGGGCGTTGTCTGGTGCAGGATTTAGCAAAATGAATGCCACTCAAACTGAAAGTATCGCAAGTAAAAAAGACTCGCATTTGCAAGGCTTTTCAAATGATTTATCGCTGACTGTGAATTGCTAATTAACGATGTGGGTTGCCATATCTCCCAAATGGTTAAACCTTCGGCGCAGATTATCCGCCTGCACTTCCGGCGACGGTTTGATTTTTTATTCTCGCGTTCGGAAATAATCTGCGCCGCGTTTCATACTGAATGACTTGTTCGGCTATCGCCATCATTTTCAACACGCTATTTGCTTTTACGGCACAAACGCAGCGGGAATTGGTCGGTCATTTGTCGTTCCAAACTGCACTGCGCCGAAACCTTGCTGCGAACGAAGCAAATACCAAAATTACGAGATTTTCTTTTCTCATAAATCGTAATTCTAAATTCGCAATTAACTAAACCAATCGCTCGCGCAAGGCTTTGGCGACGGCTTCGGTTTTCGAGTGGACTTGCAGTTTTTCGTAGATGTTTTTCAGGTGGAACGAAACGGTGTGAACGGAGATTTTCATCTCGCGGGCGGCGGTTTTTTTGTGATGACCTTCAATGAGCAGTTTGAGAAGTGTGATTTCCTGCGGCGTTAAACGATAATCGGCGTGTGCGGGCGGGCGAAACGTGCGAAACAAATTGACGACGCGGGCGGCAATCGTCGGCGACATCGGAGAACCGCCTTCAACTGCTTCTTTCAACGCTTCGAGCAGACGCGCGGGCGGCGTGTTTTTCAAAAGATAACCGTTCGCGCCGTTACACAGCGCGTTAAAAATTTCCGTGTCGTTGTCGTAAATCGTCAAAGCAATAATCGGAATGTCGGGGAAAATTTCTCTGATTTTTATGATGCCGTCCGTGCCGCTCATTCCCGGAAGTCCTAAATCGGTGAGAATCGCATCGGGCTGTTCGCGCTCGATTCTGGCGAGTGCCGATTCCATACTGCCGAACGCCGCGACGCATTTAAATCCCGCCGTGCCGTTTATCAGCGCGGTCAAGCCTTCGCGTATCTCGCGCAAATCTTCAATCAAGACGACGCGCAGAGCCGCTTCAACGGGCGAATGAATTTGATTGTTCGGAACGGTCGAAATCATTTTTCGATTTTGATTATATCCTTTTCGGGAAGCCGCGAGGAATGTGAAGCGAGAAGCTGCCATCTGCCGCCGCGTTTTATAAAGGTGTCGGTGAAAAGATAACCGCGATTGCGGTCGGCGAGTTTATGAACGCCGCCCGTTTCAAAAGCCTTTCCGGTAACAATCGCCGTTTTTCCGGCGACGATTACCTTCATTTCGCCGAGCGTCATCGAATCGGGCGTTTGCGTTTCGTCAATCGTGTCGGCGATTTCCCGCACTTTGTTTTTGATTGTGCCGCTCGTCGGGTGCGTCGAGATAAACTCGTCGGCGAAAAAGCGTTCGAGCCAAGCCTTATCGCGCTTCAAGCTCGCCGTTACCCAATCGCGCTCAATCTGCATCAATTCCTTGGCAGCCTTGTCGCTCTGTTTGCTTTGACATAAAACGAGCGTCGGCGCGACGACAATTAACAAGACTGCGAATAAAAAAAATTTCATCGTTTGTCTCCTGACATTCGTCTAAAAATCAAATAAACCGGATAAAGAAGAAGCAAAATCCCAATCGAATAAAGACTATTCATTGTGTTGCTAACAACATAACCGACAAAGAAAACACAAGCGCCGATTAACAAAATCGCGGGCAGAAACGGATAACCGAAAGCACGATACGGACGCGGCAAATCCGGCTCTTTGCGCCGCAAAACAAAAAGCGCGAGGTAAACAAAGCTGTCCCCGACCAGACTAAAAAACGCCGCCATTGCCAGAAATGTTTCGTAAGTTCCGCTTAATGCCGCGATTATCGAAAATGTAATGAGCAGAAGCAACGCGATGCTCGGCGTGCCGCCTTTGTTCACCTTCATAAGTTGCGGCGGCAACAAACCGTCGCGGCTCATCGCAAAAGGAACGCGCGGCGAGTATAAAATCAGCGCATTGACAACGCTCAGCGTCGCCACTAACGCCACAGCCAAGATTAACTTTCCGCCCCAATCGCCGAAAATTAAACTGACGGCATCCGCGCCGGGCGTTTTCGAGGCGGCAATTTGCGAAACCGGCATAATGTAAAGCAGTGCCGCATTCAGCAGCACATAAATCGCCATTACAATCAGAATGCCGCCGAACATTGAGCGCGGAACGTTTTGCGAAGGATTCGTATTCTCTTCGGCAAAATACACAACCGAGTTCCAGCCCGCATAGGCTTCAGTGATAACTTGAAATGACAGCATCAACGCCGCATACAGCGCGAACGAATTTTCAAATTTAACCGTTGATTCCCAAGAAGGATTACTGTTGTTTCCGCCCCAAACGAAACAAGCGACAATGACAAAGAAAAAACCTGCGACTTTGATTAAGCTGGTTAGTTTTTGCGTGAAATCACCTTCGCGCAACCCAACCCAATTCAAAAAACCGAGCGTTAGAATTGTAATTACGGCGATTATATTTTGGCTGCCAGCTAGAGAAGGAAAAAGCGCGGCGGAAAATTCTCCGACATTGATGGAAAGGTAAGCGACAGCGCAGATACTGATAATAAAATCATTCAATCCGCCCGCAAAACCAACAAAGTCTCCATAAGCGCGATGCAGATAAACATAGGGACCGCCTGCTTCAGGCAGCATTGTGCCGAACTCGGCGACGATATTCGCGCTCATCAAAGCCCAAATACCGCCAAAAATCCAAATGCCGATAATGAGCCATTCGTTGCCGAGATGTCCGGCGACGACTCCCGGCATCCGCAAAGCTCCGCCCCCTATCACTGCGCCGATAGTGATTGCCAGTCCGAAACCGATGCCCAAAATTTTGAGCAATTTGTTTTTACCCGCCGACTGAACTTCGCTCGCGGCTCGAATGGTTTCCATTTAGTTTCGTCTTTCGTTGCTTTTAGAGACAAAAACAGTTTCTTAATCAGCTTCTTGAAAGAAAATCAAATTCGCCGCTCGAATGATTTATTTGATTTTCTTAGCCTTCAATTCCTGTCCGTCGTCCGCACGGCGGATTGCTTCGATTACTTTGCCGCTCGCATCGCGGACGAAAACGGTGCGTTGCGTGCTGCCTCGGTAAAAGAAAGTGTTTTCGCCCATCAGATACCATTCGCTTTTATTGCTCGCGTCTTTCGTGTAAAGCAGAAGTTTTTCGCCGTCGCTTTCGATGTTCAAAATTACGCCCGGCGCGATTTCGTATTGTCCGGCATACTCGCTCAAAACTTTCGCGTCGAGCTTGACGATTGGCGGATTTTGAGCTTTTTTAATTTCCGTAGCGTGTCCGGCGGCAAGCTGCCATTGCCCGTTTATGCGTCGGAAAATTTGCGTGATTCGCATTTTTGAGTCAACGGTTTGCCCGCCAATTTGAATCGCCGTGCTGTCAATAAAACTCAGCAGCGCGGTATCGCCGTAATCGCGCACCTGCACATTCGAGTAATTAGTGTTGATCTTCACTTTTTCAGCGTCATTCGGTTCGGGAAATCCTGTCATTGTATCGGCTTTGTAGGACGTTCTGCCTTCGATGCTCGTCGTAATATAATCATCGGCAATCATTCGCTGACCGGCAGTTTTATCGCCGCGATTGGCTGCGTTGTCGAGCGCGCGAACAACCGCCAGCAAATCGTTTTTAAGTTGTGCGTCATTGCGTTCAGCTTTGGTCGCCGCGCGTGTTGCCGCCGTTTTGACGAAATATTTTCCCTTCGGCGCGTCCGCGTCGAGCGGGCTGATTTCGATGCGATAATTTCCGCTCGTCAGCGCAACGAAAAGCATCGCTTCGTCGCCTTTCGTGCCGTTCGGCGTGTCAATATCCGCCGCGAGGCTGCCGTCGGGCGCGTAGGCGCGCAGCACAACGTCCGCGCCGCGCTGTTCGACGACTAAGCTATACGCTTCGTCTTTTCTCAACTGAATGTCGTAACCGTGTTTTTCCGCGCCGCCGATTTCACGCTCAAAAGTTTTACCCGTTTCGAGTTTCTGCGCTGCCGAGAAAGTCGCGGCGGCAAGCATCAAAGCCGTAATAACAAATATTTTTTTCATTACATTTTTCCTCCTATTTTTTCAAACCTGAATTTGATAGAAGAAATTTATACGTGATATGAATGAAGAAAATAACTACTCAAAGAGGTAGGTTGTTTTCAAATTAAACGCGGCTAAGTTTGGGCAGAGGCAATTCAAACTCGACGATTGTTCCGGTTGATTTTGATGAGTCAATTTTCAGATTTCCGCCTAGCGCACCGGCGCGGCGCGTCATACTCCGCAAACCTTGACCGTCGTTTTCCGCGTCCGTTACAAAACCTTTGCCGTTGTCTTCGATTCGCAAAAACAACATTGCATTATTTAAGCGAAAATCAATTTCAACTTTTGTGCAATCCGAATGTCGCGCCGCGTTATTAACCGCTTCTTTGAATATCAGCAAAACGTCGCGGCGCACGCCGACGCTCAATTTCAAATCCGCGTCCGATGCGGGCGCGTGAAATTCCAAATCAATATCACGAAGCGCGAAAATCTCCTCGGCGTGGCGGCGCATTCTGACCGTCAAATCCAGAAGGCTGTCGTGGTCGGGCGAAATCGCCCAAACGATGTCGTTCATCGAGGCGACCGATTCGCGTGCGATGTCGGCAATCGAAGTCAAAAGATTGCCGTTGCCGTTCGTAGATTTCTGTTTCGCCACTTCGCTCAGAAGGGAAATTCGCGTCAGATTCGCGCCGATGTCGTCGTGTAAATCCGTGGCGATGCGCGTCCGCATTCGCTCCATTTCAAGTAGCCGCGCCACGCGATTTTTGTAAAAAAGATAAATTGCCAACGCCGTCAAAAGTAAAACCGAAGCGACGAACCACCAACGCTGCCAAATCGGTGCGGCGATGCGAAACGAAACCGTCGCGGTCTGACTGTAAATGCGGTCGGCGGTCTGGGCGCGGACTTCAAATTGATACGCGCCCGCCGAGAGATTGGCAAAATTAACCGTCCGTTCCGCCGTCTGCGTCCAATCCGATTCGTCGAAACGATATTCATATTTCAGACGCTCGCCCAAAGACGCGCCCAAGCCGAGAAAATCAATCGTCACCTGTCGCTGGTCGGAATCTAATTCAAGCAGCGCGATTTGCTTTTCGCCCAAAACAGAAACAGTCTGCGGAACGCCGGACACGCGCAAGCCCGTAATCAAAACATTCGGCGGCTGACGCGGGCGTTCCGGTTCGGGAACGAATCTGGCTAAACCGTCGCTCGTTCCGAACCAGAGATTGTTTTGGCGGTCGCGGTAAGCGATTGTAACTTCGCTGTTCGGCAAGCCGTCGGCGGTCGTGAAGTTTTCAATCTGTCCGGTTTCGGGATTTAATCTATCTAATCCGCGTCCCGTGCCGACGTAGATTCTGCCGAAAGCGTCTTCGGTGACGCACGAAACGCCGATGCTCGAAAGACCTTCGGCGGGCGTGTAGCCGATGAAATTTAATCGGTCGGCGTTCACGTCGTTGAGCCGCAGCAAACCCGTCGTGCTGTCGGCAATCCATAGTCTGCCTTTGCCGTCAACAAACAAATCGCGCATCCAGCCCGCGAGCGACGAATTTTCGCTTTGCGGAAAAACCTTAAATTGCCCGTCGCGGTAGCGAATCAATGCCGCGTCGTTCGTGTCTGTTCCTGTGCCAATCCAGAGATTGCCCGACTTGTCTTCCACAAACGCCGAGGCGATGCGGTATTTTCCGATTCCCAATTCCGGCGTGAGATTTTGCAAAACATCGGTTGACCGCTGCCAACGCCACAACTCATGCGCTTCGCCGACCGTCGCAATCCAAAAGTCACCGCGCGAATCTTCGTAAAAGCGAAAAATCTGCGTCTTCTTCGTTCCGACAACAATTTCCTGCGGAACGATTTTCGACAAATCAGCAGCCCGCGCCGTTTGCGGGAAATGATAAAGTCCGGTGCCGTTCGGAAACCACCAATCGCCGCTGCGGTCTTGCCAAACAGTTTGCTTCCAGCCCCAGCCCGAATAATTATTCTTTACGGGAAAATTTGGTTTGATTAGCTCGAACCGCTCGCCGTCGAAACGGCTGACGGGACGTGATGTGCCGTTGCTGAAACTGACGAAAAGTTCGCCCGCCGCCGTTTCAAAAATCGAATTGGCGTTCGGTCCGCCCATTCCGTCCGCTTCCTTGTAAGTCGTAAAACCGTAGCGCGTCCATTTTTTCGTGCCGCAGCGTGTTCCCATCCAGAGGTTGTTGTCTTTGTCTTCCGTGATGCTCCAAACTTCCCGGTCGCACAAATCGTTTTTCGTCGTGTAAGTTTTGCAAACCGACGTTTCGCCGCCTTGCCACTCGCATAAACCGAGCGTTGTGCCGACCCAAAATTTACCGTCGCTCGACTCAAATAAATCAGTTATCCAATCGGCTGGCAAACCTTCCTTTTCCCTGTAATGCCGCTCGACGATTGATTGATTTTTCTGCGGCTCGGCGACCAGCAACAATAATCCTGTAGATTTATTCGGACGCAGCCCGACCCACAGGCGACCGCTTTTATCTTCGCGGACGACCGAGATATGCGTGTCCGGCAAACCGTCGGCAATACCGAATCGTTCGACCGCACCGCTTGGCTGAATCCAAAACAAACCGCTTTCCAACGTGCCAATCCACATCGCGCCGCGTCGGTCTTTGATAATCGAGGTGATGCCGAGCCGCTCTTCGCCGCTTGTCCGTTCGCCCAAATTTACGAGTTCGAGTTTTGTTCGATCGTTTGCCAATTCATAAAGCCCGTCGCTCGTGCCAACGAAAATACGTCCGCTTTCGTCTTCAAACAAAACGGTGATTTCTTTGGCGCGTTCGTTGTCGGGAAGATAAACGGTGAAAAGGGATTTGGGATTTGGGATTTGGGATTGCGGATTTGGGATTTGTTTCGATTCATCAAACGGGAAACGAATTCCGGTCGGATTTAATCGGGCAAGTCCGCCGTCGGTAGCTATCCAAATTGTGCCGTCGCCGGTTTCTAAGAAATCGTTGACGTGGCGGTCGGGCAAACCCTCATTAACGGTGAAGTTTGTAAAAGCGTAACCGTCAGAACGCGAGATGCCTTCCTGCGTGCAGAACCACATAAAGCCGCGCGAATCCTGTTTGATTTTTAAAACATTATCCCGAAGCAGACCGTCGGCGACCGTGTAAGTTTTTATCGGTAGGCGTTCGGCTTTTGAGATAACCTCAGTCTTGATTAGAAATTAAGCGTAAGAAATTAGACTTGCAAAACACAATTTGTAATCTAATATCTTTAGTTTTAGCGTGTTCCACAACCCTTGCCAACTTCTTGAATAGACTCTGGTGGC
>MWVV01000156.1_pt1 | contig 24295 bp, 21 predicted proteins | sample 1047281 | NCBI WGS metagenome assembly MWVV01 (sample SAMN06349986, study PRJNA376086) | soil metagenome | isolation source: PT-2 sample Antarctic (ecotone) soil | place: Antarctica | collected 2015-01-13 | reverse complement strand
TTATTTAGATGGCATTATTACTCGGATGACTGCTGAACATAAAGCAACTATTATGCGGACGGCGAGGCGGTTAAACTTGCCCGATGATGATGTGTTGTTTTTGTATATTGGTGCGGTGGAGTACACCGTGCAACTGTGTGAGGATATTTTGGGCGGGATTAGTACGGAGCGGCACAAGATTGAGCAGTCAAGTCAATCAAATCATCAGGTGAGCAACGAGCAAGCTGAAAATCTGATTAATAGTCTGACTCAAGTGGGAATATCGGTTGTTGTCGATATGAAAAAGGCTGGGATGGCGAGTACGTCGGCGATAGCTGAGGCAAATGCAGAGGTATTAAGTCAATCTAGGGCAACGGTAAGGGAAGCTGTTGTACTCCAAAAGCTGTTGACAGTATGGGCAGCTAAGGTGGAATCAAATAGCAAAAACAATGAACAGGTTTTGAAGGCTTTGTTAGAGCGAATGGGGCAGTCACAGAAGGGGTTGGAGACGGCGCTATCTCAAATCAATGGGGCGAATACGGCGCTAGTTAAGCTTCAACGAAATACTACTTGGATAAAAGTGACTGAGTGGTTTTCGCCGCTTGTGGCTCTGCTGGTGGCGGCGTTGGTTGGTGCTGGCGGTAGCTGGTGGGTGATGAATCTTAAGTATAATGATTCTCTTAATGTCTTAGGGCGTAATTTAGTGAAATGGAATATAGATCGGATTCTTAAATGCCAAGAAGATGACAATCCTAAATGTACTGTTTGGGTTGTGCCTCCGCCGGAGCAACGGAAGTAACGTAGTTGAAATAATTGCCTCTCTTTCCTTACCCTCGGTTACTGTTGGCAGTCGTAATACAAATCAAATACAATATTACTACAACAAAGAAAGCAACAACACATTAAGAATATTATTGTCTCTAACACTTTTTTTTACTGATTTGTAGTACATTTGCCAACAATGTCCGTTGCTTATATCGCCACATTCCATTGAACTTACATATAGAAGCGGTAGTAAGGCTGGTAGCGATCGTTCTCCCCAAGATACTTCAAGACATTACCAACCTGCCGAGCCGCCCGGATAGTGATCGGGTCGAAGCGATCGAATTGGGTATTATTCCAATTCATCTTTGTTAGCGCTAAGATTTCTCCGGCAAGGTATCTCGGTGTTTGCTCAACCAGGTCACACCGAAACTGAAGAGAACGGGGCGGATAATTGCCGGGATAGGTAGCAAAAAAATCAACGCTACCACGGGTATAGAGAATATGCGTCTGCTCATCTAGACTCAACAACGTCCCCCGCAATGGTGGGTAGTTGCCATAGCGGAACAACCGGGTAAACGACTTGCTCAGACTCAAAAAGTCTGCTGTACCAATATTATGTTGTTCAAGTGCTGCTCTAAACCCATCTACTTCCTCCAACACAAACTTTGAAGATTTGTGCAGAACAATCCGGGCGGGCAGGGTTTGATGTTCTCTTCGATACGCTATCAACACATCACTTAGTAGCTTGAAAGCATCCTCAGATTGTAAATAGGGCTTTTTATCATCCTTCGTCAGTTTCGCCGCCCCACCTTTGAGAATAACTCCATCGCCACGCTCATTAAATATCTGAGCAGTGCTAGTAAACAACTTGGAGTTATCTAGCGTTTTATAGAAGCTGATCCCCATGTAACAAGTTGTTAAATCACGAGGATCGCGCACTAATCGCCACGGAGTGCCGATCGCCTTGTAATACAGAGCCGTGTAAAAATTCCAGGCACGGGTCGCATCATCCTGTAAGCTCTCTGTTTGGTCTGTTTTCCCCCGCCTCCGGCGGCGTTTGGTTGGATCATAAGTCGCAGGTAAAATAAGCTGAGTGGGTTGATTTTCCTGCATAGCCCTTGCCTTGAGTAAATGCCGGAAATCTAGCTTAGATTCCTGCTGCTCCGTGGTAGCAGCTACTTCTGTAGCATCGCTTTCTGCCTCGTAATTAGATTCCATCAAATCCAGAATGCTATCCGGCACTGCACAAATGACAATTCCTGGCGCAATCTTTTGAGCTAAATACTGCAATTCATCAAAGAAGAAGGCAACGGCTTTTTTAACCCGTTCATTTAAATCAGGCTCTTTACGAAGATCTTCAAGATCTTTTGTAGGAATCGTGCGATTAAATGCAGAGTCTGTAGTCCAAAATAGAGGCAGATTATCTTCTCCACCAAATCCAGGAAACTCTGGAAACAAGTAATGCTTTTTACTTTCCTTTGCGGCAATTCCTGCTCGGCACGTTTCTAGCCAACCTTGGACTCCCTCAACTGTTTCAGGAGTGCCAACAATACTTAATTTGACATCTTTAGGAGATGAGGCACTACCGAAATCAAACGGCTGGTTCCATTTCATGCCAAAGCGAATATCGATATGGCGACCGCCATTGCCAAATTCCAATTCTGGTTCTTGTAAAAAATCAAGTTTCATTGCTTTGCCTAAAGAGCGGGAGATCGTCGATGCAGTCTTGAGTGAGCAAGTTGGCATCTTCTTCAACTTCATTTTTCAGCCAGCGAGCATCATCAATTCCAACATCCATTTCAAGAGCTTCCAACTCCCCAAACTCAATAAAAGGATATTTGAGCTTAAACATATCCGTTTGCTGGTCTTCTTTAAGAAAACTTGCCCACATCACCAGTTGCCCAAAAACAGCGGAATGTTTCTCTAGACGCTTAATTCCTTTCAAATTTTCATCAAAGTATTTACTTGTGCGATAACCATCTGAAGTAAAAAAGTAGGTTGGGGTGATCTCTAAGTACCAGAGCTTGCCAAACCGCTTGAAAAATCCTTCAAAAGCTGAATGTCGATAAAAAGCAATCTCATCAGAGTTTTTCTTTTTATATGCTTTAAACACATCCCGATCTGTACGATTCGTAATGCTTTTATATTTTAAATTTAGAGTTGATAGATCGAGAGTTGGTCTAAAGTAATAGCAATTTTTTTCTTTAGAGTAGTTCAAGTTTTGCTTAAACTTTTTCCGTAACGCTCGATTTAGTAGCCAAACAAAATCTCGCTGAATCTCCGTGTCTGATGAACTTGCCCATTCTGCTGATACAAGAGCTTTGACAGTTGTTGAGTCACAGACTTTATGCCATTGCTCCTGATTAAGATCGTGAAAACTGATCAAATAATCCTCTTTTAATTTCCACTCGTCAGGTGCTGGACTATTGGGGAGATCGAGCTTCCGATAAATCGTTTTTATGTCTTGATACTTTGATTTCGCAATGTAGATATATTCTGAAAAATAGGAGACTTTGAGAAGATTTGAGTAGAGGCGCTCATTGGTAGGAATTGGCGCTAAATAAATACCGGAGTTCTCAGAAATTGCTAATCGAATGAGTGCATCTCTGCAAGATTGATCGAATCGCTCCCTCTGCTTGTTAAAAATGATCTTGCGCGAACGACGTTTCTCAGGATCTTTGAAATAATCTTTCAAGGAAACCCAGTATGCTTCCCGTGTCCTAACTTTCACAACAATCAAAATTACGGGAGCGTTACCCTGAAGCCAGTAGTCTATATCCCGTTGCTCACACCGATACTCAAAACTGGTCTCTGTTTCTGCTTGTAACCGAGTTTGTTGTGTTGCCTTACTCTGAACCTGGATAATTGAATTTGTGACTTCGCCAGTAACATCGTCCCGAATTTCAATGAACCCATCAATTCCCGCTTCTACTCCTCCAGTCGAATAGAAAGGCAATCCCATTGAGAAGGAAATTTCGCCGATGATATGGATGCCCTGCTGTCCGATTACAGCAGAGTTACTAATCTTTTTAGGCACAGAGTAGCTATTTATTTAACTTTAGCAATACAGATGTACTAGATTATAGCCTAGATATCTTTGTAAGACTTATCTAAGACAGGAAAAATCCCAGGGCAAACGCGCTAATTTTCTTCAGCCCGACGGTTTTCAGTGGTCGGGAATAGGCGTACCTCTGTTGACAGACAGGGGGAAAAGTAACGAATCTGCTACCAGCCGCTACGCGCGCCTTGAAAACCTTACTGTATAGGAGTATCAAAAAAACTTTGTAATTTAGAATTAAAAAATGAGTAATTGCTGGACAAAACACAGTTGCGATTGCTGTCCTAATTAAACAAGGGTAAATTTTGTAGCGGTAAACCCTTTGGCAGCAGTATTTTCAGCAATTGTGTAGCGGCTCAAGACAGCCTGGCTAGTTTTCCTTCTAAGACTGTAATTATTTCATCAACTTAGCGTTTAAACGTCTAAACATCTAAACATTTGGACATCCAAATGTTTTAGCTAGGCTTCCCCCTGCGCTCCTCAAAATATTGGGCAAGCGCAGAAGCCATAATGTCGCTCATCTCTGTTTCCGAGTCCGCCGCGGCGGACTTAAGTTGCTTATGCAGTTGCTTGGGTAAATAAACTGTGGTGCGAATGTAGTCAGGATCGGTACTCTTAGTTTTGCGGACTGGAGGCTTTTCAATCGGTTGTAATTTCGACTCCGGCTCAATTGAGCTAGTTCTAGCCACACCAAATAAATCATCAAATCGGCTGCCACTGCTGCCACCCTTGTTACTCATGACAAAATCTCCTTGCCGATTTCGCAGTAACATCGCCATGCGATACCTGCCTTTGAATCGCCCTTAACTTGATTTACGGGTACTCCCTCTAAGGCTGCACGTTGGAAGACGGCATAGCGCCTAATTCCAGACTTGAAAACTGGTAAACCTGCCTTTTGTAAAGATTGCTTTGCCTCTTCCCCAACCCGGCTGGGGTGTGGAGGAATTAGAGTCAGCAAAATCTTGTAGTTAGCGTTCAACTGGTGCAGCGCATCCACCATTATTTGCATTGCTCCCATTGCTAGAGCATCCGGTGAGGTCGGCAGCACCAACAAGTCGCAGCCAGTGGCAATAGTTTTCAATTCTTCAGTCGCGGGACGAGCCGGAGTATCGATAACTATATGTTCGTATTGACGGGCAAACTTAACGGCGGCTTTTTCGTCAATTACCTTAAACGGCAGATTCCCCCTTGCTGCCCAGTCTAAGGCAGAGCGGTTCAGGTCGCCGTCAACTAGCAGCGTCGGCGCTAAGGTTTGCAAGTAAGCAGCGAGGTGGAGTGCGGTCGTGGTCTTGCCCACCCCTCCTTTGAATGAAGCAACAGTTACTATCATCGCTTCAATAAATAGTGATACTGCTAATTTTAGCCTTCTAGTTTATAAATGTCTAGACATCTAAAAGTTTAAACATTTAGATGTTTAAGTCGGAAAAGCTCTTAAGCAGTAAACAAGGACTCAATTCTTCGGTAGGCTATGAATTAAACCCTAGAATTGTTGCGGCGAGGGATGAAAATTGACCGACACGGGAGAGCGAAGATTCTCACCACCGAAGAAATCCAGTTGCTATTTAGTCAGGGGCTACAAAACAACCGAGATCGCACCCTGTTCGGCATCTGCCTGTACACTGCCTGTCGGATTGCTGAAGCCTGCACCCTTCGTCGTGGTGATGTCTACGACTTTAAAAGGCTAGTGCGCCCGGAACTAATCATTCGTAAAGGTAACACCAAAGGCAAATTGGCGACGCGCACGATTCCTGTGGGCGAGGATTTAAGAAATTTGTTAGTTGACTACAACCCGCCATCCTATCAATGGTTTTTGTTTCCAGGTCGTCACGGCAAGGGACACATCAACCCAGATTCCGCAGCTAGGATATTACGAAATGCCTGCACAGACGTAGGAATTGATGGCGCGAGTACCCATTCGTTCCGCCGCACTGCCTTAACAATGATGAGCGATACCGGAATTCCCCTACGAGTCATACAAGAAGTCTCAGGACACCGCACCCTAGATGAATTGCAAAAATACTTAGAGGTACGCCCCGAACAAGTCAGAGGAGCGATCGCGTCTTTATCGATGCTGTCTCATGTCGGGAAACCAATCTATGACGACCTAGACGCTGGTATACAAAATCAACAACAAGTCGATCCCCTGACGCTACGGAGGGAGGATTGAATTATCGTTTGAAAATCAAAACTCAGCGCGATCGTTCTTATCAATGTACTCAGCACCGTCAAACATCATGTGCTTAGTCTGACCTGGCTTTGCGGGAGGAGTTTTATTTACGGGTGGCTGGGGAGAAGATGGCTGCTGATTAGCTTGGGGTTCTGGTTGACTTTTGTCACTTTCGCTTTGATTACTCATGGAAAAAAAATCTAATATTCAATTGATATACGATTACACAAAATCTCTAGTTTCAGATCAGAGCAATAGCCTTAACAGGCTGGATACAAAACTTAGTGCCTTCCTTGGATTTTCAGCACTTCTGTTGAGGTTCGCCCTTAATCTACCGGACGACGCTGCAAATAATGTTTGCCAGGTTGTTGTGAAAGTGCTTGTTTGTGTATTTGCAGGGGCTTCCGTCCTTTTTAGTGCTATTGGGCTAACTGCTAAAACTAGAGGAACAACAGTCGATCCAAAAGTTTTAATGGGGGATGATTGGTACTGGGAACCGGAAGAAAGATGTAAAGCTTTTATCGTCAATACATGGATTGTTGCTACAGATGAATATGAAGCGGTAGGAAAAAAAAAGGGACAAAAGCTTAATCTAACTATTTGGCTTTTTTGTATCGCCACAATACTATTCGCTGTAGATATTGGCGCATCAAGTTTCTGGAGTTCTGAGTAGTAGCCGCTCCATTGGCGGATTGATTTCAAGGGTTTGAAAGTCTCATTCTGCTGTTGCTGAAATATTTTTTCTGGAAATCCCTTGATTGTCTAGCTAAGACGTTCTGCAACTGGAACACTCACGGCGCTGCGCTGTGGCAAATCGCTTATGGCATAAGCTAGTTTTCTATGTTTTCCACCTATGTTTGTTGGTGGTTAAATGTTTAATTGGTGTAGTTCTATTAACTCAGCTAAGGCTAAAGCCGATCTAGACCAAGCTTGCTCTAATTCCAGCAATTTTTGGTGCAGATGTTCTGTTTGGGAGGAATTTTCAGCTTCAGCTATTTGCACCAGTAGTTTATCTTTTCGATGCTGCCACTTTTGGTTAAGGCGTTTTAGGTCTGGGCAAAAAGTATCTGCCCCAAACTGTTCCTCTGCTATTGCTATTTCTTCCCAGAATTGTGCTAGTTCTGGCGGAGTGTGTTCTTTGGTTTCTTCAACTGCCATAGTGCTTCAACGGTGCTAGGTGTTACGTCTGTTTCTTAATAGGAAGCTTGCAGCTTCCGGGGCTAACTCCATTTCTGGAGCGGCGTTAGAGCCAAATCCTGTCCTTACAAATCCTATTGTCTGGTAGAAAGAGGCAGAACCAGAGACAGCATCGGCAATAATTCGACCGAAATACCCCTTACTCGTGCTTTCCAGAACTAACTCAACTATCAATGCTGTCGCAGCATTTCTGACTGACCGAGGAGAATTCTTTAGAATATTCCAAGGTGCTGTGGCTATATAGTCCAAATATAAATGGTCTTGCCTATCAGTAACAACTGCGGCAGCTTGCAAGTTACTATCAGTATCTCGAACGCCTCTAAAGCTGTCGGGTTCAAATAAAATCTCGTCAGAAATCATGGAGATCAGTGCAGCATTTGACTGAATTCTAATGCGAAGTGGCAAGTCAATGGGCATTGTTTGTGCTTGATTGACTAACTCGGTTGCTATTTGGCTCCATTCTGCCAAATCTCTGTAAACGACAGAGTTTGCTTGATTGACAACAGAAAACACACGCTATTCCTCCCTTGCTGATGCTACGCGCTATTGAGCGCGGGTTTTCCTCTTAATAGGACAAATATATAAGTTATCCGGCTCTAGTACTCAGCAACGCTACAACGCCGCCTCTTGAAGCCAAATCTTCATGTAATCTTGTGCTGTGCCTTCCTCTCTTGAATCAACCTCTGGATTTGGGGGTCTTTTTCGCACGTCTTCCATCACTGGAGAATACGCTTCAAGCTCCTCTGGTGCTGGCGCTCGTGCCAGCACCAGCGCCCGAACTAGCTAGAGCGGACGAACCTGCCCCAAAAAGGTATAAGCCCCCCCGTCAGCATCAAACAGCGTGAATTTTTGCTCAATGCCTACTAGATTGGCGACAGCGATGCAATGGTGGACGAAATAGCCAGCTATCCACTTGCCTGCGCTCGTCAGGATTTCGACGGGCTGAAGCTGGCGATTACTTGGCGGATTTAGCCCGTCGGATAGTGGCGTGGTCAAGGGAGAGCGCTTTGTTTGCAGTTCGTTTTCCGCAGCTTGAGCCGCCGTTTCTGGTAGCGGTGGAGTTTGATTGAACGCCACTTCTTGTGCCTGGTTCAAGTTGGTTGGCAAAGAGGTATTCTCAGCCATCTCTGACAAGTTAATTTCCTCAACCAATGGCTCCTCTTCCAAAGGGGTATCTAGCTCCAACTGTGGCGAACAGGCTTTCTCTTCCGGTGGAGTGAAGTCGCGCTCCGAAGGGGTTTTTAGAGGTTCCGCTCCGTTCTGTTCTGGGTCTAGTCGCTCTTGTGTACTGGTGGCATCAGCTCTTGCAGGACCATCATGGGTCATAATTACACCAGGGGTTTGCTCTACCCAAGCCTTGATGGGAGACCTTAGAGCAGGGGCATTCTGCCACATTAAACGCTTGCGCTCTATCCACTGCTCCAGAGTGCCGGGCTGATGTTCCTCAAGCATCTGTGGCGGCGGAGTATAGACTTGGACTTCAGCACTTTTGCATGACTGTCGGGGCTTCCAACCACGACGCAGCGCATTGTAGAGAAACCCAGTAGCGTCAGCTTGAGTTTTAGCACCAGTAGCTGAATTTTCATAAAACGCTTCGATTGCATCCTCAAGGTGCTGCGGGTTATCGGCGATCGCCGTTTTGATACGTTTGGCGCGAAGATCCGCATTCAACTTCTCCAGCCGCTTTTGGTGCTTCCACAAAATCTCATGGGTTAATTCATCTACACCAGGAATGCGGATAGGTTGCCCCCTTACTGCCTCGTTAGTACGGTGGTGTTCAGCTATTTCTGTTCTGGCATTCAAAGACGCGAGGGACTGCTGAACCGCTTTTATTTTTTCATCGTTATCTGGCGATGGCGACGGGGTTTCTTGAGCAATACTTGAAAACTCTGTTAGCTCCAAGGATACGGTTTCTTGTTTATCAGTTAGCTCTAAAGAAATCGCGTCTTCTTTTCCAAGTAGTTGCTCACCACCAACCTCTTTGTTAGCTTTCTTGAGTTCAATTGTTAAATCAGTCTCTTGATTTGATTTGGAAATATATGGAATATCTTTGTATATAGATGAGAGTGGCAATGTTGCAGAATGCAATATTCCAGAAGTGCAGGATGTATTCTGCACTTTTGCAGAATCAGCGAGTTTAGCGGGTTTGGGGGTTTCTGGCTCCTCTGAGTCTGCGGGTTCGTAGACTAGGGGGGTGGTGTCCGAAAAGTGTCTGCCGCGTAGTCTGATGCCTTTGGTAAATTGCGGTGGATTTTTGTATTTGCGATTGAGGTCTAGTCCTAGAGGGTTCCACCCAGTTTCCAGGGCAATGCGGTGGTAGTTTAATGTGCTGTGCTTGGTGCGGTCGAGGGGGTTGCGGTTGAAGTCGTTGGAGACGACGTAATCTAGTTGCTCTAGTTTGCGGCGGATGCGTCCGATGGTATGCTCGGACATCCAGGGGAATTGTTCACGCCATTCCCACTCGGTGTTGTAGATCCAGTGGAAGCCATGTTTATAAACCCCTACATTTTCTTTTTGCAGCCAGTAGTGCAGTTGGGCGATGAACATTGCCTGCCGTTCGCTTCCTAATGCCTGCGCTAATAGGGGTGGGCAAAGTCTTTCGGTGTGCCAGGTTTTGTGGTCTGGAGATAGGGGTAAATCTAGTGAGTCTGGAAAATATTTGGGGACTGCTTCTATCGCTACTGCTGCCAACATAAAGCCTCTTGAGCTAGGTGTATTGAGCGACAGAGGTTTTTGGACTACACTTAATACTTATCTGTCAAGGGCTTGTTATGCAAAATTTGTTCAATCTTGTACAACACTTGCCAGCGATATTAAGTAAAATAAAAGTGCTACGGGCTAGACCTCTGTCGCTATGGATCAGTGCGGTGCTTTGGTCGCCAAACTTTCGGCACCGTCTGATCTCTTTTAATAACTCTAGCCCGTTTCACTATTTTAAAATGATACCTATAAATATTGCATAATTAACTATAGAGTATCTGTATCATGAAATTCGTTTTGCAGTTAAAACCCGAAGATTGTTCGCCGCTAGGACAACTGATCCTCCAATACATGGAGGATCGTGAGTTGAGCATGAACAAACTGGCGAAGCAAGCTGGGATCACTCAGCCAGGGTTAAGAGCGACTTGTCTTAAAGGCACAAACCCTACTGAAAGTACCTTGCGAAAATTGTCAAGCGTCATAGGTGTACATTATGTGCAGCTCTATCTTCTGGCTTACGAGGATAGAATACAGGCTGGTATCCCTAATGAGAAAACTGACACTATTACTTACATACGCCAAGCTTTCGTGGATATCTTTAAGGCTTTGAGTGATGGAGTAAGTAGTTTACCTGAAGACATGAGACCTTCCGACTCCAACTTAGTGGATACTACTCTCAAGACAATCAAGTCCCTAAAAGTTTGATACCCCCTATAGAACTGAGCCTCATCCTAGAGAGAAAAATCTATAATTTTCGCGTCTGGGTTTCCCGGCGCAAAACTTTTAAAACCTGTGAAAAGCTTTAAGGCAGAGTTCGACCTTTATTTTATGTATCTCGGCTCTCCTTATGTCCCGTCCTAGCGTGGGATGGGGGTAGAAAGTTTCCAAGTGTTCGACGGCTTTTTTCTTAGCCTCTTCTCCTCGTAGGTTATACTTAGCAGTAGTTACAGGGCTAGAATGACTCGCTAGTTTCTGAACGGTGAAAACGTCTAATGTGTTAATTCTGTTAGTTGAATGAAGTGTTAGTTTGCTGGTAGGGATTGTAAGGTGTCTGTCATTTCACCCCAACGATCATCTGCAAATTGAGCGAAGCGCAGTAATAGCAACAGTGATGTAAATGCTTCACTTTCACTAATGGTTGTGTCAGCGCCGTGTGCTGCGTCATCGCGCCAATATTTTAATAGATTAGTGTAATTAGGTAGTTCTTGATGAACGTAGCTATTCTGCTGACTGAGCAGTAATTTTTCAATCTTACTGCGCCCAGTTGTTGTTCCGTAGTCTCTTATTACTCGCTCTTCGTCGCCTGTCTTGGCAATTGCTAAAGCTAACAAAATTGATTCTGATGCAGCACCACACATCGCGCAGCAAGCAAGATAGGTGTGAGCGCGGTAACAACTAAGAGCCTCTTGGCTTCGCATATGATAACCGTTCCCAAACTGTTGAGAATGTCCAGCTAATAGCTGAGAAAAATGACCATGCTCTGAAGGAATACATTCATACCCACTAACTTTATCGAGCCACTGCCTTCCGTAAGGAGTTAAGTTGAAACCTGCGCCAATAATTCCTGCATATTCAAATTGGCGCTGTGGATAAGTGACACCAGGGCGCAAAATTCCTTTTGTACACAAGTTCCAAGCCGCATCATAGAAAGATTCTGAATTTATACGAGTGTCCATCTCAAAACTAATAGAACCAACAAACCCACTACTTGTTGAGTTTTGCTTCATCCACTCGTCTTTAACTTCTTCGAGACAGTCACTCATTACATGAGGAAGGTATAGATCGTTTCCATAATTAGAACGATTGACCAAAACTGGCTCCTTACGCCTCAGATGTGTAAGAATCCGTGCAAGAGCTTCTTCCTCTGTATATTTCGGTAGTTGCAGTTGTTGAGCCATATTTTAACCTTATTAAGCAGTATCAATGACAACTTTTGGACACGGCGCTAAATGAGCAATTGCTCTAATTTTTGCTTCCGCTCCTCCCAATCAGGCATTACCAAGCTAAGGAAATTGTAAAAATTTTTACTGTGATCGGGGTGCTTAAGATGACAAAGTTCGTGTGTAATTACATAATCAATACCTATGTAAGAAGCACGAATTAAATCACGATTAAGGCTAATTTTACCCGTAGCCGTCAGACTACCCCATCGTTTAGCAAACCTGCGAATGCAGAGCTTGGGGCAATCAAAGCCTAATTTTCTAAAGGGAATAAAGCAGAAATTGAGACGTTCGCTAAACTTAATTTTGGTACGTTGTAGATACCATTCTTCAAGGATCTTATGAGTCAAACTAGGACAACTAGGTTGAGGTGTAAGCACCCGAAGATGTCGCCCTACTAGCTTCACAGCCGGGTCAGGATGCTGCTCAACTTTTAGACGGTATTGGCGACCCAGGTAGAGGTGAGTTTCCCCGCCCACGTACTGGCGCGGTGGGGTGCGTGGTTCAAATTGACTAAAGAATTGTTGTTGCTTGAGAATCCAACGGACGCGATTTTTGACCCGTTTGTCCACTTCTTCTAATGCAGCAGTAGCGGGAGCTTTGACTGTAATTTGCTGGTCGGGATGGACGGAAATATCGAGCGTTTGGCGATCGCAAAACATCAAGCTAAATGTAATATCTTCATCGCCGTAAGCAATCGTTCGACTTATTTCTACCATGCAGCCATCCTATATCTTGCTAACTGTAGAGACTGCCTAATAATTTCATCCATTTCATCTTGAGAGAGATGAATGTCATACTCGTCACGCACCACATCATACAAGTAATCGTCGATGCTGTTCATTATTTTCTTTTGGACATCGTTGTTGTTAATCCAATCGACAATCGCCTGACTCTGAACGATATTAGAGATGGCGATCGCCGCATCTACACCAACCGCTTGAGCAATTTGGGAATCTTCGTTATGTTTCTCAATAAACGGCTTCAGCAAACCAAAAAAGGCAAGGGCATCAAGATTGTGTGCTATTGCTTCCGGCTTGTCTTCAGTTTTGCGGTGAACTACAGCGTCTCGAATTTCCTGAGTGCGTATCAAATACTCTGCGGATGTAATCTGCTTAGTGCGGAAGTCATCGATCGCCTGTTGAATTAATTCAGAGAACTTTTGGTAGAAGGCTGGGTCTTCCTCCATGCGTTCAGTAATAGTGCGCTTAGTAGCACTGGCAATTGTGTCAGCTTTTGACGCTGGCGTACTTGGCTCTTCCATTACTGCCTGATATGCTTCCTCATCAAAGATATTGAAGGGTTCGGTAATTTGAATTACTTCGGTAGCTGAAATGTAAGTGTCTAGTAGTTTTTGGATTTTTGGCTGTAAATCTCGATAGTCAATTGATTCGGCGTAGCGCTGCTTAACTGAAAGCTTGAGTTTTTGGAATCGTTTTAGGTCTTTTTTGTAGTTGTCTATTTTGTGCTGGGGTGTGTCAGCCAGAAATTTTTCAGCAGACAGAGCGATCGCCAAGGTTTTAGCGTACAGGGTGAAGCGCTCGTAGAAATCATGGCGCAGCTTCTCGTTTGCCAGCAGTTGCTCATACGCCTCTTCGTCATGGCTATTTTTAACTTCTTTGAAGAGATCCCAGAGGTTGGCGTGATGTTGGGGCAGTTTGTCAATTTCCTCGCGGATGTTGGTCAGTGCCTTAGTGAGGTCATTTTCGTCAAAGCCTTGGAGGGCGCTGTAGGCAGTCAGTGCTTTATCAAGCTCACCCAGGATACTTGCATAGTCAATAATGTAGCCAAATTCTTTCTCTGCGCCTGTGGCTTCGTCAGAGTATAAGCGGTTGACACGGGCGATCGCCTGCAACAGAGTATGTTCTCGCAGGGAGCGAGTTAGGTAAAGAACTGTGTTTCGAGGTGCATCAAAACCAGTCAGCAGCTTATCAACCACGATCAGAATTTCTGGGGTGTCGCCATACAAAAAGCTATTAATCAGTTGCTTGTTGTACTCCCGTTCCGAACCGTAGCGTTTCATCATTTGCTGCCAAAATTTTTGCACCTCGTCCGTAGGTTCGTCGTCCACATCTTCATAACCTTCACGGTTATCGGGGGCGGAGATAATAACTTCTGAGTTGACATAGCCGATTTCATCGAGGAATTTTTTGTATTTCAATGCGCTAAGTTTATTAGGAGCAACTAATTGAGCTTTGAACCCGGTTCCTTGCCAGTTTTGGCGATAGTGTTCGCTGATATCGAAAGCGCGACAGTAAATCGTTTGCTCGGTTTTATGCAGCATCGAAGCTTGGCTATATTTACGCTTCAAATCTGCTTTCTGTTCATCGTTCAAACCCTGACAAAGCCGTTCAAACCAGGTATCAATCGCTTTTTGATTGACTTCCTGTTCGCTGTGGCGACCTTCGTAAAGGAGGGCTACAACTGCCCCATCTTTAACCGCTTGATCAATTGGGTAGCGATCAATAATGCCGCCAAATTTGGCAAAGGTACTTTTTTCTTTTTTCATCAACGGCGTACCTGTGAAACCCAAATAGCATCCTTTGGGGAAAACTTGCCGCATCCGGGGATGAAAACTACCGTGTTGGCTGCGGTGGCTCTCATCAACGAGGATAAAGATTTCGCTATTCGGGTCGATAAAATTCCTTACTTTTGTTGCTGCGGCGAATTTATTAATTAAGGTAGTAATGATGCTGGCTTTGCGTTCTTCAATTAGTTCAATCAGGTGACGACCGGAGGCGGCTTGTTCCGGTTGAAAGCCGCAACTAGAAAAGGTTTTTTTGATTTGATCGTCGAGATCGATGCGATCGCTCACAATTACAATTCGAGGATTGGGAATTTCTGAATCAAGAGCTAAGGCGCGTGCCACCATTACCATTGTTAGCGATTTACCCGACCCTTGAGTATGCCAAATTACGCCACCTTCCCGCCGCCCTTCAGAATCGAACTGTTTGACGCGGTTGAGAATATTTTTAACAGCAAAGAACTGTTGATAGCGGGCGATCTTTCGCACTCCGGCATCGAAAACGGTGAACTGGTAAGTTAAATCTAGAAGGCGACAAGGGCGGCAAAGGCTATAGATAGCTCGGTCTTGGGCTGTGATTTGGCGATCGCCTTTGGCTTCGAGTTGGTCAAAGAAGTTACGGGCGATCCCAAACTCGCCCCTAAAGAGTCGATCTTTCTCTTGATTGCTTAGTGGGGTATTGATACAGGTATATATATCTTCAGCTTTATCAATTTGTTCATGCCAGATTGCCCAGAATTTAGCAGATGTGCCTGTGGTGGCGTATTTGGCTTCATTTTTGTTAGTTGCAAGTAGAAGTTGAGAATAAGTAAAAAGTTTGGGGATGAATTCATCGCGCTGGTTGCGGATGGTTTGAGAAATCGCTTGCTCAACCTCGTATTGAGGAGATTTGCACTCAATGACGGCGAAGGGAATACCGTTGACGAATAGCATAAGATCGGGGCGAGCGGTTTCAGTGCTGCGGTTTCGCTCAACGCTAAATTCTGCGGTGACATGGAAGGTATTGTTCTGCCAGTTACGCCAATCGATGTATCGTAGGCTGAAGCTTTTGGAGTTACCTTCGATAGTTTGTTCTAGGCTTGTGCCAAGAGTAAGAAGGTAATAGATTTCTTCGTTAGTTTTGATTAAACCGTCATATTTGACGTTTTTAAGGCGTTGGATAGCAGATTGGATATTTTCTTCGCTAAAAAGGTATTCCTGTCCCTTAAAAGAAATGCGATTTAGAGTTTTGAGTTGGGTGTAAAGGATATCTTCTAGTAAGACGTTGCTGAGTTTGCCACGACGCTGTTTGAGTGCGGATGATGGGGGGAGATATTCGTAGCCCAGGTTAATTAAAAGTTGCAGGGCGGGAATTTGGGAGAGATATTTTTCATTAAATTGAAAGCCTTGCATTTGTTTTTCTCAATGGCTTAGGTTTAGCGTAATTGGCGGAACTTTAGGATTCGTGTCAAGGTCATGATGCAAACCAGTTCTCTATTCTTAGGTTTTGAAAATCGGCATAGTCTGACACATTGTTTGTAACTAAAATTAGATTGTTTACCTGTGCGATCGCTGCAATTTATCCGTCAAAAGATTACCTCCCGCCCAGGGGATTTATCTCGTACATCTGCAAAGACTTCATCGGGATTAATATCAGCTTCTTCTACAGTGACGCGCCATTGGCCAGTGAGGAGTTTTTGCATTAAGCCGCGTTTTTGAGTTTTGAGCAGTTTAAGTTGCTGCCTTTGTTTTGTAATTTCAATATCAGCAGAATATAGTACGGATGCAATTTTTTTCTGTTCTTCAATACCAGGAATAACTATTCGTATTTTATCTAATCTTTTCCTTTGAATTCCAACAGCAGTAGAGCCGCTAGAATTTTTTTGTAGCTCTACTTGGAAAAAATTAGACATCATAAACTGAAACAAATAATCTTTGTGTATCAGCGAAACTTTTGGTTTAATTAAAATTACTCTTTGACTCAGAATATATTTTTCATCATCTGGAATTTGAGCAACGTTACCTAAAGGAGCTTCGGTACTTAATAAAATATCTCCTCTGTCACAATCTCCATTTGCCATCCATTTTTTATATAATTCTTCACTACCTAAGTAACACTCTTTAGAGAAGTTAACAAAACCCATTTGAACATTGTTGGCGGAAAGTGCTTTTATTTGACCTTCTCCCCATTGCATACCAATCTTAAGAGGCGTTCTTCCCCTATAATCGATATAACTTTCAACTATTTCCTTAAATTGAAACCATTTATAAATACCACTAGAACTATTCGACAGTTTTCTCTGACTAAAAAATCTTTGTGCAAGAGCCTTTTTACGCTTTTGCTTGGCTGTGATTAGCTTTTCTGTTTTGGCGATCGCCTCATCCCAAGTCCGTAGTATTTGAACAATCTTTTCTTGTTCTTTGATTACTGGTATAGGAACCTGAAGACGTGCAATGTCTCCTATACCTATGTACTTCATTGAAGTACCAGCAGATATTGAACTTATATAGTGCCTAAAAGCTGGTAATTCAGTCAAATATTTTAGGAAGTAGCTGTTAATAAGACTATTAGGACGGAGGAGTGCGATTTGAACAAATATACTGAAATCTACATCAGTATCAACAACATCAGAAACGCCTAAAGTTGCAACTTTACCCATCAGAACATCACCTTTTGAGGGTTTACATCGCTTACTCAAAATATTGTGATCTTCTAATGAAATATACTTGCATCCAGTAAAATCTAACCGATCTCTAGATAAATTATTAACTGATAGAAAGGGAATTCCTTTCTTAATATAGTTTGGTGTAGAATGGACACCATCAGTAATTTGTAAAGTAACATCCTGTAACTTCTTAAGTTTCCATTCTTTCGGTATAGAGCAAAAACAATTTGGTATAGCTAAATCAATAGCTTGTTGCTCAAGCATTAACTCCAAGCTCCTTCAAATAGTGGCTCATCTTCCCCCGCACCTCAACCAATTCAGCCTCAAGCTGCTCAATTTCCTGCTGCACCGCCTCTATGTCAATATCTTCCTCCTCTTCAAACGTGTCTACATAACGCGGAATATTCAAATTAAAATCGTTCTCCTTAATTTCTTCAAATGATGCAACATGGGCATACTTTGGCACATCTTCTCTATTCTGATATGCCTCAACAATCTTATTCACATGGTCATCTAGCAAAGCATTTTGATTCTTCCCACTTTGATACTCATTACTAGCATCAATAAACATTACATCCCGACGATGTTCATTAATGCCCCCTTTCTCCCGCGCTCTGTCAAGCACTAAAATCGCTACCGGAATCGACGTGCTAGGAAATAAATTTGGCGGCAACCCAATCACCGCATCTAGTAAATTCTCTTCAATAAACTGCTGTCGAATCCTTCCCTCACTCGCCCCCCGAAACAACACTCCATGAGGCGCAATTACCACTACTCGCCCCTCTTTTGGGAGGGCAATCTCAACCATGTGAGTAATAAAAGCAAAATCGCCTTTAGTCTTTGGTGGTACGCCTCGCCAAAAACGTTTATAAGTGTCACTCCCAGCATCCTCAGAACCCCACTTATCCAGTGAGAACGGTGGATTCGCTACTACCACGTTGAACTTCATTAGCTTGTCCAACTCAACCAGCGCCGGACTGTTTAACGTATCGCACCATTCAATTCGCGCTGCATCTCTGCCATGCAGAAACATATTCATCCGTGCCAGCGCCCAGGTGCTACCATTCACTTCTTGCCCAAACAGTGAATAGTTACTACTGCCCACCTCATTAGCCACCTTAATCAGCAACGAACCAGAACCACACGCTGGATCGCAAATCCGATCACCTGATTTAGGCTGTGCCAACTTCGCTACTAACTTAGAAATTTGCCCTGGTGTAAAGAACTCTCCTGCCTTCTTACCCGCCCCAGATGCAAACTTCTCAATTAGATAAATGTAGGCGTTGCCAATAATGTCCTCATCAACCCGTGACGGACGCAGATCGAGCTTAGGATTAGCAAAATCTTCAATCAGGTTTTTCAGGCGGCGATTACGGTCTTTAGTTTTACCCAGGTTAGATTCAGAATTAAAGTCAATGTTGCGGAATACGCTGTCTAACTTAGCTTTATTAGCTGGTACTTCTTCAATCTTGTCTAAGGCAATATTGATCAGTTCCCCAATGTTATCCGCTTCTCGTTGTCCATAAAGGTCGTAGAAACTGCAACCATCCGGCAACACAAAGCGTTCGCGCTCCAACTTCCGCAGAATTCGCTCTTTGTCGTCACCGTACTGCCGTTGGTACTCTTCATAGTGGTCTTTCCAGGTTTCGCTAATATACTTCAAAAACAGAAACACCAGAATGTAATTTTTGTACTCCGACGGATCGACAACCCCGCGAAATGTATCGCACGCCGCCCACAGAATACGGTTTATTTCTTCTTGTTTGATTTTCTTCTCTGCCAATTTCATCGTTTTACTTTTTACTCCGCTTTTGCTTGCCGCATTAAAATTGCATCAACGAAAGCTTTTCGCTTCCGTCCTAACTCGTCTATTAGCTGTTGCTCTCGCTGACTCAACTCCGCCACCTCCGCGATTGCCTTCTGCTTGTCGAGCGGTGGTAGATCGATCTCCAATGTCTCCAATGCCGATTTACTCACCATTAATAAACTCGTTCCCTCCGAAAGCCGCTTGATTTGCTCCTGCCCCTGTGGTTGATTCACGTACCAAGTCACATAAGCCGGATTAGCCTGACGGGATTTAACGTGAATTACTGTTAGCGGAGCCGATGCCACAGCTTGTCCCACCTCTCGATCTACCAGTGTCGCTGTATTAGAAACTCCTCTGGAGCGAAAGAGAATATCATTTTGTTTCAACAAATGTCGCTTATCCAAATCCTCAATCTGCACGTTGTACATATCATTGAGGTCAAGGCAATTGTAGTTGTCAATATCCTTCATTTGGATAACCCCAACCGTACCAACTAGATCGCGCTCTACTTTGCCGCGAAAGGCGTAGCCTGTGCGGATAGATGCAATATCCTTTAGCTTGACCTTACTCATGAAACTTGAAAATTGTCGAGACAGGCTGATAACATAACCAGAGCGTCATAGTATATTTGTTGATTGGAGTAGCAAAGCAGCATTTTTAAAAAGCCGCCTCGCTACGCATTACACAACCTAGATTACAGCCAGTCAGCCGTACCTTCAGCTACAGTGTCTACCTTGTAAGGGCAGATGTGGATCATAGGACACCAGCAACACTCACGGGCGCTAGGGGTAGCTAGGGGAACTTCCTTTGTCATGATGTCGCCGATTAGTCCAGAAACCTGCTGCTTAAACTCAGTTGTAATGTCAGTTGATGCAATATCAAAAGTGTCATTTTGATACACCAATTGTCCTGCTGGAATCTCACAGATGCTATGGCAGCCTGCAAGGGGTAGCATTGCCATATAAAGCTTGATCTGAGCGATATCACTTGCTCGTGGCTTACCCGTTTTGATATCTACTACCAGCACTTCATCCTCATGAATCGCCACAATATCAGGTTTGGCTGAAATAACAGCGCCTGTTTTTGTGGGAACGCGAAAGGAATTTGTATCCTCAGTGTGAACGGTGTATCCTTCACCTTCTAAAACATCCACATACCGCATTAATACCGCCTGATGCTTTAGTTTGTATCCCTCTAAATCAAAATCGCTCTCGCCTTTAGGAATGGAGTAGTTGGCTTGGAGGTGCAAGGAAAACAGACATTGGCGATCGCCTGCAAGGGCTTTAGCTAACCAACTGGGATGAATGTAAGCCTGATTGCGACGCTTCAAGCCAAGGGTAGCAGTAAACGCCTTTTGCGGTTCATCAACCGCAAAAGGCGCTAGCTGAACAGTTTTACTGGAACGGCTTGCCTGCCGAGAAGGGGCAGCATTAAGGTCATTGAGCTTGTTTGATGTGTTAGTTGTCATAATGGAATTAAGTAAAAAACAATGTTTGAGGTCTCAATAGCTGAGACCTTTTTTCTGAGTTGTAACCTCGTTACTGTTCTAAAAGTTTCGAGGCTCCTCTAATCTGGCACAGCTACTAAACTTTGTCAAGGAGTTTTTTTTGTTATAAGCCGATTACAATAAAAATTACTCTACAACTCTTCTAGAGCGTGGTAGAATGGGTTTGAGTAGCAATGGAATCATCATGGGCGCTAAGGCTGAACAGATTGCTGTGTATAGGTTTTATACTTCGTGTGCCACTGGGCTGATTGCTACTCTCATCGCTTTTGCGACAAGATTATTTCTTCACTGCTCAACCGAATAACAGAATTCCTTTATTGCCGCAGAGCGAAGATTATATTGTTATTACAGGATTAACTTAAAAACCTAGTTTCTAAGTTCTTAGCGGATGATTTGGTTTAATTGCCACTCACACCCCCTAGATTATTTTGGTGACTGACAGATTTTGGATCTGGTTTTATAGACTAAATCCTTTACTTTGATTGCGTTCGTGTTCTCGCTGCCGATGTTGTTGCTGCTCCAGATTAAACATATTTTTTAGCTCCTCATTCCAGTCCTTCGCCTTTGGTTGCTTGCGTACACAATTGGGTAACTCCTCCATCGCCCTTTGAGCCATTAAATTACCTTGCTGGTCATTGTCGTAGGCAATGATGACTGATTTATTTGGTAGCGTCCGTAAAAACTCTACAGGAACTTTACCTGCGCCATCAGTAGAAAAATAGATTGTCTGGCGTGAGTCGGTGCGGTCTAAAACAGCAAATGACATCGCATCAATCGGAGACTCGACCAACACCGCTCGTCCAATTGGGTCGCCCGATTGTCCTCCCCGGTAAAAGTGAAACCAGCCATTACTTCGCTTAGATCCAAGGGCTAATCCTTTAAATGTATTGTCATCTCCGGCTGTACCTCGCAACGTTGCACCCGTGATTGTTTCTTCATCCAAGTCGCGGCGAATAAACACAGTATTTTGCTTGTCATCTGCATAAACCAAGCCCTGTTGATGTAGTTGGTCTACTAGGCTGCTAGGCAGTCGGCGTTCGCGCGTGAGGTAGGTTTTTACTTGCTGCCACTGACTTGAATCCTGTACTGGTGGAATGAACTTAGGTACAGGCTCAGTTTGGATAATAACTTTTGTTTGATAAGTGACAGCTTCAAGGGTCGCTGATTCTCCCAAGCGGTCATTTAACCACGCTACTGCTTGTTTAAAGTCACACTGATTTACGTGCATTACTAAGTCAATCGCACCCCCACCCCCTTTAAGGTGTTGCCAGTCATAAAACTTGCTGCCAGTAATATTGATAATGCGATTTTCCTGCTGCCACTTATGCTTGTCTTTGGGGTCTGGTTCTAGACCTAATTGGTAAGCAACTTGTTCGAGGGGAATATCCCGTACTTTGTTCGCTAAGTCTTGATATTTCCTCTGCCATAATTGTGCTTGTTGCGCTTGCTCTTTGGCAATGCGTTCTAGTTCAATAACTCGCTGCCTTTGGCTTTCTAATTTTAGAGCAAGTGCCTTAGCAGTCTGCTCCATCTGGGCGCTACTCTTAATTGCTCGTTGCCGATCTGCTACGAGTTGCTGCATTGAGGAGACATCTAGACTTGTATCAGGTGCAGAGTTGACCGCAGCGTAATACTTGCTAATTTCTGTATGCTTGGCTTTACTGCCCTTGATGCCGCGTTCTAGTCCTAAGGTCGCCATCGCTTGGGCAAAGTCATCTTGCAGTTCTGATAGGCGATAGCGACTACCACCAAGTAAGGCTCTACAGTTGAGCTTCCCTTTCTCGTCTAGTGGAACCATGTAGGCGTGGATGTGCGGGGTGGATTCGTCTAGGTGGAGTTCGGCTCTAACAATGCGCTCGCCATATCTATTAACTAGCCACTGGCAGGCAGACTGCTGGAAGGATTCTAATCGCTGCTCTTGGTAGTATCCTGCTCTAGCAGGGTCATCTGGTCGAAAGTATTCGGGGCTGGCTGTGAGTAGAAACTCCACCGCTAGTACCGCATTCTTCCGAATTGTCTGTTCGCCTATGTGTTGCCTAACTAGAGTTTCTAGGTCTGGGATGTTGGGGCTGTCTGGTTCTCCTATAATGCGGATATGTTGTTTTTCTGGGTCGGCATTGGGCGTATCATATTTTCGGCTAGTGTGTTTAGCCGACCTACCCACCGAGCCTGCTTTGAGCTTTTGAATCCGACAAATCCCGTATGCCATGCTTTTTTTCTTTCCCAGCAGCTATACTACTTCTATGCTTCCCGATCAGGGGATAAGGACTGCCCCCGGAGGGCGAGCGGAACAATTTTGAGCGCAGCGACCCCGCAGGGGCAAAATTGTGGAGTAAGTCAAGACTTTAAAACTATCACTCATAATCTAACAGTAGCTCCGGGGCGGCGCTACTACTATTACTACTGGGAAAGCAATAAGCTGGCGGGTAGAAACGGCGCTGGCTGTGGTCGGGCGCTCGCTTTGGGCAAGTCTTAATTTATCTTTACCATTATTAGTTTACCAATGGGGCTAATTTCGCTAAACTTTGCCTATGTAAATGGGTGGTTGTATGCCTGCCAAGCAAACGGTTCTTGATATTGATGAATCACAGTTTAAGTCGATTTTAGAGAAGGTGGAAGCTCGAATTATACCTAAGCCTAAACAGGGGATGACTCTAAGAGAGGCGATCTCTAAATTTAAGCCGACGATTACTAAGGCTTTGAGGCGCGGTTATACCTATGAGGAAGTTGCAGCTATTCTTACGGAGGAAGGAATCAGTATTAAAGGAGCGACGCTGAAGCAATACTTGGCTGAATCAAAGGGGAAGAAACGTCCTAATGAAACTGCTCCAGTAAGTTCAGGTAAGCTATCAACTCAAACGGCTAAAGATTTAGTAGTATCAGATGTTAAGCCAGATACTAAACTTGAATTAAATACCAGTTTAGATATTGAAGCAGATACTAAAGCTGAGACTAGATCAGATATGAAGCAGGACGCAAAATCCGCAGCTAAACCTAAGTCGGTAGTTCGGGGTAAGTTTGCGGATATTCCTAGTAACGATGAGTTGTAATGGGTGAATTATATTATGGCAGCTAAATCAGATAAGTCCGTAAGTTCTGCTCTCAAACGATTGGTCTTTATTTATGGGGATAAGGGGGGTGTAGGTAAGTCGGCGGTCGCCCGTTTATTGGTGGATATCTATCGCTATGAATCGATAGGTTGTCGAGCGATTGATTCAGATACTAGCAATGCTGACTTATATCGCTGTTATAAGCGTGTGGGTGATAAAGGGATTGGGCTATTGGAGGGAGAACCGGATGCTGTGGAGCGGGTTGATTTTACAGTACGAGGTGAAGCGGATTATCTAATTGATACTCTGGGAGAGTACAAAGATTTGCTGCTGGTGGATCTGCCTGCTAGGTCTAGAGATGCGTTTACAAGTTTGATTCGGGAATTAGATTTGCTCTCGGTGGCGGAAGAATCAGGCTATCGAGTCACGATTGTTCATGTGTTGGGGAAGACTCGCAGTTCCGTGAGTGCGTTGAAGGATGTAGTTGAACTTTGTGGCAACCAAGCTGATTATGTGGTGGTGAAAAACTTGTTATTTGGCGAGTCGCATACTTTTAGCCGCTATGATGCCTCGCAGACTAGAAAGAAGGTTGTTGAGCAGCTTGGGGGGATAGAGTTAAATCTGCAAGAGATGTTTTGGACTTCTTGGGATGTGATTGAGGATAACGATCTACCTTTTCGCACGGCGGTGGATGCAGAGAATACTATTTTACAGCGCAGCCAGCGCACTAGAGCTTATCGTTGGCTGATGGATATGACGGAGGAGGTGAAGAAAGCGGGTAAGTATTTGGGGTTAGGTGAATGACTTTTATTGATGATAATTATTTAGATGGCATTATTACTCGGATGACTGCTGAACATAAAGCAACTATTATGCGGACGGCGAGGCGGTTAAACTTGCCCGATGATGATGTGTTGTTTTTGTATATTGGTGCGGTGGAGTACACTGTGCAGTTG
>MWVV01000155.1_pt1 | contig 24315 bp, 35 predicted proteins | sample 1047281 | NCBI WGS metagenome assembly MWVV01 (sample SAMN06349986, study PRJNA376086) | soil metagenome | isolation source: PT-2 sample Antarctic (ecotone) soil | place: Antarctica | collected 2015-01-13 | reverse complement strand
GGACTTGCTCAAGAGAAAAGTTATGGAGGGAGAAAGTATAGCCGCATAAAAAGCTGCCCCAGAAATCCTTGCTTCTGGGGCAGCTTTAATTTACACTCCCGCTTGTTGATTGAAAACTAATTGTGTCACAGACACAGAACGAGGCAGCATCGCCCGCAAAGTTGAAGCCGCCTCGTTTGTTTTGATAGCCGCACACTGGCGACTTGTATTTACGATCTTATCCGTAGTCGCCAGTGAAAAGCAAGAAGCAATTTCACTGGCGACTACCACGTTACTCTTGAGATTCTAATTTTTAGTTCGGGGCATCCGCCAGTATGCTCCGTGAGTCGAGGCCGTTGTTGTCTTGTGGTGTGGTAGCCGCAAAGCAGCAGCGGCCTTTTGAATTTGGCGGGCGTCGTCAAATAGGCGCACGAATCCGAGGGTTCAGAGCCTCAAATTCATGCATTAACTGTTAGCTGATTTTCAGACGAGAAGGAAACTAACCGATGCGAGAATCTTACCACAGGGAAGCCCCTCCAGACAAAATTAAACTTATCGCCCGTCGCCGGTGTTTCCGGTGCGACTCATTCATGTTTCGCATTGGCCGCACCATTGCTGTTCATTGTGTCGAGGGAACGGTCGTTGAATTTTCAATCTGTGGGAGTTGCGCCCGAAAGACTCCAGCGCCGATGCAACAACGCGCTGCGCTCTCCATCGGATCGGAGGTGGCCGCGTGAGAGATAAACCTATCCGCGCCACAAAGCGCGCTCCCTGCGAGGTGTGCGGCGGCATAAAATGGCCTTGCTCATATCTTCCGAATAGAAGCATCCGTTACTGCGCGAACGTCGTAAGTGAGAAGCAAGATTCTCTCGGTCAGACGTTTCTACACTTCGAGGATGCGCTTTATAACTCGGCTCCGGTGCGGGTCGTCAAACCTTCCAAGCCTTCCACTCCGCAAGCTGCCAGCGTCCAGCATCGTCACAAAGTTTATTCCGCTCTACTCGCCTCGCTTCCACTCTCCCCGCATCGTCGTGACAATCTTCTCGGACGTGGCCTGACACCTGAGTTGATTGAAGCCAACGGGTACAGGGACACGCCAATGAGGGATGAGTCCGACGCGCTGGCAGAGTCGCTTGCGCCGCTCGGTCTTGAGGGCGTCGCGGGCTTCTTTTACACGCGTGGAGCGTGGCGTCTCAGGTGGTGTGAGCCTGTTGGATTCTTCTGCCCGTACCGTGACTTCGACGGTCATATCAGGGGCATGATGTGGCGCTTCGACGTGCCAGTCGAGAAGATGAAATATCGCTGGCTGTCGAGCAATCCAGAGGACACCAACGACGCGGGGAACATCAAGTTCCCGAAGGGCGCGAGCAGCCGCGCGCCTTTGCATTTCGCCCGCCCCGAGTTGATCGCATCGTCGTCGGATATATGGCTCACCGAAGGAGCGTTAAAAGCCGATGTCGCAGCTCACCTCTTGAACGTGCCGTTCATCGCATCGGGTGGCGTCTCACAGTGGGGAAGTGATTTCGCCGAACGATTCAAGGATAGGTTTCCTGAGCATCGAGCCGTGATTGCGTTTGATCGCGACTGGCGCGACCGGGGCGATGGGAAGCCTAACCTGCACGTCAAACGCGCTCTCGAAAGCCTCATGGCGCAATTGGACGCGGCGCGCGTGCGCTACATCGTCCGGTCATGGGATAGGACGGAAAAGGGAATTGATGATCTCGCTCTGGCGCTCTCGCTGGAACCTAAGTCAAGGAGGGCAGCATAGATGAGCACGCCATTCCAAGATCAAGACGGACACGGCTATCAACGGCAGAGCGTGGCTGACATGCGACGGGCGCGGCTGCGTGTTGTTCGCACTCACATAGTGGCCGACGAGACGGAAGCCGATAGGCAACACGCAGAACATGTCCAAACGCTCGCGCTCGGAACCGATGCCGCAAACTACGTGATCGCAGACCTCGCCGCGTGTCCCGGTGTGCGCGCCTTCGTTGATGCCGTGATCGGCGTCACCGGCGGGGGTGACGAGTTTGTTTATGTCACGGATAAAGACTTAGCCGGTCGCATGGGTGTTTCGACGGCAACCGTTGCCACCTACCGTAAACAGTTTATGGCCGTCAAGAATTACTCGGCCTTGATCGAGATCAAACATAACTATCGTGACCCGACAACCAATGAAAGTTTTCCTCACAGATACCGTTGCAAGGTGACGGCGCTCGCCGTCGAAGCAATGCAAAACGCTCAGCTCGCGCCGGGGTGGACTGGTGACACTGATGCCAAGATGCGCGCCATGAAAGAAGCCGCTGAGACGGTCGCTCGCGGGGCTTCGTTCGGTGCGCTGACGCCTCCCAAGAAACGGAAAAGGCCGACGGACGCGGAAGTCCTTGCCAGCAGTTTAAAGGCTGCGCGACAAGTATTAGAGAAAGCCCGCAAGCGTTTTTCGTTAGTCAAGAATCCCGACTTTGAACAAATTGCAGAGTTGTTCAAGGCCGTTGAGACGGAAGTTAAAGACGCTTCTCAAGCGTTCGGTTTTGCAACGCACGTTTCGATACAAATACAAAGAGAAGAGGATGGAAACCCAAGTGAGGCGGACTCCCCCGACTTCTCCGATCTCTCGCGCCGTGTGGAAGCCGAAGATTTGCCCCTTGGGGCAAATTCTGAGGTGGCGGAAACGCAGGTGGAAACCGCCCAGGTCGAAAAATCTTTGACCTGTAACGACTCAACAGAATCAACAACTTGCGGGAATGGGGAAATTCCGCAAAAGCCACCTGACCAACCCTCTCCGATGAGTCTCTACATTCAGGAAGGCGAGCGGATTATTGACGAAGAAATGGCGAACGGGGCGACGGAATCAGAGGCAAGGGAGGCGGCGCGGCTCAAGTTGGGCGATTATCCGGAATGGCGACAAGCGAGGGCTGATATTTGGGAGCGGTCGGTCGCTCGCCTGAAAGGGGGTGGTCGTCGTGGAAACTGACTATGCCTCTGATTCGGCTTATGCCGCCATTGTGAGAAACGCGCTCGCCGCAGATGACAAACCCGTCCGTGTTATTCGGAAAAGGACGCGCAATGTCCTGCCTGTTGATCCTATCCCTGACGATGCCCGCGAACAGTATGAACATGAATTAAATGAACTCATGTTCCGCATCATGGATGAACGAGGCTTGCACGACTTTGACGAAAGTACGCTGCACGATAGGGCAGAGCCGAGTGCAGAGATCAAACAGGCCGCTGTTTCAGAGTTGGGCTGTCTGGAATTTTGGGACTTGATGAACTCTCAGCCCGCGTTCTTCGGGGCAACGCTTCGACTCGCCCGGCTGCGGACGGAAAAGACGTTCTGCGTGCGCTGTGAGTCGGTCGGGCATCAACTTCAAGCCTGCCCGTTTCCCGATGATGAACAGACGCGCAAGATCGCCCTGCTTCGTCGTGAACGTCGGCGCGGTGAAAAGGAGGTGGCTGCCTAATGGATAAGTTATCACTGACACAATACGGCCTCTGCTGGAACGCATGGTGCAATGCGCCGCTCTTTGTCGAACTGGCGAAGTATCCCGGCGACTTGCGGTGCTTCGAGTGTTCGCCTGTAGAGTCTATGTGGGCTGACTCTGCCGGTGGTTTCAAGTGCTTCGATCTTGGCGGCGATACAGCCTTGATCTTGGATGCTTCCGGCGATGTGTTTGCTTACATGCCGAAGCCGGATGCCGGTGCATTGGCTCATTGCTTGAAAAGCGGCGGGCGGCTTGAACAGTTTGACACTTGATGTGAAGTTCAATGACTCAATACAGCGTTGATGCCAACAGCAGTGAGATTGTGAGCGCCCTCCACGACGCGCACATGACGGTCGCGCATCTCGACATGATCGGCGGTGGAGTTCCTGACAAGGTTGGAAATTATGTAAGCGGGCTTGATGTCAAGAAATATGCTAAATATCCCGCTAAATGTGGTAAAATGGAGCGAGCCGGAAAGGTGCTGATACACCCTTTCGGCTCTCACCAAGATTACTCAAGATGGAGGCTTGAGCAGCTATGGCTCTATCCAATTTACCACAAAATAATTGTCAGCAGTGCGGTGCGCCGACGCCTCGCCTTGTCCACTGTTCGTGGGAATGTAGGTTGCAGGATGGCCGCGTTCGTAAGCAGTGCGCTACTTGTGGCAATGATTTCTTTGCCAAGAAGTCTTTGCAGCACGAGACGAAGTTTTGTTCTAACGATTGCTATCCGACTAAGCACGGCGCGGGGCGTTCACTTATTAAATGTAAGGGATGCGGAATGGACTTTCGCGCAAGCCCGTCAGCAGTTGGTCGGATTCGGTTTTGCTCTCAGGAGTGCAGGGAAGGGTTTATAGCCCGCACGTCTCCAGCTAACTACTTCGATTGTCGCGGGTGCGGGATCAAGTTTAAGACCTATGAGCCAATTCAGTATTACTGCAACAAGGGATGTCGTCAAAAGCATATCGGCCAGTCAAAGATATGTCCGATTTGTGGGATCGAGTTTTCGGTTAAGCCAAGCCATGTGGACAAAGTTACGTATTGTTCGGCTATCTGTATGTCAGAAGGGTATAAGGCGCGAATGAAGGGTGACGGCAATCCGAATTATAGCGATGCCGGACATCGGGTTTGTATTGGTTGTGGACATGCCTATGAATCTTATCAATCCGTTCGTAAGTATTGCGATCAAGATTGCTATCAGCGAAATAATTTAAAGAGTTTTATGGCACGCTTCACGGGACAGAGTAGAGGCAAATCGGGCAAGCGAGAGGACTTGGGCGGGCTGTATGTGCGGAGCCGATGGGAAGCCAACTACGCTCGTTATCTCAACTGGCTCGTCTCTATTAAGCAGATAGCAAAGTGGGAATATGAGCCTGACGAGTTTGAGTTTGTGCCGATCAAGCGCGGCAATCGTTTTTATATACCCGACTTCAAGGTCACTAATAACAACGCCTCAATTGAATACCATGAGGTCAAGGGTTGGATGGACAAAGATAGCGCGGTAAAGCTCAAGCGCATGTCTAAGTTTTATCCACAAATCACTGTGAAGGTGATTGACAAGATCGCCTACAAATCGCTCGCCAGCGAAGTGAAGCGGTTTATCGCAGGTTGGGAGTCTTAGGCGTGATGCCCTGCCCGTGCGGGTCGGGGCGCAAGGTGCGGCAGAATAAGTTGGCCGAGTTAAAGACGCCGACGGGGAGCTTGCGGCCAGCGCAAAAAGATTTTCACCACTGGTGGAAAGGCGAGATCGTTGTTGTCAGGTCAATTGACGATGCGCTGCGCATGGTCGGCGTGCTGAAGTGAGGGCTGATGTCTCAAACGATGTCACAAAATGTCACAGAAAATAAGGCTGCGCCATTCGAGCCGATTGATCAATACGAACGCTTGATCAAGCTACGTGCTGAGTCGCCCGACGCCTTCATGCTGCAAACAAGCGAAGCCACACGGCGCGCGTTGCATTACTACGAAGAGGCGAAGGCCAAACGGGAGCGGGAATGAGAGGCTTTGTTAAGTTTTGACACACGCAGCCGAAAAATTAGAGGCCAAGCAGGAGACGGCACTAGCCGCGCTACTTGCGCATCCGACGGTCGCAGAAGCGGCGAAGGCGGCGAAGGTCTCACAGGCTACCCTCTGGCGCTACATGCGCGACGAGAAGTTTTCAGCACGCTACGCCGAAGCCCGTCAGGACGTGACGAAGCACTTGATCATGCGCCTCACGTCGGATTCAACGAAGGCGGCGCGGGTGCTGTTGGAAGTCGCAGAGGACACAAGCGCACCGGCCAACGCCAGGGTATCGGCAGCGCGCACGATCATCGAGCAGGCACTACGCGGCGCTGAGCTTCGAGACCTGATGGAACGCATTGAAGCCCTTGAGACAATGCAGAAAGGGAAGCCATGAACATAAAAACAAGAGTCGAGAAGTTAGAGCAAGAGGCGCACGGCGACGGCAAGGAACTGTGTCAGCATCTACCGCCGATCATTCGGTGGCCGGATGGCCGGATTGAAAACGAAAGCAACCACGCCTGCGCCGCGCCCCGTTTAATCATCACCCTGCGTTATTCGGACGGCAGCGACGAAGCAAGCGCCCGTGCGACGCTTGACGCCTTCGATAAAATCCGCGCCCGGCTTCCTGAATTGTCCGCCGCGCATACTGCCGAAATAGTAATCAATGAGTTTTGCCCGACACCGGAAAACAAACGCGCTCTACTGGCACACGCGGAGGTGAGTCAATGAGCCTACAAAGCAGAGTTGAACGGCTTGAAGAGGCGGCTAGTCACTTCGACTACGATCTCACTCTTTTGACGGACGCGGAATTGCTCGCGCTGAATGATTGCTACACAGACGCGGGCGACTATCTACCCGAACGGGTGACGCCTGAGTTAGTGGCGGCGATGGAAAGGGTGAAGCTATGAGCCTTGAAAGCAGAGTGGAAAAGTTGGAACGGCAGACTGGCACACAGTCCGATTGTGAATTGTGCGCGAGAGTCGAGACACGGGTGATCATGCCGGAGGTGGACGGCGAGAGGTGGGAGGAAACCGGCCACACGGCAACGACGGTTAATTGTCCAAAGTGCAACGCCCCGCGCGAGATTGTCGTGCGCGTGATCGAGGCGCGCCAACCGGACGATGTGATAGCAAGAGCATAGAGAGGAAAATTAAAGATGAACGAACAAACTCAAGAGACGAATCAACCTACATCGGCGGCAGCACTTCGCGCCAAGTCGCGGCAATCCATTACCAACCCTGGCACGGGGAATACCTACATTGTGCGGCGGGCGACTTCCGACACGATGATCAAGAGCGGGCACTTGCCGAGCGATTTCTTTTTCGAGCAGGCGCAGCGCATCACCCAAGACGCCGACGACGAAGACGATAGGGCAACGCCCGCCAACCTGACGAGCGAGGAACTTGGCGGGTTCAAAGACGACAACTTGTTGCGCGTCGGAGAGATTACCCGCGCCATCGTTTCGTGTTGTCTGCTGAGTCCGCGCGTGGTGGAACGGGTCGAGGACGAAGCAGACGCCAGTGTTATCGAGTACGAAGACATCCCGCCGGAAGACCGCGCCTACATCCGCGCGTGGTACGAATACCGACTTGACGAGCAAAAGATAAAGCTCGAAAGCGGCGGGGAGGTGACACGGCAGGAAGCCGAAAACTTTCCTGCTGGCAAACGGCAGAGCGAACCTGATCGCACTGGCAGTAACGGCGAATAAGAATTACACCCGCGCCTCAAAGCTGATGGGAATTTCGGAAGAGGACGAAGGCTTCGCCGCCCTCGTTGACAGGGCAGCGGCCTACGAACTCATCAACTTGGAAGAGGTGCGCGAACAGCGCAGGCTAAAAGACCTCTCCTTTGCGATCTTGGCGGCGGGCGCGGGCGACGCGGCCAGCCTGCGCGCCCTCTTTGGTAACGACGAATAACATGGCAACACACGAAAGCACGCTGACGTTTTTACTTCGCGCCGACGGCTCGCAAGCAAAGAGCGAGATCATGAGCCTGCGTTCTGTCGTCAACAAAGAAGCGCGCAGCATCGGCGAAGGCTTCAGTAGTCAGATTCCCGTCATCGGGCGTTTCTCTAACCTGATGTCGCCAACCGCTCTCGGCATCGCGGCGGTCGGAGTTGCGACCGTAGGCACGGTGGCGGGTCTGGTGGCGTTAGCCCGCGATGCGACGGAGGCCGGAAGCCGTTTCAATGATCTGAGTTTGAAGACGGGACTCTCCGTCGAAACTTTGAGCGGCCTTGATCTGCAATTGAAGCAATCGGGCACGTCGCTCGAAACGCTCGCCACCGGATTCTTCAATCTCCAAAAACAACAGGCGGCGGCGCGTGACGGAAGCGATCAAGCGGCGGGGGCATTGAAGCGTGTCGGCGTGGATGCCAAAGCCACGACCGAAGACGCCTTGCGCCAGTTCGTCAAGGGCTTGAGTGAGATCAAGGACGCGGGCGCGCGAAACGCCGCCGGCGCTGCCGTGATGGGGAAAGCCTACAAAGACTTGTCCGTATTCATAGAAGATACGGGCGGTGATTTGGATGCGGTGGTCGAAGCCGCGCGCAGGGCTGGCCGCCAGATGAGCACGGAGACCGCCGCTGCTGCCGATGTCCTTGGGGATAAGTTGGATGAAGTGTCCTATTCGCTCGCCGCGATGGGGCGCGGCATGATTAGCCCCGCACTGCCTGCGTTCGTTGGGGCATTGAATGACGTTACAAACGCCTCGGGGGATACCGCTGGAGGGCTATATGCCATCGGTATGGCTATCGCATCCATCATCGACGGTGGACGCATTGCTGCGGGGGTGTTGAAGGCCATCGCAGACAATGACATTCGCCGCATCCCCGACGTGTATAACGCGATCAAGACTGAGCAGGCGGGACGCCCTGCTGCTGCTGCGGCAGCACTGGATGCAGCAAGAAAAAGGCAACGTGGCGGCGACTCCGGCGGCGAGTCCGGCGGCGGCAAGAGGGGTGGCGGTGCGGCAACTGATGATCGAGGGGCGCTGTTACAGCAGGAGACGCGAGGTATTGAGCGGGAATATCGGGCACAGACTCAAATAATTAAACGCGAGCAGGACTTACAACTCACATCCCTCAGAGACGCGACGACGCGCATCATTCAAGCCGAGAATGATCGCTACAGCGCCCTCATGGATGCCCTTGATAAGCGGCTCGCGCTTGCTAAGAAAGAGAGCGAGCGGGAGGGTATTCGCGGCGAGCAACGAGAAGCGGAGATAGAGCGCGACAAGAATATCCAGGACGCGCGAGATGCACAGTACGTTCAGGAACGGGCAGCGGCAGAGGCCCACACTCAAACAATGCTGAAGCGCGGCGAACAATACGACGCCGACCGCATCGCTTCGATCAAAGCGCAGGCCGACCTTCGCGCCATCACGCACGAGCGAGCGGAAGAAAAGATCGAGGCAATCGAATCTGCTTCTTTCAAGCGGAGCCTGGCTTTCAACCAGGTGAAGATCAAAGCCCTGCAAACTCTCGCGGGTTTCGAGTTCGATGCAATGGGCAACATCATCGAGAGCGAGAAAGCTCAATCTCGCCTGGACGTTGAAGAACTCCAAAAGCTACAGGATGCGGCCTCTCAGATTATCGCGGAATGGGACGGTGCGATCCTTGATAGCGAGCGCAAGCGCGACGCCGCACGCAAGCGTGATCTAGCAAACGCGCGCGAGTGGGCGCGGGAGATGCGCGAATTAGAGTTGAGCGTGTTGCGCGCCGCGCTCGATGTCGGACAGTTGGACATCAACCGGATGCGCCGTCGCAATCAAGACAAGCGTGACGTGGCGAAGGCACAAGCCGATCTTGACCGGGAAGATGAGCGTCTTGCGCATGAAGGTGAGATGCAAAAGATTGAAGATCGGCAGCGAGACTTTAACGAAGAGGTGCATACCTTCGAGGAAAGGATCGCCGCGCTGATTGCCTTCAATCAAGCGCGGGAACTTGAAAAGGAAAGGCACAAGCGGCGACTCAAAGAAATAAAAGACGGCGAGAAGCAAGAGAGCGGCGAAGGGGGCGATCTGCTAGACCCTCTGAGGGCGGTATTGAATGAGCGCGTCTCCCTGCATAACTTCGCCGCGAATGCCATCGCCGGGACGTTTCGCACGATCACGGATGCCGTTGGTGAGACTGTTAAAAGTTACATCCTGTACGGAGAGTTGACCGGAAAACTTATTCGTAAGGCGGTCGCGGAACAGATCGCTTCTCTCGCCTCTCTCGCCGTCAAGCAGGGCTTGTATTGGACGGCGCAGGGCATCGCCGATCTGTTCTGGAATCCGCCTCGCGCGGCGGCAGACTTCGCGGCGGCGGCTGGCTTCTTTGCCGTCGGCGGTGGCCTTGCTTTCGTGGGGCGAAAGGTGGCGGGGAACGCTTTTCAAGATCAAGCGAGCGGTGGAGCGATTGGGGCAGGTGCGAACGGCGGCGGCGACGATCAAGGCGTGCGCTATAGAGAGTTCAACTATGGGGGCAACAACGGCTTCTCATCGTCTCAAGTTGCCGGTGACGGCTCGCGCAACACGGGCGGCATTGGCGGGATGATACGTGAGGCGCTCACGGCTATTGAGCAGAGAGGCGCAGAGCGAGATCGGACGTTGTATGCGACGGTTGACCGCTTAGCGGGCGTCCTCAATAAGTATGAGATGGCATCGCCCGGCGACGTGGTGCAGCGCGGGGCTGATACCCTCGGAGGCGAGTCCGCCATCGCTAAAGCGACTCTGAGACATTCAAACTCAAGTCATGCGTTCAATCAAGACTTATTAAATAACTTGGGGTTTTCGAGATGAGTGATGATATTTCAAAAGAGGTTGCGCAACTTGCCGAAGCGCTTACTCAGGTCGCAGAATCTCAGGCCGAAACAACGCGCCTCATTGCGGATGAACTTGTCGTCGCGCGCGGCTGGCATTTGATTCTCAACCTTCTCACGGCCCGGTATTACCTGACCAAAGACGACCCGCTCCGGTTGGCGGCGCATGATTGTGCCTTTCTCGCCGAGCTTCAGCGAAAGCACGGCAACAGCGAAGACACCGCCGCGGCGGTCGAGAAGATTTACAAAGCCCTGACGACGCTGATTGAAGCCGGTCTCCGAACGAGGGGCGACGCGCCCCCGGACGGGACAGAGCCGCCGCTGGAGAGTTTGGACTGGTCAGAGATTATCGACTGATCTTCACTTCTGCCGCTACATCTTGGGGTGCCTCATCCATTTTGAAAATATGCAACCACGCATCCTTTATGCGCTCGCCGTGCATAGTCTCAACGCGAGTGGCGCACATGTAATTGATGATCCCGCCGATTCGTCTCACCTGTTTTCAACAACGCGTCCGCTAACTGTGATTATGTAATTTTAGCCCTCCCACGAACGAAATACCTACGATCCTTAATCAGACGCGCGGGCATCCATATCTGTCACTCAGGCACCAATCTCTAAATTGGGATCCGCAAAACTTTATATATGCCTTGCACCTTATTTCAGTCTCAATCAATAACGTGATTAGCTTTCTTAAAATCCTTTACGGCGTACCAGCTAATGAAGTGTCGTTCTCGTGGTCTAGTAACGATGAAACATATCAAGAGCCATGGAAGCGCGGCTTCAGTGTTTCGAGCTTAGGATGGAATTCTCAAATTACAGTGGATGCAATTACACCGCTTTCAAAAGAGGAAATTCTTTCCGTTTATAGTGAAGGTAAGGAAAATGAAAGTGATGCTGTCGGCGAGCAATAACGTCCAAACATAGTGGCGCTTACCGTAGGACTCACATCTGTCTGTTCCCCTGGTTCAGTTGACTGATTTTGAGCTAAACGAGCATGTACCTAACACACCCCTCTCAGGCTAAATCTGTACGTTGTTACTAAGTATATTCACACCATTTTTTGTCGCCAGTGGCGCGCACTCAATGAGCAAAAAAAGGTGTTTTTGGGTTCAGTGCAGGAGGTCGAACTTTTTTGAGTTTTGATTCTTGTAAATCTTGGGAACAATGGGTTTTTAGCGTCAGAAATGAGCAGAAGCAGGGTAAAATTTCTGACAGCTTTGCGTAAATCTTGGGAGGAATGAAGTTAGGTGGTGCTTTTTCGGCAGAGGATGCTGAATTTTGCATAGTTCGGTTATTCAGCTATTCAGCTATTTGCTTTGTATCGAATTTTCAAGCTATTCAGCTATTCGTAGACTGCGAGCCAGCCGCGCAATAACTCTTCTACCAGATGACTAAACTCCTTATCCATCCCTGCGAGCTTCGCCATCACGCGGCGGTGAGTGTCGCGCCGGACGTAGGCCAACGCTTGCTTATACTCCGGGTCGTCACGCTTCGCGGGCCGGGCTGGCTTTGCCATAGTCCTCTTCTTCTTGATCTTGCCCGCGCTCTCTGTCGCGTCCGTGAATCTGCCAGATTTACTCACTTGATGATCTCCTTGCCGATCCATTAGTAGTCCGCTCACACTAACGCGCGCGGGAAAATGAGACAAGAAAAACCTTGCGTATAAGCCCCTGTGACGACTCGGAAAGTTCAGGCAAACATCGCCTTGTCCGGTGCGCTTGCGGCTTGTCAGGCGCGACGGTAGCCCCGTCGCCTTCATCATCTCCGCGAACGTGCGCAGGCGACAGTTGACCGAAAGCCAGCGCGCAATGGTGGCGGCGAAGATCGCCGACATGAAAAAGGGGCGGCCTGGATTAACTGCGTCACGTGACGCAGTTAATCAGACGGAAGCCACCGAGCAGCTCGACGTTGGCCGCCGCCGACATGAAGCAAGGAGCGCGAAGCAACATTGCTTCATGTGAAGCAATGTCCCAGACGGAAGCCGCACGGAAAAGCGATCAAAGTGCCTCAAGGCACTTTGATCCGACCATTTGTTCAAGACGCGGCGCACGCCTGACCCGCCACCCCTTTGCGAAGATTTAGCGATTTTTTAACACCACCTTCCCACGATTAGCTGTATAGTGCCCTTTCGTAACTGATGTACCGATGGGGAGGCACGGGTAAGACTCTGCTCCCGGCCTCTCGCTTTTCCCACCACTCTCGAAAGGACACAATCGAATATGAACTTTCGCAAGCTCCTCGCTGCGCCCTCTCTGTGCGTTCTGCTCTTGCTGAACTGCCTCGTCTCCACCACCCCGGCTCAATCGACGACGAGCCTTCATCTCACGCTCGGCAATCCGAGCGGGGCCACCTCCAGCATCTACGACGACACGGACTATCTCATCCAGCGCCCGCAGTATTCCATGTCCTATCATCGTTACAACGGCATCCCGAACTGGGTGAGCTGGCACCTCGGCTCGCCCGATCTGGGGAGCGCGCCGCGCGGTGACTTCCGCACCGACACCAGCCTGCCTTCCGGCTGGTACCGGGTCACGCCGACCGATTACACGGGTAGCGGTTACGACCGGGGGCACATGTGCCCGTCAGCCGACCGCACGGCGACGACGACGGACAACAATGCGACGTTTTTGATGTCAAACATCCTGCCGCAAGCGCCGGACAATAATCAGGGGCCGTGGGCGGCACTCGAAAGCTATTGCCGCAGTCTGGTCGGGGCGGGAAACGAACTCTATATTGTCAGCGGCGGGGATAACCTGTCGGGCAGTATCGCGGGCGGCAAGGTGCGGATTCCCGGTTACGTCTGGAAGGTCATCGTCGTGCTGCCGGCGGGGACGAACGATTTAGCGCGCATCAACACCTCGACGCGCGTGATCGCGGTGGATATGCCGAACCAACAGGGCATCCGCTACAACGATTGGCGTCAATACCGGGTGAGCGTGGATCAGGTGGAGAGTTGGACGGGCTACAACTTTCTCTCAAATGTGTCTTCCAGCATTCAGAGCGTGATCGAGGCCAGAGTCGATAGCCAGTGAGATGGTCAACTTCCGGAAGGTACATGGGGAAACGCAGGGTGTATGCAGTTATCAACATACACCCTGCGCTCCTTCACGATGATGCGTCGTGTGGCGCATCGAAGAAAACAAGCATGGTGAGAGTCGCTGCGCCTGCCTCCGACTTGCCCGGCGCGGTTTAGGTTAAGTCTCAACCACCCGCGTCGAGACTCCCAGCCAGTTGCCCTCACTGCTTCGCCCGACCACATAGACCCCGATATTGATCTCTCCCACCCGGTAGACCCGCACCGCTTCGAGTTCCACTGTGAGCAGTCGCATCAACTCCTGATACCTGCGCGCCGTCGCCAACTCATTCTCGCTTTTCCAGTCCTGCTCGCCCGCCGCCGTGCCGAAGAAGTCTGTGAGCGTAACCTCTGCGACCGGCGTCGCGGCATCGACACCAGCGCGGCGGCGCAAGTCGTCGGGAGTGAGTTCGTCCTTTCCCTCCCACTGGATAACTTCCAGCGGGTAGTCCGACTCGCTCATGAACAGCAGCCCACGCGTCGCTTCCTCCAGTCCACCGCACACCTGTTCGTCACTCTTCATCGGTCACTTTCCTCAGCTTTACTCGCAGAGAGCGAGGCGACCCGCCCGCGCGTGCGAACAGGCCGCCCCGCTTCATGCTCTCCCGTTACTGGTTATCGACCACTGACTCGATGACCGCCTGGATGTCCGGCGGCACGTTCGAGAAGAAGTCGTAACCCGTCAGTTGCTCCACTTGATCCACGCTCACGCGGTACCCCTGCCACGGGTTCGACCGGATGCCCTGCGTATTCGGCATGATGACGGCGATGAGGCGCGTCGAGGTTGTCACTCTTGCCACGTCATCCGTCCCCTGCGGCTGCACGAGGATGACTTTCCACGTCTCTGCCGGGACCTGTACCCTGCCGCCCGCGATGGTCATCGTGACGCCGCCGGCTGACCCGGTGCCACCCTGCCCCGCGCCGCCCATCACGACGTACAACTCGTTGCCCGCGGTGACGAGCGTGCGCGCGTAACTCTCCAGAGAGGCCCACGGCCCCTGATTGTTGTCCGGTGCCTGCGGCATCATGTTCGTCATCAGGAAGGTCGCCGAGTTCGTGGCCACCGTGCTCGTCCGGTCGGCTGACGGGCAGTAATGGCCGCGGTCGAACCCCGACCCGCTGTAATCCGTCCCCAGCACCTGATACCACCCGGCGGGCAGTGTCGTGTCGTTGCGGAAATCGTCCTGACGAGGCGCGCTGCCGAGCCACGTCGGGTCGAGGTGCCAGCTCACCCAGTTGGCGCGCCCGTTGTCGCGGTGATAGGCGAGCGCGTACTGCGGCTTCTCCATCAGGTAGTTCGTCGTGACCGTCACGTCCGCAGAGGCGTTCGACGGGTTGCCCATCGTCAGGTGCTCGCTCGTCGAGGGCGGGGGTGTCGGCGTAGGAGTAGGTGTCGCTGTCGGCGTAGGGGTTGGTGTGGGCGTTGGTGTCGGGGTAGGAGTCGGGTCCGCGTAACTTGTAATCGAGATATTGTCGAGGTTCAGGCGATTCGTCCCGCCCGAGACTTTCTTCACTCTGAAGCGCACCGTCGTCGCCGTGTTGATCGTAAAGGTGGCGGTCTGCAACGAAGTGGATGCCGTGTTGACGGTCGCTCCGACCTTCGTCCAGGTGCTGCCGCCGTTCGTCGATTTCTGCAACTCCCAACCGCTCGCCCCGTCCGTCCCGAAGACGGCGTGCTGCACGGAGAAGGTGCCGGCGCTCGCACGATTGAAGTTCATCTGCACCGTGCCGACGTTGCGGACGCGGGCCGAGTATGCCCCGGTCTTGCGGTCGGTGGAGAGATTGCCCGTCAGGGCGTCGTCCAGATACCACTGGCCTGATGTGAGTTGGACGGTTGCGGCGGCGTAAGAGGTCTTGCCCCCCGCCTCGAACCCTTCGGTGAGAGTTGTGGATTGCGAGTCAACGATGGTGGTGAGCGAGAAGCACACGGCCATGAGCGCGAGCACGAGCGTGCCGCAGAAAAACTTGAGTCTCTGATTCATACGGGTCTTGGTCTCCGGTGTGTCAGTGACCGCGCGGGCGAATGGCGCGAGGCCGGCGATTGAGTGGCTTTGGAGAGATGTGGGGACTTCTACTCCGTCCGCCGTCAAACCATGAGAGGGGTTAGTGAGAGGGGGAAGTGTCTCGGGAATTGGCAACAGCGCATCATACTCACGCCACGGGGCGTCATGCAACGGAAATTTGTGTTAATTGCGAGTGGGGAAGATTTAGATTGATCCGGAAGTCAAGGTGAGATATAAGGCGCGGTCAACCGGGCGGGCTTAACGGCTCGCCCAAGCGCGCCCTTCGTTTGTGAGGCGTCAGGCGCGGCCTCACGATCCTCAAAAGATTCGTGAGATGGGCGGCGGGAGAAGAGAGACTCCCGCCGCTTTACTTTGTGCGAGACGAAAGGGAGGGGCAAGGTTGATTCCCTGCCCCTCTCAAGTTTTACCGCCGACGGGGAAATCTAACCCGCTGCCCTGCTTTTAGACTGTGCCGCCTCGCTCATCCAGTTGGCCCACCGGCGGACAACTCCGAAGATTTCAAAGTCCGTATCCTCGGTGATATAGATCGCCGCATAGTCGGGGTTCTCGGGTTGCAGAATGATCGCTCTGCCCTCGGCTATCTTGAGTCGCTTGACGAGCGGCGTGTTGCCGACGCGCGAGATGATGATGTCGCCCTCGGCTACGTCACAGGTTCGCTCGATTTCAAGCAACGCGCCGTTCCTGATTCCGGCTCCGGTCATGCAATCGCCGGAAGCCTGCGCCGTGAAGTAATCGCCCCACGGCGCGATCCGCAGGAAAGCCGGATGCGTGCCCGGTAGGTGCTCGACCTTTGTTTGACTGACCATTTCCAGAAGGTGCGGATAGCGTTCTTTGATGACGTTGCGCAAGTAGTAGTCGCTGAAGATGTCGAGCAGCCGCGTCGCCTTCCAGACGTTCCCGCTCGCGGCGGTGAGAGCTTCGCGCACTCGCTTTTCGGTGATGCGTTTCGTCGCCCGCCTCTTTGGGCGCGGCGTGATATTCTTTACTGGCATTTGCTTTGACTCCTGGTAGATGAAAAGTTAAATGCTTGGGCGCGGTTCATGTATCCAGCATGGCCGCGCCCGCTTCCGTTTAGATTTCGCCCCTCTCCAGTCGCCGGTAGAAGTCGCGGCGCGTATTCGGCTGCTCGCCATAGGCTTCGACGTAGCGATCAATGAAGGGGCGCACGGCCTGCATGGCTCCCTCGACGCCCTCGCCTGCTTCGATAGCGTCAAAGGTCGCCCGCGCGCCGTCCAGTCCGACGATCCGCACGAAGGCTTTCAGCGTGCGCCGGGTGACACGTTTGACTGGGCGGCGCTGTCTGTTGGTGGTCGGCATTAGCGTTGCCCTCCTAACTCGTCTATGACTTCCGGCCACTCGGCGGCGGCGGCTTCTCTTTCAAGGTTGTAAATCTCGCGCTCGATCTTGAAGCGTTGCGTCGAGTCGGTGATGTCATCGCCCAAGTGATCAAGACGGCTTTTGAGTCGGCCAACCTTTGCCGCCGTCTGCCCGTCGAGCAGCGCGGAAGCATCCGCGCCCTTCTGTGGCCGCGTGAAGTGCTCTATGCGCGTGACGGAGAGCAGAAGATAAATCTTGAAATCGCCTTGCCGGGAATACTCCCAACTGCCGTTATGCTTTTGCACGTCGAACGCGAGAGCGTCCGCGCCCTCAAAATATCCGCTGCCTTCAAACATGCCGCTCTTCGTGTCGAAGACGGCGATGAAGTCGCCGCGCCTCAGTTCTTCGGGCGTGGCTTCCACATATTCAATCGCGTCGCCCCGGTGCAATCCGAAACTCGTCTCACGATCCCAACCTTTGCCGAGGGTGCATCTTTGCTTCTGTCGTTCCCCCAGTTCGTCTTGATCGTCAGATGTGGCGGCGGGCTTCGCCTGGCCTTGTTGCCCGCGCCATTTTTCCGTCGCTTCCCTGTCCCACTCGCGCGAAATGTTCTGCACCATGCGGGCGTTGTATGACAGGTCTCTGTAATCCGACTCCGGCGACCGGGCAGCGAGCGTGCGGATGGCTTCGAGATAGGCGTCTCCCCCCGTCAACTTCGCGGCATCGATGCCGGTCTCTTCGATGAGACGGTTAAGCCGGAGCGTGATCCGTTGCCGGACGCTTCGCGGCGCATCCGGCCAACCTTCAAACGGTCGCCGGAAAACCTGATTGATGTGCTTCGCTGTTTCGTAAGCTGAATTTTTGAGGCGACTCGGGCGCGCGGTTCCCTGCCCGCGCTTCGTCGTTGTACTCTCCGTCATGGCTGATACCTTTCTTTGGTGAATGAGTTGATGCCATGCGCGGGCGTGCTACTGGTAAGGACACACGCCCGCGCGCTTCGTTTGCGAATTAATCCCACCAGAGGCGCACGGTCGCATCGTAGGCGATGTCGGTCTCGGAAATGGAGAAGTCGTTGACGATCAAGCTGACCTCATCAGCCACCGCGTGCGTGCGGATAACAGGCTCGCTCACCTTGAACCATGCCCTGACCGTTTCCATTGCTTCGCCTTTCAGGTAATCCACCTTGAGGCGAATCGTCGCGTTCTCAATCGTCCAGAAGTGCTGGCGGCGTCCGGTGTTCGGGTTGTTCAAGCCGTAATCGAGGCGCGGAAACGTCCGGTCAACGCAGCGCAGCACCGGCTTAACTTTCACCGGGTCGAAACTGTTCCCTGCGCCTTCGGCGGTGATGTAGCCGCACAACTGCGAGAGCGTCATCCTGAACTCGCCCGCGATGCGAAACTTCTTCTGCGCCTCGTGGAACTCTCTGCCGAGTTGGTAGAAGAAACGCCCGGTCTGCGCTTCCATCTCGCGGCGGTGGTCGTCACTCTGCCGGGTCAACTCGCGGATGTGCCAGTCGAGCAAGGCATCGTCCGCCTCTTTGAGTTCGTCGTAGCTGAGTTCGTAGCGAAGCGGGGTGAAGATGGACGGCTCAACGTCCTCGTAGTGGTGCGCGAACTCCGTCCCGACTTTCAGAGACCAGAGGGCGGTGCGCTTCGTGTCCGTGTCGAACTGGGTGAGTTCGTCGGCGGTGAGCGTGGGGTTGATGCTCCCGTTCACAATCGGCTGTTTGTCGTTGACGGTGGGGCGGGTGTCGGTCGTAAGATTGGATTGCATCATCTGATTGTTCTCCTTTGCGGGTGAATGGAAGTTGATGTAAGAGGCGCGGTCGGTGCTTAGAACACTCGACCGCGCCTCGCTATTAGTGAGAGACGGCTGACAGGAACTCGCACGTCGGGCATTGATCGTGCGCGAGTAGATCGGCGCGTTCCTCGGCTCCGCAACTGAGGCATGAAGCCAGCGGGTCACTCTCAACCGTGATTGCTTCCCTCGCCTCGCGCATCAAGCGGAGCGCGGTATTCATCTGGCGACACATCGCGTCCCGGTCGCCCCATGAGAGGAAGTCGTTTGATTCGTCGTCGGCGCGGCGGAATGCGCTCGCAATGAGCAGCTGCGCTTCGCTCAACTTCTCGGCTGGCGTGGTGGTTGTGGGTAGAGGTTGCGCGGACGCGGCGGGTGATGATAGATTCTGCATGACTGGTTCTCCTTCGACGGTGGACTGAGTTAAAAACAGAGGCGCGGGGGTGTGAACTACTCCCGCGCCTCGCTTCATTTAGTGCGACAATTCAACGTAACGACGGACGAGCCGGTGCGCTGCCCGGTGCCAGCAGGGGAACTTCCCTTTCTGCCAAGCCTGACACTGGCAAACGCCGTTCGAGTGATAGATTTCGTTTGAGTCGGAGAGAATTAAGCGCGCGTCGCCCTCATCGTGGATGTAAGGATTATCTTCAAGCTGACGCTTCGCTTTCGCAATCGCGGTCTGCCAGCGTCGGGCATCTTTCCCGCCTCGCTCAGTTGCCAAATCAAACGCTGCCTGTGCGACTTCTTCAAGTATCTGTAAGTTCAATAACATTTCATTCTCCTTTTTGGTTTCGACGGTGGAATTTTCGATCTCGGTTTCTTCCGTGAACTGAAAGAAACCGAAATATGTCGATCATTATTGCTCCCGATAGTCACCGCGTAGCGGGCGTGTGCGTAGCACCGAAGCGAACGCTTTTGTGAGCGGAGAGCACCCCGAAGGGGTTGACGAGGGAGCATAATGAGAAGACATATGTAGGTTAACTAATGTTCGGTATAGCGAAGCGAATAGAGCGAAGTCCCGCACTGAGCCTGCGAAGTGCGCCCTTATTGCAGCCTTCTTCTCAGGCTGCACGGTGAAAGCGTTCACCGTATCTTGTGCCTTCCCTTCTCTCTCATCAAACATCTTGCGCTCTCCTTCCAGTCGTGGTAACTTGTTGAACTGTTAGACGAGATATTACCTGAACCTGTCCAGCAAGTCAACAAGTATGGCAAAGAAAGCAGAAGAGTTGGTGACGCAATCGGAGGCTGCCGCGCGGCTTGATATTCCACTCGCGCGGCTCAATCAATGGGTGCGGCGTGAACGTGTGCGCGTCGTTGAACAGTACGGGCGGCGACTGGTGTACCTCTCCGACGTGATGGCTTATCAGCCGGAAGCGAATAAGGGCGGCAGACCGGCGACGAAGAAAGGCGGGAAGAAATGAGCAAACCAAAGGGAGCGGCCACGATGAAGTGGCTCGCACAAGTTACGCTGCTGATGATCGCCCTCGGTGCGATCACATTAGCAGGGGCGGCGCAGGACAACTCTGCGCCGCCGTCGCCGAGAGCGCAGCCGCAGACTGAACGAGAGCGCAAGGAGCAGGAGCGCCAGCGGAAGAAGGAAGAGAAGGAAGCGGCCAAGCGCCAGCAGCAGGTGGGCGTGCGCTGCGCCAGAGTACGCAAGAAGAATTGAGCGCCAGCAGCAATGGCACATCTACGAGCGGGAAGAAAGGCGAGAAGAAATGACGGATGAAGAACGGCAGCGGCAAATGGATTTCATCGTGGACACGCTCGCGCGCCTGACGAGTACGATGAGCCAGTTAGCCGAAGCGCAGGCGATTGATACAGAGCGCATCACGCGCGACCGCGCACGCATTGCCCGGCTCGAAGATTCGTTCGTGATCCTGACCAAGCTGGCCGAGAGCTATGGCGAACGCATCGGGAGCGTCGAAGAGTCGGTGGCGGCCTTGCGGCGTCTCTCCGGCGGGGATGTCGGCAAGGGTCTGTGAGCGAAGGCGTCAACCCTGCCGCGCTTCTCAGCGGCTAATTCAACAGGGGGCGACACTCGATGCGCGACGGTGTACCCCTCGGACATGCTCGACGCTCGAAACTCCGTTGGGCTGCGCTCGCTTCCTCTGCGATTAGCAGAGGCGACATGATCAAACGCGGTGAAGGATGAACTATGAAAACTATCGTCCTGGCAAACCATAAGGGCGGCTGCGCGAAGACGACGACGGCGCTCAACATGGCCGTCGCGCTGGCGGCAAAGGGCGCGCGTGTGCTCGCCGTCGATCTCGACTTACAAGGTAACCTGAGCGCCGCGCTCGGCGCAGACCTCGCCGAACTGGAAAGCACGCGCAAGACCGTCCACCGGATGCTGCTCGACCAGAGCGCGGACTTTTCCGAATACATCTATCATTCACGGCCCCGGCTCGATGTCCTGCCCGCCTCCCTCGATTCCGAAGTCGCGCCTGCGCTCGATTCGATGGTCGTCTCACGTGAGTTGAGGCTGAAAGACAAGCTGGCTCCGGCGCACAATCACTACGATTACTGCGTCATTGACACACCGCCTGCGCTCGGCGTGCCGACGATGAACGGCCTCGTCGTCGCCGATCTCGTCATCATCCCGATTGAAACCTCCCTCTTCGCGCTGCTCGGTCTGACGCAACTCTTGAGAGTGGTCGCGCAAGTTCGCCAGGCGCACTCGCCCGATCAATTCGTGATGGCGCTCTCGACGATTCACGCGGCGCGGCAAAACCTCGACAAGCAAGTGCGCGCGGAAGTGATAGATAAGTTCACCGAAGAATTTGTTTTCCGCACGACAATTCCCCGCCTCGTCTCCATCGGCGAAGCGACGGCCAGTTTGAAAGCGGTCGTGGAGATAGATCCATCCTCCCCGGCCACCCTCGCTTTTTATCAACTCATTCGTGAGATAAAGGACTTGATCGGCGATGAAAAAGAAACAGCGGCAAGCCATCAGCGAATCTCTAAGTAAGGCGCTGGAGACTCCGAAGCGCAGACCGTCGCCCGCGCTCAACGAGATTCTTTCTCAGTATGCTCCGCTGGCAGCACCGGAGTCGTCGCCCGAAGCGGATCAAGCCACTCGACTCAACTCAACTCAACCTGACTCAACTCAACTCGACTCAACTCACATCAGCACGCCGCGAACCAAGCCAGCGCAAAGGCCGATTGCCCCGGAGCGCGATTTCAACCGTCGGCCAAATTCACTGGAACGGGATGCGCTGCCGAAGGGTCTGTTTCCCGGCACGTCGAAGAAACTTTATGACGCACTCTATCTGCGCACGCGCGGCGCGGTCGTGCCAGTGCGCTCAATTCAGGCGACGCGCACGGAGGTCATGCGGTGGGCGGGCATCGGCGGTTTGAATACGTTCCTCTCACACATCAAGCATTTAACGCGGGTCGGCCTCATCGTGCGCCAGTTTGAGATCGGCAATAAAGAGGGCGCGATTTACGAAGTGAGAATACCTGAAGAGTTGAACCTGCCGGACTCAACTCAACTCAACTCAACTCAACCCGACTCGACTCAGATCAACTCAACGCCGAATCGGGTACATGACTCAACTCAGAAACTGATGCGAGTTGAGTCGGGTAATCTCGTTGAAAACAAAGATGCTTCCATTGATCCTAAGACTTCTTTTAAGACTAAAGATCAAGATGATGAGCGTGCGCGTTCCATCGGTCAGATTTTCATGGAGATGGAGCGGCAAGTCACCGGCGCGAACAAGTCCACGCTTGAACAGTGGGCGAAACTCAAAGGTGTGCTGCTCAGTGAATTGAAATCGGTGGCAACGCGCGCAACTGTCAACTCGGCCTCGGCGATACTGGCCGAACACTTGACCCGGCGCTTTGCCAAACCTGACGCGCTGCTAAAGACAGGGAAGCGCGCGACGGAGCCGGTGCCGCTCGCGCCTGAAGAGATCGCGCCGCCTGACCCGGATGAGCTGGCAGAGTTCGAGCGGGCGCGGGCTGAGTTGGAAGGGAAGTAGCGGTTGGGACTTGTCGGAACTAGAAAAAGCTAGAAAAAGCTAGAATTTCAATGAGAGGGCGGACTTAACAAAACTTAACATTTTTCAATCTAAGAAAACCTAAGAAAACCTGGTAGTGGCTCAAACCTGTGAGAGGAGATAAACTCTCTGGCATGGTAACTCTCAAATGTCTGCACTGCGGCAGCGACCAACTCGCCCGCAATGGCTTAACCCAAAATGGTAAACAACGCTATCTCTGTTCAGACTGCGGACGCCAGAGCCGCGAGAGCCCGCAACCCAACGGTTACACCGAAGCTGAGCGCGAGCGCATCCTGCGCGCTTATCACGAGCGCAGTAGTCTGCGCGGGCTCTCGCGCACCTTCGGCGTCTCCCGACAAACCGTCACCGCCTGGCTCAAAAAAAGAGGCGAGGTTGCCTGACTTGAGCGAGACGCTGATGGCACCAGACCCTTCAGACCCAGCCGCGACCACCCTGGAGTTGGATGAACTTTGGTCATTTGTACTCAAGAAGAGCAATAAGCGTTGGGTTTGGATAGCTTTATGTCGCGCCACTCGTCAAGTGGTCGCCTACCATATCGGTGACCGCAGTGAAGCCGCTTGTCGAAAACTCTGGCAGCAGATTCCCGCTCTCTATCGTCAGGCTCACTGCTACAGCGACTTCTGGAAAGCGTACCAGTTGGTCATCCCTTCCGACCAACACACCGCAGCGGGCAAAGAGACCGGCTGGACGGCGCACGTGGAAAGATGGAACAACACATTACGACAGAGGCTCGGGCGCTTCGTCAGAAAGAGCTTGTCGTTCTCCAAGTCTGAGGCCATGCATAACATCTGCCTGCGCCTCTTTCTATATGACTATAACCGTTCACTAGCTCCCTCTCTTGAGTGAGCCACTACCGAGCCACTACCCCCCAGTTCCTGAGACAGTATGACCGGATAGTCTCGGAAGCAGGGAAGCTCTATGAGCCATTGCAGAGGAAGAGAGGCCGGGCCACAACGCGGCGACCAAAGGAGTCGCCAATCAAGGCGGCAGCCCGCAAACTCGTCAATAGATTAAGCGCCAAGCGCGATGAAATCCTGCGGTTCATGAATGACTTTCGAGTACCGTTTGATAATAATCAGGCGGAGCGAGACCTGCGGATGCTGAAGGTGAAGCAGAAGATCAGCGGGTGCTTCCGCACAGAGAAAGGTGCATCGGAGTGGTGTCGGGTGAGGAGTTATGTCTCGACGATGAAGAAACAAGGTCACGGTGTCATGGAGACGATGAGAAGTGTGTTCGCCGGAAAGAGCATCATGCCCGCCATCCGCTGCTAGAGTCTCTCACGGCTCGTCCCACCCAAATGAAGTGAGCGATTGAAGAAAGTAGAGAAACTAATCTAGAGGTCTGCCACCTGAACAGTCACCTTTTTAAGTGTATGATTCGCGCGTCCGAGAATGAGAGCATGTAAGATACTAATGTCCTTTGATAAGGAGAGAAGATGAAACATTTACGAGTCTTATGCCCGTTCCTCTTTCTACTTGTAATTGCCCATGCGGTAAACGCGCAAGATGTAGTTGAGCCTGAAATAGGCACAATAGACGGTTTGAAGGACATGCACCGCGTCTATGTGATCTGTGAGGATGATGATGCGCGCGCAACGATTGAAAGGATGCTGAGCGGCTATACAGGTGTTGAGGTAGTTAGTACCCCAAAGACGGCTGACTTCTATTTGGAATTTAAGAACCTGACTAGGGATATTGCTCCAGGTCGGGGTGGCCGCGAATTTGCGATGAAGTCACAGATGCGCGCCTTCATTGTTAAGTCTGAGGATAAGACTCGCGTTACGATGTGGACGGAGACTGAGACTTATGATGAG
>MWVV01000154.1_pt1 | contig 24322 bp, 23 predicted proteins | sample 1047281 | NCBI WGS metagenome assembly MWVV01 (sample SAMN06349986, study PRJNA376086) | soil metagenome | isolation source: PT-2 sample Antarctic (ecotone) soil | place: Antarctica | collected 2015-01-13 | reverse complement strand
GTCGAATTGACAAAGGAAGAACAATTAATCGTTAAACAATTTTTTCTGCTAACCGCGAAGCCGACGATTTATGCGGCGAATGTTGACGAAGATACATTGCTAAACCCGGACGGAAATCCGCACGTCCAAGCCGTCAGAGAACACGCGTCGAAGGAAAAGGCGGAAGTCGTCGTTATCTGCGCAAAGCTCGAAGCCGAACTCGTCGCGCTCGAACTCGCCGAACGCATAGAATTTTTGAGTGATTTGGGCGTCACGTCGAGCGGCGTTGATAAACTGATTAAATCTGCCTACAAAATGCTCGGTTTGATGAGTTACCTGACGGCGGGCGAAAAGGAAGTCCGCGCGTGGACGATTCCGGTCGGCACAAAAGCACCGACGGCGGCAAGCGTCATTCATTCGGACATCGAACGCGGATTTATTCGTGCCGAAATTGTTTCGTATGGTGATTTAGTTCGCTGTGGTTCGAGAAAAGCCGCCAGCGAACAAGGTTTAGCAAGACTTGAGGGCAAAGAATACATTATGCAGGACGGCGATGTCGTAGATTTTCGTTTTAATGTTTAAAACAGTGGACAGTAGAGTTGTTTTTCGAGTATTCTTTGATTGATGAAGGCAAACATTTTACAACACAACACAAAACGCGCTGCCGCGATTCTGCTCATATTTTGGTTGAGTGGGGTTGTCTTTTTGTTTTGTTGTGAAATGTCGAAAGCAAAGGCTTCGGAAACTGAAAATTGTCCGTTAAGTAAAACGAGTCATTGTAATAATAAATTAAATGATGAAACGGTTTCGCAACTTGCTTCGTTTCAAACAGAAAACCATACGATTGACTGTTGTCTTTTTCCGTCGCAAGTTTTCGACAAAGCCAGAAAACTCGAAACAAATCAGCCGACGGCGACACTTACGGCAGTCGTCAAAGCTCCAACCGCTAAATTCTTTTTCGTCAAGCATGAATCTGGCTCTCCGAAAGTTTATCATTCCTTAATTCTTAATCGGGGAAGCACACGTCTCAAGAATTGTGTGTTCAGAATTTAAAAAGAAGTCATCTAAACGTCAGACTAATTGTTAGTTTGGCAAACTTTTGGCTTAATTTTAATTTCTTGAGGAAACAAAAAAATGAAAAATAAAATATTATTAACAATCTCCGCAATATTTATTTTAGCGCTTGGCATTGTGGCTTTTGCCCTTAATCAGTCGAGCAATTTAAGTAAAACGGCAGCTCCCGATTCGTGCGCGATGAAAGGAATGAATGCCTCTCATACTGAAGGTCAAACCAAAACATCGTGCCGTGATAAAGAAGATTGCTGTTGCAAAAACGGCTCTTGCCCGATGAAAAAACAGAGCAGCGAAAATGCTTCGGATAGTTGCTGTTCAAATTGCTGCGGCGACGCTTGCCCGATGAAAGATAAACAAGCTCAAGCGGCGCACGTTGAAGCGCAAAATATCAGTGTTTCAAGCAGCGAAACTTGCGAGAAGAAACACAGCTAAAAACTGATTTTCAGTTTTTTTCCAGATAAAGCAGCGTATGTTAAACTTACGCTGCTTTTTTATTTTTTTATTTTTTAATATTTATGTTGGGAACGCTTTATCTGGTCGCTACGCCAATCGGAAATCTTTCCGACATTTCGAAACGCGCACTCCAAACGCTTGAGACGGTTGACCTGATCGCCTGCGAAGATACGCGCCATACGCGCAAACTGCTGAATCATTACGGCATTAAAAAAAAACTCTCCAGCTATCACGAACATAACGAAAACACGCGCGCAGAAGAATTTGTCGAACTGCTCAAACAGGGAAAGTCAATCGCCGTCGTGTCAGATGCGGGAACACCGGCGATTTGCGATCCGGCGTTGGTTATTGTACGAAAGACGCACGAAATCGGCGCGAAGGTCGTGGCGATTCCGGGCGCGGTGGCGTTTGTCAACGCCTTAATCGTTTCGGGCTTGCCGACAGATTCAGTTTTTTTCGGTGGTTTTCTCCCCTCAAAAAAAACTGAAAGACAAAAACGCTTTCTGGAAGTTAAAAACGTCCCCGCAACGCTCGTCTTTTACGAAACACCGCACCGAATTACGAAAAGTTTGATCGATTGTCTGGAAACATTAGGAAATCGTGAGGCGGCTGTTGTGCGGGAGATTACCAAATTACACGAGGAAATTATTCGTGGAAATTTGGAAGAATTAGCAGAAAAGTTTTCGCAAACGACTGTCAAAGGCGAAATAGTTTTAGTAATAAATCGCACGGAAGTTCAAAGTTCAAAGTTCAAAGTTCAAAGTTCAAAGTCTCTCGCCGCACGTGTCGCCGAACTCGAAGCCGAAGGAACAGACCGCAAAATCGCGCTTAAAAAAGTTGCCAAAGAATTCGGCTTGGCTCGTTCTGAAGCGTATCGAATTCTGCAGACAGACAAAAAGTAAAATCACCGTCAGACAAGGTTAAATTCAAACTGCGATTCATTTTTAATTTTCTTCGTCAAAATTCCGCGCCGCAATCTCGCGCATTGTGCTGCTCACTAAATCGTAAGAAAAACCTTGCCGCAAAAGGTAATCGTAGAACTTTTTTGAATCTTCGCGCGTTTCCGGTTTGCCTTTCAGACGCAGGCGTTTGGCAACGGCGTGTTCAATAATTTCCGCTTCGGGCGTTTCTTCAAAGGCATTTTCGACGGCTTCTTCAATCGTTTCCTTGTCGAGTTTTTTCATCGTTAGTTTTTGTTTCAAAACGCGCTTGCCGATCGGTTTTTGGCGCAGCTTTGAAAGAGCAAAATCATTGGCAAACTGAACGTCATTTAAATAACCGTAACCTTTGAGCTTCTCGATAACTTCTTCGACGATTTCACCGTTTGTCCACTCTTTTTCAAGCAGACGTTCACGCAACTCTTTTATCGAGCGCGGCTTATAGGTGAGAAGATTGACCGCGCGGTCAAAAGTTTTCTGCCGCGCTCGCTCAATATTAACGATTGGTTTCGGCTGGTCGTCTTCCCCTATTTCAGATTTTTTTTGACGCCAATTCTTTTTCGGAAACATACCAAAATTTTCCCGCAAATCTGCCGTTTAAGCAATTTGCTTTTTACGCGGTCGCCCGCCTTTCCTGCCGTTTTCAGCACTAGCTCGGCGTTTAGCATCCGAGCGCGACGCTCCACCTTTCCTGCCGATAGCCGACAGGTGTTCGTTTAGATCGTCCATCCATTTTCGCGTGCCAAAAATGCCTTCCAAAAGACTTTTTATATAGAACTGCGCGTCGAGCTTATGCCAGTGAATCTGCGAGCCTTCGAGCATCAAATCAAAATCGCTCAAAGCCTGATCGTCTTCAGTTTGCAATCCTTGAATTAAATTTATCGGAACTAAAAGCGTCGTGCCGGTTTTTAAGTGCAAAATAAGGCGTTTCGATTTTTTGTCATATTTTGCAGATGCGGCTTTCGGCAACGCTTCCAGAGTTTCCCTTCCGCGTTTTACCGCTTCCAAATGTTGACGTTCCAAATCACTTTCATCAACTTCAAATTTTCCGAGTTTAACTTTAGCCATAAATTTCTCTCCATTTTTCTAACAAAAATTCTTGATATTCGGCAACCAAAAATAATGCATCTCGTTCATCCTTTCTCGACATACCGTTATTTTCTCTGACAAATACGGGCGTATCGGCATCTCCTAGATTAATAATGACTTCTCCCTGCTTGAAAACGTGAACGTGCGCGGGAGTATGATCTCTTGTGTAAATCATTATGCTAAATCCGCTTTGCCTAAGTACGGTCGGCATAAAATTTATAATAACCCAAGCGGCTTAGGAGACCAAATTAAAATTTAAGAAAATCTTTCACTTTTACTGAGTAAAAGCTTGAATCGGTGATTGATATTACTTTGTGCCAATTAATAGGTCGGCAAAACTTCTGCCTACGCTTGCAAATCCAAAATTCAAAATCCAAAATCCGAACATATGATTGACGGAGTATTAATAATTGATAAGCCCGCTGGAATTACTTCCCACGATGTGGTTTCGCGTCTGCGCCGCATCTTAAAAACGAAACGTATCGGACACACAGGGACGCTCGACCCGTTTGCCACCGGCGTTCTGGTAATGTTAATCGGACAATCGACGCGACTCGCGCAGTTTATTGACAAAGATGCGAAGGGTTACGAAGCAGTGGTCAGATTTGGATTTGAAACCGATACGGGCGATGCGACGGGGAGTCTCAAGTCTCAAGTCTCAAGTCTCAAGTCGGAAGTTCAAAGTTCAAAGTTCAAAGTTCAAAGCTCAGAGTTTGCTTCGGTTGATGAACTAGAAAATGTTTTGAAAGAGTTTCGCGGCGAGATCGAACAGACACCGCCGATGTACTCGGCAAAAAAAGTTGCGGGTAAAAAACTCTATGAACTCGCGCGGAAAGGCATCGAAATTGAAAGAAAGCCTGTTCAGGTAACGATTTATGAACTGGAAATAATTCAACCTCAGGAAACGCAGAGAAACAACGACGTAGAAACTGAAGAGCAAAAACCAAAAACCGAAGACCAACAAATCAACTACTTGGGACTTGAGACTTGGGACTTGAGACTTCGAGTTTCGTGTTCGGCAGGAACTTACATTCGCACTCTGGCGGAGGACATCGGCAGAAAAATCGGCACGGGCGCGCATCTCGTGGCGCTCAGAAGAACCCGTGCGGGGAAGTTTGATTTATCAAAAGCGGTCACAATTGAACGGTTAGAGGAAATCGTTTCAGACGGAAAGCTCACAGACGTTCTAATTTCAATGAACGAGGCGCTCGCGCATTTTCCGCAAGTCGTTTTAAGCGCGGAAGAAACTTGCCGAATCCAAAATGGTTTGAAGCTTGGATTTGAAGATGTTGAAATAAAAAACGGTCAACCCGTCAGAATGATTGACAAAAAAGAAAATCTAATTGCAATCGGTTTTTACGACAGCAAACAAAAATTTATACAGCCGCGCATTGTTATGGTATAAGATTTGATGAAAAGGTTAAATATATGAAAAAAAGAAATCTTGCATTGGGCGCAGTCGGGGCGGTCGGCGGTTTGGTTGCCTGGAAGATGTTGACACGCGCGCGCGACGTTTCATGGGATGAAATTGTTCATAAAATTCACCACGCGGAAAATTCTCATTTTGTGGTGGTTGACGGGGTCAGAGTTCATTATCAGGAATTCGGTGATGTTTCACTTCCCAAAATGATTTTAATTCACGGCTACACGGCTTCGACTTATGTCTGGGAGACGGTTGCGCCGATGCTTGCGAGCGACGATTTTCACGTTATCGCCATTGACTTGCTCGGCTTTGGTTATTCGGATAAACCGGCGTGGTTTGAGTATTCGATAGTTTCGCAGGCGCGTGTCGTTGAACGGTTTATGAACCGTCTGGGAATCGGGCGCGCAACTCTTGTCGGCAGTTCTTACGGCGGCGCGGTGGCGGCGACGGTGGCGCTCGATTACCCGGAAAGAGTCGAAAGGCTCGTGTTGGTGGGCGCTGTTTGTAATGATGAGGCAAAAACTAACAGAATCATGCGCCTCGCTTCAGTCAGCGGCGTTGGCGAGATTCTTTCACCATTTTTGATCGATTCCAGGAGGTTTTTGAAAGCGCGGATGCGCAGAACTATCGCGCCTGTCAATCATCACCTGATAACGGAAGAACGTCTTGACGCGGTGAGTCGTCCGCTGCGGGCAAAAGACGCGCATAACTCAATTTTAACATCGGCACGCAATTGGAACGCGTCCCGCATCGAAGCTGACGCGCATCTGATCAATCAACCGACCCTTTTGATTTGGGGCGAAAATGATATGGTAATTCCGATTCATAACGCGCAGCGGCTTTACGATTCGATTGTTCATTCGCGCCTGGTCGTTCTAAAAGACTGCGGGCACATTCCGCAGGAAGAAAATCCCGAACGCTTCGTCAAGCTTGTTTCGTCTTTTGTAAAAGACAAAAAAGGAAAACCTAAAATAGAAGAAGGTGAAGACCTGCAAATGGAAACGTAAAAAAATTCGATTTGTTGCTGAAAGGAAAATTAAACAAGAAAAAAGGGATGAAGCGTTCAAAAAATTCTTCATCCCTTTTGTCATTTTATCTTCCCTTAAAGTTTAAGGTATGTCATAAGCCGGGGCGGGCAAATCAGTACTTGCACCGAATTGTCCGCCGACAAAAGCGCCGTCCCGACTGCGGAGGTAATACCAGATAGCGGCGGTTGAGTCACGACGGACAAGGGCAATGTCGTCGAGTCCGTCGCCGTCATAATCTCCGACTGCCGGAACATCAGTTGCCGTGCCAAACTGTGTGCTCTGAACTGTGCGGTTTGTACTGCGCAAGATATACCAATAACCGTTGCTTCGACGAAAGACAGCCTGGTCGGTTCGACCGTCGCCGTCATAATCGCCCGGAACCGGTATGTCCTGAAAATTACCCGCTCCAAACTGCTCGGCTCGAAAACTGTTATTCGTGCTTTGCAAAATATACCAAAAGCCTCCGGCTTCGCTGTAAACCGCCACATCGGCTTTTCCGTCACCGTCAAAATCCCCGACTACCGGGCGGTCGGTGCCGGTTGTTCCCCATTGCTGCGTGCGCGCAATTTCGTTTGAGCTTTGCAGGATATAAAAATATCTTGGCGAAGAAGGTTCTTGACCGGGGCGTGAAACAGCCAAATCCGCTCGCCCGTCGCCGTCATAATCGCCCGCGACCGGTTGGTCGTTATTTTGTCCGAATTGTCTTCCCGTAAATGTGTTATTGCTGCTCCTAATGTAATACCAAGTACCGTTTGACGGACGAAAGACGGCGATGTCGGTAATCGCGTCGCCATCGTAATCTTCCGGTGTCGGAACGTCGCCGTTTTGACCGAATTGCAGACCACGAAACGAATTATTGGAGCTATTTAAAACATACCAGGTTCCGTTTGAGGGACGAAAAACGGAAAGGTCGGTTCTGAAATCGCCGTCAAAATCAGCGTTGGCTTTCGCGCGAACAATTTTCTCGACCGTTCCGCCCAGCCCGACGACATACAGTTCGCCGTCTTCGTCTTCGCCGAAAGAGGAAACGTTGCGCGGTGTGTCCTGAAGCAAAATTTGCTGATTATTAATCCAAATCCAAACTTCGCCCGTGCAGAAATCGGCGTAAGTGTATGCACCGTCCGGCAATGCACGTTGCGTTCCGCGATAAACGTAACCGCCCGTTACCGAGCAGCGTCCACCCGTATGATTGTATTGGAAAACCGGCGCGACGTAGTTTGCCGGATTGCACAGTTGCGGATCGATATTCGTGCACTGCGTTCCTTCATAAACGCGCCAGCCATAGTTTCCGCCTTTTGTGATAATGTCAACTTCTTCGATTGCGTTTTGCCCAACGTCACCCGCCCAAAGTTGTCTGGTTCCGCCTCGGTCAAAAGACCAGCGAAAAGGATTTCTCATCCCGACGGCGTAAATTTCGTCGGCGCCGCTCACGCCGACAAACGGATTGTCGCTCGGATTCGTATAAGCCGGATTGTTGTCATTGCCGGACACGTCTGGCGTGATGCGCAGAAATTTTCCTAAAAGTTCGTTTATGTTCTGAGCGCGATTGCCGGGGTCATTGCCCGAACCGCCGTCGCCCATCCCGATATACAGATTGTCCGTACCGTTATCGTTGCGAAACTCAATCATGCCGCCGTTGTGATTGGAAAACGGCTGGGCAATCGTCAAAACGATGCGCTCCGAGTTCGCGTCGCCGAGCGCGTTGGAAGCGTCGGTTGTTTTATAGCGAGCAATAACGGTTGCGCCGTCACTTCTCCGCGTATAATTGACAAAAAAATATCCGTTCGCGGCAAACTGCGGATGAAACGCCAAGCCCAAAAGACCTTGTTCGCCGCCAGCGACAATTTTTGAACTGATGTTCATAAAATCAGCTGCCGCGCTTGAGCCGGGCTGAACAACTTTAATGATTCCGTCTCGCTGCACAACGAAAAGACGCTTTGTGCCGTCTTTCGCGTTGGTTGCCAGCAGAGGCGAACTCAAGCCCGACAAAAAAGGCTGCAAACGAAATGATGGCGTTTGCGCCAAAGTCGTTAAACTAAAAAGCAAGAAAAATGTTCCTACCATCGCAACACAACTCAACTCGTGTATTCTTCGCATTTATAACTCTCCCGATTGACTTAAATTTTTTACTTTTTTGGCAGACTTTTTTATTTGTCCGAGTTCTTCAATATCTTTAGACGCATCTGCGAGCCGTGTAGTCCGAGAACATCTTCTTATCCACAATTTTCTGTCTTTCTGTACTGACTCGCTTTGTGCGAAAACCAGATATTTTTCTCTGACCTCGAACAATGCCTGATAGCGGATTGTTTCCTGAGCGTTCACTTTAATTTCTTCGCTGTCCGCACCTTTCCAACTCTCCTCAATCCGAAAAGTGATTGTTTTTACGCCCTTGTCTTCCGTTACGTGCAAAACTTCGCCGATAAAAACAGCTTTAGAACTTTCGTAAGCACTTTTTAGACTTCCAGACCTACAGTTTTCCGAACTTTCATAACTTTTTGCTTCAATCGAAAAAGTTGCGAACATCGAAATCAAGCAATAAACTACAGCTAATTTTAAAACTTTCATAACTTTTTTCACAGTTTTGAATACAGGGTAAGGTAAAATAATCTTAAAACTTAGGCTTAATAAACACAAGCAAAAGTTATAAACGGTAGCGAACTTTCTTTCTCTTGAGTTCGGCGTCTTCGTTTTCAAAGTTTTGAAGACGCATCGAAACGTCCGCCGTCATCCGCAAATCGTCGCAGCGACCATTTTGTAAATGAAAGTAACCGGCTGCCGCAATCATCGCCGCGTTGTCGGTTGAAAGGTGTTTAGAAGGGAAGTAAACAGGCAGATTTAATTTTTCCGCCGCGTTTTCCGCTGCGGCGCGCAGAGCGTTATTGCACGCTACGCCGCCCGCAACGATTAAGGTTTTTGGTTTTAGCTCGACGGCAATTTTTTCCATTGTACCGACGAGAGATTTTATCACCGTCGCTTGAAATCCGGCGCAAATGTCTTTGATGTCCTGATTCGGCACTTCATTTTCGGCAACCGGCTGAATGTTATGCTCGCGCACATAACGCGCAACAGCGGTTTTTAATCCGCTGAAACTAAAGTCGGGTCGCCCGTCCGATATTTTAGCGACCGGGAATTTTATTCTCAGCGCATCGCCTTCTTCAGCTAACTTTTCGACAACCGGTCCGCCCGGATATTCGAGTCCGAGCATTTTCGCCACTTTATCAAATGCTTCGCCCGCCGCATCGTCGCGCGTGCGTGAGATAACTTTGTATTTCCCGGCTTCGGGGATAAAAAACAAATTCGTGTGTCCCCCGGAAACGATCAGCGCGAGCGCCGGATATTCAACCGGCGGATTTTCAAAAACGATTGAAAAGACGTGTCCTTCAATGTGGTTGACCCCGACGAAAGGAACGTCCAGACCAAAAGCCAGCGCTTTCGCGTAGCAGACGCCGATGAGCAAGGAGCCGATCAGTCCCGGACCCTGCGTGACGGCGACGGCATCAATATCTTTCAGTGAAACCTGTGCCTGTGCCAGAGCCTTGTCCAAAATCGGGTCAATGTTGTCGAGGTGGGCGCGCGCGGCGAGTTCCGGCACCACGCCGCCAAACGGTTTGTGCAGTTCAATCTGCGAAGAAATAACGGACGATAAAATTTCGCGCCCGTCGCGCACGACCGCTGCCGCCGTTTCATCGCACGAGCTTTCGATTCCCAGAATCAACATCTTTTTCTAACGGTAAGTGGTAAACGGTAAATGGTAAGTGAAAGCAAAAACTTACCACTTACCACTTACCGTTTACCACTGTTTTAATTTCTCTTTTCTTCGATTTTACCCGGGCTTTGATTCGGCTTGTCGTCCGTCAGAGAACCCGAAAAGAACAAGAGAAACAAAATCGCTCCGATAATCAGGAAACCCAATACGCTAATTAAAGCCCAAACCGTTCCGCGATAAGATTTCGCAGTATCTTCTCGAACAACCTTTTCTTCGCCGCCAACATTGATAACGTCTTTTGCCATTACTTTTCTCCTCTTGATCTTTTCTATTAATCTATAATCTCCGGCGCGCAAAAGCAACAACGGTAAAAGTGGTGAGTGGAAAATAGTAAGTGGTAAACGAAGAAGTTTTTCAATTTAGTTATTTCCATTTACCACTTATAAATTACAATCAAAAACTCATGCTCTCCTTTTATTTTGGAAGTCCGCCGTAAAATCTCCAGTTTGGTTTGAAATCGCGCGACAATTTCTGCTTTGTCAAAATCGCTCTGACCATTTCGACCGGAATCGCGCCTTCCTTCAAAATTGCGTCATGGAAGTTGCGGTTTGACATCTTTTTTGAACCGACCAGTTCGCGGTGCAGGTTGTAGAACTGCAAGCCGCCCATCATATACGCGATTTGATAAAGCGGTCCGTAATCACCGGCAAACGAGCGACGAACTTCCGCCGTCGCGTTGTCGCGCTCGTGTCCAACCCGCTCAACAAGAAAATCGACCGATTCCTGCGGCGACATTTTTTCGAGGTGAAAATTGAGGCTAAAGATGATTCGGGCGCAGCGATGCATCCGCCAGAAAAGCGCGCCGATTTTGTCTTCCGGCGTGCGATTGAAATTCATATCCCAAAGCAGAAATTCCCAATACAAAGCCCAGCCTTCCATCCAGAATGGCGTGTAGAAAATATCTCGATACGGGCGATAACGCTGGGTCATAAAGCGCTGCAAATGATGACCGGGAATAAGTTCGTGATGCGTCACGGCGTGCGTGAAATGCGGATTGTTGCCGCGCATACTCATCATTTTTTGCTCGTGCGTCATCGCCGCCGTCGGATAGGAAACCAGAATCGTTTCACCGCCGAGAAAGAACGGGCTAACGAGTTGGCGTTCAGGCGTCATCATCTCCATCCGCCACGATTCACGCGCTAATTTCGGAACAGTCACGAGATCGTTCTTCTCTAAAAATTCAATTGCTTCATACGCTTGCTGGCGAATGAGTTCGGGTTGTTTGCCCGGCTCGACATATTTATTTTTGACCGCTTCGAGCGCCTTTTTCCAATCGTCGCCGTAACCAAGTTCGCGCGAAGCCTTTTTCATCTCGCCCTCGCACCACGCAAATTCTTTATTAGCAATTTCGACAAGTTCTTCGGGCGTATATGGAATCATTTCATATTCCAGTTCCTGAAGAAGGGCTTCGCGTCCAATCGGATCGCCAATGATTGTGGTTTTGTCGTCGGGCTTGATGCCGACAAGTTTGTCGAGCAGAAACGTCTGGTAGCTTTGCAGGGATGCGTCAACCGCTTTGTAAGGCTCGCCGTTCCACCAGGTGAACATCGGGTCATAGCCGTTGTGAAACGCAAACCAATTTCTCAGCGTCGTACGCAGCGAAGCGACAGTACGGGCGGCGCGATTCGCTACTGTTCGTTTTGGTTTTGTGATTTGGTTTTCTTCAATATTTTTTTGTGTGGCAATGATTTGTTTGTTGAGATCGTTGAGAAGTCCGGCGGTTTTCGCTGAATCCGTGCTTTCGAGTTTACGACGTGCGTCTTCCAAATCGCTAATCGTTTTTGCGAAAGGAAGAAGGACGGATATTTCTTCAAGCTGTTTACTGTTCCGGTCTAATTCGCGTCCCTCGTGCGCAAGATAATTTGTGAAAAGCAAATAATCAATCTGCTCGTCGCGGTTGAGCGCATTGAAATTTTGTTTGTTGAGAAATGCCAGATGGTCTGAATAAAATTGTTTGAAACGTATTAGACGATTCGCTGAAGTCGGCGCGGTGTAAAAACGATTGAGGCTGCCGTAATCTTGGGAAAATTTTTCAATCACGCCGCGCAGACGGCTTGGCGGTTCGTTGTAACTATTCAAGTTATCAATCGTTTGTGCCCGGGTAATCGTAAAATTACTGACGATTATAAAAAGGCAGAATAATGCAGCAAGCTTTTTCAATAGTTTCATAAATTTCCTTAGTTTCCTTAAGTTGATGTCGATTGAAAATTTGTTAATGTATATCAATCTTCGGCGGCAAACTCAATGCGGTCATAAATGTCCGTTAAATTCAGCGAGCAGTCGATGAAATCAATTCGAAAGCTTTTTTCTAATCCGTAATATTCCTGCAAAAGCCAGCCGCCGCCTGTCTGTCGGTTGTAATATTCAATATGAGGTTCGTCTTGCCAGACCAAAATATAATCGGTCAATGTCGGATTGAAATTCCGGTAGCGCATAAACTTTTCGCCGCGGTCAAGTTCGGCGGTTGATTCGGAGAGGATTTCGAGCACGACTTGCGGGTTGAGAATAATATCCTGATGTTTATCGTGATATTCAGGTTCTCCGCAAATTACGACCAAATCCGGATAAGAAATCATTCCTTTGCCAAATTGCTCTTTCAACGCGCCGCTGCGCACCTTTGTATCTTTTGTTCGCGCACGACAATTTGTTCCGCGAAGCTGGCTTTGCAAAATTCCTGCCAAATTCATAGAAATATCGGCGTGCGCCCCGCTTTCACCCGCCATCCCATAAATTTCGCCATCAATGTATTCATGGCGTTCTTCTGCTTCGCGCTCAAATTCCAGGTAGTGTTCCAGTGTGTAATATGGTTTCGATTTCACTTTGGCAAGTCCCATTTTTTAACCTCAAATTTCATTCAAAAAACTCGCGCCGTTTTTTAATTTCACCCCAAAATTCTCGGCAATTGTTTGCCCGATGTCAGAAAGACTTTCGCGTGTTCCCAAATTTACGCCCGGCTTTGCCTTTTTGCCGTAGACGAGCAGCGGCGTGTATTCGCGCGTGTGGTCGGAGCCGCGAAAAGCCGGGTCGTTGCCGTGGTCGGCGGTGATAATCAACAAATCTCGATTATCGAGCGCACCGGCAATCTCCGGCAAGCATTTGTCGAAATACTCCAGAGCTTTGGCATAACCTTCCACATCGCGGCGGTGTCCATAGAGCATATCAAAATCAACCAAATTAGAAAAAATCAAACCGTTTGAGTCGTCCTGCAGAGCGTTTATCGTTTGATTGACGGATTGCTCGTTGTTTTTGGCGGGCAAGTCTTCGGTGACGCCGAGCGAATCATAGACGGATGCCACTTTACCGATACAAACTACGTCGAAGCCTTTTTCCTTCAACAGCGGAAGAAGATTTTCCCCGGGCGGCGGCACGGCGTAATCGTGACGATTTCCCGTGCGAGTAAAAGTTTCCGCTGAATCACCGACGAACGGACGCGCAATCACGCGCCCAACTTCATCTGTGCCGCCCAGGATTTTCCGCGCAATTTCGCAGATTTCAAATTGGCGCGCAATCGGGATAACTTCCTCGTGAGCGGCGATTTGAAAAACCGAATCGGCGGAAGTATAAATAATCGGTTTGCCGGTTTTGACGTGTTCTGCGCCGAACTCTTTAATAATTTCGGTGCCTGACGCCGCCACGTTTCCCAAGACGCCCGGCACTTTTGTTCCCGCGACAAATTTGTCAATTATTCGCTGAGGGAAACCATTCGGAAAAGTTGGAAACGCTTTTTCCAAAATTATTCCGGCAATCTCCCAATGTCCGGTCGTTGTGTCTTTGCCGTTCGATTTCAAGGCGCATTTACCAAAAGAGCCAAGCGGATTTTCGGTTGCCGAAAAATTTTCAAGCGGGCGAATGTTGCCTAAACCCAGTTTTTGCAAATTAGGCAGATTCACTTTGCGCGATTTTAAAATGTTGCCCAAAGTGTCCGCGCCTTTATCGCCCCAACTTTCCGCGTCCGGCATTTCGCCGATCCCTACGCTGTCCAAAACGATTAAACAGATGCGTTTGAATTTAATTTGTGTCATATTTATATTTTATGACATTTTTTGATAAAATGGCAAAAATTTAATCATTCGGAAAGATTATGAATAATTTAAAAGAATTAACGGTCAAAGCAAAAGTTACCGAAGGGGGCAGAATCGTTATTCCGACAAAACTTAGGCGGGCTCTCGGAATTGAAATCGGCGAAAACGTAACTTTGAGCGTAAAAAACAATATGCTGCAAATTACGACGCAAAAAGAAGCATTGCGGAGGATTCAAGCATTAGTGCGTAAGCACGTTCCGGAAGGCATTTCGCTGGTGGATGAGTTGATAAAAGACCGGCGCGAGGAAGCGGCTAATGAGTAAAGCAACGTCTGTTCTTGATTCTTCAGCAATTCTCGCGGTTTTAAATGCGGAAAACGGTGCGGCAAATGTCGAGCCGTTATTGTCCCGTTCGATTGTCAGCAGCATTAACGTTGCAGAAGTTTTGACCAAACTCGTCGAAAGAAATATCCGTTTAAAAGATGCTTTGGAAGATTTTCTCAAACTCGGTTTGGAAATAATTGAATTTGACGTAAAACAAGCCGCAAAAGTCGCTGAACTCAGACCCGTGACCAAACATCTCGGCTTATCTCTGGGTGACAGAAGTTGTCTGGCACTGGCGATTTCGGAAAATGTAACCGCTGTAACTGCCGATAAAATATGGTCGAGCCTAAATTTTTGCAAAGTCAAAGTTATTCGCTAGAAGTTATTGTACGGATAACCTTGCCCTCCTTGCGGTATATTCTTGCTGAATTCCAGTTCGCAAAGTTACGCAAAAAAATTTCTCATTTAGAAGATGGATTTTAATTAATTGGTGCGGTATAACCTTCGCGCGCGCGGATTTGCGCTCCGGTTGGAACGCCTTTTAACACGACTTTTATTTTGCGCGCGCTTCCGTCGCGTTTTTCGTTTGAAGAGTAATAACCCAAAGAATATTTTTTACCGATTTCTTCGGCAACTTTACCGAAGGCACTGCGCGCTTCGCTTAAATCTGCGACGGGGAAAACCTTGCCGCCTGAAGTTTTTGCCAGTCTCTGCATCTCGGAATCGGCTAATTCATAAAGTCTTCTGCTGATGTCGAGCCGCTCAAAATCACCCAGACCGCAAAAATTAGAAACTTTTTCGATTTTCGATTTCGGATAAAACGTTCGGTAATAACGCTTTATTTGAGCGGCGGAAAAACGCATTGCGACTTCACAGTCGCCCAACAGATTTTCTTCAAAAAATTCGCGCGTATCAACCTGAATAAAATAAGAAATGATTCCGGCTTGCTCGAACCTCTCGCGGACTTCCGCAAAATCCGTCGCGCTGGTTGAATCAACGCCGTCGGATAAAGCGACGAGTGCGCGGCGTCCGCGAAATTCGTCTTTTGCCGGTTCGCTAAAAACCTTTTCGACGACATCGAAAAGCCCGTCGTAATAAGGCGTCCCGTTGCTCAATTTTACTTCGCCGAGCGCATTTTTTAGTTTCACACGGTCGTCGGTGAGTCCCGTCAAAATGCGGCTTAAAGCTGTTTTCTTGCCGTTTCTCGTTCCGCTCTCAAAAGAAACAACGGAAACTTTATCGCCTTTTCTCAAGGACGCGATAAAATTCTCAGCCGAACGCTGAATCAAACTTAAATCCGAACGTGTCGAGCCGCTCGTGTCCAGCAGAAGCGCTACTTCAAACGGCGCGTTGGTCGCGGCAAAATCCGACAATTCCTGCTTTACGCCGTCCTCAAAAACGGTAAAGTTGCTTTTTTTAAGATTCAGCAGCGGCGTGCCGTTTTTGTCGGTCACGACCACCGGCACGTCAACCAGCTGCGTATCTATTTTTAATATCTCATCCGTTTCATCTTTTGGCGGGTTTTTGTCCTGTGAAAAGGCGTCCGCCGAAAATACTAAACTCAAAAACAACAAAAGGAAAAGCATTCTGAATTGCATCTTAAAAAACCTCTCTCGTTTATCTTCCTCTTTTTTAATTTTAGTAGCAGAAAATTATAGATGTTTTTTGAGCGGATCAACAAGCATTTGCGGTAAAACAGTAAAACGGTCTTTACCGCCTTTGCCGTCGCGCACGAGAATTTGTTTGAAACCAAAATCCAAATCCTTCACTCGCAGACGCAAACGTTCCTTCAAACGCAAACCCGCACCGTAAAGCAAATTCGCCATCAGCCAGTTAACTCCTTCAAAAAATAGCGTAAACGCAGGCAAAACACAAATATATGTGCCTAAGACGGAGATTTCACGTATAAATTGTCCGTATAACAGAAAAAATTATGTCTAATCTTTAAATTTTCAACTCCATTTTTCTAACCGTCAGCTGATCGATTCGCTCACGCTTAACTTCAAATCCGATACCCGCTTTTTCCGGCGCAATGATTGTACCGTTTTTCGTAACCTCGACCGGCGGCTCGATGATGTCTTCGTGCCAATAACGTTTGCTCGCTGAAACATCGCCGGGCAAAACAAATCCGGCAAGCGTTGACATGGCGATATTGTGAGCGCGTCCGATTCCGGTTTCGAGCATTCCGCCGCACCACACGGGAATCGAATTTTGACGCGCAACTTCTTCGACAAGTTTTGCCTGCGCGTGTCCGCCAACCCGTCCGAGCTTCACGTTGATAATTTTGCAAGCCTTTAATTCAATCGCTTTACGCGCGTCTTCAGCCGAGTGAATTGATTCGTCGAGACAAACAGAGGTGTTTATTTCGCGCTGTAATTTCGCGTGGTCTAAAATGTCGTCGTGTGCGAGGGGCTGTTCAAACATCATCAAGTTAAACTCGTCCATTCGTTTGAATAAATCAATATCGTTTAATGAATACGCCGAATTTGCATCGCCCATCAACAGAATATCGCCAAACCGTTCGCGTACTTGCCTAATAACTTCGTAATCCCAATGCGGAGCGATTTTAATTTTGATTCGTTTATAACCCGCGTCTAATTCAATTTGAATTTTCTCGAAAAGCTGCTCGACCGAATCTTGAATCCCAATCGAAACGCCGCAAACAATTTCCCGGTTCACGCCGCCGAGATGTTTCCACAAAGGCACATTCGCCGCCCGCGCTTCCAAATCCCACACGGCAGTTTCGAGCGTCGCTTTCGCCATTCGATTGCCGCGAATCTTTTTCATCAAATCCCAAACGTGCGCGGCTGATTCGATTTCTCGATTCAAAATCATCGGCGATAAAATTTCCTTCAAAACCACCCAACAGCTTTCCGTCCATTCCTCGCAATACGAAGGCGTTTCGCCCGCCGTGCATTCGCCCCAGCCTTCGTTGCCTTCCGCATCTTCGACACGCGCTAAAATGATGCGGCGTTCGTAAGTTCGCCCGAAGCTCGTTTCAAAGAAATGGACGAGCGGCATTTTTATTTCGATAAGTTCGATTTGTTTTATACGCATTAAAATTTAAAAATTTACTCGGTTAATTTGTTGAACGCCGCACCGCGCAGACGGAAATCGAAATTTTCATCGTCCACTTCCGCGCCGAGATTTTTGTAGAAATTTATCGCCGCTTCATTCCATTTGAGAGCCTGCCAATCGAGCCTTGCAAAACCTAGTTTTTCCGCGTGTTTGGCAACCTGGCGCAGCATCACAAGCCCCAAACCGTTACCGCGCAAGTCGGGCGTAACGTATAAATCTTCGAGAAAAATGCCGCGCTCACCGCGAAAACTTTTGAAAACGGGAAAGTATAAAGCGTAGCCGACATAACGATTGCCGTCCATTGCCACTAATGCCTGCACAAAACTCTGCTTGCCGAAAATCGCTTCGTGCAAGTCATTTTCGGTGACTTCGCACCACTCAACAAGTTTTTCGTACTCGGCAAATTCACGAATCAAAAGCATAATTGCCGAAACATCCGTAGTTTGCGCTTCACGAACTGTTAATTGATAGTCCATCGTTTTTGAAATCGTTGATAAAAAATTAAAGAAAACAGGCGAGGATAAGCCGTTGCTGCTAAAAATATATTTTTCAACAAATATAGTTTTACTGATTCCAGGCGACCTGACTTTTCAGGCGGCGAATCGTTTTTTCTCTACCGAGCGTTTCAAATACCGCGAGCATCGAAGGTCCGACGGCTAAACCCGTCAGCAGAGTTCTCGCGCCATTCATAATCACGCCGAATTTTGTGCCTTTCTCTTCGGTGAATTGTTTGATAACCGCTTCAAGATTGTCGTGCGTAAAGTCTTCGACCGTTTCGAGCGTTTCCGCTAATTCGGGAAGCCACATTCGCAAATCGGGGAACTTTTTCAAATTTTTAGCGATGGCGGCTGGGTCAAAATCGAAATCTTCCGAGAAAAATGCGCGTCCCTGACTGGAGAAATCTTTGAGCGTGAAAAATCTTTCGCGGATTAAATCCACGGTTTTCTCAAAGTGGATTTTGTCGTCGTCACCGTATTCGTCGCGCCAGAGTTTGGCGGATTTTAATTCGGGTTTGACGAGCGGTATCAAATCTTCGAGCGGCATTGTGCGAATGTATTCGGCGTTCATCCACATTGCCTTATCGTCCGTCCAGTGGCGCGGGTCGTTCGCGTCGAAATTGAAAACGGCGTTGTTTTTATGAATGTGGTCGAGCGAAAATTTACTCGTCAATTCTTTCATCGAATAAATCTCTTGTTCTTCGCCCGCCGACCAGCCCAAAAGAACAAGAAAATTGCGGAACGCGGCGGCGACAAAACCGTTGTCGCGATAAGTCGTCATCGAAACGACTTCGCCGTGTTTGCGTTTCGAGAGCTTGCCCTTATTCGGCGCGAGAATCAACGGCAGATGCGCGAACGTCGGCTTCAACGCGCCCAACGCTTCGTAAATCAAGACCTGCTTGTGAGTGTTCGTCAGATGGTCTTGCCCGCGAATAACGTGCGTGATACGCATTTCGATGTCGTCGCAAACGACCGCAAGATTGTAAAGCGGATGACTGTCGGAACGAAGCAGAACCAAATCTTCAATCTCGCTGTAATCGCGTTCTTGTAAACCATAAACCGCATCTTCAAACAGAGTTTTTCCGCTTGCCGCAACTTTCAGACGAATCGCAAACGGCTCGCCCGTCTCGGTTTTGCGGTCGCTTTCTTCTTTCGACAAATCACGAAACGGATTGTCGCGCAAATCTTTCTGCGCGCGCGCCCGCTCGACAATTGCATCTTTTACGTTTTGATCCGAACGAGCTTCTTTCGGCGTGAAATCACGATAGGCTTTGCCTTCGTTTAATAATTTCAGTGCGATTTCACGATGTTTCAGCGCGTTGCCGGATTGATAAACAATTTCCTCGTCGTGCTCTAACTCAAGCCATTTCAATCCGTCAAGAATCGAACGCGTGGATTCTTCGGTCGAACGTTGCAAATCGGTGTCTTCTATTCGCAAAAGAAATTTCCCGTTCGTATGTTTGGCAAAAAGATAATTAAAAAGCGCGGTTCGAGCAGAGCCAATGTGCAGATAACCCGTCGGTGACGGGGCAAAACGAACTCTTGTTTCCATAAAAAATAGTTTCCCGCAAAAGCGCAAAGAGCGCAAAGCAATAAAGTTTACAGTTAATCGGATTAAATTAACCTGTAAAATACAAAAAGCTATCAAACTTAAAAAGTTGATAGCCGACCGTGAAATCCAAAATCCAAAATAAAACTGGCGGAGACGACAGGATTCGAACCTGTGGAAGACTTTTGATCCTCAACAATTTAGCAAACTGCCGCTTTCAGCCACTCAGCCACGTCTCCGCTTTTGTTTTACGCTGAGCTTGCCATATAGCAGACTTTGAGCGTAAAGCGTAAAACTTATTCTAGCCAAGAGGCAAACTTTGTCAAGTTCATCGCATCACATAAAGCAAAATTCGCTCGTGCTTTTGCGCTTGACACATTTGACGTTTAGACAGAAAATACAAAATGTGCGCGGATTGTTTAATTTTTAACCTTATAAAAGTTTCCGAGATTCCTATAAACTATAGCTCTCCATGAAACTGTTGTATTTGAGGTTGCTTTTCAAAATGTCTTTGTTCCCTTTACCAACTAAAAATTTTTTGAAGTCGATTTTAGTTTTGTTGACTGCTTTTTTCGCGGCTTTTATTTCCGCATCTGAAATACGCGCTGGTGTTGTCGTTCAAAAAAACGGAAGCCTCGGTATTATCAAAGGAGTTGTGCGCAATGAAGCGGGAAGTCCGATTGCCGATGCCACCGTTGCAATTTTTCGCCCCAAAACTTCGAGAATTTTGAAACAAGTGCGTTCGGCTTCGGATGGCAGCTTTTTGGCGAAAATTCTGCCCGGAACTTATTCGGTATTAGCCGTCGCGCAGGGATTTAATCCGGCAACTCTTTTGGAAGTCGAGGTCAGTCGCTCAACCGAGTTAGTTTATAAATTTAATTTAGAGCGTTCAGGAAGCGGCAACACGCTGCCTGAAAAAATCGTCGACCGCAACAGTTCAAAATCGCGCATTCGGGCGGCGCACAGTCAACGTTCGATTTATCAAAATCAGGAAGGCGCCTCGCTAATTGTTGAAAGCAAAACTGCTGAAGAAAATGTTGAAAAAATCGAGACCGCACTGTCAGATGATGAATCTGCGGACAATGAAGAAAGTAGTTCGATAGAGCGTGGACAAACCGTCGTTGAAACATATTTTGCAAATACAGGTGAGAGCAGTTACAAAGGCGTAAATTTTGCGACACTTCAGCCTTTGAGTGAAGATTCGGAAATTATTTTCGCCGGGCAATTCGGCACAAATAAATCTGCCCCGCAAAGATTTGAAACAAGCTTAAATTTTCGCGCCGGCGACAACCACAAAATTCATTTGAGCGGCGCGGTTTCCAAAATCGGTCGAGTTAAGCTTGAAAATACAAATAAATCACTCGGTCAAATTTCTTTTCAAGCATTAGACGAATGGAAAACCCGGAGCGGCGTGATTGTGGTTGTCGGCGTTGATTACTCAAAGTTTGTCGGTGCCGGAAACGATTTTTCACTTACTCCGCGCTTTGGTCTTCAATTTGATGCGAATTCTAAAACTCGTTTCCGCACGGCTTACACGGGAGTGACGGAACAGGGCAGCTGGCAGAACGTTGTCGAACTGGAAGATGCACAAGTTATATTCCGTGAACCAGTTTCGGTTCAAGACATTATAGTTGAGGATAACAAGCCGAAAATGAATAAAAGCCGTCGGCTTGAATTCGGTGTCGAGCGTGTTTTATCTAACAAATCCAGTATTGAAGCCAACGCCTTTTTTGATGCGGTGAGCGGTCGCGGAGTCACCCTGTCAAACGTTTCTTTTGATAATATGGATGCCGATAATTTTGGCGAATTTGTTTCCAATCAACAAGGCACGGCACAAGGTGTTAGAGTAGTTTACTCGCGCCGGATCAACGGAACTTTCAGCACGTCGGCAGGTTACGCATTCGGAAGCGGACAGAGACTATCAGAAAAAGCAATTACAAATCCGGCAAATGTTTTTGAAAATGATTTTTTCCAAACGTTTGTCGGTCAGTTCGATGCCGATTTTGATACGGGAACGCAAATCAAAACAATATTTCGACTTTCGCCCGAAGCAACTGTCTTTGCGATTGACCCGTTTGCGGGCAGAATGGCGATTTATGATCCGAGCCTAAGTATTAAGGTTACGCAATCTCTGCCAACTTTAGGATTGCCGTTTCGGGCGAAGGCGGTTCTCGACGCGCGAAACCTTTTTGATTTTCAAACCGGTGTCGACGGTGAAGAAGGAAGCCTTAAACTTAATTCCGGTGGAAGAATATTGCGCGGCGGAATTTCATTGAGATTTTAGATTCTTAACACAAAATTAAATATTATAAATCCAAAGTTTCTAACGGCTTTGGATTTTTTCATTTCCATAATCTTGGATTTTTAATAAAAAGTTGTAGGTAAAATTGCTTATTGAAACTTTATAAGAATTAAAAGTCTTTATTTCCTAACAACTTATATTGTTTCACGGGTAAGAAACTACTGGAACGTGTTTTGCCTCTGAAAAAAGTGGTGAAGTTTGCTTTGATAAAATGAAGGGAAAGATTTTAACAAGTTGGAGTTTAATGTGGCTTTTGGCGACGGTTTTATTCGTTGTCGGCGCTACTCTAAATCTTTCGGAACGCGCCTTTCATAATCTTCCGCCGACGGACGGCATTCTCTGGCTGCAAAAAGCCGATGGTATTTACGCCGAGCGAGTTACGCCGAGTTTGGCTGGTTCACGGGCGGGCATCGCAACCGGCGATAAGCTGATTGGAATCAGTTTGCAAGGTGAAAAAACTCAGGAAATCGTATCAGCCAGCGATGTCCAGCTTTATCTTGAAACTGCCGGAGTTGACGGTAATTTAACTTACCTCTACCAGCGTCCTTCTTATGCTTTTGCTAATAATTTTTATTACGCCGATTTATCGCACATTGATACTTTACCGCGCTGGACGGCAGCGGGAATTTTCTTGCTGCTGGTTGGTGTAATCTGGCTTGGCGTCGGCACGTTTGTTTTGTTCAAACAGGGAAGTCATTCTCCGTTTGTGTTGCATTTTGCAATTGTCTGCCTGGCTGCTTTTGTTTTTCATACATACAAATCCATCGGTCTCGGTGAAGATTTAGATTTAGTTGTCAGTCTTTTAGATGACATCGCATTTGCCTTTTTCGTCCCGCTGTTTGTCCATTTTTGTCTCCGCTATCCGGTGAGAAGCGAAGTTTTTGATGAGGCGCGCTGGAAAACTTATGCGCTTTATGTCCCCGCAAGTATAATTTCGCTGGCATTAGTTATTCTTTCTCTGATTTATCATTTGGCTCCGAAAGCTAGTCTGGTGGCAAACTTGGCTGATGTTACTGATAAATTTAATTTAATCGGTTTTTTCTATCAGGCAAATTTTTATCATTTTATGAGCGGCGTCGCGCTCGGCGCCGGTTTACTTTTGTGGCGGTTCTTAAAAAATCGGCAGCCGCTCGTTCGTCAACGCCTGAAGTGGGCGGTGTGGGGAACAATCGGTGCAATTACTCCGATTTTGGCTTTCCAAATGGCGAAACAATTTGTATATATTCCTGAAGACAGTTTTTCCTCCGCAATTACAACTTTGCCGCTTGCCCTGATTCCCTTGAGTTTCGGTCATTCGGTGGTGCGTTACCGCTTAATGGATGTTGATGTTGTAGTTCGCCGCGCGCTTGTCTACGCCATTACGACGGTTGCCATTGCAATGATGATTGGCGCGGTTGCGCTCGGTCTTGTGTTTCTAGCGGTCGGCAACAATCTTTCTAATACTGAAATTACTCTGCGGGCTTTGATTGCAATTGTCGCAATGGCGGGAATCGTTCTTCTTTCTGAACCGCTCAAGAAATTTTTGCAGGAGCGCGCCGATCGATTTTTCTATGGCGAGCGCTACGACTTGCGGCACGGTTTACTCGATTTCGGCAGAACGATTTCTGCCACAACTGCGCTTGAACCGCTCTTAAATGCTTTGACGGAACGCCTGCGGCAAGTTCTCGATGTTGAAAAAGTCGGAATCTTTCTCGAAGACGAAAAGCTGCCGGAACACTACAAAATAGTAAAATCTATCGGACTGAGCGCTAATTACAAAATACCGAATGATTTTCGCCAAATGATTCGTCAGAAATCATCTGTTAACGGCGTTGTTCGTGCCGATGAACTCGAATTGCCGGAAGCGGATTTTGTTGATGAAATTTCGCAGGAAAAAACGAAGGCAAACGGTATCATCGGAAAATTCGAAAAATATGGCAGAAACGGAAAAAACATCGTTCGCCAACAGCTTCATTATTTCGTGCCGTGCGTTGTGCGCGGAAAAATGGTCGCCGTCATTGGTTTGGGACGTGCAAGCGACGGCTCGCTTCTTTCTTCAGAAGATTTAGAAATCCTGCAAACCGTTTCCGGTTATGTGGCGGTCGCCGTCGAAAACAGTCTGCTTTACCAGGAACAGGAAAAGCGCGCCGAAGAGCTCGCACTGCTTAAGGAATTTAACGAATCAATTATTGAATCAGTCAATGTTGGATTGCTGGCAGTTGATGAAAACGGGCTCATCACGCGCTGCAATACGACTTTTGAAGAAATGCTCGGATTGAGCCGCGAACAAGCGGTCGGCAAACTGGTAGAAGATATTTTTGATAAAGGTTTTGCTTTGAATTTAGAAAATATTCTGGGCAAATCGCGTTGGCATCTGACGGAGATTCGCAATGCTTACAAATTACTTGCCACCGATTCGAGCGGTAAACCTTTAATCTTAAATGTTGCAGTCGCGCCACTTCGTTCTGTTTCGCACGATCAGACGGGCGCAATCGTCGTCTTTGAAAATGTTACCACGCGCATCAAACTTGAAGAATCTCTACAGCAGAGCGAAAAACTTTCGAGCATCGGGCTGCTCGCGGCAGGCGTTGCGCACGAAGTCAACACGCCTCTGACGGGTGTTTCCAGTTACACGCAATTGCTTTTGGGAATGATTCCCGAAACCGACCCGAAACATGCACTTCTTCAGAAAGTCCAGAAACAAACCGACCGCGCTACAAATATTGTCGGTAATCTGCTAAATTTTTCGCGCACCGGCAACGCAACGGAATTTACCGAAATTAATATTTGTAAATTGCTTGACGATACGCTTCAACTTCTCG